>ERZ1023639.452-NODE-452-length-13267-cov-8.378292_pt1 | contig 13267 bp, 10 predicted proteins | sample MGYA00380334_ERZ1023639 | MGnify/ENA primary metagenome ERZ1023639 (study PRJEB33179, sample SAMN07448971) | human gut metagenome | biome: Human-gut; feature: Human associated habitat; material: Faeces | host: Homo sapiens | place: India: Bhopal | collected...
GAATCCATCAATGTGATGGGCGAGGTCAATGTACCGGGCACCTACACGCTGTCGGCCTTCGCCACAGTCTTCAATGCACTTTATATGGCAGGTGGCACGAATGACATTGGTACACTTCGCAACATCAAGATTTACCGCAACAATCGTCTTGTAAGTGTCTGTGATATATACGATTATATCTTGAACGGCAAGATGACGGGCAATGTCCGTTTGCGTGATGGCGACGTCATCATCGTAGGACCTTACGACTGCTTGGTGAATATCACCGGTAAGGTCAAGCGCCCGATGTATTATGAGATGAAGAAGAATGAGAGCGTGGAGACTCTTCTCAGATATGCCGGTGGCTTCACGGGCGATGCTTACAAGAAAGCGGTGCGTGTGAGCCGGAAGACAGGTAAGGAGTATGCTGTCTATAATGTGGAAGAGTTTGACATGAGCTCTTTCCGGATTGCTGACGGCGACTCTGTCAGCGTGGACAGCATTCTGGCCCGATATGCCAACACTGTGGAGATAAAAGGTGCCGTCTTTCGCCCTGGCCTCTATCAGCTTGGCGATGGCATCAACAGTGTGCGCACCCTGGTGCAGCATGCGGAAGGTCTCACCGAGGAAGCCTTTACAGCCAGAGCTGTCATGCACCGTATGAAGGCAGACCGCACGCTGAAGGTCATATCTGTGGACATCAAGGGCATCATGGACGGCAGTGTCGCTGACATACCTTTAAAGGAGAATGATGTGCTCTTCATTCCTACCAAGCAGACGGTGATGAACGATCAGACCATTACTATCCAGGGCGAGGTTATGAACCCTGGCGTCTATAAATATGCCGACAACGAGACGCTCGAAGACTTTGTGCTTCAAGCTGGTGGTCTTACCGACAGGGCTTCAACGGTAAAGGTGGATGTCTCGCGCCGTGTTGGTAATCCGAAGGCTCTAACAACGGACAGCATCATTGCTAAGACTTATACCTTTGCACTCAAGGACGGCTTTGTCGTTGATGGCGAGCCTGGCTTTATCCTTCATCCATTCGATGAGGTGTACGTCCGCCGGGATCCCTCCTACTCTTCCCAGCAGAATGTCTCTGTTAGTGGCGAGGTGATGTTCCCGGGCGCCTATACCCTCTCGCGTCGTAACATGCGCCTGACTGACCTACTGAAGGCTGCCGGTGGCACTACGGACTTGGCTTACATCAAAGGTGCTCGCTTGGAGCGTGTGGCCAACGAGGCTGAGAAAGCACGTATGGAGGCTGTCTACAAGATGCAGCAGGAGCAGCTGCAGCAGGAGCTGATGTCCTTGGCAGCAAGCTCGTCCAATAACAGCTCGTCCATTCAGCAGATGGGCCAGCAGACGCAACAGCAGCAGCTTCAGAAGTTCCAGGTGCCGAACACCTACCCCGTCGGCATACAGCTTGACAAGGCCCTTGCCGACCCAAACAGCGATGCTAATATCGTGTTGCGGGCGGGCGATCGCCTCATCCTGCCGCAGTACACGGCCACGGTGAAGGTCAACGGCGCTGTGATGTATCCTAACACCATCAGCTTCCAGAGTGGTAAGCGTGCCGGCTACTATATCAATGCAGCCGGTGGCTTCGCGCAGAATGCACGTAAGAGCAGGGCTTATGTCATCTACATGAACGGTATGGTGGCGAAGGTCTCTACGGGTGCAAAGATAGAGCCGGGCTGCGAGATTGTCGTCCCCAGCAAGATAAGCCGCAAGATGAATCCATCGGAGGTGATGGGTCTCGGCTCCAGCATGACATCGATAGCGGCTATGATAGCCACCATCGCCAACATGACGAAATAACTCCTTACGGCGCGCCTATATGGTGCGCCAAAAAATATGCAGTTCTGCTGCATTTTTCTTCTTTAGATACTCGTAACTCGCTATATATAAGCATGTTGTGCTTCTAGCGGGGAAGAATTGATGTAAATACTACAAATGTATTAGTAAAATGACAACAATAGAAAACTCGCAAGACATAGACGTCAAGGCCATTTTTAAAAGAATAATGCTAAATTGGAAGCAAATTCTTATTATAGTAGTATTAGCTGTAGCTATTTCTTGTTTGATAATTCTGCCAGTCCCTAGATATTATACATGCAACGTTGAATTGGCTCCAGAATTGGGTAGTCAGATTAACGCAGGTGGTGGTCTTGCTGACATAGCTTCCTCTATGGGTATAAACTTAAACAGCGGGATGACAATAGATGCCATTTCTCCTGAGCTATATCCCGATTTATTAAAATCTAATAATTTTGTTATCCATCTGATTGATTGTAAAGTCAAAAGCAGTGATGGGAAGATAGACACTACGTACTATGATTATCTGGAAAATCACCAAAAGAGAAGCCCTATGCAAAAAGCCGTAGGCGCTATTTCAAAAATCTTCAAAAGTAAAAAGCCTTTAGTAACAAACGCGGACACTCAAAAGATAAACCCATTCAAACTTACAAAGGAACAAGATGCTGTTTTCAATGCGATAAAAAGCAATATTAAATGTTCTGTTGATAAGAAGACCAACGTCATAACAATAAGTGTTACAGATCAAGACCCTCTCATAGCTGCTACCATGTCGAATGCTGCTATGCATCAACTTCAAGAGTTCATCACTCGCTATCGAACAAGAAAGGCTCGTACAGATGTTATGTATTATACTAAACTTGTGAAAGAAGCAAAAGCGTCATACGAGAAAGCTCGTAGGCAGTATGGAGCATTTTCCGATGCGAATATGGATGTTATGCTGCAAAGCGTAAAATCAAAGGAGGAGGATTTGGAGAACGATATGCAACTTAAATTTAACAATTATAGTGGACTACGTACGCAGTTGCAGGCAGCTTATGCAAAACTTCAAGAGCGTACGCCTGCCTTTACCGTTCTTACGTCAGCAAGTGTGCCGGTTAAGCCTGCTGGACCCAAACGAATGATTTTTGTATTTGGTTTTACCGCTATCTCTCTCTTTCTATCCATAGTATTCTTTTCTCGGGATTTAATATTCTAAAAGGTGCAACACTCTCAATCCTGCAACAGCCGAATAGCGAAGAACACTTGTTTCCTCTACATAAGAATGTTCTTTGTTCTTGTTGTCAATCTATATATCTCTCGGGTACTATTGGGTGCCTTAGGAGTTAGTGACTATGGCACTTATGTAGTGGTTGCTGGATTTGTCACTCTTTTTGGTTTCTTTAATGCCACGTTGTCATCTACGATGCAGCGCTATTACAACTACGCAGGAACAACAAACTCCATTGATGGACTACAAGAGATTTTTTCTACAGGTTGCATTATCCATATCGTCGTTGCTGCTATCACTTTTTTATTACTGGAATCATTTGGCCTTTGGTATTTCTACCACTTCCTTGTCATACCCGCTGACAGATTCTATGCGGCCTTAATAGTATTCCATGCATCTGTAATATCACTTATCTTGCTCATGCTCCAAATGCCTTTTATAGGTTTAATTCTCTCTCAGGAGCGAATGGGATATTATTCTTTTGTTAGTATTGTGGACATCATTCTTAAGTTGATTATAACTTTGTCCATCAGCAAGCTACCATATGATACACTGGGCAGTTATGGCATTCTATTAATGACCGTTTCTTTTATTGATTTAGGACTCTACTCTGCCTATAGCAAGTTAACATGGAAATTCATTCACATCTCGAAGAAAATTAATAGAGAGCTTTGTCAATCTCTACTTTCCTTTACTGGATGGAATCTATTGGGAACATTCGCCTTCATGTTGAAAGGCCAAGGCATTAGTCTGCTTCTCAACAACTTTTTTGGTCCTATTGTCAACGCTGCCCGTGGTATAGCCATGCAAGTGAGCAATGCCATACAAAACTTCTCGTCAAATATCAGTGTAGCCTTCTCGCCTCAAATTGTTAATTCCGTAGCAGCAAAAGATGATAAGAGAGCTGAAAACTTAATGTTCACCGAATCAAAAATTTGTTTCTCTCTCCTTCTAATTATTGCTACGCCTCTTTGCTTAGAGATGGACTACGTGCTAAAACTTTGGCTTGGGAAAAACATACCATTCCAGTCTAATATCTTCTCGATACTTATGATTGTAGATGCCCTGATATGTACGCTGAATACACCTATAACACAATTGACAATGGCAACAGGCAAAGTAAAGAAGTACCAAATGGGAAGTACACTCATTAATTTGCTACTTATCCCAACATGCCTATTATTACTATATTTGCATTTTTCTGCCATTAGTTCTTTTGTCATTACCATTGGTTTCTCAATTATCAATCAAATCGTTTGCTGCACACTTTCTCATAAAGTATTTCGGTTCAGCCTTCTTCGCTATTGCAAGACCGTAATATTTCCTTGCTTTACTCTAACGATTGTTCTTCCTATTATACCAACAATTATCTACTTGTCTATGGAATCATCTTTCTTGCGTCTTATGATAATTTCTCTCGTTGTCCTTTTGTGCGCATTTCCCTCTCTCTTTATATTGATACTTAACAAGCAGGAGAAAGAAATGGTCAAGCTTTTAATACGTAACAAAATAAAAAAAAGTTGTCATCCTGAGTCATGAATTACAAAGTTTCAGTAGTCATTCCCGTCTACGGTGTAGAAAAATACATTGAGAGGTGTGCCAGAAGCCTTTTTGAACAAACTTTAGATGAGATCGAATATATTTTCGTTGACGATTACTCACAAGACAAATCAATAGATATATTAGAAAAAGTTGCATCAGAATATCCTAAGAGGCAACAAGACCTTTCAATTATCCATCATGCCCAAAACCTAGGATTAGCAGCTGCAAGAGTAACAGGACTATCCCATTGCCATGGAGAATATGTCATTCAGTGCGACAGCGATGATTGGATTGACAAAGATACTTACAGAAGAATGTATTCAGAGGCAAAAAAAAACAATGCAGATGTAGTAATCTGTGACTTTTTCTCCTCCAATGGTAAAGTAAACAAGAAAATCACTATAACTCACCCTACCGAACGATTAGAATGGATAAAAGATATGTTCTATCACAAAACATCATGGGCTTTATGGAACAAACTTTTCAAGCGATCTTTGTATCATAATAATATTACTTATCCAAAATATTCGATGGGGGAAGATTCGGTAGTAGTAATGCAACTTGCATACTTCTGCAATACTATTGTATACACCGATTTGCCTCTTTATTATTATTTTAACAATCCTAACTCCATTGTAAACTCCAAAAAGGAGGATAAGCGTTACCAAAAATTTATCGAAGCTTTAGATAATTGTAAGATTATAGAACGCTTCTACAAAGAGGAAGGAAAACAGACTTTGAAAAACTGCATCAATTTTTTGTTTTACTATACAAAAAATACGCTTTTACTTCCATTGATTTGGAAAGATAAATACAAAGAGATTTGGTGTAAAACATTTCCAGGTATCGAAAGGGAAATATTGAAAGATAGCCACATTTCTGCCAAAGAGCGTATAAGGTGCCTTCTTATCATTTTGAAAATCTATCCAAGAATAACAAACACTCTAGGTTTGACAAAATGCAAATAAAGAGATTACGATACATTAAAGCCGACATCTATTCCTACATCAGTATCATCATGATGTGGACGGCAGCCTTTGCCAGTTTGTTTTCAGATACAGCAAACAAGATTGGATTGTATTTAGCCCTCCCTATTGCGTTTATCTTATGTACGCTAAAGAATAAAGGATTTCATCTTAACATCTATGAGAAGATATTATATGGCCTATTTGCATGGGACGTCATATCATATCTATGGGCGGGAGACAAGGAGGTTGCTTTATCAGAAATCAATGCTATCCTCGGTGCTTTTTTATTGACCTATGCCATTTCAATTTTAGCTAGAGAGCAGAAATATTTGCCTCTTTTATATTTTACCTTCGCTCTATTGTATATAAGTGCTTGGAATTATGCCATTCATCATATTCTAAGTTTTATGATAAGTAAAGACGATAGACTCAATGACGAGAACTTAAATGCTAACACATTAGCCTACTATACCTTTTATTTTTCCTACTTATCATATATATTAGGCGAAATAGCGACAAGAAAGAATATAAGGAAGGTATGGACAACGATATTCTGGCTTATGCTCCCTGTATCTTTTGTAGTTTCTCTTTTAACAGCATCCAGACAGGTGCTATTAGTTCAACTTCCTTTATACGCTTTACTTATATATATTAGATACTTAAAAGGTGTTTCTATAAAACATAAGATTGTTTTTATTTTCTTATGTATCTTATGTTTAGCAGCCTTCTCCGGAAATATTATCAATACCTACAATAACAGCTATCTCAAGCAGAGAGCAGAAACAAATGTTAGCGAAGATCCGAGAGCAGATTTAGCAAGAAACGCAATACAAGAGGGAATAGCCAATCTGCCATTAGGACTAGGAGCCAATAATTTCCGTGCCATATCTATAACAAGACAGATTTCACACAATTCATACCTTGAAAGTTTTGTAAATTTAGGTATACCTGGATTATCTCTTTATCTTGCCCTAATGCTTATTTTCATTATTCGCCAACTAAAAAGATACAAGCTGACCAATGACAAGATGTTCTTTGCATTTTTTACATTCGGATGTATCTATGCTTTTGATGGTCTATTCTTTGTTTATTATAATGCTTTATGGCTCATTTCTTTTTTCATGCTTGTAGCCGCTCACAGCGAAAGTTATTATAGAGAAACACTCTTAAAAATTACTCACTAAATTATTCTAATAGATGAAAAAAATTCTCTTACATGACTTCTTGTACAATATAGGAGGCCCTAGAACAGTTATTGACAGAATTGCCAATTCATACTTAAATAAGAAGTATGAGTTCGTAAGAATATACCAAACAGAGACTTGCGGCTTTAATCTAATAAAAGCCATAAAATTTGTGTTACACTACAAAAAACTTATAGATAAAGAACATGGTGATTGCATATATATATGTGGTTTACAGTATATAGGTTTTCTAATGACATTAGCAGCTAAATTATCTAATGTAAAAAAAATATTCATAGTAGTTCATGGCTCTGATTGGGACGTTAAAGACTACACCATCAGAAGATTCTTATTGAAGTTCATCATAGAACCATTAGAAATCAGAATGGCTGATAAAATAGCAACTGTTTGTAATAAGGAGCAACAGATTGTTAAGCCGTTATGCCTTGCTCATAAAAATGCGAATATAGGTACTATATACAATACGTTTCCGAATGTTGATGAGTCGTCAATTCAGCCTGGAAAACTAAGAAGCATGCTAAACATTAATCATGATAAAATTATCGTAGCGTCAGTAGGGCGAGTCGTCAAAAGAAAAGGGCATGATTACATCATAGAGGCCATAAAGAAATGCAAAGGCAATGAATTCGTTTTTGTAATTATTGGTGATGGCGATTATATAAACAAATATGAAAATCTATGCCAGAAAGAAATTATCGAACGAAAATTATTTTTATTGGGCAAAAGAAATGATGTACAGGAGCTATTAAAGGATGTAGAAATTTTCCTTTTTGCGACTATGAATGAAAATCATTCTCTTGCCCTATTAGAAGCTGTAAACATGAAATGTGCCGCGTTAGTTACGAACGTTGGCGGAAACACAGAGATTATTTCTGATCAAGAATCTGGAGTTGTTATTCCACCTTGCGATTCTGATGCAATAATCAAAGGACTAGACATTTTAAGGTCGAAGGAACTTAGGAAAAAATATTCTGAAGCTGCTTATCGAAATGCAAAAAATAAATTTTCAGAAGAAAACACATTAGGTAAATTAGATATATTTTTTAGCAATCTTTGATATGGAAACTAATAATATTGCCGTCCTTGTAACATGTCATAACAGAAGGGGAAAAACAATCTCTTCCCTTAAATCAATGTTCATGTCCCTTGACAACTACAACACAAAAAGAGGAAGGATGATTCGTGTAACCGTTTTTCTCACAGATGATGGTTCTACTGACGGAACAAGTCAAGCCATTAAGTCAACATTCCCAAATAGAGACATAAAAATAATTCAAGGTAACGGAAACTTATTTTGGGCTGGAGGAATGCGTGCAGCATGGCAGTGTGCTTTGCTGAAAAGCAAATGGAATTTTTATCTTTTAATGAATGACGACACTTTGTTTGATGTTAACGCTTTTGAGGAATTAATAGCTACACATCAATACTCTATACAAGCTTACAGAAGCCCCGGCGTTTACTCTGGCATAATTAGCAGCCTTGATAGAAGTACCATCACGTATGGAGGAAAAGTCTATAGTTCAGGACTATTTGGTAAGTCTGTCAGCATCAGACCCACTGGTTATCCACAAATTTGCAAAATGACTAATGCAAACATTCTATTGGTCAGCAACCTGGTCGTTAAAAACATCGGAATATTAGACGAACATTATATGCACAGTTGTGCAGATTGGGCTTATGGGATAGAAGCAAGTCGCAATGGCTTCCCTGTACTTGTAACAGGAAAGATATGTGGATATTGTGATAACGATCACGATACAGAGGAGCAAGAACATCAAAAACTTCGAAAAATGTCTATTAAAGACAGAAAGAGATATTTTAATTCTCCTCTACACTCAACTAACGACATTCTTTTTTTTATGAGAAAATATACTAGATGGAAATATCCTTTCGTTGTAATTGCACGCGTTATCAATATATTTTTTCCTTCACTGTATTATTTTCTAAGTAGTAAACGCTCTAAATGAAAGAAAACTTCTCAATGAAAAGAGACATTTTCCAAGAACTTTGTTACCCAGCAATCTTATCAATTATTTACGGCTTAGCCTTTATCTCTTTCGATTTTCTTGGGTCTTCCTTTTCTAGTGTAAAAGATATATTATTATTAATTCTTCAATGGGGAGGATGCGTCTTTGCCACTTATGGGCTTATACTTCTTCTTTATGTGAATAAATATGTTTTCTCCATTACATTTCCATTACTAATACTTATTAGCACAATTCTTACCTATTTTAAAATCACTGTCAATGTATCTTTAACGGCAAGTGTTATTGATCTTGTAATTGTGAACGACTTAAAGACATCGATAGCTGTTATATCGCTAAGGCTTATATTCTTTATTATAATATCAATAGTTTTATCTGGTTTCATCGTTAATCTACGATTCAAGAGAGTTCCTTTACACCATTGGAAACTTATGCTTTTCCTTAGTGTTATCATTACTCTTCTTACCAATGGGCCAACAAAAATCCAATATCCATTAAGCTACAGACAGCCATTTAATATTTTCTATAGCATCAAGGACTACTTACACAACAAAAGAGACATTAGCAAAATACGCCCTATATTTAAAGGTAGTGCTGAAAGCAACGATAAGGATGTAACAATAGTATTTATTCTCGGTGAGTCCCTAAGATCTAAGAACCTTCCTGCCAATGGATATAGCAGAAACACGACCCCCGAAATGCTTAAGAAACATAACGTAGTGTGGATAAAGAATGTTTATTCACCATATGGAGTAACCCACACAAGCGTTCCATACCTATTTACAAGGGCAGATGAATTTCATAAAGATAGAGCTTATAAAGAGCGTTCCTTTATCAGTTTATTTAAACAAGCGAAGTTCAGAACGTTTTGGATTTCCAATCAAGATCCAGACCCCACTTTTGTATATTTCATAAATGAGGCCGATTCTCTTTTGTTTGTAAACGAAGGAAAAACAATATTTTCTTTAGGCTCTTGGTACGATACTGACATCATCACCCCATTTAAAAATCTCGTCAATTCATATCAAGGCAATAAACTTTTTGTTTTGCATACAATAGGTTCACACTGGTATTATCCTTCTCATTACCCAAAATCTTTTTCCACATATAAACCAGAAGTGAATAGCAAAGTCATATCTTCAAATACATATAACCAGATGAGAAATTCATATGACAATACTATTCTATTTTCTGATTATTTTTGGAGCCAAATAACCAACATACTGAATAACAAAAATGCTATTGTTCTCTATCTATCAGACCATGCAGAATGTATGGGAGAGGATGGACAATTTACTCACAATGGAAATGACAAGCCAGCATTACACTACCCTGCATGTTGGGTTTGGTATTCAACAAAGTATAAGGCTAGTCATCCTAACAAGATAGATAACCTTAGAAGAAATCGCCTTAAACGCTTTGATTCAGCTTTTCTCTTTCATTCTATTCTCGATGCTGGTGATATAAATACAAAATATCTAATCCCCCAATATAGCATTTTCAGAAGTATCAATTTCAAACATGACTGATAATTCCATGGTCTCCATCATTATGCCGCTTTATAATTGTCAATTATTTGTTTCGAAGGCTATTGAGTCTGTAATTACACAAACATACAAACAATGGGAACTGATAGTTATTGATGACGCTTCCACTGACAAATCTAAAGATATTGTGCTTAGCTATATAGACAAGGACCAACGGATACAGCTGTTGTCCAACGATAATCACATTGGACTTCCTTCCGCTCCAAGAAATGTAGGTCTTAAACATGCGAAAGGTCGGTACATTGCATTCCTTGATAGCGATGATTGCTGGCTTCCTAATAAGTTAGAAAAGCAGTTAGCACTCTTTGATGAAAAAAAAGTAGCCATTGTCTTCTCTGATTACGAGAAGATGGACGAAAACGGAAATAGAACGCATCGTATAGTAAGAGCGCCTTCTATGGTAACTTACAAAGACTTATTAGATTCAAACTATATCGGCAATCTAACTGGAATATATGACCGCAAATTAGTCGGAGAGGTTTATCTGCCAAATATTCACCACGAAGATTATGCATTTTGGCTATCCATACTCAAAAAAGGGTATTTTGCAAGAAATACTACAACAGTGGAAGCTCTTTACAGGATAAGGACCAAATCTGTGTCTTCTTCGAAAATAAAACTTCTTACTTGGCAATGGAATATTTATAGAAAAAAAGAACATTTAAGTTTTCTCATGTCTTTATATCATTACGTCAATTATGCATATAAAGGTTGGCGAAAGAGTTTGATATAAATAAGAATTATCAAAGGCATCCGCATTTCTTTATAAGTATACGCAATATCCTTTCAAAATCATCGTTTATTTTATAAAACTAATAGCATTAAAAAGTGATTTTATCAATGGATAACAGCGTGCGGGAAATAGACACGATTGCCTATACAGGATCTGCTAATGACATGATGATGCATGTTGAGCAGGGTAATGATGAAGGGATACAGAGATTCATCTCTGATGGTATGAATGCTTTCGAGCGTAATACCAAGAGAGTTGGAGACTGCTTGATTGCGGCAGTTTGCCTTGTTATCTTTTCGCCTCTTTTCCTTATCTGCTATATACTCGTAAAGCGTGAGGACGGTGGGCCGGCTATCTTCAAGCAGGAACGCATCGGCCGCTTTGGGCGCCCCTTCACCATCTACAAGTTCAGAAGTATGAGAGTAGATGCAGAGAAAGATGGTCCCCGGCTCTTTGGTCATGAAAAGGACGAACGTATGACTAGGATTGGGCGTTTTCTTCGTGACCATCATCTCGATGAGCTCCCGCAGCTTTACAATGTTCTGAGGGGCGACATGGCGTTTATCGGGCCACGGCCGGAGCGGAAGTATTACATTGACCAGATTATGCAGCATGATCCACGCTATGTCTATCTGTACCAGATTCGACCGGGGGTGACATCCTACGCCACGCTGTACAATGGTTATACGGACACGATGGAGAAGATGCTCAAGCGGCTGGACCTCGACCTCTACTATCTGGAGCACCGTTCATGGTGGTTCGACGCGAAGATACTCTTCAAGACCTTCACCAATATCGTCTTCGGCAAGGTGTTCTGATGGTGCATAGGATATTTCCTGCCCATGCTAAAGATCTGATATTTGTTCTTCGCTCAGGCCGGTGTATTTAGCTATTAAAGACGCAGGCATACCATCAGCCTTCATGGCCTTAGCGCTGGCAATAGCTTTGTTGCGCGCACCTTCAGCCTTGCCTTGCGCCAACCCTTCGGCCTTGCCTTGCGCCAACCCTTCGGCCTTTCCTTGAGCTAACCCTTCGGCCTTGCCTTTCTCCCGCTCTCTTCTGACTGAAGAGTGGAGCGTGCGCTCAACGCTCACCATATCCCAGAAATGGTCGTAGTAGGCCATCTGAGCATCGCTATAGGCCGACTCCTCCACGATGTCAAGCGCCTTTCGGGTCTCCGGATTCTCCATCAGTTCTTTGGGTGCTACCTTCGTGTCCTCGTCTATTTCCGTGAGGAAGCGAAGCCAAAGAACCATCATCTTCTTGTCCTGATAAGAATGAGGCTTAAACTTCGGGAGCTCAATGAAGATGACATGCATATCCTCGATGACATGGCCAGGGAAATTAAACTCAACCAAGCCATAGTCATGGTACCACTCATCGGTATCATTCAAGAAAGCCTCATTGATAAGATTCAAAGAATAGACCGGCTGCAGGTCTTCATAATCTTCTCCCTTCTTGAGCTGTTTTACGTAGGCTTTGGAGGAATTGAACAGCACTCGCTTGAAGAAGTCGGCCGTCCAGATCATCTGCATCTCCACGATAAACTGCCGTTTCTGCTGGTCTTCACAACGTACGTCGACAATAGTGTCTTTCTTCAGCGGCATGCTGGGGATAAGCTCAAAAGGAAGGTACTCAATGTCTGTCACCTGTCCGTCGTCAGGCAGTGGCAACAAGGCATTAAGAAAACTAATCATTAAGTCTTTATGGTCTGCAAAGACCTTCTTGAAGGTCAAATCGGCCCGAGGGTTAAGATACTTTCCCATAATCGTAGCTTTTTCTGCAAAGTTAAGATATTTCTCGTTATCTGCAAATGATTGCAGACTTTTTTGGAAGAAAAATGTAACATGTAACATTTTTCCTGTGTGTCCTTCGCATCCTTTCGTGTCTTTCATGTCTTTCGTGTCTTTCATGTCTTTCGTAGACCGGACGAAGATGTGTGTTGGTTATGTGATTTCTCCTTCTGTTTCACGATTCCATAAATAATCTCTGGCATGGTAAAAGCGGTTGTTTTACCTTGGCATAAATTATTAGAGCGATGGTAAAACCGACGTGTTAACAAACAAAATAGCTTGCCTGCAATTGACAGACAAGCTATTTCTCATTGTTCAGAGCCTCGTTGTTGTACGTTGGCTGTACAGGATGCCGGTTTACTGACCATTTTCCTTACTCCATGGTGAGTCTGCTGACCAGTTTGATGGTTTGGCAAGCTGTGTGGCGCTCTCGTCATAGTCTTTCAACTCAAAGGACTTTTGTGGACCATCACCGCTACCTGCTAAC
>ERZ1023639.471-NODE-471-length-12643-cov-6.129727_pt1 | contig 12643 bp, 5 predicted proteins | sample MGYA00380334_ERZ1023639 | MGnify/ENA primary metagenome ERZ1023639 (study PRJEB33179, sample SAMN07448971) | human gut metagenome | biome: Human-gut; feature: Human associated habitat; material: Faeces | host: Homo sapiens | place: India: Bhopal | collected...
ATCCAGGAAGTTCCGCTTGCCTGTAGCTTGATAATAAGCCACAGCCCCTTCCACCATGTGACCCAGATTATAGAACTCGTGGCTCAAATTCTCCACCTCCGACCAGCGTTCCGGCCCCGACCAATCGTGCGGATGCTTGGGATTCATGGTACGTGCGGTGTAAAGATACCCGTCCGGTTCTTGGGCGGCGGCCACTATGACCAATACGCTGTCGATATATTCTTCCAGTTTCTTGTCCGGGTAAGTCTGCAAGGAGTAACTTGCACCTTCAATCGTCTTATAGACATCCGTATCGTCAAAGGAGAAGCCTCCCACCTTATACTCATCACTGGGATGAGTAGCTTTCACAAAGTTTTCATAACGTCCCGTTTCCTCACACTTACTGAAAGCCAACGGGATGGTTACCTCGCGGCTTGCCTTCAAGCGTTGTCCCCAGAAACTGTCCGTCACCTTCACTGAAGTGAAAGGAACCGGGTCGATGGGATAACCGGAATGCAAAGTCTGTTGCTTTTGTGCCGACACACTGCCGGTCATGGCTGCAACAAGTGCCAAAGTCAATAATCGTTTCATATCTTTTAAGTTTTTAAGTTTCCACGCACGGAATTACACGGATTTATCCTTATTTCCCCTTATTCTCATGGATACGTATCACCGTAAACGAATAGGCAGGCAAGGTATAAGGAAACTCCGTACCGCCGATGTCGAAGGTGGAAGTCACGGAACGTGCCTGCTTGTCTTTCGGGTCACCCGTCAGGAGCGTCTTCACTGCCGAGGGATTCTGCAAGTCGATGCCCTTCAGCTTCACTGTAGAGGAAACCTCCACCGGAAGCAGGTTCACCAGCTTTACGATATGGTCACCCGTGGCCTCATCCTTTACCACCGAAACACCGACGCGCTTACGGACAGCCTCTTGCCCATTATTCAGTGTGACGTGCGAGGTGATGTACTGCGTACCCGCATTCTGTCCGTACATCTGCTGTGTGTAGTAGCCCACGGTAGGCTTCACTTCCGTGTTATTGAAATAAATCTTGTCGGTATTCCACTGCGTATGGCCTTGCTTCGCCAGCAACGGGGCGTACGAGGTCTTCTCCACCACATCGGCATTACGTTCCACCGAAGTCAGATAGAGAGCTTCTGCCAACGCTGTCTCTATGTTGTTGGGACGTCCGGGCAGGTGGGCGGCATATTCGCCCAGATAGACCTTGGACTTGGTACGGTCATAACGGTCGTAGTAGTCCTGGTTGTGAATCATCCAGCCCGGATCCACGTAATAGTGTTCGTCCACCATGGGCACGCCCAGTTCCGTGGCAAGGCGCCAGCCCTCCGCATAGTCCGCGCCTTCGTAGAAGGGACCTACAGTGCCGACAACCGTAATTTCGGGATGCTTCTCCCTGACAGCCTTGTATATCATGGCAAAGCGCTCCTCAAACACTTCGGTAATCATATCCTCGTTGCCTATGCCGATATACTTCAGATTGAAAGGCTTGGGATGGCCTGCCTCAGCACGCTTCCTGCCCCACACGGTGCGGCGTGCATCGCCGTTGGCATACTCTATCAGGTCGAGCACATCCTGGATATAGGCAGGCATCTCTTCCATCGGGATGCCACCCTGCTGGCCGTAGCGCATCAGTTCCTTGTTGGCCCCCTGCGGACAGTTGTCGGCATAGTGCGAGTGTGTGCCCGAGTTCTGGCACGGCACGCCCGCTGCCAATACCGGCAGAGGTTCGGCACCTATATCTTCGCAGAAGCGGAAGTACTCGAAGTAGCCCAGTCCGCGTATCTGATGATACCCCCACAGATTGCGCAACGGCTTACGCGCTTCGAGCGGTCCGATAGAGCCTTTCCAGTCATAGATATTATCAATGCCGTCGCCATGAGCCACGCAGCCGCCGGGGAAGCGGACGAAGCGTGGATGCAGGTCGGCAAGCGTCTGCGCCAGGTCGGCACGCAAGCCGTTCTTATGGCCCTTGAATGTATTTTGCGGAAAAAGGGAAATCATATCGAGATGCAGTGTCCCCACCGTCTGCGGCTGAAGCGAGAGCACGGCGGCACGCACATCGGCGTTTGCCGTCAGCACCGTCTGCTGTTTCTTCCACTCTTTGGAGGACACATTGACGGAAGAGCGGGCAATCTCACGGCCCGTCTGGTCGAGCAGGCAAACAACCACCTTGCCTCCCTTGCTGCCCGGTGCCACGCGGGCGAAGAGAGAGAAATCGTACTTCTCCCCTTTCTTCAAGCTGATGCCGTCGAAACCGTCGTTCTGCAATGTCACTCCGGGACGCGCCTCCAATACGGCATAATGAGGGTTATTGGGATGAATGGGGTCGGCAGCGGCAATGGTAACGGCAGCCGCAGCATCGCCCTCTTTCACCGCCCAGGCATATGTGCCGTCCCAACCTTGGTGTGAACCGTCCTTAGACGAATACTCGAAGTCGCGGTTCTGTACCAGCTCGGCATACAGTCCTCCATCCGCAGCATAGTTGATGTCTTCGAAGAAAATACCTATCAGATGCTTGCTGATGGTTTTTGCACATTCCGTCTCCACTTCGATAGTCGCCTCCACCGGTTTCAGTCCGGCAAAACGTACGGGGTCTTGCTCGGTACGTTCGGCATGGAGTGCCTGGCGGTACTTCTTATGCTCTGCAAAGGAGATGACACGCTGCACCGTGGCATACGGTACACGCTGCATCCAACCCTGCTGTACGGTACCGTTCAGCAGAACCTCCTTCCGCACGTTAGGATAGACCTCCGCCGGCCGGTATTCGGCAAGGCGAGAACGGTCAAAGTATTTCTGCGCTTTCCATTGCAGCAAGTCGGGAGACTCGACGTATGCAAGGGAGTTTCCGCTTTCCGTCAGTTCCCAGATACAGTGCCAACGGTCGTCGGCACGGGTCTGCATCAAGTGCGGTTTCAGCATCCGCTTCATTTGCCCCCAGGGGCCGAAGTCCGAGTTGACAAAGGAGCTGCCCTCTGCCACGCTGAACCATCGGTTGCCATTGGGACTCCAGGCTAGTTTCAGACCGCCACTGCCGTCGGCATGGGAGTAGGAAAAGAGGTAGACTGAATCGGGTTCATTCGCCACTCCATTCGTCACAGCCTGCAAAGGAACGGTCAGTGTCAAGAACAGACACAAGGACAATAATTTCAAGAATCTATTCATGGTATTAAGTCGGTATTAATCATTCACATTTAGTTCGATAGTCACAATCAGCCGTATTCTGAATGCCATTCAGTCGTATAGTGAATAGGGTTCAGTCGTATAGTGAATGCCATTCAGTATACGACTGAATCAGGACAATTATAAACCTCTGATAATCAAAGATTTGCAAAAGGAGTAATCCGTTATGATATATCATTACAAAACAAGGGTTGCTCCATGCCTTCTTTATTCCACGATTACCGCCCCTCCCTGCGGCTGAACCGTGAGTTGCAGAGAGCCGTCAGTCTTTATCTTCTGCAGCTTTAATTGAGGCTGCATCTTCTTGTCATCACTATACAGAGACACCTCTTGTCCTGCCAGCACAGGAAGGTCAAGCTTCAGTTTCAATGGTTCCGCCGTTGCATTGACAGCGGCTATGTACCACGTGTTGCCATGACGACGGGCAAGAACAATATATCTCCCCGGATAGCCGTCAATGAAACGGGTCTCGTCCCAAGTAGTGGGCACTTGTTTCATAAAGTCGAGGCAGATTTGCGGAGCATCCGTCAAGTTATTAGGTGCCAAGGCGAAGTTCTGGATAGGATTTTGGAACAGCACTGCCGTTGCCAGCTGAAAGATGTCCGTGGTGCGGCGAATAGTTCCGCCATCGTTGCTGCGGTTCAAACGCTTGTTCAGGAACACACCGCCAAACTCCATGCATCCCACAGCATTGCGGATGAAAGGGTGCAGCGTGGCATTGAACGCCTCGTTATCACAGAAATGCTGGCTAAATACCAGATTCTCGGAAGCCAGCACGGCGTCGCTGCCTACGTATTTGGGATACATCCGTTCCCAGCCGCGAGGCAAGGTACAGCCGTGGAAGATAACCATCAGACCGTGGTCGTCGGCATCGCTCAGAATCTCCTCGTACAAACGCAGGGTCTCCTGCTTGTCACCGCCGAAGAAGTCTACTTTGATACCCTTCACACCCAGACTTTGCAACCAGCGCATCTCTTGCTTGCGGGCAATGGAGTTATCCATCCGGTTGACGGGACTCTGCTCTATATCGTTCCAGTAACCACTGGAGCTATACCACAAGAATACCTCCACACCCTTGCTACGGGCATACTTGATAAACTGTTCCATGCGGTCGCGACCGATGTTGTTGTCCCACCAGTTGTCAATCAATACATATTCGTATCCCATGGCGGCTGCCAAGTCAACATAGCGCACCTGGTCGTCGTAGTTGATGCTGCCGTCCTGCCAGAGAATCCAGCTCCATGTGCCACGGCCCGGCTTGTAATCATGGGTGGTGGTATAGCGTGGTTCCACTACATCCCAGGGGACGGTGGTTTCCACAATCGGCTTCAAGGTTTCCCCCACCGTCACAGTACGCCACGGCGTGGAGCCCGGCAGGGAAAAGGCAGGTGCCACCGTTCCATTGCCGTTGTTCTCTTCCGGCATGGGGAAAGCAATGCGATACACGCCGTTATCCCAATCACTCAAACGCGAGCCACAATAACGGCTGTCCACTCCGGTTTCACTGAGCAGTACCCAGCCGTCATCCCCCACCTTGAACAAGCAGGGAAATGTATATCCATGTCCATAACCCGAACGTTCGTTCATCGGGGCATCTGCCTTATATTCTTCTTCGTAACTGGGTTTGGTACGCTTCCACCCTATCATGGCGTCGCTCTGCGGACAAAGGAAAGTGGTGGTCTGCGATGGGAAGCGGAAGCCGGTCCGTTCGCTGTTCACCGTGACGCTTCCTTTTCCCTGCTCCCTCGGCAGGGTGTAACGGAAAGCCACGTCATTGTTGCTGACGCGGAAAGTTATCTGCACATTCTTCCCCTCACCGTTGACGAATGAACAAAGCAATTCGTTTGCCCAGTAATGGATGCGCGAAGCTTTGATCCGGGATTGTTCATAAACCGTATCGAGAGCTGTGACTTTATGTTCCTTCAACTGCAATCCTCTATAGAAATCACCCACATTTGTCTCCATCCCCAAGGGAGAAGATTCCAGCATTTGCTTTCCATTGTAGGTGACGGCGTAAGACACTTCGCCGTTGGCTGACGGGCAGGATACCGTAAGCTGCAATTTTCCATCCGGACCATTGACAGATACACTCTGTGCTGCCAGCGGACCTGAGAGGGCAAACAGCCAAACCAGTAATTTCAATCTATTCTTCATGGTATTAAATTATTATGTTACATCATTAAATCAAAGGGTAGGCACCACCGGCTTGATGGTTCCGTCTTCATTGAACTCCATCCGGTCTATGCAGACTTCACGATGAACGCCGGGACCATCTTTCAAGTACCATTTATTGATACGGTGGTAAACGATTCTCCACTCATCTGTACCGGGAATCTGCAATACAGCGTTGTGTGCCGGACCGTAAATCTCCTTTTCCGGATTCTGAATCAGTACAACGGGTTGCTTGGCAACTTCGATAGGACCGAGCGGCGACTTGGACGTACCGTATGCCACATGGTAATTGGGCGAACCGGTATCGTCTACCGACCACATGAAATAGTAGAGCCCGTTGCGATAAAAGACATAGGCTGCTTCGCGGAAAGCATAGTCCTGCAAGGTGCCTCCCGCCGGTGTCATCACCGTAACGGTATTTTCCTTGATGGACACCATATCGTCGTTCAGCTCGGCACCTGCCATGTAGCCGTTGCCCCAGTAAAGATAGGATTTGCCCGAAACAGGGTCTGTAAACACATCCACATCAATCTGTTGCCCGCCACCGACGGGTGAAGCAGTAACGACAGGGCGTCCCAAATCGGTGAAAGGGCCGGCCGGAGAATCGCTCGTAGCCACTCCAATCTGCTTGCCGCCGCCATTCTTGGGGTTTCCACTGTAATAGAAGAAGTATTTATACTTACCGTCCACTTTTTTCTCTTCAATGCAAGGCGCCCAAGCATTGCCATCTGCCCAGGGCACTTGCTCCGACTTCAAGTCCAGCATGACGCCTTCATCCTGCCAGGTCTTCAAATCCGTGGAGGAGAATACGGTGAAATACCAGCCTCCCCAACCCGGCTGTCCGTCCGTAGTAGAATAGATGTAATACTTTTGGGTCTGATGGGAATAAAGGATTTCCGGGTCGGCATGGAAACCCGGCAATACGGGATTGTTGGGCAATGCGCCCAGTTCTGTCGGCTTGCCCCATTCATCGGTAATGCGCAACAGCTCATGGCGGGTAATGGGGATAATGGTCCCATGACGGGGATGGAAGTTCATCTTCACCTCGCTGTCTATCACCTTAAAATTCTTCAAGTCAGTGGTTTCCGTAAACTGATAGCTTCCTTTCATATAGACGTCGTACATCAGGATATACTTATCCTGCCCTATCAGTTTGAAAGTGCCCGCACCCTCTACGGCTTCCTTAGTCTGTTGCTTGTAATCGGGTTCTTCCGTCCATGCCCCGGAGGTCAAGGAACGGGTGGTGGCCACCTTTATGCCGTTTCCATGCCCTTCCGTCTTATAGAAAAGGTGGAAAACACCATCCTTATAGACAATGTCTCCATCGATGCACGATTTCCCGTTCTCCGGCAGAAACAATGGCTTGGGCTCTCCCTCCAAATCCGTAAACTCCGCATTGGCATAAGCATAATATATGACATCGGCTCCATCGCCATGCAGCATGGACCAATACACCATGTACTTTCCCGCCTCCGGGTCGTAGATAGTCTGCGGAGCCCATACACGCTTCAAATCCTCCTGACCTGAATAACGTTTCTGTATATTGATAACGGAGTGGGACCAGTTGACCAAGTCGGTAGATTTCAGCAAAACCATGGCACGGTTGGAACTCCATCCATTGGCTGAAACCATATCTGTCACTACCATATAGAAAGTCTTGCCATCCTCGCAACGAAGGATATGCGGGTCGCGGACTCCCCCGGTGGAGCTGATGACTTTCGAGTCGATTACCGGTTCATTATCATTCAATGCCCAGTAGGTATAACCGTCCATGCTTACAGCATAGCGCACAGCTTCTTCATCGCCACTATTCCCAGTGAAATAAGTGAACAAATAAGCTACATAATCTTTTTCGGGAAAGGATTTTTGCCAGGAATATCCCGGAAGTGCAAACAACGACAATAACATTGCCGCCAAAAGCATCCGGAAAGTGTTTTTCATCCGTACAATCATAATCTTTTTATATTAAACCTTTTAACGGGTGTAAAATTAACACTATATACATTATAATACAAAGAAAGTGTATATGTTGTGTAACATATACACTTATTTAATCTCTCCAATCAGTCGGCATTCAAAAAACGCACCATCTCACAAGCTGCCAGCAGAAATGCCCCTACCCCAAAGTTAGCAGTAGAGTTGGCATCAACCACTTGTCCGGGAATGGCTTTCTCGCCAATCGGCTGTACATACCCTATGCGGCCATCGGGCTGCAAGGCTACAGTAGTCAGATAATTCCACGCCTTCATCACTACGGGTTGATAAGCAGCCTTGTCCAGCAAGCCGTTGTTCATCCCCCATAACAGACCATAGGTAAAGAAAGCCGTACCGCTGGTTTCAGGACCGGGAGCATGCTCAGGGTCGAGCATACTGCGTGTCCAGTAGCCTTCCGGCTGCTGGCAGGCAGCCACGGATTTGGCCATCGTCTGGAAGCGGTCTATGTACTCCTGGCGGTATTGGTCTGTTTCGGGCAGGTCTTTCAGTACCTTTGCCAAGGCAGCCAGCACCCAACCGTCGCCACGCGCCCAGAAGTCTTTCTTACCATTCACACTTTTATGTTTTGGATAAATATATTTGCCGTCGCGATAGTATAGGCCTTCCTCCGCATCGTACATGATGCTGTTGGCATAGGTCCAGTATTCATGCAGTTTCTCCAGATATAACGGATTGCCGGTCAGCTTGTACATCTTTGTCATAACGGGCATTACCATGTAAAGTCCGTCTGCCCACCACCAATAATCGTTCTTGTCCGTACTCATCTGGTATTCCATCACTTCGCGCGCACGGGCTATCTTCCCGGAATCCGGCTTCACGGTATACAAATCCGCATAAGTCTGGAAACAAATCTGATAATCACCGAAAAGCACATAATCATCACTCTCCCCATAGCTGTACTTCCACTCTTCCTTGTTGTCACTCTTCGCGCCTTTCCATTCATTATGTTCTGCCCACGCCTCGGAATAGGCATAACATTCCGGATTACCGGTCAGGAAGAACACCTCCATATTTCCCGTATGATAGGCGGCATTGTCCCAGAAAGAGCGCCCATGTTGCGGATGGGTCTCCTGCCAATAGTTGTTCACCCGATTGATAATCTCAATCACTTCTTCCGGTTTCGGCTGCTGAGCGGTGCATGAGGACAGTCCCCAGCAAAAAGCCAAACCCAATAAAAATAAGCATGTCGTTTTCATATACTAATACTGTTCTTTTATCTTATCACTTCCAATACATATACCGGTTGCGGTGCAAACTCCACAACCCGCTCTCCGTCTCCTTGCTTGGCATGCTGCACAAACAGATGCAGCCGCTTCCTGCTCTTCCACAATTCCGTGTCATGAGACGGTTCCCAGGCACCGACAGTGAAGTCGGTCAAATCGCTGATGCTCCACTTACTGTTTGCCACATCCGTAGCGTGCGCCAAAGAGACTTTGCTCCCCCGTTCTTCATCCCTGAATACATAAAATATCTCCCCGCCATCTACTACGATGCGCGGACGGGCCATCGGAATCATCTTCGTGCCTCCACCTTTCAGGGAAAACGGAGTGGTACGCCCGGAGACCTGGCGGCTGTGCCACATCTGCCCGTCATGCCAGACAATCCGGTATTGCGGGACGTCGCTGTCCGGGTCGCGCCAATAGGAAGCAATGTACGGATTGCCGCCTGCATCGGCACTCATGCTGGTCTGGTTTATCAGTTCCGAATTCTGAGGAATGCGGCAGGCATACTCTGCATTACCCAGACGGATGGGCAAATCATATTTCTTGCCATTTGCCTTATACCATGTTACGCCATTGTCAAAGGAACGGGCGTAGCATAGGTCATGGTTGGTTTCCACATGCCAAGTCTCGCGCCAGACCCACGACAGATGGATGGTTCCAAGCTCATCTACATATAGCTGCCAGTAAGCATTGCGCTTGTTCTCGCCATCAATCAGTACATCCTGCACACGGCTCCATTTCTTCTCCTTCAAGGAATAGCGGTTCATCACCAGGTTGCCCCGGCCGGAAGAACCGGAACGGTATGCAAACAGCAGGTCGCCTCCGGACAGCAGATAAAACTCCGGATAGGTTACATTGCCTTCATCCACGCCCGTCATGGGCTCCTTCTCACCCAATTCCAGCGAATGGGGTGCAATGCTGCGACAGTAGTTCAAGGGCTGTCCGTGATGGTCGAAGGCTACATGAATATACCCGTCACCGTCCAGCATCATGCTGATGACGTTATGGGCATCCTTCACATTCCCTTTATACTGTGTGCGGTGCAGTGTCCACTGTCCGGCATGGAGGTTCCGTTTTCCAAGAGTCAGGAACCCTTCCGCATCATAGTAACTGATGTATTGCTCGTCACCTTGCGTCACCAGCGAATTATTACGGAATACGGCAGTGTTGACGGAAGTCTGGCTGTATCCTTTCCCCACTTCCACCAGATGCGTTTCGGGAAGGACACCGGCAGCACCCTGTGCACAGAGTGCCACCGGAAATCCACCAATCCCCCAAACAATTAATATAAATACTATAAAAAATGAATCAGTCTTACTCATAATAGGCATGGTCTTTGGGGAATTCTTCACCACCCCACGCCTTTTTCGAGGTCCATGCCTGCGGAGCATCTGTCCAGAACGGATGGTCGGCGGGCAAGCCCAGGGGCAAGAATGCCAGGGAAGCCATGTAAAGGCTGCCGTTGTTAGTATACCAGTCGGAGATATGAGGCTGGGAACCATTGAATCCCAATGTCAGAAAACCTTTCTCGTTGAAGTTCCGGTTGTCACCGAACATACGGTTGATGACAGCTGTCATGGCAGCACGTACCTGTCCGTTCGACAATTCCTTGGGCAACCATCCACGCCATGCCAACAAAGCCAATGGTTGGAGGGTACCGGTGCGGTAGGTAATGGAACTCCCGAATACGGGCAAGGCCCCCTCGGGAGAGATGAAACGTTCCAGAATCATGCCGAAACGCTGCATGCGCTTCTGGGCACGCTGGAAATTGCAATCCGGCGCATTCCATATCTTATTTTTTCCACTGTTCGTAAAGACTTCCAGACACTCCACATACATGGGATGGAGTACGAAGCTGTTGTAATAGTCAAAGGCAAATCCCGGTCCGTCGCTATAGAAGCCGTCACCTACATACCACTCTTCCACCTTGCGCAGAGCGGAGACAATACGGTAAGCATCACTCTTAGCACCAGCCTTGCGCAGGAAACATTCTACCGTAGACGAGAACAGCAGCCAGTTGGTATAAGGAGGGTCCACACGGCGCAACTGGGTAAACTCTTCAATGTAACGCCGTTTAGTCAAACTATCCAGAGGCACCCACAAAGCATCGTATCCTCGCAGGAAGCTTTCAGCAACATAAGCGGCATCGACCAGCGGCTGCCCCTCTTTCCGCCAAAGTAGGTAATCCTGACTTTCCGGGTCTACCGCCTGCGCATAACTTTTCAATGCCCACTCGCGGAGCTGCCTGCGCTGCTTGCCTTCGGCAGTGTCATCGTCCGGCAAAGAGAGCCAGGGTGCCAACCCCGCCATCAGACGTCCGAAACATTCCATATAGGTCACCCGTTTGTCGCGTCCATCCCAAGTGGGGCTAAGCTCCACCTGCATATTTTCCTGGAGCTTCCCTTCACTCATATTGCTCAGTACCGGAGCAGCCATTTGATACAACACCCCGGCCCAAAGTTCGCGGTCTGTCACTTCCTTCTCTTTTTTCTTCTTGGCAGCCATTTCCTGAGCGGGCAGCAATAAAACTGCCACCAGCCGCAGCCATAAGTAGTTACTTTTTCTCCTGATATTATTTAAGTTTGTTTTTCAATACTGCAAAATTACCCCATTCCCGGTAATTTCGGGGGCACTATTGTTTCAAAAAGGGGTAAATATCGGTCATTAGTACCCCAAAAGCTCAGAAATCACAAGAAAAAGCCTAAGATTAAACCGTGCTACGACGGAAGTGAATAAAGTATTTGCCGCTATATTTGTTTCTTCATGAACTGCACCAGTACGAGGGCAATGCAATAAGCTATAATCTGTTCAAACCAAAAGTCAAGTCCTTCAAACATATTACTCATTATTTTAATAGACACCCATTCCTTTTTCTGATAACAAAGGAAAGGAGTTTATTCGGAATAATGAATTTCCATACGACTCAAAAAATGTTCTATTTTTCCGGATTACAGACAAAACTGAGAATATCCACCAAGACACTGACTACTTCCATATTACATTAAATGTCCCGAAAACCGATATATTCTCCTGCCAAAAGACTATTTTTGCAACAAATATCCATAAGCATACCATGGCAGGCATCTATATTCATATACCTTTTTGCAAGACACGCTGTATCTATTGCGATTTCTATTCCACCACTCGCAGCGAATTGAAGCAGCAGTACATCCGTGCCTTGTGCACTGAACTGAAAACCCGCAAGGGTTATCTGAAGGAAGAACCGATAGAGACCATCTACTTTGGCGGAGGAACTCCCTCACAGCTCGCTCACGAAGATTTCGAGCAGATATTCCGGACTATCAAAGAGGTGTATGGAACAGAACATGCCGAAGAAATTACCCTCGAGGCCAATCCCGACGACCTGACGGAAGAATATGTGTCCATGCTGCGCACCCTCCCCTTCAACCGCATAAGCATGGGGATACAGACATTCGACGCCCCCACCCTGAAACTGTTGAACCGCCGGCACAATGCCGCGCACGCCATCGCAGCCAGACCGTGCCTCCGCGAACCCGGCGTCCGGAATATCAGCATCGACCTCATCTATGGGCTACCGGATGAAACAGACCAACGGTGGGAACGCGACCTGCAACAAGCCGTCGGCCTTGATGTGGAGCATATCTCCGCTTATCATCTGACTTACGAAAAAGGCACCCGCATCTACGAAATGCTGCAGAGCCATCGTATCAGCGAAGTGGATGAAGAGAGTAGCGTGCGCTTCTTCTCGGCGCTCATGGACACCCTGGGAGCCGCGGGGTATGAGCATTACGAAATATCCAACTTCTGCAAGCCCGGCATGTACTCACGCCACAACACTGCTTACTGGAAAGGCATTCCGTATTTGGGCTGCGGCCCTTCAGCCCACTCCTTCAATGCGGAGACAAGGGAATGGAACACAGCTTCTCTGGAAGGATACATAAAGTCCATTGAAGAGGGACACCGTTCCTCCGAAACAGAAATTCTGGATAAAGTGACCCGTTACAATGAATACATTATGACTTCCCTGCGTACCATGTGGGGAATCTCCCTGACATATACGGAAGAAGCCTTCGGCACAGAGTTGTGCCAATAT
>ERZ1023639.475-NODE-475-length-12597-cov-6.676447_pt1 | contig 12597 bp, 11 predicted proteins | sample MGYA00380334_ERZ1023639 | MGnify/ENA primary metagenome ERZ1023639 (study PRJEB33179, sample SAMN07448971) | human gut metagenome | biome: Human-gut; feature: Human associated habitat; material: Faeces | host: Homo sapiens | place: India: Bhopal | collected...
ATCGACGGTTACTATCGCTGGGAGTACCATCCAAAACCAAGACACGGCCACGAATATTCAGCACTTAGTCGAATACCAGCTTACCCGCAAGAACAACTATACGTCCTTAGTCAACGACGTCATTGATGACGCACTGGGGACGAATCTAGGCGTCGCTAAGGTATGGTGGAAGCGGGATGAAGACCGCACGCGTTACAAGCTCATGTTCGACGTGAACGACATGCAACAAGCGATGATGCTCACGCAAGCGTCGTTATCGGGCGAAATCGAGATACAGAAAGTCAAGCAGCTGAAAGACGCGCCGGATCTGTATGAAGTGCAGTTCGACCACGTCAAAGTAACGGCTAACTACCCAGTTGTCGAGTATGTACCGCCCACGGAATTACGCTTCACGCCGGAAGCCAGCACACTCCAAAAGTGCAAGTTCGTAGCACACCGGAAAATCGTAAAAGGTGACTATCTCAAGCGTAAAGAGCAGGACGGGACTTATCAAAACGTCGATGAAGCGCTGGAAGCGTCAGGCGATACGAAGTACACCTCTGCTGACGAGTACATCAACAAAGAGCTGTCCGACGACCACATGCGGCCGAATGACGGCGATAATGCGTCTAAGGACGTCGAGCTGTACGAGTGCTATGTAGACGTGGACTATAACGACGATGGCATTTACGAGCATTTGATTGTCCATTGTGTCGGCGATACGCCGTTATCTATCCAAACCAACGAGTTCGACATTGCTCCCTTCTTTGCGATGGGGAGCGTACGGGAAAGCCGTAAGATATTCGCCGACATGGCCCTGGCAGAGCAGGTAGAAGGCTTGCAGGACTTAAAGACAGCGCTTATCAAGCAGATTGTCATCAACGTAGCGAAGAACAACGACCAGCAAAAGTTTATCGACCTTACGGCGGTAATGGATATGGACGCCCTGCTTAACGGCGACGAGTACGTCCCAATCAAGGGCGACCCGAACGCGGCCATAGCGAACCCGCCGCCGGCGAATATCTCACCGCTCACGATGGACCTTGTCAACTACGCTGAAAGCGAGCTGGAAAACCGTACCGGCAGTACGAAGTACAACCAGGGCTTAGACGCCAACTCTCTCAACAGTACGGCCACGGGTATCACGGCCATTCTCGGCCAGTCAGATAAGCGCATACGGTTGATTGCCAGGCTGTTCGCGGAAAATTGGATAGTGCCAATGGTCCGCTTCCTTATCCTGCTCAACAAGAAGTACGGCGAACCGGTGCAGACCTTCCGCTTTAAAGACGAGGAAGTCTCCATTAAGAGCGAAGACCTTGATATCGACTACGACCTCATCATCAACGTCGGCAATGGCGCGGGGACGAAAGAAGCGCGTATACAGAGCTATATGATGCTTCTCAGCAACGTATATCCCGTACTGTCACAGGCAGGCGTAGCAACTCCCAAGAGCTATTACGCCGCAGGCACGGCGCTCCTGGAAGAAATGGGCCTCAAGAATACGCAGGGCATTTTGCTGGACCCGGATTCGCAGGAAGCCCAGCAGATGCAGGCACAGCAGGCCGTACAGGCCGCACAGGCCGCACAGGCGCAGGAAACTATGGACCTGCAAAAGCAGTTGGCCTTGAAGAAGGCCGACTACGAAGGCAAGGCCGCCGTGGCGTCCATCCCGTCTATCCGGGCGAACATGAACGATTTGCCGCTTGACGCGCAGGTGAATATCATCAATACCCGGACGGCAGGCAACACCAGCCCACAGGCCATGATTGAGAAAATCGCACGGGACCAGCTGGCACAGATGACGCCGCAAGCCCCACCGGCACAGCCGGAACCGCAAGCCCCACAAGTACCCCAGCAAGGAGGCCCCATGAATGGACAGTAAACTAAAGACCTTACTCGATACCATGCGGAGCGGTGATGAAGCGGCCCAGAAGCGATATTTAGCGGACCTCATCACGAAGGGCCAGCAGGCGGAAGACCTCAAGCCTTTCCTCGACGACTGGCTGAAAATTGAAGAGCAGACTGCACTCAAGAACCTGGACAGCCCCACGAAGCCCGCTGACGACGTAAAACGCGACTACCGGGCCGCTATGAGGCTGTACCACTACATGACAGGAATCATTGATATTGCAAAGCAAAAGCGCAACCAGAAAGGAGAATAGACGTGTTTGACTTTAATTTACAGTTGTTTGCAGAAGGAGAAACGACAGATGTATCCACGGCAACAACTACCAACGAAAACGTCGCGGGCGCCGCCCAGGAATCACAGCCGGAGTCTTTGTATCTCATGACAGACCCGCGCACCGGCAGGAAGAGCATTTCCGCCGCGAAACCCGAACCGACGGAACCGGCAGAAACGAAGACAGAGGAACCGCCTGCACAGGATGAGCCGGAATCCCAGCCCACGGAACCGACCGAACCGGCGGAAAACAAACCCGCTGAACCGGCGGCAACCGAACCAGTTGCCGAAAAACAGCCCGAACCGCTCATCCACACCGAACCGTACACGCTGGACGAACTGAATACAGCTATCGCACAGGGGAACGTCAACGAAAGCCGTATCCCCCAGCAGTATCAACTGCAATATGCACAGTATCAGCAGGAACAGGCACGCCGTCAACAGCAGTACCAGCAACAGCAGCAGGCCCTGCAGATGCAGGCCCAGCAACAGCAGTTGGAACAGCAAAAGCGGATGTTCGCCGATATTGATAAGGCCGCGACCGACCAGGCCATGAAGGCCCTTGGTATTACGCAGGACGATATTGATACCGCCGAATACTCCGACGACGACGCCGTGAAACAGAAGGTAGCGCATTTCAATACAGCCAAATCCTACTACAAGGAGCAACTTATTGGCGCTATCAAGCAGCAGCAGATGCGGACGCAGGCCGCACAGAACGAACAGCGGGCCATTTATCAGAGTATTGCCGATTTTACGCAGCAGAAACAGGCCGAAGAACCTCATTTTGCCGACATTAATCAGTTAATGGACAGTTATTATCAGACAATGCCGTATAAAGACGCCGCTGTCATTGGGGACGCTATCAAAGCCCTCCAGGGTGGGAATATCAACACCACGCAGTGCAAAGTACTCGAAGGCTACTACGACAAATGCCGCACGGCATACTACGCCAAAGCGAATGATCTGACGAAGCAGCCGAAGAAAGTGCCGGTTCCGAAAGTCGAACAGCCTGGCACGGGCGCGAAAGCACCGGCCAAACCCATTAATTTTACGCAGATGCGAAATATGACAGTCCGTGAACGCCGTGCGTTCATCGCAGGCCTCAGCGGCAGATAAAGGAGAGATGAAAAAATATGGCATATGATGTACAGAGAAACTTGAATAAATCGGCCAACCAGTCGTACACCTACGACGCTATCGGCCATGCAGAGGATATCAGCCCTATCCTCACCAATATTACCCCGGAACTTACCTTATTCTACTCCAAATTCGGTGATTCCGAACCGGCAAAAGCCATGAACTTTTCCTGGATGACGAAAGGTTTGTTCCCGCCGCAGGATAACGCCCACCTCGAAATGGAAGACTACAAGTTCCAGCCGGGCGGCTCCATCGAAGGCTTGTCGAATAACGTCCAGTTCTTCCAGAAGACCGGCATGGTATCCGACGCACAGAACAAAGTCCAGAAAGCCTATCAGAACGAACACGGCTCCGAACTTGCGGACCTCCGTTACGATGCTTATACGGGCCTGGCACAGGATATTGAATACATGCTCGTCAACTCCACGAATAAAGTCGACGGTTCGACCACGGTACAGCCCCGTTCCGGCGGCGTACCGTTCTTCATGCAGCAGAACCTCATCGACGTCACTGTTTCCACTACGGATAACACTATCACGTCGTCCACGGAAACACACCTGGCTACCGGCGATATCTGCTACTTTATCGCTGACACCATGCCGACGGGCCTTAAAGACGGCCTCTACTACTACGTACGCGTAGACAGCACCAACAGCAAGAAACTGACCATCTTTGATACGCAGAAAGGCGCTATCGAAAACATCAAAGACGACCAGGTAACATTGTCGGCCGCTGGTACGAACGTCAAGATCGTAACGAACAACGTCCTCTCTTTAGGCAAGAAGCGCACGTATACCCTCGACGACATCAACAACGCTATGGAAATGACGTCCAAACGCGGCGGTCATCCTACGCAGGCGTATATGTCGTCCAGTAAGTACCGTGAATTCATCAAGCTCGTCCTGGCTACTATGACGTCTACGCGCAAAGGCAATGAAAAAGCCGATGCCACGGAATTCGCCACGTCCTACCAGGGCGCCTTTGGCCTTATCAACGCCAACGTCCACCCTATCTACCCGGACAACCGTATCGACATCCTCGACCTGTCTTACTGGGATATGAAGTACCTCGACAAACCGCACGAAGTACCGCCCGAAAAACTCAGTAAAGACGGCACGTACGAAAAATTCGTCATCGAAGCCAGCCTGGGCCTCAAAGGCACACAGCCGAAAGCGTCCTGCTCCATCGTTGACATTAAGCGATAGTCAATTCCATAAGAGAAGGGGTTCATGACGCCCCTTCTTTTTATATAAAAGGTGGTGACTCTGCATGATAACGAAACAGAAGATTTACCAGAACGGCGACGAAATCTGTTTGCGAAACACTGTCGACGTATCGAGTGCCGTGGATGCGGCCCGGCGCGTCAATGAGATTGACAACGGCGGCTGGGCCGGCGATAAGAACGAACGGATTCAGCTCATGGGCTTTATCCCGCCGGAATTCTGGGGATCCGACCCGTGGCTCATCTGCGCGAAACGGGCTGAACTCGAAGGGAACCAGGCAAAATATCAGTACTACATCCAGAAATTCTTTAGTGTATGGAAGCAGTTCGCCGTCAACCACAAGAAACGTACGTGGCGTGGGGCGGTGTTGCTGGGATGATTACCGCGAAATCACTCAAACAGCTCATCCGCTATAAACTGGGGGATAACAACGAAGTCCAGTACAGCGACTATGACATTCTCCAGGCCATCAACGAAGTATTGCGTTACGTCAATCAGTACTACATCAACAGCGACTTCCTCGAAAAGGTCCAGCACTACCGGCAGGACGACATGAACGCGGAGATTGACGAGTACAACGCCAGTCTATCGACGGACCCGTCCGACGAAACGGCAGAGAAGCCGACGCCGAAAGAGCATATCGACATGCCGATTACCGGCGTAGATCTGCCCGACGACTTCCTTACTCTCGTCCGTATCGTTGACGGCCACGGGCGCGACCTTCATCCAGGAGACGCTATCCGGCCGCCGCGCTGGGATGAATACAAGATATTCAACAATAAGCTTTATGCCGGTGTAAAGGACGTGGATATGCTCTATAACGCCGCGTTCCTTAGTATCACTGACCTCGATACCGGGAAAATCGACCTGCCAGCCGTCTTCCTTGATTCCTTGTGCAAGCTGGCCTGTATGGTCCTCACACAGACACCGGACGGCGATACCATGCAACAGGCCGTGGAAGCGGCCCTGGCCAATGTCGTACCTATGCGGAAATACGCCAACACAGAAAAGCGTATGCCGTTCATCTGCTAGGGGGTGACTGAATGGAAGTAGAAGATGCCATTACCCGTATCCGGCAGGAAACGCATGACATTAGCAAGGAATACAGTGACGAACGTTGCCTACAATTCCTCAATACCGCCACGCAACAGGTGGCAAGCCTGCTCATTGGGGCTAAATGGCCGGTACTCGTAGAAGAAACGACCATGAGGGACGGCGATTCCATCCCCAAGAACTATATGAGCGCTTGCGGGACGTATCCCCTGGCCATGACAGCCGGGACCGTGCATATCACCGACCCGGACATTACCGCTGTGAAATTCAGATATTTTGCAACGCCTGCCCTCATCGACAGCGCGACGAAAGAGCTGCCCTTCAACCATGACGCCATTAACGATATTATCGTCAAGTCGGCGGTCCTCCTGGCACTCAATGAAAACGAGTACGACATAAGCCAGGATACGAATATCGTCAATGCCTTACAGCAGGCAATCAGCACAGGAATGAGTTGATGCTATGGCAGAATACAAGAAACAAGTACTGACATTTCCGGACCTTCCGACCGCTATCCAGGGCGACGGCAGACAGCTTATATCTCTCTTGCGGAAGTATCTGAAATCCGTCAATGAGCAGGTTAACGTAGCCAATGGATTCACGGCAGACGATGTAGATGCCTCGAACAAAGGCGACTTCCCCATACCGCGGAACTTCACGCTGACATTCGACCGGCTGGGCGGGGTACTGAACTGGGACGCCGTCGACGACGCCGACCTGGCTTACTATGAAGTCCGTACCAATGCCGACGTCGGCAACGCCTATGGCCTGCTGGAAAAGACCGTGGCTACATCCAGCCTGTCTATTCCTACGACGGCCAGCGGCAAGATATACCTGTTCGCCATCAGCAAACACGGCAAGGTATCAAACGGCCGGACCATCACGTATAACAAGCGAAGGCCGTCCGTACCGTCTGACATATCCTTTACCAAGAACAACGAAGGGACACTCATTACCTTCCTGGAGATACCGTCTAACTGTATCGGCGCTAACCTATACATTGACGGCGTGAAGTATCAGGCCGTGGATAACGTCTTCTTGTATCCGAACACAGATATCAAAGAGCTGTATATCACCTATTACGACCAATTCGGAGAAGGGGAACGTGCCTACCTGTCCTGTTTTGTCCCGAACGTCACGGGCTTCTGGGTAGAAAAGAACGGGGCCGACCTGTATTTCTACTGGGATGCTTTATCTATTTACAATATCAAGTACGTCGTGAAAGTCGGGCAGACACAGGAGTGGGAACAAGGCACGGAAATCTTCCGCTCGAAGGTCAACAAATACCGCTATATCCGGCCGAACGAAGGGAACTATTACTTCATGATCAAGGCCGTCGACGACCACGGAAACTATTCCGCCGACGCGACCTGGTATTACCTCTCCAGCGACCCGGAAATCAATAAGAACGTCATCCTGGACTATAACCAGTACAAGCTGGGCTATAGCGGGATAAAGACGAACATGCACTATAACGCGGCTATGGAAGGTTTGCGGCTGGAGAAGGAATCATTCAACGGCGAATACCTCATGAAAGTATCATTGCCGCAGAAGATAAAGGCTAGAAACTGGATTGACTGTAAAATCAATGCCGTTACGGAGCAGACGTTACGAGTGTGCGACATGACTTTCACCGTCGACAGCTACGAGGCGTCGCATATCCTGGTATGCGGCATCCTTGGCGACCTTGACGGCGTAGAGCTGAAAAATCAGATAGCCCGGTATACTGGCAAGACGGATGACACCTTTGATGCTGTTATCAACGGCACAAGCACGGCCACGGGCGGCACACTGCTGACGGAGAAGAACACAAGCTATGCCCCGGTACGCTGGAACGACGGCGCACTCATCACCGATGTAGGCCAGCTGGAATACTCATGCAGTATCCCCGAAACATTCTCAATCGGATTCTGGTTCAAAAAGACGGCTCCGCTCACGGACTGCTTCATTGCAGAGATGCGCGGGAACAAGCCGAGCCAAGCGGACTATATCGCCGTCAAGGGCATGACCTTTACCGTCGACAGCTACGAAGCACAGCATTTAGGTGCTGACGGCATATGGCGCGATATTACGCTGTATATCGGCTATGACAAGCGCACGGACTCGTTCTACGTACGGGATACCGTCAATGAACGGATACTCAGCTTACAAATTGATACCGCAGATAGGGACTGGCTGTTTTTCGGACTTGCACAGAGTGCCGACAAGCGGCTTTTCTTCATCCGCGAATTCGACCTTGATACGACCAAATACATCAAGGCGTTAATTCCGCCGTGCACTGCATTTGATCGTATTTTCTTTAACCCAAAGGAGTAAAATTATGAATAAAGACGAAATGAAAATCAAAGGTTCTTTGAACGTTGTCATCCATCACGCAAACGGCGACGTAGAAACCCGCCATAAAGACAACCTTATCTTGAACGGCGGTTTTGACTATATCTGCGCCGCTATGGCCAACCCGACGCGCCCGGACGTCATGGGGTATACGGCAGTTGGCACAGGCACGACCGCCGTTGACGCTACACAGACGGCATTGGGTACAGAAATCAAGCGGAAAGCGGCCAGCTACGCTCATAGTACCGGCACGAAAGTCTTCACGCTGACGACGACCTTTGCCGCCGGGGAAGCGACTGGCGCCATCACGGAAGCTGGTATCTGCAACGCCGCAAGCGGTGGCACGTTCCTCGACCGCGTCGTATTCGACGTCATCAATAAGGCCGCTGACGATACCATGACGACGACTTTCCAGTTCACCTTGTCGTAACGCCTATGGATATTGCCAAAACGTTCACGCTGTACAAGCTGGCAGATACCACGTTCACCTTATCTGACAGCCGTGCCAGCAGGACGCTTGATGCTTTTGGCAAAACGGCGTACAGCGCGACGAATAAGGAAAACGTCTGGCTGCTGGAAGAATACGACAGAAGGCATGGAAAACCTGGAATCATATTCGATACCGCACTCAGATATTATAGAGCGTCCGAAATCAACGACAAGGTATCCACTATCACGACACCCGTTGATGAGCTGTACCATTATCTCTTCAATACCCGGCCGCTGGAAAGCCTGCATACGGCAGACAAATGGAAGAGTGCCAGTACCATCAGATTAAAGGACGCATGGGCCGTTCGGGAAACGTATTGGGATAACGTGTTATTCAATATGCACTGCCTCGAAAGTCTGAAAATACTGGAAATCAAGAAGAGCGGTATGGCATTGGGGACGAAAAGGGAGTCTTTTTCGCTGAAAGACAACGGGAAAAACCAATTCGCCAAAAAACAGGCCTATTCGCTCCATATAGGCGATAAAAATTATAAGCGGCTAACTATATCTAAACATGAGCTAACGAAGCTCACAGAAGCATATAGAAGGGCGAACATATGGAAGCGGACGGCGAAAGAAATAGCTCTCGTCGCGGATAAGGAAAAATCGCAGACACGGAAGGAAACATCCGAAGATATTGCCGTGAAGGAACGGCCTATCAAGGCTGTTTTCATCAATCCGTGGGAAGCGGTAATCATTGTCGACGATGCGACGGCCTTTTTCAACTGGTTCCGTTCGGTACAGGAAACGTTGTCCATTGCGGAGTATCACAACAAGCTCATACACGCCACGAGGCCGGAATCATTACGGATAACCCTGGCACTCCCAAGAAAATTGTCACGGGCGTTCCAGGAAACCATAACCGCTATAGAACGATATATGAGCCACGCACAACCGAAATACGATGAAATGGCAGTGACATTCACGGACGGCGAAAACAAAGCCCTTGAGGTTGTCCGTAGCGAAATGATTCATACGACGGAAATATACTGGGATAATGTGTTATTCCTCATCCACATTTCAGAAGATATCCGGACCACAGAAGCCGTGAAGAAGGCGGCCGTTAAACAGCTGGACGACGCCTTTAGCTTTATGGATTCATTGCGTAGAGCCTCCCGATTAAATAAAGGGGAAGACCTGGCTATTATCGAGGAGGAACGACAGGCAATAGAACATGAGCTGTATGAGGGACTGCATATCATGGACGAATGGCGGAATGATATGCGTACATTGGCACGTGAACAGGTAAAGGCCATGGAACACATCGCCAAACATGCCACGTCGGCGCAGTTCGATGGGTTCCATGTACAGGACGACTATAAAAAGATATGGCAGGCCGTGCAGAATTTCCGGGAGGAGTTGAAAACATTGGATAAGGTACACCGGAATATCTACGCCGTCCGTGATGATCGTATCGCCATCGCCGACAAACGGCTGGTGAAACTCGAACGTACTCTGCACGAAGCCGTGGAAACCGACGAGTCCTTTAACCGGGATATGGTTTTCATCCGTGGATTCAAGGATTTGGCCCGTATCGGCGACGGCCTTACACGGGATATAGGCAAGAACTCGGCCGAAGATATTGCCTTGTACGACGCGTTCGTAAGGGCCAGTAACTCCTACGTCGAGTCGGTGCAGGTACTCTCATCGTTCAAGGAAATGGACGACTTTACAGCCATGTCGGATACGCCGCCACTGTATGAACAGTTCACGGACTTCAACGTAGGGGACTATGAATACGAAAAAGCCCTCTTGCGACTCCGTGTGGTCAGTAAGGCCACGCAGGCACAGCCTTTGTTGTACGATGTATCGCCGCACGTTGATATCGACGATACCGACGATAAGGGGCAGCTTGAAATCAAGGATACGACAGCGGCCACGAAAGTCTATTACAACAAGCATTACTATAACGCCCCGGAAGTCAACGCCATGGTCAAGGGCGGTGCGGGGGCTACAACGCCCATACCTAATATCCTAACGACCGATGGGCAGGACGATAAAGGGCGCTACTTTGAAATCGAATTACTGAATAGTTCCGGCAACCGTACAACGGGCATCGTCTCGTGGGTTGCGAAAGGATGGTAATATGCAGGAATATAACGAACTGGTCACGACGGACGCCTGTAATACGTATCTGGAGAAAGCGGACAAGAATATCCAATCCGTAGCCAGTACGTTCTCCGGCACGGCGTTCCCAACGACGAACCTTGCTGTCGGGATGCAGTGTATGCGTACCGACGACAGCAACAATATCTATAAATTGACGTCTACAAGCCCGGTAACGTGGGAATTAGTACCGTCTAAATCTTACGTCGATAATGCCGTCACTACCGGCGTGGAGAGCATCACAAATTTCAAGGGAGCCACCTCGACCGCCGCCGGTGCGGCTGGCCTTGTCCCGGCCCCGGACAAAGGGACGCAGACCGACTACTACCTGTCGGCAGATGGCACATGGAAGAAGGTACAGCAACGTACTGTTAAAGAAGTCATCGACATCGTCCATCCTGTAGGCAGTATCTGGGAAACCACGACGACCGACGACCCCAATACCTTATGGGCTGGTACGACATGGGTCAAGATGGACGCAGGCCGTGTACTTATATCGGCTGGCACGTATACGGAAAATGGCACGACGTATACTTATAACCTTGGTGATAAGGGCGGGGAAGCAAAGCACACAATCACTGTTGATGAATTGGCGGCACATGGTCACGCGGTATCTACAGCGAGTATAAATGGCTCTGCTAATTCTATATTTGCACAAAACGGGCATTCAACGAGCGGCGCTTTCGGTGCATCTTCTGAAGGTTCCGCCGGTTTGGACGGCGGTTCACAGTCGGATAAAAAGGCATTCACCTTATCCATCAACGCATCTCACTCTCACACTATCACTGATACCGGCGGCAACAGCGCCCATGAGAACAGACAGCCGTACACCGTCGTCAATCGTTGGCGTCGTACCGCTTAGGCCGTCCGCTTCCAGCGGTTAACTACCTGGTGCGGTTGCCTGTTTTCGTGTGCAGAATTGCCACCAGTGCTGCCGATGCTGATGTTGTGAGAGTGGGCACCGTTGGTACTGGTCTTGTAGCCTAGTGAGTAAGATTGAACGTTATCAAGTAAGCGGATAGCCATACCGTTGCCGCCGTTTGAAATCGGCAAATCATGGTTGTGGTTCCCTTCCGTAGAGCAACTTACACTATGACCATGACTAGCCATTTCATCAACAGAGAAAGGAGATTTTATGAGAGTTTTTCAGATTTTAGATAATGATGTGCTTATCATCAAAGACAATGAGCAGTATAGCGATACTGCCGAACACTTCAAGGCAGACAGCGGCCTTGCCGACCTGCCTATTAAAGTCATCTACGATGATACCCAGAAGCAGTGCCTTGTAGATGATAACTATGAAGATTATCCCAACGCCAACTATGACAGCTATATTGATAATGTAACGGCCTACATCGAAGCAAAGGCAAGTCGTGAATACGTACCGCCTACGCTCAGTGAATTAAAGGCGCAGGCGCTTAACGTTCAGTACAGCAAGTATATTGCAAAGAAGGAAGCCCCTGTCACGGTAGATGACCTGCAATTCAGCACCGACGAAAACAGCCAGCGCGAATGGCAGATTGCTCTTACCTTGATTAGCGATAAAGGACCGTATAAAGTCCATGATTCGTCCAACAGCATTGTACTGGCTGATGTAACAAAAGAACAGCTCATGAAAGCCGGGAAAGCCGCCAGAGCGCAACAGCTTGCGGCTTATGAATGGTTCATGAGCATCCGTGATGCCATCAATAATTGCAAAGATGAAAAAGAACTCGCACCGTACATGACCTAACGAACGGCATGGTTAAGCCATTTTCATGGTATTTAGCATAAAGAACACATTAAGAACAGCGATGCATGGCGTAACCTAGCCGCTTACCGGCTCTTTATCATTGACTGTAAAGAACACGTTAAGAACACGAGGTGATTAAAAGAAATGAGTAATGTTGTAATAGATTTGACTAAAACCGTGAAAGAAATCATCACGACGATGAAGACGGCTATTGACAACCTCAATACGGATGTATCGTCTAATAAGACGGCTATTGACAACCTCAGGGAGCGGATTCTTCAAGCCGTGACCCCCGTCGGCTGCGTCGAGGTGGGCATCACCTCACGCCGCAACCCGGCCCAGCTCCTCGGCTTCGGCACGTG
>ERZ1023639.480-NODE-480-length-12403-cov-6.418367_pt1 | contig 12403 bp, 9 predicted proteins | sample MGYA00380334_ERZ1023639 | MGnify/ENA primary metagenome ERZ1023639 (study PRJEB33179, sample SAMN07448971) | human gut metagenome | biome: Human-gut; feature: Human associated habitat; material: Faeces | host: Homo sapiens | place: India: Bhopal | collected...
CTATGGAAGAGTTTGCCGGGATATTCTTTCCCGCGGCAAAGGCGGTTACGGAGCAGATTGTAAACGGAGACTTTGACTGATACCGTGAACCGTGATTTTGTAATTCATAATTTGTAATTATAGAAGTGATGCAACAAGAAGAACCCAATAAATATGTAAAGGAACTCACTCAGGAGAAGTATAAGTACGGTTTCACGACCGACGTGCATACAGACATCATTGAGCGCGGGCTGAATGAAGATGTAGTGCGGCTTATCTCTGAGAAGAAGGGAGAACCGGAATGGTTGCTGGAGTTCCGCCTGAAGGCATATCGCCACTGGCTGACATTGGAGATGCCTACATGGGCACATCTCCGCATTCCCGAAATAGATTATCAGGCCATATCCTACTATGCCGACCCTACGAAGAAGAAGGAAGGACCGAAGAGTATGGATGAGGTGGACCCTGAGTTGATAAAGACTTTCAATAAGCTGGGCATTCCGCTGGAAGAGCAGATGGCGTTAAGCGGTATGGCTGTGGATGCCGTTATGGACTCGGTGTCTGTAAAGACTACCTTCAAGGAGACGCTGATGGAGAAAGGAATCATCTTCTGCTCATTCAGCGAGGCTGTACGCGAGCATCCCGACTTGGTACAGAAATATCTCGGTTCGGTGGTGCCTTATCGTGACAACTTCTTTGCGGCACTGAACTCGGCGGTGTTCTCCGACGGTTCTTTTGTCTATATCCCGAAGGGGGTACGCTGTCCGATGGAGTTGTCCACCTATTTCCGCATCAATGCCCGCAATACGGGGCAGTTCGAAAGAACCTTGATTGTGGCGGATGATGATTCGTACGTTTCTTATCTGGAAGGGTGTACGGCTCCGATGCGTGACGAGAACCAGTTGCACGCGGCCATTGTGGAAATTGTGGTGCACGACCGTGCAGAAGTGAAATACAGCACCGTGCAGAACTGGTATCCCGGTGATGCCGAGGGCCGGGGTGGTGTCTATAACTTTGTGACGAAGCGTGGCCATTGTAAAGGGGTGGACAGTAAACTGTCTTGGACGCAAGTGGAAACAGGTTCGGCCATTACCTGGAAGTATCCGTCTTGCATCCTTTCCGGCGACAATTCGACAGCGGAGTTCTATAGTGTGGCAGTAACCAATAACCATCAGCAGGCAGACACGGGAACAAAGATGATTCATCTGGGCAAGAATACCCGGAGCACCATTGTGAGCAAAGGCATTTCTGCCGGAAAGAGCGAAAACTCTTACCGCGGCTTGGTGCGCGTGGCACAGAAAGCGGACAATGCTCGTAATTACAGCCAGTGCGACTCCTTGCTACTTGGTGACAAATGCGGCGCGCATACTTTCCCCTACATGGATATTCACAATGAAACGGCCATCGTGGAGCATGAGGCCACTACCAGCAAAATCAGTGAGGACCAGATATTCTACTGCAATCAGCGCGGTATTTCTACGGAAGATGCCGTGGGGCTGATTGTGAACGGTTATGCCAAAGAGGTTTTGAATAAACTTCCGATGGAGTTTGCCGTAGAAGCGCAGAAATTGCTTGCCATTTCGCTGGAAGGAAGCGTGGGGTGATTTATAAATAGTAAATTGTAAATAGTCAAATAGTAAATATAAAGATGTTAGAGATAAAAGACCTGCATGCCAGCATCAATGGCAAAGAAATATTGAAAGGCATCAACTTGACCATACGTGATGGAGAAGTACATGCACTGATGGGACAGAACGGTGCTGGTAAAAGTACGTTGAGTAATGTGTTGGTTGGCCATCCTGCTTACGAAGTGACGCGCGGCTCAATTACCTTTAATGGCAAGGACTTGCTTGCCATGAGTCCTGAGGACCGTGCACATGAAGGAATCTTTCTTTCTTTCCAGGCTCCGGTAGAGATTCCGGGCGTGTCGATGGTGAACTTCATGCGTGCTGCCGTGAATGAGCAACGCAAGTATCGCCATCTGCCTGCTTTGTCCGCCAGTGAGTTCCTGAAGCTGATGCGCGAGAAGCGTGCCATTGTGGAGTTGGACAACAAGCTGGCCAACCGTAGCGTGAACGAAGGTTTCAGCGGCGGTGAAAAGAAGCGTAACGAGATATTCCAGATGGCGATGTTGGAACCGACTTTTGCTATTTTGGACGAGACGGATTCCGGATTGGATGTGGATGCTTTGCGTATTGTGGCCGACGGTTTCAACAAACTCAAGACTGCGGAAACCTGTGCTATGGTCATTACCCACTACCAGCGGTTGTTGGACTATATCAAACCCGATACGGTACATGTACTGCTGGGTGGACGTATCGTAAAGACCGGTGGACCGGAATTGGCGAAGGAGATTGAAACACGTGGCTTCGATTGGATAAGGAAAGAAGCAGGTGAATTATAAACTCATAATTTGAAAACATGAGTGTAGAGCAACAATACATAGACCTTTTCTCCCAAACGGAGGCGATGATATGCCGGCATAGTGCCGAGGTGCTGAATGCGCCGCGTGCCGCTGCTTTTGCTGACTTTGAGCGCTTGGGCTTTCCCACCCGTAAGGAGGAGAAATACAAATATACGGATATCAGCAAGTTCTTTGAGCCGGATTATGGCTTGAACTTGAACCGGTTGGAAATTCCGGTGAATCCTTATGAAGTGTTCAAGTGCGATGTTCCCAATATGAGCACTGCTCTTTATTTTGTGGTGAACGATGCTTTTTATGGCAGGGCTTTGCCTAAGTCCCATCTGCCTGAAGGGGTTATCTTCGGCAGCCTGAAGGAGGTGGCCGAGAAACATCCCGATTTGGTGAAGAAATATTATGGTAAGTTGGCTGATACGGCAGAGGATGGGGTGACGGCGTTCAACACCGCTTTTGCACAAGACGGCGTTCTGTTTTATGTTCCTAAGAACGTGGTGGTAGAGAAACCTATTCAGCTGGTGAATATCCTGCGTGGTGACGTCAATTTTATGGTGAACCGCCGTGTGCTGATTATTCTGGAGGAGGGTGCACAAGCCCGCTTGTTGGTGTGTGACCATGCGATGGACGGCGTGAACTTCCTGGCAACGCAGGTGATAGAAATCTTTGCCGGTGAGAATGCCATTTTCGATTTTTATGAACTCGAAGAGACACACACCAGTACGGTACGTATCAGCAATATGTATGTAAGGCAGGAAGCCAATAGTAATGTATTGCTGAATGGTATGACCTTGCACAACGGAACTACACGGAATACAACCTGTGTGACGCTTGCCGGTGAACATGCGGAGCTGAATCTGTGCGGTATGGCCATTGCAGACAAGAATCAGCATGTGGACAATCATACGACAATCGACCATGCCGTGCCCAACTGTACCAGCAATGAGCTTTATAAGTATGTCCTTGACGAGCAGGCTGTAGGTGCCTTTGCCGGTCTGGTTTTAGTGCGCCCTGACGCACAGCACACCAGTTCGCAACAGACCAACCGCAATCTTTGTGCCACCCGAGATGCACATATGTACACCCAGCCTCAGCTGGAGATTTATGCAGATGACGTGAAGTGCAGTCACGGCGCTACGGTGGGGCAGCTCGATGAAAGCGCTCTCTTCTATATGCGGCAGCGTGGTATCCCGGTGCGCGAGGCGCGCCTGCTGCTGATGTTCGCTTTTGTCAACGAAGTTATCGACACCATCCGTTTGGATGCTTTGAAAGACCGTCTGCATCTGCTGGTAGAGAAGCGTTTCCGGGGGGAACTGAACAAATGCCAGGGGTGCGCCATCTGCAAGTGATAGCTTATAATTTCGATTCATTATGAACAACGATATAAATAAGAGTAGTATCTTGGCTCCCCTCCCTATGGGAGAGGGGCTGGGGGAGAGGCTTCGAGCTGATTTCCCTATCCTTTCCCGTGAGGTATATGGCAAGCCGTTGGTCTATCTGGACAACGGCGCGACTACGCAGAAACCTCGCCAGGTAGTAAATGCCATTACGGACGAATATTATTCGGTGAATGCCAATGTGCATCGCGGAGTGCACTTCCTGTCGCAGCAGGCTACAGAGCTGCACGAGGCCTCGCGTGAGACGGTGAGACGTTTCATCAATGCTCGCAGCACGAATGAGATTGTCTTCACCCGTGGTACGACGGAGAGTATCAACCTGCTTGTCTCCAGCTTCGGTGAGGAATTTATGCAGGAGGGGGATGAGGTGATTCTTTCTGTGATGGAACACCATAGCAACATTGTTCCCTGGCAGCTGCTTGCCGCCAAGCGTGGAATTACCATCAAGGTGATTCCGATGAATGACAAGGGCGAACTCTTATTGGACGAATATAGGCAGTTGTTCTCCGAACGTACCAGGATTGTCAGTGTGGCGCATGTTTCCAATGTGCTGGGTACGGTCAATCCCGTCAAGGAGATGATTGCTTTTGCCCATGAGCAGGGTGTTCCGGTGCTTGTGGACGGTGCCCAGTCCATTCCCCACATGCCGGTAGATGTGCAGGATCTGGATGCCGATTTCTTCGTTTTCTCGGCTCACAAGGTGTATGGTCCTACGGGGGTAGGGGTGCTTTATGGTAAAGAGGAGTGGCTGGATAGGATACCTCCCTATCAGGGCGGTGGAGAGATGATTCAGCATGTATCTTTTGAAAAGACTACCTTCAATGAATTGCCCTTCAAGTTTGAAGCCGGTACGCCGGATTATATCGGTACTACCGGACTTGCCAAAGCTTTGGACTACGTTTCGCTGGTTGGGATGGACAAGATTGCCGCCTATGAACACGAATTGACCCAGTATGCCATGCAACGGCTGAAAGAGATTCCCGGTATGCGTATCTTCGGCGAGGCAGAAGACAAGGGTAGTGTCATATCGTTTCTGGTAGGTGATATCCATCATTTTGATATGGGTACATTGCTCGACCGTCTTGGCATTGCCGTACGCACGGGACATCACTGTGCCCAACCATTGATGCAGCGTCTTGGCATCGAAGGAACAGTGCGTGCATCTTTCGGGCTTTACAATACCCGGGAGGAGATAGATGTGCTGGTGGCAGGTATAGTTCGTGTCAGCCGGATGTTCTGACCAAAGCAAAGCTTTGCAACCTTTCTTTCATTCCTTGCGTCTAATATGTCAACAACTAAAAAAATGAATTATGTTAGTAACAACAACCCCGACTATTGAGGGTGGACGTATCACCCGCTATTATGGCATCGTTTCCGGTGAAACGATTATCGGTGCCAATGTATTCCGCGATTTCTTTGCCAGCATCCGCGACGTGGTGGGTGGGCGAAGTGGCTCTTATGAAGAAGTGCTGCGCGAAGCTAAAGATATAGCCTTGCGCGAGATGCAAGAACATGCCCGTGCTATGGGTGCCAATGCCGTGATTGGTGTAGACTTGGACTATGAAACGGTAGGAGGCAGTGGCAGCATGTTGATGGTTACGGCATGCGGTACGGCTGTAACGGTGGAATAAGTTCGCTCTACTATATTACAACATAGGAAGATATAAGAAATGGCAACCCTGTGAATGGTTGCCATTTTCTTTATAAGGAGTATCTTTTATCGGTTATTTGTACCAATCCTTATAATCTGTTCCATTGGAATTGACCCAATCCATAAAATGTTCAAAGCTCTTGTCTATCGGGTGGGTTTCAGGAGTATTGAAGTTTGTGGCTCCACTTAGATGAATGGCAAAAGGATAGTTGCCATTGGCTACATAATAGCTTGTCGGTACAGAGGACAAATCCTCTTCGGTATGGAATAGAGCCATGTCTGCCTTTTCAGTAGGAGGATAGTTGACCAAATGCACTTCGATGCGTGATTCTTTCAATTCGTCATGTACCATGATGAATGGATTATAAGGGGGAATTCCAAGCGTTTCGTGTGATAGTGGAGTCTTGAAGGTGTTCTTTATCTTATATGTAGCGGTTTTTGTATTTCTCTCTGTTACATCGAGCGCACTTAGAAATACATTGACGGTAGCTTTGGAAAGGTCTGTATCCAGTCCTTGTCCGTTGAAAGTTGTGGGGGCTTCCAATATTTCAGTTGACATATTGCTGCGTTCTGTATTCAGTTGGTAAGCGAAACCATTTTTGAAAGTGGCACCGGACCAAAGCAACTCATAGGTGTCTTCTGTAGAAAGGACCTGATTGGCATCATTGAAGTTCAATACGGACTGGTATTTTACAATAACATCATTCAAGTCATAGTCACCCTTTCTGGGCCAATTATCTTCGAAAGCGATGATTCCTTTGTATTCCAGACTGTATTTCTTATCCTCGTTGCCACCGTCAGGTTTGATATCAGGAATATCCGGATTGATGATGGCTTCGATGGGGTTGGACCATACGTTGAATTGTATATCATTATAGTCTTGGTCTGTCCAATCTTCAAAGGACAATACGACAAAATCATCGATGCGGAATGCAGCTGTATGTGTACGGCCGTCCCCATTCAGCTTTGTAGTAGAGTAGAAAGGCTTATTGTTTCCGCCATAGAAGCTGTCATTCAATAGGAACCATCCGATTTTTACTCCATTGGGAAATACGGTGCCTTGGTCCACTCCGTCGGGGTCTATGTAATGAAGCTTTACACTTTCACCGCCTTGTAGTCCGGAAGCCTTTTTATTATAATAATTATCCATCAGAGTGTTTGGAAAAACAATGCATTTGGGGGCTTTTTTAATTTCACTTAAAGATGCGTCTGCCCTATAGCAATAATAGCCAAAGGCGCTCGCTGCACCGCTGGTTCCTCCAATTATCCGGATGGATACTTCCGCATTGCGCCCTTCCGGATCATTGATTTCAAAATCTATGGCTTGTCGGTATTGCTTAGGGCATGTGCCTCCTTCCTTCAAGGTCGTATTGATGATTGTCAATACATCACCGGGAATTGTGATTTTGTTGTCTGTGTCTAAATAATGAGGATATCCTTTGGAGCTCCATGTTCCTAATACATGGTATCCTTTGGGTGCCTGCCATCCCTCCGCCCGTGTTTGCGGATTATCATCGGTGGAATCCCATTTGATGTCGGCAGTAATGGCATCTCCTGCAATAACTGTTTTGAAGAGGGTGGGGACCCCTATATAAGAAGTATAGATATATGCTTCGTCCCCATGGTCCGAATTGATGATTTCCTTGCCGCTATATGCACCGTTACCGTCTGTCATGCGTCTGATGACCGGTTCCAGGTCTGTGCGTTTTATAATCTGGCCATCTTTGTCAATCGTGAACGGGTCTTCAAGATAGATTTCAAAAAGTACTTTATAGCCTTCGGGGACATCATACTTTACGTTTACTTGGATGGAAGATGTCGTAGAAAAATCAAAAGAGTTGGGAGTCTTCTCATCGTCTTTTCCATTATCGGGATTGTAGACGTCATGTTCGCATCCTATGGATAGGAATGCCAGCATAATGCTGCATAATGTCAAAGCCAGCATCTTGCATGTCAGGTTAGAATAGATTGGTTTCATAATGCCTTTGTTTTTAGCTTGTTTACTTGTTGCAAAGGTACTATAAAAGTTGTAATATATATCTATATGTGCTCTGTTCTTCTCATTAAATACAAAAAATAGGTAAAAAAGGGTACTGCTTGTTGTTTTATTCGCCAGTATAAATACATGCTTGCTTGGATTTCTTTTCTTTTTCATTTGCTTATTTCGTTTCAAATCAATATTTTTAGGCTTTCGTTCAACCTTTTAATACGAATAAATGCTATGGACCAAATCCTATTCTGGCTGGTTCCAGCCGCTTCTATTATGGCACTTTGTTTTGCCTGGTATTTCCATCGTCAGATGATGAAAGAGAGTGAGGGTACGCCTCAGATGATTAAGATTGCCGCTGCTGTGCGCAAAGGTGCTATGTCTTACCTTCGTCAACAATACAAGATTGTGGGCTGGGTATTTCTGGGGCTGGTTATCCTTTTCTCCATTATGGCATACGGTTTCGGAGTGCAGAACTCCTGGGTGCCGATTGCTTTCCTTACCGGAGGATTCTTTTCCGGACTTTCCGGCTTTTTGGGTATGAAGACGGCCACCTACGCATCGGCTCGCACTGCCAATGCGGCACGCACATCGCTGAATGCCGGACTACGCGTGGCTTTCCGTAGCGGTGCGGTGATGGGACTGGTAGTGGTTGGCCTTGGCTTGCTTGATATATCTTTCTGGTATCTGTTGCTGAATGCTGTAATTCCGGAAGATGTAATGACTCCCACCCATAAACTCTGCATCATTACCACTACCATGCTGACTTTCGGTATGGGCGCTTCCACGCAGGCATTGTTTGCACGCGTAGGTGGCGGTATCTATACAAAAGCTGCCGATGTAGGTGCCGACCTTGTGGGAAAGGTGGAAGCCGGTATTCCCGAAGACGACCCGCGTAATCCTGCCACGATTGCGGATAATGTAGGCGACAATGTAGGCGACGTGGCAGGTATGGGGGCTGATTTGTACGAAAGTTATTGCGGTTCTATCCTTGCTACGGCTGCCCTCGGTGCTGCGGCTTTTATCCACTCGGGTGATACGCTGATGCAGTTCAAGGCCGTAATCGCTCCGATGCTGATTGCAGCCGTCGGAATATTGCTTTCCATTATCGGTATCTTCTCCGTGCGTACCAAAGAGAATGCGAAGATGAAGGACTTGCTGAACTCACTGGCTTTCGGTACTAATCTCAGCTCTATTTTGATAGTTGTCGCCACTTTCTTTATCCTGTGGTTGCTGAAGTTGGACAACTGGCTGTGGATTTCCTGCTCCGTGATAGTGGGTTTGATAGTAGGTATCATCATCGGGCGGTCTACGGAGTACTATACTTCCCAATCCTACCGTCCTACCCAAAAGCTGAGTGAAAGCGGAAAGACCGGTCCGGCGACAGTCATAATTTCCGGTATAGGCTTGGGAATGCTTTCTACGGCTATTCCGGTGATTGCCGTGGTGATAGGTATCATTGCTTCTTATCTCTTTGCTTCGGGCTTCGACTTCTCTAATGTGGGTCTGGGGCTCTATGGTATTGGCATTGCCGCAGTAGGTATGCTTTCTACATTGGGCATCACGCTTGCTACAGATGCTTACGGACCGATAGCTGACAACGCGGGTGGCAATGCGGAAATGTCCGGTCTGGGTGAAGAGGTGCGTAAGCGTACCGATGCGCTTGACTCCTTGGGCAATACTACAGCCGCTACGGGCAAAGGCTTTGCCATCGGTTCCGCCGCTTTGACGGGATTGGCTTTGCTGGCCTCTTATGTCGAGGAAATCCGTATCGGGCTGACCCGCCTCGGGACTACCGAACTGTCGCTTCCTCATGGCGATGCCGTGGCTCTTCAAGATGCCACTTTCTTCGATTTCATGCATCACTACGATGTAACGCTGATTAATCCGAAAGTTCTTTCCGGTATGTTTCTGGGCTCGATGATGGCATTTCTTTTCTGTGGATTGACGATGAATGCGGTAGGGCGTGCAGCGGCCCATATGGTAGACGAAGTGCGCCGCCAGTTCCGCGAAATCAAGGGAATCCTTACGGGAGAAACGGAGCCTGATTATGAGCGTTGTGTGGCAATCTCGACGAAAGGGGCGCAACGCGAGATGGTGATTCCGTCACTGATAGCTATCATTGCTCCGATTGCGACGTGACTTATTTTCGGGGTTCCCGGTGTGCTCGGCCTGCTGATTGGCGGATTGAGCAGTGGTTTCGTGCTTGCCATCTTCATGGCAAATGCCGGTGGTGCATGGGATAATGCCAAAAAGTATGTGGAAGAAGGCAACTTTGGCGGCAAAGGCAGTGAAGTCCACAAGGCTACAGTCGTGGGTGACACCGTAGGAGACCCGTTCAAGGACACATCCGGTCCGAGCTTGAATATCCTAATCAAGCTGATGAGCATGGTAGCCATTGTGATGGCAGGGCTTACGGTTGCGTGGAGTCTGTTCTAGAAAGAGTTTTTCCCCGTATCCCACCAAAGGCGGGTGGCGCCGTTATCTGCGCCACCCAGTTTTTCCGTGAGGGTGGCGTATTGTGCCGGGTCGGCAGTGGCGGCGTCCGTCGAGAACGGAAGGCGGCGGATCATGATATCCGTATCAATCACTTTTCCGGTGTTGTTTTGGACCTTGAAAAGTTTGGGGTATCCGGTACGGCGTTGCTCAGCCCATGCCTCATAACTTTCGGGCCAGCATGCCAGCCACTTCTGGGTAATAATCTTTTCGAGTTTCGTCTCTATGTCTGCATCTTCTTCCCATTTGGGGGATATGGTAATCAAGGCTTTCATGTCCTTGCCTACCTTGCCGCCCGAGACTACATCTTTATAATCGGCAGGGGTTTTGTCGCTTTCCAGATATTCGGAGGCACCAGCACAGTCCCACTGTGTAAATGAAGTACTTACCCCGTATTCATAGCATGTGCGGGGATTCTCTTTGGTATAGCCGCGGAGGGCTGCTTCGGCCCTGAGCAGCCAGACTTCCGCCGCACTCATCAATACGGCTCCGGTCTTTTCGCCGATGGTACTTGTGTTGAGGGAAGAGCAAGAACTGTAAATGTTGGCGTCACCGTCTTTCATGGGTAAGCCGATGGGAATGCCTAACAACTGTTTTTGATAACCTTCGAGAAGGGCGGTGTTATACCATTTCTTGCCACGCGGGTCCTCATAACCGTTGACAATGGATTCCATCGAGGCATTCATGTAGACTTCACCCCAACCGGCAACGGCACACAAAGGATTGATATAGTTCTTGCCCATTACAGCGATGGTTTCCCTTGCACCTTCCAGTACACCTTGATTGTCATTCAGTGCTTTGGTTGCTTGGTCTTTGGCAAGTGTTGCATCCACATTGGAGATGCGCATGGCAAGGCGCAAACGTAGTGAGTTGGCAAACTTTAACCACTCCTTCAAGGTCTTGCCGTTGGTCAGCATATCATACTCTTTGAATTTGTTGTTGTCACCGCCCTCGTCCAGGTATTCCCTTATCAATTGCTGCCCTTCGTCCAGGTCTGCAAAGAAGCGTGTATAGGCTTCTTGCAGTCCGTAAACCCGGGGTGTCTCACCCAGTTGATGGTAGACCAGCGGACCGTATGTATCGGCAATGCGGTGCATCAGTTCCACTTTCAAAATTTCGGTAATGCCGAGGTAGCCTTTCAAGTTGTCATTGCCATAAAAGTTCTTTTCTGCCTTCTGCACCTCCGTGTAGACATATCCGTAAGTACATTGCCATGCGGCATTGGTCCAGCCTGAGTTCAGGTTGTAGCAGGCGTTGGATTTCATGAATTTAGGAATAGGGTCCATGAAGTAGCCGGAGAACATGTCATGGTTCAGGGATTGTGTCATCTGCCATACCCAATTTAAGCCTACAGAACCTATATTGAAGTAGATACCCGACTGTATGGGTTCGAATGGAGCAGTCAGGTTCTGGAAATCTATTTCCTTTTTGTCGTCCGAGAAACCTCCCTTGATTTCGTTGTCGTTCTCAAAACCGCCGGTGCAAGCTGCAAGCAGCAATATGCTATGGCAGAAAAGGAATATGATGCACTTGTTTTTCATAAGGTATTCATTTTAAAAGGTTAATCTTAGGTTAAAGCCGATATTCCGGGTAGTATGCATGCCAAACACGTCTACTCCTTGATTGTTGTTGCCTACGGACATTACTGCATCGGGGTCGAACGGTGCTTCCTTCTTTAAGAAACACAAGTTGCGCGCTGCCAATGATACGTCGATTCCCTTTATGAATCTACTGTTTTCCAGTATCGTTTTCGGGAAAGAATAGCTCAGTGATACTTCACGGAGTCTGATGCAGGTTGCGTCGTACATATAATATTCGGAGATGGCATTTCTGCCGCCTACTGCGCTGTAAAATGCTCTCGGGTCGTTGAACTTCTGTCCCTGGTATTCTACATATCCTCGGGCGCGGGCATCTTCGGTGACTTTGGTCACGCCGTTGGCATCCAACTCAGACTGTGTCAGTGACATGACTTCGCCGCCAAAGCGGAAATCTATCAGGAAATAGAGCTCCAGGTTCTTGTAGGTAAGTGTGTTGCTCCATCCCATGGTGAAGTCTGGATTGGCATTCCCAAGCAAATCCTTGTTTCCGGTATTTCCTAAAGGCCTTTTGCTGGTTTCATCAACCATGATGCTGCCATCCTCGTTACGGCGGAAAGCATTTCCATAAATATCCCCCAGGCTGCCTCCTTCTTTGACGCGCATCTGATAGCCTGCGTTGAAACCTTCTTCGTAGTAGGAAAATTCTGGATAGTCAGGATGCAGGGTCACTACTTTGTTCTTGTTGGCGGACATGTTGATGAGACTCTTCCACGAAAAGTTTCTGTATAGTAGCGGAGTGGCGTCTACCGTCAGCTCAAAACCCTGGTTACGTATTTTTCCGGCATTGACATACCGGTATTTATAGGTGGAGCCCGTAGGATTGTCCATTCTCAACAACTGGTTCTTGGTATTGGTCTGATACCAAGTGAAGTCTATCCC
>ERZ1023639.496-NODE-496-length-11947-cov-6.174571_pt1 | contig 11947 bp, 7 predicted proteins | sample MGYA00380334_ERZ1023639 | MGnify/ENA primary metagenome ERZ1023639 (study PRJEB33179, sample SAMN07448971) | human gut metagenome | biome: Human-gut; feature: Human associated habitat; material: Faeces | host: Homo sapiens | place: India: Bhopal | collected...
AAAATTGTGGAAATTGTGACAACTGTTTAAATCCGAAAAAACAAGTGGAAGCTCAAGAATTATTGTGTACCGTGATTGAAGCTATTCTCGCGGTGAAAGAAAATTTTAAAGCGGACTATATTATAGACATAATACAAGGTAAGGAAACTTCAGAAGTGCAGGCGCATCTGCATGAAGATCTCGAAGTGTTCGGCTCTGGTATGGGCGAAGAAGACAAAACGTGGAATGCTGTGATCCGTCAGGCACTTATTGCCGGTTACCTGAGTAAGGATGTCGAAAACTATGGCTTGCTGAAAGTGACAGATGACGGTAAGAAGTTCCTTAAACATCCCAAATCATTCAAAATAGTGGAAGACAATGACTTTGAGGATGTGGAAGAGGAAGCACCTGCACGTGGAGGCGGTGCGTGTGCGGTAGACCCGGCATTGTACTCCATGTTGAAGGACTTACGAAAGAAGTTGTCCAAGAAGTTGGAAGTGCCTCCTTATGTCATTTTCCAAGACCCGTCTTTGGAAGCGATGGCGACCATATATCCGGTGACTTTGGACGAGTTGCAGAACATACCGGGTGTAGGAGCCGGAAAGGCAAAACGCTACGGCGAGGAATTCTGTAAACTCATTAAGCGGCACTGTGAGGAGAATGAGATTGAACGTCCCGAGGACTTGCGTGTGCGTACTGTGGCCAATAAGTCAAAAATGAAGGTGGCCATCATTCAGGCCATTGACCGTAAGGTGGCATTGGATGACATTGCCATGTCAAAGGGCATTGAGTTTGAAGAGCTGCTGGATGAGATAGAAGCTATCGTCTACTCCGGAACGAAATTGAATATCGACTATTTCTTGGAGGATATTATGGATGAAGACCACTTGCTGGATATCTATGATTATTTCAAGGAATCTACCACTGATAAGATTGACGATGCTCTGGATGAGTTGGGTGATGACTTTACGGAAGAAGAGGTACGTTTGGTACGCATCAAGTTTATTTCAGAGATGGCAAACTGATTGGTTTTAGTTGATAAAAAAGAAAAAAAATGTTGCGTGCAAGTATACGGAATGGAATAAAAACCGTATATTTGCACGCAATAAATTTTAAACGCATAGCCCTATGTCATTTATTGCTGATAAGATTGTAATGGATGGATTAACTTATGACGACGTACTGTTAATCCCCGCTTATTCTGAAGTCTTGCCCAAAACAGTCGAACTCTCGACTAAGTTTTCACGAAACATTGAGTTAAAAATCCCGTTTGTAACTGCTGCCATGGATACGGTTACCGAAGCGAAGATGGCTATTGCCATTGCCCGCGAAGGTGGTATCGGAGTTATTCATAAGAATATGTCCATTGAGGAGCAGGCACGTCAGGTAGCTATTGTGAAGCGTGCCGAAAACGGTATGATTTATGACCCGGTGACTATCAAGAGAGGTTCTACGGTAGCTGATGCGCTGGCTTTGATGGCTGAATACAAGATTGGTGGTATTCCGGTGGTAGATGATGAAAGATATTTGGTAGGCATTGTTACCAATCGTGACCTTCGTTTTGAGAAAGATATGAATAAGCGTATCGATGAGGTAATGACTAAGGAGAACATCATTACTACCAATCCTACGACGGATATGGAGGCTGTTTCTCAAATTCTGCAAGAACATAGAATCGAGAAGTTGCCGGTAGTAGATAAAGACAACAAATTGGTAGGTCTGATTACCTATAAGGATATTACCAAGGCAAAGGATAAACCTATGGCGTGCAAGGATAGCAAAGGTCGTCTGCGCGTTGCTGCCGGAGTGGGAGTGACGAATGACACTTTGGAGCGCATGCGGGCTTTGGTGGATGCAGGGGCGGATGCCATTGTCATTGATACGGCTCACGGACATTCCAAGGGGGTTATTGAAAAATTGAAAGAAGCCAAGGCTAACTTCCCTCATATTGATATTGTTGTTGGTAATATTGCTACCGGTGAAGCTGCGAAGGCATTGGTCGAGGCTGGTGCTGATGGAGTAAAGGTGGGCATCGGTCCGGGTTCCATCTGCACTACCCGTGTAGTTGCCGGTGTGGGTGTTCCTCAGTTGTCTGCGGTTTATGATGTGGCAAAGGCACTGAAGGGCACGGGTATTCCTTTGATTGCCGATGGCGGTTTGCGTTACTCGGGCGATGTGGTGAAGGCGTTGGCTGCCGGTGGTTACAGCGTGATGATCGGTTCGCTGGTTGCCGGAACGGAAGAGTCTCCGGGCGATACGATTATTTTCAACGGTCGTAAGTTCAAGTCCTATCGGGGTATGGGCTCGCTGGAAGCTATGGAAAATGGCTCTAAGGACCGCTACTTCCAAAGCGGTACCAGTGATGTGAAGAAATTGGTTCCGGAGGGCATTGCTGCTCGCGTTCCTTATAAAGGTACTTTGTATGAAGTGATTTATCAGTTGGTTGGCGGTCTGCGTGCCGGTATGGGATATTGCGGTGCAGCCAATATAGAGAAACTGCACGATGCCAAGTTTACCCGCATTACTAATGCAGGTGTACTGGAAAGTCATCCGCACGATGTGTCTATAACCAGTGAGGCACCGAACTATAGCCGTCCTGAGTAAGATAATAACAAAATAATAGTGAATGCCCGGAGAGAGATTGCCGCTTTCCGGGCATTTTGTTTATATTTGCAGCCGTATAAAAAGAACGGATGGTGCTTATGGTTAGATTGTTTTGGGTGTTTTTCTTCCTCGGGTTCGGATTGGCTGTTTCGGCCCAGGACGATCCGGTACTGATGCGTATCAATGGAAAGGAGGTCCTCCGTTCTGAATTCGAACGTAGCTATAATAAGGGCGGTACCTCTGTCGGTGCAGGCCGGAAGGCATTGGATGCATATGTGAATAAGTTTATAGACTTCAGGCTGAAAATAGAGGCTGCCGAAGTTGCGGGATTGGATACTTCCCGTGTCTTCCAGAAGGAGCAGGATGAGTATCGCCGCTGTCTGATTAAATCATACTTGACAGATGAGGAGACGGCAGAGCAGGAGGCACGGCAGTATTATGACAAGATGAAATCCGGCCGGCGTGCGGGCCGGGTATATGTGAAGCATATTTTTAAATATCTCCCCCAGAATATTTCCGGTCATACCTTACGTGAGATGGAGTCCAGGATGGATTCTATCTACAGGGCTCTTGCAAAGGAAGGGGGAGCTGTGCCGTCTTTCGATGCTTGCGTCGAGCAATTTTCCGATGAGAAGAAAGCGTTTTGGGTGGGTTGGCTGCAGATGCCGGTGGAGTTTGAGGATATTGTATTCGGGTTGAATGCCGGAGAGATTTCCCGTCCGTTCCTCACTCCTCAAGGCATTCATATCGTGAAAGTACTCGAACAGCAGGAAATCCTTCCTTTTGAGAGGATGAAGGACAAGATAATCCGTTGTCAAACCCGTCGTCATGGAATGGATAAAGGAACGCGGGCTTTTGTGGATAAACTGAAGAAAGAATATCACTATATGCCGGATAAAGCCGGTATCGACGAACTGCTGGCCAAAGGAAGCACTTCTCGTGTATTGTTTACACTGGATGGCAAGGCATACGGTGGAAAAGAGTTTGCCGGATTTGCCGCTGTTTATCCGGCAGGGACGCGCAGACAGTTGGAGGCTTTTACAGTAAAAACGATTCTGGACTATGAAAACTCCCGTCTGGAATTGAAGCATCCCGAATTCTGTGCGTTGGTGCAGGGGCATCGTGACAGCATGTTGCTTGCCGAAATCACTGACCGTGAAGTGGGAAAGAGGAGTGTGGTGGATGAAGCGGGATTGAAAGCATATTTTGAGGCGCACCGTTCGGACTTCCATTGGGACGAACCGCGTTATAAGGGTATTGTGCTGCATTGTACTACCAAGCGGGTGGCGAAGCAAGTACGGAAATTTCTGAAACAGATTCCGGAAGAGGAGTGGATGGATGCCATCCGTCTCACCTTCAATGCCGGCGATACTCCCAAGGTGCAGGCAGAGCAAGGATTATTTGCCCCCGGTGATAATGAATATGTGGATGATTTGGTGTTCAAAGGGAAGGATGCAACCCCGGTTTTGTCATTTCCCTTTACTGCTGTACAAGGTCGTAAGCAGAAGGGACCGGATAGTTGGCAAGAGGTGCGAGAGCCGCTCGTAACCGCTTATCGGAACTATTTGGAAACGCATTGGGTGGCAAAGTTGCGTGCTGCCGGTAAGGTTGAAATTGACCAAGAGGTTTTAAAAACCGTTAATAATCACTGATGCAACCGATTAAAACACTATCTTCGTACCTCAAAACGAAGTAAATATCAGTTGGTGATGCGAACAACCTGCTTTGGGCTTTTAATTTTCCTTCTCTGTGCGGCGTGCAGCGAGCAGCACGACCATAAAGGGCGGACACCGTTAGTGGAGTTGGACGGCAATTTCCTTTACCGGGAAGATTTGCAATCGGTACTTCCTGCCGGTTTGTCCAAAGACGACAGTCTGTTGTTTGCAGAACATTATATCCGTAATTGGGTGGAAGATATTTTGCTGTACGATAAAGCGCAGAGCAATATTCCCAATAACGGTGAGATTGATAAACTTGTGGAGAATTATCGCAAAGCATTGATAATGCATACCTATCAGCAGGCTTTAATACATCAGCGGCTATCAGAGGAGATTTCAGAACAAGACTTGACGGAGTATTACGAGAAGAACCAGGCGCTCTTCAAGGTGGAACGTCCGTTGATGAAAGGCTTGTTCATCAAAGTTCCTTTGACAGCCCCGCAGCTGGGCAATGTTCGTCGCTGGTACAAGACGGAAACCCGTGAGGCGGTGGAACATCTGGAAAAGTACAGTCTGCAGAATGCTGTGAAGTATGAGTATTTTTATGATAAATGGGTGCCGGTATCGGAAGTGCTGGATATGCTGCCCTTGAAGGTTCCTGATGTGGACGAGTATCTGGACAAGAATCGCCATGTAGAGCTGAAGGATACGGCTTTCCATTATTTCCTGAATGTGAGCGATTATCGCCCGGTGGGAGAGCAGGAACCCTATGAGTTTGCCCGTAGGCAAGTGAAGGATATGCTGCTGAACGTGAAGCAGGTGGAATTCATGAAGCAAGTGAAGGATGATTTGTACCAACGGGCGGTGAAAAGAGACAAGATTAAATATTATTTAGAATAAGACACCAAGAATGAAACAGTGTATGAACTTTAAGTTTGTAATTTTATTTGCCTTGACGCTATTAGTCGGTTCTACCGTTTATGGACAAGACAACGTAATTGACGAGGTAGTGTGGGTAGTAGGTGACGAGGCTATACTGAAGTCCGAAGTGGAAGAAGCACGCATGAGTGCATTGTATGAAGGACGCAAATTTGACCGTGACCCTTATTGCGTGATACCGGAGGAGATAGCCGTGCAGAAGCTGTATCTTCACCAGGCTGCCCTCGACAGTATCGAAGTATCCGAGAGTGAGGTTATCCAGCGTGTGGACTATATGACGAACATGTATATCGCCAACATCGGTTCGCGCGAGAAAATGGAGGAATACTTCAACAAGACTTCCAGTCAGATTCGTGAAACGCTGCGCGAGAATGCCCGTGAAGGATTGAAGGTTCAGAAGATGCAGCAGAAACTGGTGGGTGAGATTAAGATAACTCCGGCTGAGGTGCGCCGTTACTTCAAGGATTTGCCGCAGGACAGCATTCCTTATATCCCTACCCAGGTGGAGGTGCAGATTATCACTCAGCAGCCTAAGGTCCCTTTGGAGGAAATAGAAGATGTAAAGAGGCGTCTGCGTGAGTATACCGACCGTGTCAATAAGGGCGAAAGCTTTTCCATGTTGGCTCGTCTGTACTCCGAGGACCGTGGCTCGGCCATGCGTGGCGGTGAAATAGAGTTTTCGGGACGCGGTATGCTGGACCCCGCTTATGCCAATGTAGCTTTCAACTTACAAGACCCCAGCAAGGTTTCCAAGATTGTAGAGTCTGAATATGGTTTCCATATCATTCAGTTGATAGAGAAGCGCGGTGACCGTATTAAAACGCGCCACATTCTGTTGAAACCGCATATTCCGGAAGAAGCTCTGGCTGCCGGTTGTGCCCGTTTGGATTCTATTGCCGATGATATCCGCAATAACAAGTTCTCTTTTGAAGAGGCTGCCTCAGTGCTTTCGCAGGATAAGGATACGCGTAACAATCATGGTTTGTTGCCGAATCCCAATACGAACACTTCCCGTTTTGAGATGCAGGAACTTCCCCCTGAAATAGCCAAAGTGGTGGATAAGATGAAAGTGGGCGAAATCTCCGAAGCCTTCACCATGATTCCGCAAAAGACCGGAAAAGAAGAGTGTGTGATTGTGAAACTGAAGAGCCGTACGACGGGACACAAGGCTACCATTGCCGATGACTATCAGAACTTGAAAGAGATTGTGTTGGAGAAACGCCGCGACGAAGTGCTGGACAAGTGGATTCGTGAGAAGCAGAAGCACACGTATGTCCGTATCAAGGATAATTGGAAGAATAACTGTACGTTCAAGTATCCGGGCTGGATCAAAGAATAATCCGGAAGGATTTACATGGATTTGTATGCAAAAGAAGAATACAAAAAATCATTTCCTGAACAAGCATAGATACCTCCTGGTAGGCATTCTATGCTTGTTTGGCATCTGTCTGCTGAGTGCGCAGGACAAAAAGAAGAGTACTGGTGCACCGGAGAAGAGGAAAGTGGACTCGATTGAACAGAAAAAGACGGAGACGTCGGAAAAGAAGAAGACGCGCGTCGATTTGTTGTACGCAGATGAGGCGCAGGCAGACAAACAGTTGCGTCCTGATGTGCAGGTACTCATCGGTTCGGTGAGGATGAAGCATGACAGTATGTACATGTTCTGTGATAGTGCGCTGATATTCGAAAAGATAAATTCTGTGGAGGCATTCGGCAATGTGCGTATGGAGCAGGGTGACACCTTGTTTATCTATGGAGACTATCTGTATTATGACGGCATGTCGCAGCTGGCCATGCTGCGTGAGAATGTACGTATGATAAATCGTAATACGGTGCTGACAACCGACAGTTTGAACTATGACCGTCTGTACGATTTGGGTTATTACTTCGAAGGCGGTACGCTGACCGACGAGGATAATGTGCTGACTTCCGAGTGGGGAGAATATAGCCCTGCCACCAAGTTGGCTGTCTTCAACCACGACGTGAAGCTGGTCAACCCGAAGTTTGTCTTGACTTCGGATACCTTGAAGTATAGTACAGCTACCAAGATTGCTACCATTCTAGGTCCCTCCGACATTGTGAGTGATCAAAATCATATTTATTCCGAACGTGGCGTGTACAATACGACTACTGAGCAGGCAGAACTACTCGACCGTTCCGTACTGACCAACGACGGCAAGAAATTGACCGGTGACAGCCTTTTCTACGACCGCATCTTGGGATACGGTGAGGCTTTTGACAATGTACAGATGAATGATACGGTCAACCGGAACATGTTGACTGGCGACTACTGTTTCTACAACGAACTGACCGGAAGCGCCGTTGCCACCAAACGTGCCGTAGCTATCGACTATTCGCAGGGCGACAGTCTGTTTATGCACGGTGATACTTTGCGGCTGATTACCTACCATATGAATACCGATTCCATGTACCGGGAGATGCGTGCCTATCATAAGGTGCGTGCTTATCGCACGGATGTGCAGGCCGTATGCGATTCGTTGGTGTATAATTCCAAGGACTCTTGCATGACGATGTACACCGACCCTATCTTGTGGCACGGGGAACAACAGTTGTTGGGCGAGGAAATTAAAATTTACATGAACGATAGTACCATCGACTGGGCACATATCATCAATCAGGCCCTGACGGTAGAGAAAAAGGACAGTATTCACTATAACCAAGTTTCCGGTAAGGAGATGAAAGCTTTCTTCATAGATGGAGACATGCGTCTGGTGGAGGTAAACGGCAATGTACTGGTGGTGTATTATCCGGTAGAGGAGAAGGACAGTTCGCTGATTATGATGAACTATTCGGAAGGTGGACTTTTGAAAATGTACTTGAAGGAGAGAAGAATGGAGCGCGGAGTCTTTGTTGGAAAGACTACCGGTACAGCCTATCCTTTGGACCAGATTCCACCAGATAAGAGCAGGCTGCCTTCTTTTGTTTGGTTCGACTACATCCGTCCGCTCAACAAGGAGGACATCTTCGAGTGGAGGGCTAAAAAAGCAGGTGAAGTATTGAAGAAAAGTGACCGGAAACCTGTAACTTCGCCAAGGAATATGCATATTAAACGAAATAATAAGTAGCGTCATGGGAATGTTTGCAATGCGGAAGCCTCGTGGCTTCAATCATAGCTATATCTATGTGGATGAGCGGAAAGAGAAGTTGGCGAAGATGGAAGAAAACGCCAAGCGTGACCTGGGTATGCTGCCGGAAAAGGAATTCTCGCCCGAGGATATACGGGGCAAATTCATAGAAGGAACAACTCACCTGAAGCGGCGTAAGGAGAGCGGACGTAAGCCGATGCATTTGGGCATAATCCTTGTTGTCATGGCTGTGTTGATTTATCTGTGGTATGCCATCAGTAACGGAATCATTTAATAATGATTAATCATTAATCCCTAATCATTAAACATTATCATGAGCGATATCATTCATTTGCTGCCCGATTCGGTTGCCAATCAGATTGCTGCCGGAGAGGTGATTCAGCGTCCGGCATCTGTTGTGAAAGAATTGGTGGAAAATGCAATTGATGCCGAAGCAGGGGAAATACATGTGCTGATTACCGATGCGGGCAAGACCTGCATTCAGGTGATTGATGATGGGAAGGGTATGTCCGAAACGGATGCGCGCCTTTCTTTTGAACGTCATGCGACTTCAAAGATACGCGAGGCTGCCGATTTGTTTGCCCTACGCACCATGGGCTTCCGTGGAGAGGCGTTGGCTTCTATAGCAGCGGTAGCTGAAGTGGAGTTGAAAACACGTCCGGTCAGCGAGGAGCTGGGGACGCGGCTGCTGATTGCCGGCTCTAAAGTCGAGAGCCAGGAAGCCGTTTCCTGCCCTAAGGGAAGCAATTTTTCCATCAAGAACCTATTCTTCAATATTCCTGCCCGGCGCAAATTCCTGAAAGCGAACTCTACGGAGTTGAGCAACATCCTTACGGAATTCGAGCGTATAGCGTTGGTGCATCCTGAGGTAGCCTTCTATCTGTATAGTAATGATACGGAATTGTTCAATCTTCCGGTAATGCCTTTGCGGCAACGCATCATGGCAGTCTTCGGAAAGAAGCTGAATCAGCAGTTGCTGTCCGTCGACGTCAATACGACCATGATAAAGATTTCCGGTTTTGTAGCCAAGCCGGAAACGTCGCGCAAGAAAGGAGCGCACCAATACTTTTTTGTGAACGGGCGCTATATGCGTCACCCCTATTTCCACAAAGCAGTGATGGACGCTTATGAGCAGCTGATTCCTGCCGGTGAGCAGATCTCCTACTTTATTTATTTCGAGGTAGACCCTGCCAATATCGATGTGAACATCCATCCGACGAAGACGGAGATTAAGTTCGAGAATGAGCAGGCTATCTGGCAGATTCTGTCGGCTGCGGTCAAGGAATCCTTAGGTAAGTTTAGCGCTATACCTACTATCGATTTTGATACCGAGGACATGCCGGATATTCCTGCATTCGAGCAGGCTCGTCCGATAGAGCCTCCGAAGGTACACTATAACACGGATTTCAATCCCTTCAAGACGTCTTCCGCTTCTTCCTATGGAGGTGGTAGCAATTATTCGCGTCCCAAAGTGGAGTGGGAGGGGCTTTATTCCGGTTTGGAAAAAGCCAGCAGGATGAACGAGCCGATGGAGGAAGAACCTTTTGCAGAGGATACGGTTACCGGTACGGATCCAAGAGAGGAGGAGAGGGTTCCTTATTTCCAGGAAACGGTTCCTTCCGGGGCAAGCGCCTCTTTCTACGGCAATGAGGCAACGGTAGAGAAAGGAGCGCAACACTTCCAGTTCAAGGGGCGTTTTATTCTGACTTCCGTTAAATCGGGTCTGATGCTGATAGACCAGCACCGGGCACATGTCCGGGTATTGTTCGACCGCTATATGAGCCAGATTCGACAGAAACAAGGCGTATCGCAGGGGGTATTGTTTCCGGAGATTATCCAGTTGCCGGCTTCGGAAGCTGCCGTGCTGGACGGTATATTGGAAGATTTGTCGGCAGTAGGCTTCGATTTGAGCCCGCTGGGTGGCGGCAGCTATGCCATCAACGGCATACCTTCGGGCATAGAGGGGTTGAACCCGGTAGAATTGGTCCGGAATATGGTACATACTGCTATGGAAAAAGGAAATGACGTTAAGGAAGAGATACAGACAATTCTTGCATCGACCTTGGCGCGTGCTGCGGCCATCGTCTACGGACAAGTGCTGAGCAACGAGGAAATGTCCAATCTCGTGGACAATCTGTTTGCATGCCCATCCCCGAATTATACTCCAGACGGAAAGACGGTGCTGGCGACCATTAAAGAAGACGACATAGAAAAGCTTTTCTCCAAATAAGGGAGAGTGCTTTCTTTTGCATCAAGGCAAAAAAAGTACAAATATTCAGAACCTTTTAGTTCTGTTGGCGTTAATTAGACAGTTTGAATGATAAAGAGTTTAATTAACCACTTAACTATTTTAAGGTATATGAAAAAGATTCTAATGTTACTGGCTTTAGCTGGTGTGTCTTCTGTTGCCATGGCGCAGCAAAAGACTGAAGTTGTGGAAGAATTTGGAGTTATCCAAGTTCAGGATAAATATCAGGTAATCACTAACCCGTTCTGGAGTAACTGGTTTTTCTCTATAGGCGGTGGTGCCGAAGCAACTTTTGGAGATAATGATAAGGCAGGAAGTTTTGGCAAGCGTATCAGTCCGACGCTGAATTTTGCCATCGGCAAATGGTTCACCCCGGGACTGGGAGTACGTCTGCAATATAGCGGCCTTCAGGCAAGAGGATATACGTATGATGCAGGTGCTGACTACGTGAAAGGCACTCAGATGGATGACGGCTACTACAAACAGCGTTTCGACTATATGAATCTGCACGGAGATGTGATGTTCAATCTGAATGCGCTGTTTGGAGGATACAACCAGCACCGTGTGTATGAAATCATTCCTTATGTAGGTGCTGGCTTCACTCACAACTACACAAAGCCTCACCGCGAAGCTCTGTCTGTAAACGCGGGTATCATCAATCGCTTCCGTATTTCGAATGCGATAGATATTAACCTGGAGCTGAGCGCAATGGGTGTTGAAGATAAGTTCGATGGCGAAGTTGGCGGCGAGCATGGATATGATGGCGTGCTGAGTGCAACGGTAGGGTTGACATACCGTTTCCCCGCCCGTGGATTCCGTCGCCCGATGCCTCAGTTGATTTCTCAGGTAGAGCTGGATGCCATGCAGGCACAGCTTGCAGAGATGGGAGCTGCCAACCAGCAGCTGCAGAATGCATTGGTGGCTGCACAGAACCAGCCGGTGGCCGAAGTTACGGAAACCGAAGTGATTGTTCCCGATCCGGATATAGCACCGCGTACCGTATTCTTCAATATCGGTTCTGCCGAAGTTTCTCCACGTGAAGCAATGAACTTGTCTTATCTGGCAGACCAGATGAAACAGTTCCCGAACGCCACTTACACTGTAAACGGATATGCAGACTCTGCAACCGGTACGCCGGCATTCAACAAAGAGTTGAGTTTGAAGCGTGCACAAGCCGTGGTCGATGTATTGGTAAAACAATACGGAATTCCTGCTGACCGCCTGAAGGTGGATGCCGGTGGTGGTGTCGATAAGTTCGGACAGCCGATTCTGAACCGTGTGGTATTGGTGAAATCTGCCAATTAGAAAGCTACGAGCTACAAGCTACAAGGAGTTACGAGTTATAGAAATGAGAAGGGGCATGCGTTATTATGACGCATGCCCCTCATTTTTTGTAACTAGTAACTTGTAAC
>ERZ1023639.505-NODE-505-length-11818-cov-8.468758_pt1 | contig 11818 bp, 10 predicted proteins | sample MGYA00380334_ERZ1023639 | MGnify/ENA primary metagenome ERZ1023639 (study PRJEB33179, sample SAMN07448971) | human gut metagenome | biome: Human-gut; feature: Human associated habitat; material: Faeces | host: Homo sapiens | place: India: Bhopal | collected...
CTGCGATTCGTTACGTCTTGCAACCGCGCCTTACTATCGTGAGGCGCGAGTGACGATTGCTTGGCGGCAGACTGCGTGCGAAATAGCGGCATTGCTGCGCTCGCCGCATTGTGGAGTGCTCCGGTAGACGGAAATTAGGCTGTACTTCTACTACAAGATGGGCAGAGCGGCAGCGGATAATAGGAGCAGAGGCAAATCGTATAGCAACACCCAACGCGGCAACGCCGCGCGCAGGAAGTCGCATTCCGGAGGCACAAAGGTCATTCAAGCTCTGGACTGCCAATCTAAGCCTTTCTCTTGGGGTTCCAAAGGGGCCATTCTCTTTTGCGAAAGAGAATGGCCCCTTTGACTCGCTCCCACACGGTGTGGGGAACAACGATGCAGCGCTGTCGCGCTGCGATAAGATTCCCGCTGCGCGGGGAGGACGCAAAAAAGGCAGCCTTTCGGCTGCCTTTTTTAATCAACGGTGCGCATGAAGGACGTCGATCCCTTCTGGAATCTCACATCCAGCTTCACGCGGTCCGCGCGCATATAGCTCGTGGTGTATTCATAGGTATGCCCGTTCTCGGTCGTGGTGCGGCGCTGATGGAAAAACGCCGCCGAGCCGGGCGCGCAGTGCAGAAGCTGCGCCTCGTGCGGCGCGAGCACGACGGCCTCATACGTGTCCGACGCGGAAAACGGGATGACGCCGACGTGGTAGAGGAGACTGTAAAAGCTGTGCGTTTCCAAAAGCTCGCGCGTCAGGTTCGGATAGATGTACTCGGGGTAGTACGACGTCTCCAAGATGAGCGGCTCGCCGTCGACATTTCGCACGCGCGTGAAGCGATAGACCTTCACGCCCGGCTCAAGGCCCATGAGCGTCACGATCTTTGGAGAAGGCGTGATGACCGCGAAGTCGACCAGCGTGGACGACGGCGTTTTGCCCAGCTGGGAAATTTCCGTCGTGAACGAATACTGCACGCCCTTGCGGCGCGTGTTCGGGTCGGTGACGAACGTGCCCTTGCCGCGCTTTCGCACGACGAAGCCCTCTTCTTCCAGCGCGCCGATGGCCTGACGCACGGTGTTGCGGCTGATATCATACGAGCGGCAGAGCTCGGCCTCGCTCGGGAGCAGGTCGCCGACCTTGAGCGCGCCGGAGGTGATGCTGCGCTTGATGATGCCCATGAGCTGGGAATAGAGAGGAATTTCGCTGTCGAGCGACAGCGGATTTTTGAGGACCGGATTGTGTTCCATGGTGGGAACCTCCCGAGAAATACGTTTTGGAATATTCCCATCATACCACATATCTTTGAGATGTTCCAGTACCTTTTTGGAATATTCCCATCATTTTACGCAAAAAAGCGGAAAAAAAGGCAGCCTTCCGCTACTCCTGATAGGGGTACCTTGAAGCGTGTCCTCGGATTAGGCAGGCAGTGCAATTGTACTGTCTGCCTTTTCTGTTGTCTCTCCGCATAGAAGCATATCGTCTGTCTCGTTGAGGTTGAAGTCCCGAAAACAGATGTGGATCTTCTGCGGTGCGTGCTTGGAGTATTTGACCTCTTTCTCATACACGATGATTTTCGCCACAAAGGTGCGGAGCAGTTCCGGGGTCAGTTCCGTCATGTCGGTGAACTTTCTGGCCTTGGCGATGAAGTTCTTGGCGTTGGCCATGCTACTGCGTAGTTTCTCCAGGCGCTCCTCCGTGGCAGGGATGGCTTCGGCCAGCTGCGCTTTCTCCTTGGAGTATGCCTCAGACAGCAAACGGAACTGCTCATTGCTCACCCGTCCCAAGGCGCTGTCCTCATACATCCGCTTGAACACTACATCCAGTTCGCCATCCCGTTTCCGCATCGTGGACAATTCCCGTTCCAACCCCCGGATCTCCTTTGCCACCTCAGTAGATTGCTTTTGCTGAATATATGCGGCGAACCGCTCCGGGTCGCTCCTGGCAAACTCTGTAGCTCTGCGGATTGTTTCCAGCACGATTTCCTTCAGTGCCACTTCCCGGATATAGTGAGCGCTACACACTTCTGCCCCGTCCTTCTTGTAGGTGCGGCAGGTGAAATGATTCTGTTCCGGCTTCATGGTGTGCGCCCGGTGCAATACCATGGGCTTACCGCAGTCCGCACAATACACCAATCCAGAGAACATATTCTGCTCATCCATATTCGTGCGGCGGCGCTTATGAGATCGCACCTCCTGTACGATATCCCAGGTTTCCTGATCCACCAGCTCTTCATGAGTATTCTCAAAGATAAGCCACTCTGATTTGGGGCGTTCACATCTTTTTTTGTCCTTGTAGGACTTGGTGCTGTAGCGAAGGTTGACCGTGTGCCCAAGGTAGACCATGTTCTGAAGCATATCCGCCACCATGTCGCCAGTCCAGTTGTAGGGCCGCTCTGCATTCAGCCCGGAATGGGATGTGCCGAATTTCGTATAGGCGTACATGGATGGACTGTAGATGCATTCTTTCTTGAGCTGCTTTGCAATCTGGGCTGGTCCCATTCCGCCGGCGCACATGGCGAAGATGCGTTTGACGACAGCCGCCGCCTCCTCATCCACCAACAGAGGAGAGTCCTTGGTTGCACCCTTGCGGTAGCCGTAAGGAGCTCGTGTCCCCACCCGGATTCCCCGCTGTGCCTTGGCGTTCACTACATTCCGCACCTTGCGGCTGCAGTCCCGCACGTGCCACTCATTGAACAAATTCTTGAAAGGCATCAGCTCGTTGCTGTTTTCATACTTGGTGTCAACATTGTCGTTGACAGCGATGTAGCGCACATCATTGGAAGGGAATATCTCCTCGATATAAAGACCGGTGTGCAGTTGGTTTCTTCCAAGGCGGGAAAGATCCTTTGTGATGATGACGGCGATGTCGCCGTTGCTCATGTCATCCATCATCTGTTCAAAGGCTGGGCGATTGAAATTCGCGCCGGAATAGCCATCGTCCACATAAAATCTGGTGTTCTGGAACCCATTCTCATCGGCGTACTTTTGCAGGATAAGTTTTTGGTTCTGGATACTGTTGGAGTCGCCCTCCAGATTATCATCTCGGGACAGACGGCAATAGAGCGCCGTGATCTTTTGGTTTGGCTGTAACATATTGACCTCCTTCATAAAATGCCAAACCGATTGAGAGATTGCAACCATACAATACCCCCAATCGGTTTGTTTGTCTATGCGAACCTGTTTTTCAGGCGGAAATATTTTTTGCGTCCTGCTCCAGGTCGATGACCTGTTTCATAAGATCGACCGTAGATTGCGTTCCTCCGAAACTGAATTCCGCGAACACAATGTACTCTCTGCCGCATACATGCTGTCGGCGGCTTTTTATAATCTTGCCGTCCCTTTCTTCCACTGCGGTATCCCGCACTGCCTTGGCAGAGGGAATATCCTCATCTCCATGCTTTTCTTCACTGTAGGAGCGGGGACGCTCATTGTATTTGAATTTATACGCCATATCGTTCCTTTCCCCTGACGCTACAGTCAGGCAACAAAAATAGCAGACCGTTACATGGTCTGCTGCTGTGTTTGTTCTGCCTGCTGATCTTCGGTCCACTGCTGTTCTGTAGATGATTGCTCATCCTGTGTGAGCACCATGGCTACGCCGGCCACCAGTCCGATGACAGCGCCGATATTTTTGGCTTCCTGTTCTGCCTGGATACGGCGGTAACGTTCCTCGACATCTTCGTTACCATCATCCAGTAACGCTCCAGTTACCGCCAGACCATACAGTCCAGCGTGGAGCGGCTTCATAGAAACAGGTTGCGGATGTTGCTGACCACTGTCGCTGTGCCATACCCCATCCCCAGCAGTGCCGCCACGATGAGCAGTACCAGTACGATCCATTTGGCCACTACGATCAGGTCGAAGTCCGGAAGCCAGTCCAGCCATTTGCAGGAATGCTTTTCTTTCTTCTTCCCAGCCTGTTCCAGCAGAGTGGTCATCTCCGTCAACGATTTCTGGATCTCCGCCATGCTGTTCTGCACCGCTGTCAGGTCTGTGTGTTATCACAGGTTCGGAAGATAATCACACATTACACTCACTTCCCACCCGATGGATTCTGTCTTCTGTGTCAGCATCGTCAGAGCCTCCGGCAGCGGACACTGGATGACAATGGGCGTGATCGGTGAACTCGACTCCCGCGCTGTCGGCTGCGGTGAAGGCTCGGGCCGGTTCAGGGCCATGAGCTCGTCCATAGATAATTTCTTCTCTGATCCTGAATTCATATTCCATGTTCTCCTTTAGATATTTGTCACCGAACAGCAAACGGTCCCGACACTGCCAGCCACTCGGCGTGGTATAGGTGATATTCTTTCGGGACTTTTCCCAGCGAACCTTGTAGCCCTCGCTCTCCATCAGCGCAATGAACTCCTCGCGGTTGGAAGCGTGGTGCATACAGTCATTGATGATATTCATGAGCTGCAGCTTCTTGCTCTGACCACGGGCCGCCGTGTGATACTCTCCGATGGTCATAGTCTTTGTTTTCTGCTTTTGTTCCCTGGGTTGAAATACAGGAAGTGAAAACTCCTTGCAGACCATGTCGTTGCGTTGCCGCAGTTCCTGGAGCTGCTCCTTTGCGATATGCAGTTTCCGTCCGGTATCGAAATTGACCGAGTTGATGAGGAAGTGGGAATGGATGTGCTCACGGTCTGTGTGGGTGCAGACCAGAACTTCGTATCCCTCATAGTACTCGGCCAGCTTCAGCGCGGCCGCGTGAGCGGTGACCGGGTCGACTGCTTCGCCTTTCGGGAAGCTCTGTACCATGTGATAGAACAGTACACCGTCCGTCTTGTGGTAGAGCCGCTTGGTGGTCATGAAATCCGCGTAGACAGATTCCGGCTGACAGTTGATACCTGTGACCAACTGCTGCCCCTCGAACTCGGTCTTTTTATCCTGCATGGTATACCGCATCACGGCGCTCATGCATCCGGTGGTCTGGCCCCGCTTGTAGTTTGTGAAGCTGATGATAGCCATAGCTTACCAGCGCTTTCGTTCAAGGATCATCCGAACGGCACCACAGAGTTCAGAGAACGCCCGACATACGCTTTCCAGATCGATCACGGTCACTCGTCCCATGTGCGCCAGGGTGACGAGCTGGTTCAGATTTCTGCCGATGGACTTCAGCTCCTTCAGCACTTCTTTCAGGCCGTCGATGACCACCACCTGCTTTCCCAGGCAGCAGGCAGTGACGTAGTCGCTCATGGACATCCCGGACTGCTTCGCCAACTCCTTGATGGCCTCCCGGTCTGTGGACGCCATGCGGGTGCTGAATTTAACATCTTTTTTCATGTCGTTTCCTCCAAATCGTAGATAAAGTGGGTCCGGGCTTCTGCCCGGAATTCATGCGGAAGTCGGGCAGCGGCGTTGCCGCAGACCAGACAAACGCGATGCTGGCCACCTCCAAGGAGGTGATTTCCCTGCACCGAACACCCGCGCTCCGCTTTCGGCCACAAATGGCCACAAACGGCGTTTCTTTTTCCCTGCGGGTGTTTACTCGCCATGCCCGGCAATCTCCCGCAAATCGCCGCACAGCGCCCCAACAGGGTCAACAGGGGCGACCACAGGTACACCCTGGGCATCGTCACTTTCGGCACGGCGCAGCTCGATGAGCCGCTTCCCGTTGCTGCGGCGCACCATACCGAAAATTCCGATTTTGCTTAGCGCGTCAAGGCTTTGCAGGATCAGGCGGGACACTTTCTTAGGCGAGATACGCTCCATACCGACAGGGTCGATTTTTTCAGACAGCTCTGTGGGAGTGCCGATAAATTTCGTACGGTCGCGCATCAGTTCAGAGACCAGATAGGTGATCCGGTCGCCCAGTAGCTCCGGCTGCGTTCTGCTGTCTGCTACCATCTCCCACACGTTTTCAACGTTGCGTTCCAGAGACAACTCCCGGTATTCAATGTCACGACCGATGCAGGAGAGCTTCGCCTTACCGCTGCCGCGCCGATCTTCCACCAGAGTAAAACTGGAATCCACCGCCCCGCTGATGGCTGTCGTACCGGAGATGCGGTTGAACACATCATCGGCAGTTTCCTTTCGCAGATGATGGATCAGCAGGATGGCGATGCCGTGCTTGTCCGCCAGCCGCTTCAGCACGGACAGGTCCCGGTAGTCATTGGCGTAGGTGGCATCGTGGACGGGGCGGACCATCTGCAGCGTATCGACGAGGACCAGAACAGTATCCGGGTGAGCTACGAGGAAGCCCTCCACCTGCTCCTCCAGCCCCTGGCCGATGGGAGCGCACTCCGTACAGAAATGGACGCTGTCCGGCGCGTCCTCTGTGATCTCGAAGAGGCGGTTCTGGATGCGAAGGACGGAGTCCTCCAGGCAGAGATAGAGGGTGGTGCCCTGCTTCACGCTCATTCCCCAGACCGGTTCTCCCTTGGCCACCGTCACCGCCAGCCACAGGGCCAGCCAGGACTTGCCCACCTTGGGTGAACCCGCCAGGATATGCAGACCCTGAGAGATCAGCGTGTCCACCACAAAATTGGGCGGCTCCAGCGGACGGTCCATCAGCGTCCTACCGTCCACCGTGACCAGAGGACGGTCCATTTTGTTGCTCATAGTCAGTACCTCCAATTCAAAATATCTGAATACAAAAATCTCCCACCTCGAAAGAAGTGGGAGTAGTATTCTTTTAGAGGAGCAGTGCCCACAGGACTTTTGAGCATCCCCTTGCCCCTCTGCTTGTATTGTGGTGGAAAAGATGGTATCCTGATAAAAAGCATGGACAGATTAAAAATCAAGTAGGACAAATTATTGCAGAGGAGGGGGCCAGCGGAAATGGAGGGGAGCATCATATTCTATACCTACGGCAGCACCTTGGAGCTGAACGGGCAGCAGTTTGAGGCAGGCAGGCTGACCGAAGATCTGCTGAATCTATCACCGGATGACTACCACCCTCTGCACGAACGGATGGTGCGCATCCGTACCCTTATGGACATCTACGAGTATGTCCGCAAGAGTGAACTTTGGTGGAAACTGAATGATGAGATGGAGCAGCTCTGTCAGGAACTTCGCCGATATACTGTGTTCCGCTTGCTACCGGACGATTGCTATGACGCTTTCTTTTCGGTGATACGGGAGATCACAGGACAGTTCAGCTTGTTTCCTCCCGAGGAGCACAGCCTTTCAGAGGATGATCAGACAAAACTTCTCAGCGCCTCAGCGGAAGAATTCTTCCAGAGCGATGATGGGGACAGCGATCCTGAAATCTCCTTGGGACTGCTGGATCTGTTTCGTCGCAGAGAGGGCAGCGAGGAAAAGGGCGAGTTGTTTTATTACGAGATGTTTCGCCTCCTGGGAGCGTGCGAAGATACCTGGAGTGCCTACAAGAAATACATCGACCGCTACATGATGTATCTTCACGACATCCGTGCCTTTGTTCCTACCATCCGGAATTTCATCAAGTTTATCCTCTCCACACTCACGACCAATGGGCCGGAAAGTTATGCGGCAGCGCTCTATGGTTTCTATAACGATGATCGCACCGCAGAGAAGCTGATCGTCAACCCCATCACTTACCACGGGGACTGCTACAGGAGACACGATGAATATATGCTCTCCTATGTCCCGCGGGAGCTGCCGGACGGCTCCATGGCCATCTGTCAGGAGCATGTGACGGACAGCTTACAGGCGCTGATGAAGGCAGACTATATGCTGGCCCTGAATAGCGGACACAACATCCGCCGCTGCATCATCTGCGGGAAATACTTCATGCTGAAGAGCGGCGTCCACGCTTTGTACTGCGAAGGGGCCTGTCCCCACGCTCCTGGCTACACCTGTCGGCAATTTGGCACGGTGGAAGTTCAAAAGGAACTGGCAAAGAACAACCCTAAGGTGAAGGCCAAGCTGACTGCCTTTTCCAGGATCACGAAGGATATGCAGCGGGGAGCTATCTCTCAGGAGGATGCCAGAAGAGCCAAGGATCATGTGCGAGACCGGCTCTACGATGCGCTGCGCAGCCCGGATATCTCTGTTGAGGAGTTTTCTGAACAAATATCTACTGCGCAAGTGTATGAATATTGCCGCATCACCAGAGTGAGCAAGCCCCGAGGGCGTCCACCGAAAGCAAAGGCGGGTGGGACCCATGACCAATGAGGAATTGGTCCGCCGATATTACGGCGGTGATGAGCGCGCGCTGGAGGAGTTGTACCGCAGGAATCTCGGGCTGATCCGGCGCATCGCCCGGGAGACTGCCAGAGAGTTCAACTGTCTGCATATGGACAGGGAAAGACCGGGAGAGTTGTCCGGCTATACGAAAACGATTCTGGAGGATCTTTGCGGCGAGGGTGCGTTGGAATTTCTGACACGGGTCCAGAGCAGAGAATACGATGAGAGCCGTGCTGTGCTTGCCACCTACCTGTACCCACATCTGAAAGGCCGGATGACCCGTTGGCTGGAGCAACATATCGGAAATCTTTCTCTGAGCAAGCACGAGATGGATGCTGTCCGGCAGGCACAAAGCCTATATCATTCAGGTCAGTTCAGCATCGAAGAGATCGCGGAGAAAATGGATGTCCTTCTGGAACAGGCTGTCAAGCACATCCGTTACAACACCCATTTTGTTGGTGTCAATGATCTTATCCCTGGGAGCTATGACGGTGATCCCTTTGAGCGGCTGATGCCTGGGAATCTCTCTGTTTCTGCGGAGCAGGTCGTGTATCGAAAAGTCTGCATTGAGCTGCTGCAGGAACTATTTGATGCTCTCCCGAAGAAGGACAGGGACATCCTCGGAAAATTCTACGGCGTATTCGGATTTGAAAAAACTTCGCTGAAGGAAATCGGCATGTACCACATGATGAAGGAGTCCGCCGTGGAAAAGGCAAAGGAGCGTGCTGTCACAAAGCTGAAAAAAGCCTATCCGGGTAGCAGGCTGCAGATCTGGAGGAATGTTCATCGTATGATACGCAGACCGATCCTGCCAGCGAAGGATGACAGAGCACTGCGGCGCAGCTTCACGACTTCGACCCTACGAAATCAGGAGTCTGGAAGATCGTAGTTTCGATACAGTCTGGTGAGAATTTTGCGCAGACAGGAGACCGCAACAGTCCCCTTTAGGACATGTTTAGGAAAAATCAAGAGTCATACTCGCTTTTTTATACGTTCCGTGCTATAATGCAGAAAAACACGAAAGGCCGGCAACTATGGCTACACATATTTTAGTCGTCGATGACGAGACTGCGATCGCAGATCTGGTGGAGGTCTATCTGAAAAACGAAGGCTTCACCATCCACAAATTCTATAATGCCTCCGACGCCCTGGCTTGTGTGCGGACGACACGCTTGAATCTGGCGGTGCTGGATGTGATGCTGCCGGACATGGACGGCTTTACCCTCTGCCAGCGCATCCGGGAGGACCACCTGTTCCCCATCATCATGCTCACCGCAAAGGTGGAGGATATGGACAAGATCATGGGGCTGACCTTGGGAGCGGACGACTACATCACCAAGCCCTTCAATCCTCTGGAACTGGTGGCCCGGGTCAAGACTCAGCTGCGCCGCTACACCCGGTACAACCCCAGGGAGGGGACAGTCCAGGAGGTCACCGAATACGACTTTCGAGGCCTTCAGATCTCCAAGGCCACTCACAAGTGCGTCCTGTTCGGCGAGGAACTGGCCCTGACGCCCTTGGAATTCTCCATTCTCTGGTATCTATGTGAGCACCGGGGGAATGTGGTGTCCAGCGAGGAACTGTTTGAACATGTTTGGGGCGAGGCGTTTATGGACAGCAACAACACCGTCATGAGTCACATCGCCCGGCTACGGGAAAAGATGCACGAGCCCAGCCGAAAGCCCAAATTCATCAAGACCGTTTGGGGGGTGGGGTACACCATTGAGTAAGAAAGGAAATACCCGCAGCCGCCGGAGATCTTTGCGCATCTGGGGCGGCTACCTGCTGGTCCTCATGGCTTGGGTGGTCGCAGTGATGGCCTTGGCATTCCTGGGCTTCATCATCTGCGCCAGCATCACCTGGCAGCCCTCGCCGCTCTACGACTTCCTGAATTGGGTTCGAGACTACATCGTTCTGGTCTGCATCGTCACAGTGCTGGCGGGCTGGGTGGTCATCAGCTTCTATTTTATCTCCAAGCCCATCAAGCAGCTGGACGTGGTGGCCAATGCGGCAGAGCAATTATCCCGCCCCAGTGAGGAGCCCATCCAGCTGCCGGATTCCCTGGAGGACATCTCCATCCAGCTGAATCTGGCCCGGGAGCAGGCTCTCCGGGACGCCCGGGCAGCCCGGGAGGCAGAACAGCGGAAAAACGACCTAATCGTCTATCTGGCCCACGACCTGAAAACGCCCCTGACCAGCGTCATCGGCTACCTGACCCTCCTGCGGGATGAGCCTCAGATCTCCCCGGAGATCCGGGCCAGGTACACCGGCATCGCCCTGGAGAAGGCGGAGCGGCTGGAGGACCTCATCAACGAGTTCTTCGACATCACCCGCTTCAACCTCTCTCGCCTGGAGCTGGAGCGGCAGAGCGTGGACCTGACGCGGATGCTGGAGCAGGTCGCCAGCGAATTCCGCCCCATTTTCGCAGAATCGGGGCTGTCATGCAGCCTGGATCTGCCGCCCAAGCTGCACTATTCCTGTGACCCGGATAAGCTGGCAAGGGTCTTTGATAATCTCCTGCGCAACGCGTCTTATTATAGCCTGCCGGACAGCACGGTGGAAATTGCCGGACGGATAGAGGCCGGGAAAATCGTACTCACCTTCTCCAATGCGGGAAAGAACATCCCCCAGGAGAAATTGGACCGGATCTTTGAACAGTTCTTCCGTCTGGACAGCTCCCGCGCCACCCGGACAGGTGGTGCGGGCCTTGGCTTAGCCATCGCCAAGGAGATCGTGGAGCTCCACGGCGGGACCATTCGGGCGGACAGCACCGAGGATCGGATCACCTTCACCATCTGTCTTCCGTCAGACCATTCAGAAGCGCCGTAAGAAAATCACAAGAATTTCGCAGAAAACTTGCAAGGCATCCGTTGGTAGATAGACAAGTATGAAACGCCTGGTTCTGGTACCATTTCAGTATCAGAACCAGGCGCTTTATTTTGATTAGGAGGTCTTATCCCATGAAAACCATTCTCGTTCTCTTCGGCGGATGCTCCACGGAGTACGAAGTTTCTCTCCATTCCGCCTATGCGGTGCTGTCCCACATGGACCCCGCCCGCTATACTCCTTTGGCTGTGGGCATCACACGGGAGGGGCAGTGGCTCTGCTATACCGGCGACCTCTCCCGGCTGGAGGACGGTACTTGGCAGCAGGCGGCAGACTGTATCCCCTGCACCCCACTGGTGGAACGGGAGGCCCACGCTTTACTACTGCTGGACGGTTCCGGCCGCCGTCTCCTCTTTGACGCGGTATTCCCAGTCCTCCACGGCAAGAACGGCGAGGACGGTACGGTACAGGGACTCTTTGAACTGGCCGGGGTCCCGGTCATCGGCTGCGGGACATTGTCCAGCGCCTTGTGCATGGACAAGGACCGGACCCACCAGCTGGCGGCCCTGGCCGGCATCCGGGTCCCCCGGAGCCACGTCTTTCATTCCAGCGATGATTTCAGCCGGATCGCCCAGGCAGCGGAGGAACTGGGATACCCGGTGTTTGTCAAGCCTGGCCGGGCCGGTTCCTCCTTCGGTATCACCAAAGTCTCCGGGCCGGAAGAACTGCCCGCCGCCATGGAGGCGGCCTTCCGCCACGACAGCGCCGTGATCCTGGAGGAGACGATCCCCGGCTTTGAGGTGGGCTGCGCGGTCATGGGCAACGAGGAACTGACCGTGGGTCTGGTGGACGAGATTGCGCTGTCGGATGGCTTTTTCAACTATGAGGAGAAGTACAC
>ERZ1023639.519-NODE-519-length-11555-cov-8.269826_pt1 | contig 11555 bp, 8 predicted proteins | sample MGYA00380334_ERZ1023639 | MGnify/ENA primary metagenome ERZ1023639 (study PRJEB33179, sample SAMN07448971) | human gut metagenome | biome: Human-gut; feature: Human associated habitat; material: Faeces | host: Homo sapiens | place: India: Bhopal | collected...
TTTACTACTCCCAAAGCCGTAGGCCAGGATATTACCAATTTTGATTTCATACAAATGAAATATGGTAACGGATACGACCATAATTGGGTATTGAACACCAATGGCGATATTAAAAAACTTGCCGCCAAACTCACTTCTCCCGAAAGCGGCATCAGCTTAGAAGTATACACTAATGAGCCTGGTATACAGGTATATACAGGTAATTTTCTGGACGGAACTGCAAAAGGGAAAAAAGGGATCGTCTACAACCAACGCGCTTCCGTATGTCTGGAAACTCAACATTATCCAGATAGCCCCAATAAGCCACAATGGCCTTCTGTTATTCTGGAACCGGGACAGACTTACAACAGCAAATGTATTTTCAAATTCTCAGTAGAAAAATAAATAATAACTTTTAAATCATTATTATCGTGGGAACATTAGATTGGGTAGTCATTGGAATATTCTTCCTGGCTCTGATAGGTATTATTGTTTGGGTAGTCAAACAAAAGCAGAATGATTCGGCTGACTATTTTTTAGGTGGACGTGATGCCACATGGCTCGCCATAGGTGCATCCATATTTGCATCCAACATCGGTTCGGAACACTTAATCGGATTGGCCGGTGCCGGAGCATCCAGTGGTATGGCAATGGCGCACTGGGAAATACAAGGTTGGATGATCTTGATTCTCGGATGGGTATTCGTACCATTCTATTCACGAAGCATGGTATACACAATGCCCGAATTTCTGGAACGCCGTTACAATCCGCAGTCGCGTACTATTCTTTCTGTCATTTCATTAATTAGCTACGTGCTGACCAAAGTAGCTGTAACTGTATACGCCGGTGGACTTGTATTTCAGCAGGTATTCGGTATCAAAGAACTGTGGGGAATAGATTTCTTTTGGATTGCAGCAATCGGCTTAGTTGTATTGACAGCACTTTACACAATATTTGGCGGAATGAAATCCGTACTTTATACCTCGGTACTGCAAACTCCTATCCTTCTTTTGGGTTCACTTATCATCCTCGTTCTCGGTTTTAAAGAATTGGGCGGTTGGGATGAAATGATGAGCATATGCAGTGCAGTTACAGTCAACGAGTATGGAGATACCATGACCCAACTTATCCGCGATAACAATGATCCCAATTTCCCATGGCTGGGTGCATTGGTTGGTTCGGCCATTATTGGCTTCTGGTATTGGTGTACTGACCAATTTATTGTACAACGCGTACTTTCCGGTAAAAACGAAAAAGAAGCCCGTCGTGGTACTATTTTCGGTGCATACCTGAAACTATTGCCTGTATTCCTGTTCTTGATTCCGGGTATGATTGCTTTTGCCCTGCATCAGAAATATATCGGAGCCGGTGGCGAAGGTTTCCTTCCTCTGCTTGCCAATGGTACTGCAAACGCAGATGCCGCTTTCCCTACACTGGTAGCCAAGCTTCTTCCTGCTGGAGTAAAAGGCCTTGTTGTTTGCGGCATTCTTGCTGCATTGATGAGTTCACTGGCTTCCCTGTTCAACTCTTCAGCCATGCTTTTTACAATCGACTTCTACAAACGTTTCAAACCGGAAACCCCAGAAAAGAAACTGGTAGGCATCGGACAGATTGCAACAGTGGTTATTGTTATTCTGGGTATACTGTGGATTCCTATTATGCGTAGTGTAGGTGATGTTCTTTATACTTATCTGCAAGATGTTCAATCCGTATTGGCTCCCGGTATCGCAGCTGCATTTCTGTTGGGAATCTGTTGGAAACGCACTTCTGCCAAAGGTGGTATGTGGGGATTAATTGCCGGTATGATTATCGGTCTCACCCGCTTGGGCGCAAAAGTATACTATAGCAATACAGCAATTACAGACAGCTCAATGTTTAAATATCTGTTTTATGATCTGAACTGGTTATTCTTCTGCGGCTGGATGTTCCTATTCTGTATTATAGTGGTAATAGCAGTCAGTCTGATGACCGAAGCCCCAAGTGCTGAAAAAATACAAGGTTTGGTATTCGGCACATCTACGCCTGAGCAAAAAGCTGCCACACGTGCCAGCTGGAATCACTGGGATATTATCCATACGGTAATCATTCTGGCTATTACCGCGGCTTTCTACTGGTATTTCTGGTAAAAACAGATATAGTGAAAAAAAACTTTTTTTGATGTACATGAAAAATAATCTTTATACGCATGAAAAATAGTTTTTATGTACATCAAACTAAGATATTCTAATTATAAAAACAAAAAACATGGGTAGTTACTACAGTTCCAATCCTAAATTCTATGTAGGTATCGACTGCATCATTTTCGGTTTTAACGAGGGTGAATTAAATCTGTTGTTGCTGAAAAGAAACTTCGAACCTGCAATGGGCAACTGGTCACTGATGGGCGGATTTGTTCAAGAAAGCGAAAGCGTAGACGATGCAGCCAAACGGGTTCTTGCAGAACTGACCGGACTGGACAACGTGTATATGGAACAAGTCGGTTCTTTCGGAGCTATCGACCGAGATCCGGGTGAACGGGTTATCTCCATTGCCTACTATGCACTAGTCAACATCAATGAATACGACAAGGCTCTGGTACAGCAACACAATGCTTTTTGGGTAAATATTAATGAGTTGCCCCCGCTTATCTTCGATCATTCTGCAATGGTAGAGAAAGCACGTGCATTGATGCAGCAAAAAACTACTACTGAGCCTATCGGTTTTAACCTGTTACCTCAACTATTTACGCTTTCACAACTGCAGAGCCTATACGAGGCCATTTACGGTGAAAACATCGATAAACGGAACTTCCGCAAAAGGATAGCCGAAATGGATTACATAGAAAAAACGGATAAAATCGATAAAACAAGTTCCAAACGCGGTGCCGCCCTCTACAAATTCAATGAAAAGGCGTATCGCAAAGCACCTAAATTTAAAATTTAATAACATGCTAATGTGCCCATATTAGCACATTAATCCATTAAACATTATGTTAGAAGAACTGAGAAAAAAGGTATTCCGTGCCAACCTTGATTTGGTGAAGCATGGACTCGTCATCTTCACATGGGGAAATGTATCGGCCATTGACCGGACAACGGGATTGGTTGTTATCAAGCCCAGTGGAGTTAGCTATGATGATATGAAAGCGGAAGACATGGTTGTGGTCGACCTTGACGGCAATGTTGTAGAAGGCAGCCTGAAGCCCTCTTCCGACACTCCGACCCACTTAGTGCTTTACAAAGCGTTTCCGGAAATCGGCGGTGTGGTTCATACACACTCTACGTATGCCACTGCATGGGCGCAAGCCGGTTGTGACATCCCCAATATAGGAACTACCCATGCCGACTATTTCCATGATGCCATTCCCTGCACTACAGATATGACAGAAGAAGAGGTAAAGGGAGCGTATGAGCTGGAGACAGGCAATGTCATCGTGAAGCGTTTCGAAGGATTGAACCCGGTTCATACGCCCGGAGTATTGGTTAAGAATCATGGTCCTTTCTCTTGGGGAAAAGATGCACACGATGCAGTGCACAATGCCGTAGTAATGGAGCAGGTAGCCAAAATGGCTTCAATAGCCTATGCGGTTAATCCGCAACTGACGATGAACCCGCTGCTTATAGAAAAGCACTTCAGCCGTAAACATGGTCCGAACGCTTATTATGGGCAGAAGTGAAATCAAGCATAAAGTATAAGATTATAAAATATAAACAATCAAAATAAAGAACAGTATGAACGCATTTGATCAATATGAAGTATGGTTCGTAACAGGAGCACAGCTTCTGTACGGAGGTGATGCAGTTGTCGCAGTAGACGCACACAGCAACGAAATGGTAAAGGGGCTGAATGACTCCGGTCGTCTGCCTGTAAAAGTTGTATATAAAGGCACAGTAAACTCTTCCAAAGAAGTAACTGCCGCTTTCAAAGCTGCCAACAACGATGAAAAATGTATCGGTGTCATCACTTGGATGCACACTTTCTCTCCTGCCAAAATGTGGATTCATGGTCTGCAAGAGCTGAAAAAGCCGTTGCTGCATTTCCACACACAATTCAACAAAGAGATTCCCTGGGAAACAATGGACATGGACTTCATGAACCTGAACCAGTCTGCTCATGGCGATCGCGAGTTCGGACACATCGTTACCCGCATGCGCAAAAACCGCAAAGTAGTTGTAGGACACTGGCAAGATGAAAAAGCACAAAAGCAGATTGCTTCATGGATGCGTGTAGCTGCCGCATGGGCCGACGCACAAGATATGCTCATCATCCGTTTCGGCGACCAAATGAACAACGTAGCCGTAACAGATGGTGACAAGGTCAGCGCCGAACAAGTATTGGGCTACCATGTGGACTACTACCCCATTAACGATGTTATGACTTACTATAACGCTGTTGACGATGCTGATGTAAAAGTTCTCATAGCCGAATACTTCAGACTTTACGACCATGATGCCGCACTCGAAAAAGAAGGAACGGAAGCTTATACCAAAGTATGGAACTCTGCAAAAGCAGAAATTGCTATCCGTCGCGTGCTAAAAGACACCGGTGCTAAAGGCTTCACTACCAATTTCAACGACTTGGGCGACTTCGACCAAATCCCCGGTCTGGCATCTCAGCGACTGATGGCAGAAGGCTATGGCTTTGGAGCAGAAGGCGACTGGAAGACTGCCGCCCTCTACCGCACCACTTGGTTCATGAGTCAGGGCATGCCCAACGGATGTTCTTTCCTTGAAGATTACACACTGAACTTCGACGGTGAAAAGAGCGCCATTCTGCAAGCTCACATGCTGGAAGTCTGTCCGTTGATAGCTGAACAGAAGCCCAAACTGGAAGTACACCGTTTGAGCATTGGTATCGACAGTGAAACAGCACGCCTCGTATTCACCAGCAAACAAGGCAAAGGTGTAGCCGCAACTATCGTAGACTTGGGCAACCGCTTCCGCCTCATTGTAAACAAAGTGGAATGCATCAAGAGCAAACCGCTTCCGAAACTTCCAGTTGCAAGTGCATTATGGATTCCGATGCCTAACCTCGAAGTAGGTGCAGCTGCATGGATTTTGGCAGGTGGTACACACCACACCAGCTTCTCCTACGACCTTACAGTAGAAGACTGGGGAGACTTTGCGGAAATGGCCGGTATCGAAATGATTGTTATCGATGAAAATACCACCATCAGAGAGTTCAAAAAGGAACTGCGCATGAATGAGGTATACTATATGCTGAATAAAGCGCTTTGCTAAGAATAACTGCGAATTACTAATTACAGATTACTTTTATGGTATGTGTAATTAGTAATTCGTGATTTATAGCTAACCACTTTTTTACCTTTATAATTACTTAAATCACATGAAATCAGATCCAAAATCAACAATTGAAGCCGGGGAAGCCATTCTTGGTATAGAATTCGGTTCGACACGAATTAAAGCTGTTTTGATTGATCCTGAAAATAAACCCATTGCTCAGGGGAGCCACACTTGGGAAAACCAACTGGTCAACGGGCTTTGGACCTATAGTGTCGACGCTGTCTGGTACGGGCTGCAGGATTGCTATGCAGACCTCCGTACGAACGTAAAAAACTTATACGATACAGAAATAGAGTCTCTGGCTGCAATAGGTGTCAGTGCCATGATGCATGGCTATATGGCATTCAATAAAAAAGAAGAAATCCTCGTTCCGTTCCGTACTTGGAGAAACACCAATACCGCTCAGGCAGCAGCGGCTTTATCCGACCTGTTTGTCTACAACATTCCGTTGAGATGGAGTATTTCCCACTTATACCAAGCTATTCTGGACAACGAGAAACATGTTAAAGACATTGACTACCTGACAACCCTTGCCGGATTTGTACATTGGCAGATAACAGACCAAAAAGTGTTGGGTATAGGCGATGCATCAGGTATGCTTCCCATAGATCCTACCACCAAGAATTACTCGGCTGAAATGGTAGCCAAATTCGATGAGCTCGTTGCCCCAAAAGGCTATGGCTGGAAACTTCTGGATATTCTTCCCAAAGTATTGCCGGCAGGTAAGAATGCAGGCTTCCTCACGCCGGAAGGAGCCAAAAGACTTGACGTATCAGGCCACCTGAAAGCAGGAATACCGGTATGTCCGCCCGAAGGAGATGCAGGTACAGGTATGGTTGCAACCAATGCCGTAAAGCAACGCACTGGAAACGTATCGGCTGGTACATCCTCATTCTCCATGATTGTTTTGGAAAAAGAGCTGTCAAAGCCATACGAAATGATTGATATGGTGACTACTCCTGACGGAAGCCTCGTAGCAATGGTACATTGCAACAACTGCACTTCCGACCTCAACGCATGGGTCAACCTATTCAAAGAATATCAGGAATTACTGGGTATTCCTGTGGATATGGATGAGATATATGGTAAGCTCTATAACCATGCACTCACCGGCAATACAGATTGCGGTGGCCTTATTTCATACAACTATATTTCCGGCGAACCCGTAACAGGGCTTGCAGAAGGACGTCCACTATTTGTACGTTCGGCTAATGACAAGTTCAACCTTGCCAACTTTATGAGGGCTCATCTGCACGCTTCGGTCGGAGTTCTCAAAATCGGTAATGACATTTTGTTCAAGGAAGAAAAAATCAAAGTTGACAGAATCACAGGGCATGGAGGATTATTCAGAACCAAAGGTGTGGGCCAGAGAATTCTTGCTGCAGCCATAAACTCGCCTATTTCCGTTATGGAAACAGCTGGTGAAGGTGGCGCATGGGGTATTGCCCTACTCGGCTCGTATCTTGTGAACAACGACAAACAACAAAACCTTGCCGATTTTCTGGATGAAAAAGTATTTGCAGGAAATGCTGGCATTGAGGTATCACCGACGGCTGAAGATGTAGAAGGCTTCAACGCATACATCGAAAATTACAAGGCGAATCTGCCTGTTGAAGAAGCAGCCGTTAAATCTAAAAGATAATCCCTATAAGATTAAGTCGGTTGCCTTAAAAAAGTTCATTCTAAATAAAAAGCAAAGGCTTAAGAACAATAATACATGTGATTGTAGCGGAAAGAGCTTAAAGCTGCCGCACAGATGCGCCGGTATCGAAATTACTCCCGCTACATTTACATACATAAAGTTATTCTTCATACTATAAACACCTGACACAAATGAAATCATCACTTACCTGCCTACTACTTTTCTGCTTTTTCTTAACCGGAAAAGCCCAAACAAGACAAGCAGTATCCTATTTCCCCCTTCAAGACATCAAGTTATTGGAAAGTCCTTTTTTACAGGCACAGCAGACCGACTTGCATTATATCATGGCCATGAACCCTGACCGGTTGCTTGCCCCTTTCTTACGCGAAGCCGGACTTGCCCCCAAAGCCCCAAGTTATACCAACTGGGAAAACACAGGATTGGACGGACACATCGGCGGACATTACATTTCCGCACTTTCCATGATGTATGCCGCCACCGGCGACACGACCGTATACAACCGACTGAATTATATGCTGAACGAATTACACCGGGCACAACAGGCGGTAGGTAACGGATTTATCGGAGGAACACCCGGGAGCCTGCAACTTTGGAAAGAAATAAAAGAAGGGAATATCCGTTCCGAAAGTTTCAGCCTTAACGGCAAATGGGTTCCCTTATACAACATACACAAGACTTATGCCGGACTTCGCGATGCTTACCTTTATGCAGTAAGTGACCTTGCACGTCAAATGCTGATTGCCCTCACCGATTGGATGGCAAGCATCACGTCAGGACTCACTGAACAGCAAATGCAGGATATGCTACGTAGCGAACATGGAGGACTGAACGAAATATTTGCCGATGTAGCCAGCATCACAGGCAACAAAAAATATCTGGAACTGGCACGCAGATTCTCCCATAAGACACTTCTTGAACCCCTTATCTCCGGTGAAGACCATCTGACAGGTATGCACGCCAATACACAAATACCGAAAGTCATCGGTTACAAACGTATTGCCGATCTCACTCAAAACGATGCTTGGGATCAGGCTGCACGTTTTTTCTGGAATACAGTTGTCAATCACCGTTCCGTCTGTATCGGCGGCAACAGCGTACGTGAGCATTTTCATCCTGCGGACAATTTCACATCCATGCTCAATGATATACAAGGTCCGGAAACCTGTAACACTTACAATATGCTCCGCCTGACGAAGATGCTTTTCCAGACTTCCCCCGACATCCGCTTTGCCGATTATTACGAACGTGCCCTATACAACCATATTCTTGCCTCACAACAACCGGTAAAGGGCGGTTTTGTCTACTTCACTCCTATGCGTTCAGGACACTATCGTGTTTATTCACAACCGGAAACATCCATGTGGTGCTGCGTAGGTTCAGGGCTGGAGAACCACACCAAATACGGAGAGTTCATTTATGCCCATGCAGAGGACACCTTGTATGTAAACTTATTCATACCCTCGCGCCTGACCTGGAAAGAGAAGAAATTGACACTGATACAAGAAAGCCGTTTTCCCGATGAAGAGCAAATCAGATTCCGGATAGAAAAAAGCAATAAAAAAGCACTCTGTCTCAAACTCCGTTACCCCTCATGGGCAAAAGGAGCAAGTGTTTCCGTCAATGGCAAAGTGCAGGATATAAATAACCAACCAGGCGAATACCTGACGATTCGCCGCAAATGGAAAGCCGGAGACGAAATTACGCTAAACCTGCCAATGCAGGTCACTTTGGAGCAAATACCCGACCAAGAACATTTCTATGCTTTCATGTACGGTCCCATCGTACTTTCCAGCCCCACCGGTACGGAAAACATGAACGGGCTCTATGCCGATGATAGTCGTGGCGGACACATTGCCCATGGCAAGCTGGTCTCTTTGGAAAAGACACCGATGTTGATAGGATCTTCCGCATCACTGCCTCAAGAACTTCGGAAAACGGATGATGAACAGTTATCATTCAACTATACCGGAAGTGTCTACCCCATGCAGAAAGACTCGTTGCGACTGATACCGTTCTTCCGCCTGCACGATTTCCGTTATGCCATTTACTTCCATCAGGTGAGCGAAGCCGAAGTAGAAAGCATCCGTCAAGAAATGGAACAGAAAGAGCGCAAGGCCATGGAACTTGCCAACCAGACAGCAGACATTATTTTCCCCGGAGAACAACAGCCGGAATCCGATCATGGCATCCGGTACGAACAGGCGGAAACCGGAACCAACAGAGACCGTCATTTTCGACGCGCCAAAGGCTGGTTCGGCTACACTCTGAAAACAAACAAGGAAGCAAGCCGGCTTATGATCACTACACGATAGCAAGGACCGATGAAGGTTGTAATCCTTCTCAACAATGAAAAACTGACTGCCGCCCCCACAATCAGCGAAGCGGATCAAGAAGGTTTCGTAACACTCTGTTATCTTTTGCCACAGAAGTTAGGCGCCGGCAATTATCCGATACGGTTCAGTCCGGACGGTACCGAATGGACCCCGGCTATCTATGAAATCCGCCTACTTGAATAGCCGTATGGTCCGGTAAAGTGCCTGCAGAATTGAAATTACATCATATTACAAACATCTATTACCAATAAACATTATGAGAAACAAGTTATTATTCAGCAGTATCCTATTAGCTGCATCTGTATCCTTGTCTGCACAACAAAGTGCTACAATCACGCTTCACGCCGATCAAGGCAAGCAAATTATTCCCAAAGAAATTTACGGACAGTTTGCCGAACATCTAGGTACTTGTATCTACGGAGGCCTTTGGGTAGGCGAGAACTCCGATATACCCAATATCAAAGGTTACCGTACCGACGTATTCAATGCCCTGAAAGACCTCCAAGTTCCCGTTCTTCGCTGGCCGGGCGGCTGTTTTGCCGATGAATATCACTGGATGGATGGTATCGGTCCCAAAGAGAATCGTCCTAAAATGGTGAATAACAACTGGGGCGGCACTATCGAAGACAACAGTTTCGGCACACACGAGTTCCTCAACCTTTGCGAAATGTTGGGTTGCGAACCTTACATCAGCGGCAACGTGGGAAGCGGAACCGTTGAGGAACTTGCCAAATGGGTGGAATACATGACCTCTGACGGTGACTCCCCAATGGCGAATCTGCGCCGGAAAAACGGTCGTGACAAGGCATGGAAAGTCCAATCCCGCGGAGTACGTAAGGAAAGCTAGGGATGCGGCGGCAGCATGCGTCCCGAATACTATGCCGACCTTTACCGCCGTTACTCAACCTATTGCCGCAATTATGACAACAACCGCCTGTTCAAGATAGCCAGCGGTGCCAGCGATTATGACTACGAGTGGACAAAAGTCCTCATGGAGCGCGTGGGCAGCCGCATGAACGGAGTTTCACTCCACTACTACACCGTTAGCGGATGGACCGGCAGTAAAGGCTCTGCAACCCAGTTCGACAAGGATGACTATTACTGGACCATGGGTAAATGCCGTGAAATAGAAGATGTAATCCGCAAACACTGCGCCATTATGGACGAATATGACAAAGACAAGAACGTAGCACTGATGCTGGATGAATGGGGAACATGGTGGGACGAAGAGCCCGGTACAGTCAGAGGGCACCTCTACCAACAGAATACCATGCGTGACGCCTTTGTGGCTTCCCTGTCTCTCGACATCTTCCACAAATACACCGACCGTTTGAAAATGGCAAACATAGCCCAGGTTGTCAACGTTCTGCAATCTATGATCCTGACTAAAGGAAAAGAGATGGTACTGACTCCTACCTACTACGTTTTCAAGATGTACAAGGTACATCAGGACGCTACCTATCTTCCCTTTGAAATAAGCTGTCAGCAAGTAAGCGTACGCGACAAACGTACATTGCCCCTCATCAGCGCTACGGCATCCAAAAACAAAGATGGGAAAATTCATATTTCCTTGTCCAATGTTGATGTAGATAATGAGCAGGAAGTTATTGTAAATCTTCCGGGAATACAGGCTACAAAAGCGGCAGGAGAAATGCTCACCTCTGCACAGGTAACGGATTATAATTCCTTTGAAAATCCCGACAAAGTAAAATTAGTACCTTTCAAAGAGGTAAAAATCAATAAAGGAATCCTGAAAATAAAACTCCCCGCCAAATCAATTGTTACTGTTGAGTTACAGTAAACCATCAATAAAGACTTATTGTAGTCAAAACAAGAAGCGGGTGATAGGAACAAAAAAAAGAGACAGGTACTATGTTGTAGATTTACACATAAAAAGCTATCTTTGTCCCTATCAAAATCAATAGGAAAGAAAATCAACTTACTAATAAAATATTTAAATCATAACTATATTTTATAATATGAACGACAAGAAACTTATGAACCTTGCAGCGGACAACATCCGTATCCTTGCTGCTTCTATGGTCGAAAAAGCCAATTCCGGACACCCCGGTGGCGCTATGGGTGGTGCCGACTTTGTGAATGTACTCTTCTCCGAGTTCTTAGTGTACGACCCCGAGAACCCCGCGTGGGAAGGTCGCGACCGTTTCTTCCTCGACCCGGGACACATGTCGCCGATGCTCTATTCCACATTGGCGTTGGTAGGCAAATTCACATTGTATGAGGTGAAAGAATTCCGCCAATGGGGCAGCCCCACTCCGGGACACCCCGAACGCGACA
>ERZ1023639.537-NODE-537-length-11075-cov-13.639111_pt1 | contig 11075 bp, 4 predicted proteins | sample MGYA00380334_ERZ1023639 | MGnify/ENA primary metagenome ERZ1023639 (study PRJEB33179, sample SAMN07448971) | human gut metagenome | biome: Human-gut; feature: Human associated habitat; material: Faeces | host: Homo sapiens | place: India: Bhopal | collected...
CAAGGTGGGCTTTCGACAGACCAACTGCTTCCCTTATCATACGAAAAAATAAGTGTAGTGGATAGGAGCAACCTATCTGACTACACTTATATGGTACTAGGTGGCGCCGAAAGCGACGAATACAGTAGTTCCCACGCAGTAAAGCTGCGGTTGTATGGTTTTCCTCAAGGCGCAGCGAGGTTTGCTTGTTTTCCCCTTGCGACAGCGAGGAAATGGTGTCAGAGCTCGCCCCGTAGGGGGAGCTGATGGCCTTTGACCTTGCCCTGGAAGGGAAGGTGCGCCGTATACCAGTTGACACCAGAGGTAGCAACACAAATGTCTCATATGTTAGTGTACGGGGCGGATGAGTTGCATTTCCTCAAGGCGTTAGCCTTGGTTGTATGGTTCTCAAAAAGGTGCATTTCCACTGGCGAAGTCCGGTCGTATGGTTTTAAACTCGCCTTCCCAGACGGGGAAGGGGAACCGCTTCGCGGTGGATAGGGTTGATTCCCACGCAGCAAAGCTGCGGTTGTAAGGTTTTATTGTTCTCCCCCTCTCCTAACTCCGCTTCTCCCATGGTACAATCAAAAGAAAAGGAGTGAAAGCCATGCTCATCCCATACACCGCCCCAAGGGCGACCTTCCAGAAAGAACTGGAGATCAAGAAATCCATCTTCCTGGCCACCCTCATCCCCGTCAAAAACGAAGAAGAAGCCCAGGAAGCCATCGCGAAAATGAAAAAAGAAAAGAGAGACGCCACCCATAACTGCTCCGCCTACCGCATCGGAACCGAGAGAATCTACGAGAAATCCAGCGACGACGGCGAACCCCAGGGCACAGCCGGCCATCCCATGCTGCACGTCCTCCAGATGAACGAACTCACGAACACCCTCGCCATCGTCACCCGTTGGTTCGGCGGCATCAAACTAGGCGCCGGCGGCCTCACCCGGGCCTACACCCAGTCCCTCGCCGACGCCGTCAAAGAAGCCGACCTCGTCCGCTACACCCCGCACGAAAAATACACCGTCTCCTTCCCCTACACCACAGCCGGCGCCTTCGAAAACCACATCAAAGGCACCGACATTATCGTGAAAGACCGACAATTCTCCGACAAAGTCACCGTCACCTTCCTCACCCTCCCAGACAAAGCCGAAACCCACACCCGCTGGCTCACCGACGCCACAGGAGGAAAAGCAGAAATCCAGAACGACGGAGAAGAATACGTGATGATGGAAGTGGAGAGGGAGTAAAAGGAAAAGCTGTCAAAGTGAGTCTCACTTTGACAGCTTTTTGCATGTAAACCATGGCTACACTATTTCGTTAGTGCCAATAAAACAATAGCTTCCGTACAATACGTGATTGATTCGTTAGACTTTATAGCTTCCTGTAGCGAACCACAAAACCCTCTCAGCTTCTTCGGGAATGTTTCTGCCCAATAAAACTATGGCGGCCTCGCGTTTATCATTGAACACATAGTCCTTTACAAACACGTTATTCTTTACATAACCTTTATCTATAAGTTTCTTTCTAAGGCTATGATACCTATTTTCTATTAATATAGATTCAATCCTAGCGAAACCAGCCCCTTTATGGACAAGAAAACCTCTATAAATATTAGAACCTGTCGCATGAATCCAAGAACCCTTTAAATACAATACATCCTTTTTTAAATTAGATGATTGACTGTTTTTATCAGGACTAATGACTGCCACCTCGGACTTGGAATTTTCAGGATCCTCAAACATTAAAGTCTCCTGGTACAATTTTCTCGATGGCAAAGAGGATCGGTCTGTTTCATTATCCTTCGCCTGGATTATCACTGACGTATCCACCAGATTATCTACCACCTCAGGCTTGGAATCTTCAGCAATCCACAAAGTCTCCGCAACTTTTTCGGAAACGTGTCTGCCCAATAAAACTATAGCAGCCTCATATTTGCTTTTGAACACATGGTTCTTAACAAATACATTATTCTTTACACAACCTTCATTTAAAAGTTTCGGCGGATTGTATAATTAAGTTGAACACTTAATTATACAATCCGCCGAAAACTATATTTTATATACTTATACACTTCTACTGGTAACCCATCTTCAAGCCCAACTTTATATTCAACACTAATATAAAAGCGTCAGTCACTCCTTTCGAGCAACTGGCGCTTTTATACTTCTTATCTACTGTGCCCTACTTTTGAATATGGTTTCCGTAAACATCACGGTACACATTTTGGGCTTTATCATCTTTATCATTTACCCGTACACGTTCCACCTTATGCCGATCATTATCTTTACCGGAAATTCGGTCTACGCGGAAACGATCGATATTCTGCACTTTAACCAATTCAGGACCAAAGTCATCTACAGAACGGGTCATGTTACCATCCGAAGGCGCTCCATTTTGTAAAGCCCTGTAAATAATGGCTGCGTATTCATAACGTGTCATCGCTCTATCGCCTTTAAATTCTCCATCCGGATATCCTTTCAGATAACCTCGTTCCGCTAAGTTCTTAACATACTCATAAGCCCAATGATTTTCCGGTACATCTGGGAAGGCCATAGCTCCGGTTGCTATAGGAGCCAATTTCACAGGCTGACCCGATTCATAGGCTGCCAATTTTTTCGTCAGCGTTTCAATCTGGTTTTTCATAGCCAGCATATCTTTAGCCATGGAAACACGTGAACGGGAGATATGGCTCTTCTGCCCAAATTTCCAGCTGACACCAACGTTCACCATATTCTCTCCGCCGCTGAAGGACCCACCTACGCTAAACATGGTATCTTCATTAGGACGATAATAAGCGCCAATAGCAACTGCATTGGCATTTTTATAATTACCGTACCCGGCTGCAAAATCCCATTTATCATCCGGATCAAAATCCAGAGGATGGAGCCCTGCCAGAGCTGCCGCCCCAGCGCCAACATGATTGATTCGGTTGCCCAAACGATTAATCCGGGTTTCCGTGCCATACAACTGGCTTCCATTTACAGCATCCGTACTGGTCGATGAAATATCTCCAGGAGCTACGTTGGTGATCTTATTTCCACCATTATTCAACCCATCTTTATTGAGCGTAACATCCTGACCTGCGGAACCATTTTGGATTGTCATCCCTCCCGTCGTTATGGTGGTGTCTCCAACGTTGACAGTGCTGGCATTTACCGTCGTGATATTCCCAGTGTCTGCTGTAACAGTCTTCGTTGTCACCGTATCCAACCCTTTCAGGTCTTTGGACAAGCGCACTTTCAGATTATTACTTCCGTCGGATGTGACTCCGATATTGTCATCGGCGGTCAGCTTGGATGTATCGGAAATACCACCGATGACATTGACCTGTTCATTCAGCTTCTTATTGATAACGGCTCCCGTATCGCCGCCGTACTTCATGCCGTCATTCATGGTAGCTACGGTCTGGGTATGGCCATTGTGGTCTTCATAGACAATGCGGTCAATGCCGTCTTTACCGTTATAACCGTCTGTTCCATCCACACCGTTAGCACCTTTGACTACATGGATATCTGCGGAAGCACCGTCTTTGCCGTTGATGCCGATATGGCCGTCAGTACCGTCAGCTCCATCTTTGCCCGCAGAAGAAATGGTAACGCCGTCCTTGCCGTCTTTGCCTTTGACGCCGATGGAACCGTTTACTCCGTCAGTGCCGTCAGCACCTTTACCGCCGACCGTAACCGTATCAGCCTTCAGATTCTTATCCAAGCCGATAATCATATCCCCATTATCATTAACCATGGTCTTGATATTGGAGGAATCATACTGGGAATCCGCTTTTGTGCCGGTTCCTTTGATAGTCATGGTTTCATTCAGCTTCTTGGCCACACTGCCTGTGTTACCGGCAAACTTCAAGCCGTCGTCCAGGGTAGCTACTTCATGAGACTGATTCTTGTCATCGGTATAAGTGATACGGGTCATACCATCCGCACCATTCTTGCCGTCTATACCGTCTTTACCCTTGCCGGCCTTCATGGTAAGGCCATCTTTCCCGTCTTTGCCGACTATACCGATGGAGCCATCCTTACCGTTAATAGTTACAGAAGAGCCGTTTGTACCGTTGACGCCGATGGATCCGTCTTTACCATTAGTTCCTTTTTCACCAAGGTTCAGATTATCATTTACATTCACCTTGTAGGGATCATCTTTTGTGCCGTTACCGGTAACAGTGGTATTCTTACCGTCTTTCAGAATGGTCTTATTGGCAGCTACATACGATACCAGCTGACTGCCGTTAATAGCATCCTTTGATGTAGGCGATATATCGCCGTCTGCCACATTTGTAATCTTCTTACTGCCTGCGTCAATACCGGTCTTAGTAATGGACGGACCGTTTGTGATGGTCATGCCATCTGTAGTAATGGTGGTGTCTCCAACGTTGACAGTGCTGGCATTTACCGTCGTGATATTCCCAGTGTCTGCTGTAACAGTCTTCGTTGTCACCGTATCCAACCCTTTCAGGTCTTTGGACAAGCGCACTTTCAGATTATTACTTCCGTCGGATGTGACTCCGATATTGTCATCGGCGGTCAGCTTGGATGTATCGGAAATACCACCGATGACATTGACCTGTTCATTCAGCTTCTTATTGATAACGGCTCCCGTATCGCCGCCGTACTTCATGCCGTCATTCATGGTAGCTACGGTCTGGGTATGGCCATTGTGGTCTTCATAGACAATGCGGTCAATGCCGTCTTTACCGTTATAACCGTCTGTTCCATCCACACCGTTAGCACCTTTGACTACATGGATATCTGCGGAAGCACCGTCTTTGCCGTTGATGCCGATATGGCCGTCAGTACCGTCAGCTCCATCTTTGCCCGCAGAAGAAATGGTAACGCCGTCCTTGCCGTCTTTGCCTTTGACGCCGATGGAACCGTTTACTCCGTCAGTGCCGTCAGCACCTTTACCGCCGACCGTAACCGTATCAGCCTTCAGATTCTTATCCAAGCCGATAATCATATCCCCATTATCATTAACCATGGTCTTGATATTGGAGGAATCATACTGGGAATCCGCTTTTGTGCCGGTTCCTTTGATAGTCATGGTTTCATTCAGCTTCTTGGCCACACTGCCTGTGTTACCGGCAAACTTCAAGCCGTCGTCCAGGGTAGCTACTTCATGAGACTGATTCTTGTCATCGGTATAAGTGATACGGGTCATACCATCCGCACCATTCTTGCCGTCTATACCGTCTTTACCCTTGCCGGCCTTCATGGTAAGGCCATCTTTCCCGTCTTTGCCGACTATACCGATGGAGCCATCCTTACCGTTAATAGTTACAGAAGAGCCGTTTGTACCGTTGACGCCGATGGATCCGTCTTTACCATTAGTTCCTTTTTCACCAAGGTTCAGATTATCATTCAGATCATACTTGACAACGCCGTCAGCCCCGACTGAAGCGGTGGTATTCTTGCCGTTGGTGAAGTCCAGTCCTTTTTTCAAGGTAACGGTCTGAGCCGTACTGTTATTGGCTTTATAGGAAATAGCAGCATTCTCTGCGACTTTGCTATAGTCTACGGATACATCATAGTTGTGTGAACCATTGGTGTTATTGGTCGGTGTCACTTTGACAGAACCGTCTGTAGAAGAAACAGTCGTATTGGCTGCATTCACAGCATCCTGCACGTTGTTATAGGTGTTTCCATTGACAGTCAGCCCGGCTTTAACCGCACCTGTCTTAGTATCTACGCTAGAAGTTCCGCCGATAGCGCTGGCAACGGAGCTGAGGTCAGCATTTACCGTATAAACAGACTGCTTATCAGCGCCGACCGATGAAGTCACGGTCACATTCTGTCCGGCATTCACTACTGTCTTAGCTGCTTTTACATTCTGATTAGTCTGGTACAACTGGCTGCCATTCACTGCATCGGTGGACATACTGTTTACATCACCAGCAGCCACGTTGGTGATTTTGGCGCCACCCACGTTGACGATATTGGTTATGTTCCCCAATGTAATCTTCGTGCCGGTGGTAGTTCGGCCGGTCGTCGTCTGATTGGAAATACTGCTGATTCCCCGGAAATCTTTGGGAAGACGGACTTTCAGGTTGTTCGTACCGTCAGACACGACGCCCAGATTGTCCTCTGCCGTGAATTTTGTCGTATTCGTAATGCCGCCGATGACATTGACCTGCTGATTCAACACCTTTTTGATTTCTTTACCTGTATTGGATTTATTGGTTGCAGGATCCAGTCCGGCAGACTCCGCATCACCGCCATAAATCATGCCGTCTGTCAGGAGGGCCACTTCCTGCGGACTCTTTGTTGATCCCTGTATGACATACAGACGAGCTTTGGATGAACCATCCAAGCTCGTTGCTCCCGCTATATGGCTCTGGAGATAAATAGCATCTGAATCGCCGGAATTTCGCAGCATAACTGAACCATCGTGAATCCGAACCTCACCACCCTTCTCTGCAAGGACAGAAATAGATCCATCTGAGCCATTGGGATCCGCTTTGCCAAGAGTAATGTTATTGGCCAGCTTCACGGTCATTTTATTATTAGCCGCATCGGCAACGACACCGATATTTTTATCGCTTAAATTGTTACTGTCAGCACCGCCCAAAAGGGACATAGCCTGGTCAGAACCGCGATGGAGGACATTGACATCAGATCCTGAGGTAGTCCCGATGGTCGAATTATCTCCGGCAAACCGCAGAGGCCGAGTCATGGTGTAAAGCTGGCTTCCATTGACGGCATCGGTGCTGGTATTGCTGACCAAACCGGATGCCACGTTTTGGATACGCCGTTCTTTTCCTACGGAGCCGACGGTGACAACACCGGCGGGAGTACCTCCGGCATAGCCGTAAGTGCCGTTGCCGGAGTATGTTTCCATTCCCTTTGTAGTTGTCCCGGAAACTACATAGGCAGAACCACTGCCGATATAAGTGGAGTTGCCCAGTGTCGCTTTTACATTGCTTCCGAGGATCTGCGTATTTGACAGATCACGGTCTTTATCGGATGTATCGATTTCATTATTATTGCCGACGATTTGGATATCGGTAAGGTTCTTGCCTTTATTGTTTTTGGCGACCACCTTATTCTTGGAACCGGTCACGGTGATTCCGGTCACATCTCCTGCATCTCTGGCAGTTGCCGTATCGGGATCACCGCTCACCACATTACCGTTGCCGGTGACCATAATGTCTTCCAGTTTTTTAGGTGTTGTCGAACCACTCTGGGCCATGGATGCTTTTTCTACTTTATTGCTGTTGCCTACAATACGATTGCTGTCCCCTTCCATACGGTTTTCATTCCCAAAGATTCCCGAATTCGAAGCACTTACATCAGCAGCTGTACCTGTTGCAGCCGTGCTGTTCTGGCTGCCCAGGACATAGGTATTTGCCCCAGTAACCCGGTTCTGAGTGCCAATTGCCCCAGAAGAAACACCGGCTGCCTGTGCGTTTGTTCCTATAGCCAGCGCGTTTCTTGCCAGTGCCTGAGCCGTATCTCCCATAGCGGAAGCACTTTTACTGTTACTTTTGGCATCACTGCCGATGGCGATGGCCTTGTCGTCGGATACACCGGCAGAATAACCAATGGCAACCGCTTTATCTACACTGCTTCCACCATTTTTTATAGAAGACGTCGCAAGAGTCCCTATAGCCAGTGAGTTATTTCCGGCTGCCTGAGCGCCAGCCCCGATTGCCGTGTTATATTGATAACCGCTGATGGCTAAAGTCTGTTTCAGGCTTCCCGGGTTAGCCGGATCTTCATAACCGGCTCCCACTGTAATACTGCCAAGGCTCTTCGCTTCTGTATTATTCCCCAGTGCAACACTCCTGTCCCCTAAAGCTTTGGCGTTCACACCAGCTGCCATAGAGTCTTTACCCGTAGCCAAATTGTTATTATAATTATTCAAATCGGTAGATTTTACAGAGTAGTAATGTGTTTTTGCCGTATCAACAATCTTATCGACCTGAGCTACATTCGCTGCATCAGTCCCCAGTGTCCCTGCGGCGACATTATGGATTTTCGTTCCCTTATTGTCATTATTACGAAGGGTAATACTGTCTCCATCTCCAGAAGTGACCGTATCATAATATACCCCGCTTGCCGTTGCAGAAGAAACATTCGCATTGACCTGAGCTACCGTAGCGTCTATTGATTTTTTGAGCTGTGCCACAGTAACGGCATCCTGATCCAGTGCCCCGTCAGCTACATTGGTAATACGGCGCAGCGCCGATGCATTGCCGACGGAAACGGCAGTCTTGGGAGCCGCCTGTCCTGTCAGATACCCAGTCCCACTGATCATAGCGGCATTGGCCACGGAGCCATTGCCTATGGCAACATTGCCGCCTGCAGCCTGGGCGCCCTGACCTAAAGCTACACTGGCCGCATCTGCAGCCTGGGCGTTAAACCCGATTGCCGTAGATCCATTTCCATTCGCCTGTGCCTGATACCCGACTGCAACGGCATCATCAGCAGCTTTCGTCTCACTGCCTAAAGCCGTAGACTGGATCCGCGATACAGCAGAATCGTTTTTATTGGCATGATAGCCAATGGAAACATTTTTCCCTTCAGATGTGTTTCCGCTAGACCCAATATTGGTCCCAGCTTCAGAACCAATGGCTACATTATGGTCGCTTTTGACATCATTTCCCGTTTTGTAGCCAATTGCAATGTTCTGTTGTCCGTCAATATTGTTGCCAGCATCGTCTCCAATGACTACATGGGATCCCTTCGTCCCTAATACGTGTCCTACCATACCCACGCCTGCACTTGGACCAAGTACGACAGAACGGACGGCATTGGCACTGGCATCTTTACCCAAGACTACAGAAGCACTGCCCCCAGCAACAGCTCCGTTTCCAAGAGCAACGGCATCGGCCCCACTGGCTTGTGCACTCTTACCCATAGCCAGGGCATCTGCTCCACTGGCTGCTGCCTCTGTTCCAGCCGCAATGCTGTCTGCTCCGGAAGCGGCTGCACTTTTGCCAAAGGCCAAAGCATCTGCTGCACTGGCCGTTGCACTGTCGCCAATTGCTACGGAACTATGACTATTTTTCTTCACAGCAGCGTGATTTCCCAAAGCGATTGCATTGTTGGAAGCAACCGTACTAGCCTGAGTTCCAATTGCCATGCTGTTATCGTTGAGCTGATCATTGGTCCCATCATTATAGACCGTCGCTCCATCCCCCAGTGCAATCGAAGAGTTTCCCCGAGCATTGGCTGCATCACCGATGGATATGCTTGCTTTGCCTCCGTCTATGTCCACAGTGGAACTGTCGCCATCACCGGTCATATCATTAAAGGAGCCACTGACAGCTTTCCGGCCAATGGCAATACTGTTTTCAGCAGATGAAGCAGAACGAGCATCATCGCCCAGAGCCACAGAATCTTTGCCATTCGCTTTTGCACTGACACCAATGGCAACAGCATCTTCGCCCGCAGCCGCAGCGTCCTCTCCAGTGGAATTGGCACGGAAATACTTTATTCCCGGTTTTGTTTTATCCAAGCCCAAAGCAGAATTCACATTTTTTAGCTCTGTAATATCGTCCGTATTATTTTTGATTTTTCCTGTATTGGCTGTAATCGCATTTTTATTTGCCGCAATATCCGTCTTGTTTTGCTGGATGTCATTGGAATTTTGATTGATTCTAATCTTATTGTTAGCGATCTTTGTGCTGTTATCCGCAATTTTGCCCTTATTGTCAGCAATATCTGTTTGGTTCTTTTGTACGTCTGTTTTTACTGCATCCACTTCTGCACTGGTTGCGACCCCATGAGTGGATATTGTGATTGTCTTTGTTGTTTCGTCTTTAGTTACAGAAATGTTAGTTCCGGCATTCAAAATATCACCGTCATGAACATCTTCAGCGCTACCATAAAGTGCACTTCCAAATACAAGCACAGCTGTTAATACGGTACTAGTCAGTACCCCCCCGATTTAATAATTGTTCTTAATAGAGAATTACCCGACGTTTTCCCGCCATTTTTTGCTAATTCTGAAACAACCTGGTGCTGCCCTTTTGCGCGATTGAATATAACCTTGTAAATTCTATTCAATCTAATCGCCTCCTTTATATTAAAAATAGCATAAAATAACACTCAGCGCCTTTAAATAACACTCAGCGCCTTTAATAGATTTAAACTTTATACGGTGCATTTTTTCTTATCTTAACATCATTTCACTTCCTAAACAATGCATTCCTAACAATGCATTCCTCTAGATTATTTATTTTTTTATAAAGCTATAATTGATTAAAAAATATTTAGTGATCTTGACATACGCGATGACGTCGTAGCCAAGTTCGTGAATCTGGTGTAGCGATGCCGATGAGCAGAACCATGAGCCGAACAGGACGTGCTGGACAGAGACACCTGCCTCACGAGCCTCTTCCAACAGTGTTAGAATAACCTCTGGAGCTTTGCACTGTGCTAGCTTGCGCTGCATGCTTGCCACCATTGCTGTACGGGTAGATGTCAGCTGACGCGCCTCACAATTGCTGCTTCGACAAAGAGAACAGCAGGCAGTGGCGGAGCAGCAGGAAGGTATTCCCATCGCTCCAACCAAACGTGAGTATACGGAAGACTTTCAGGAACGTGCCACTGACATAGTCGTAGACGCGGGTCAGCAATTCCACTTTCTTGGGCTGTTGCGTTTAAGCAAGGAGTCGTTGTCGATGATGAGGATGTTCCTACGGTCTTCGCCCGTCATTGGTGCGATTGGCCTTCTGGATGTTGGTCGTATCCAGGAGTCCATTGAAATGGTAGAACGTATCTCTCTCAAACGGGATAGGCTCTGACGCATCCTTCTTCCGTTGGTAGAAGAGCCGCCTCTGAAACACTGCCTCGGACGCGCTTTGCGGTCATGACCGCAAAGCCGCACATCTTGTAGACATTGTAGTTTCGCAAGAACTGGCTGACATGGAATTCGGCAAAGAATTGACAAATCTTGGAAGATGATACTTCACATGAGTGATGAAATTGTACAATATTCATGGCATAAGCCTTCCGTTTGTGTTGTGGATTTTCGTTACTTTTATGGTTCTTCACGCTTTTTTGTGGGATAAAAATAATAACATATAAAAGTGGCATTGAAAAAGAGCATTATCTACTCCAAAATGTAAGTTGCCTAAAACTACGC
>ERZ1023639.540-NODE-540-length-11034-cov-8.176883_pt1 | contig 11034 bp, 16 predicted proteins | sample MGYA00380334_ERZ1023639 | MGnify/ENA primary metagenome ERZ1023639 (study PRJEB33179, sample SAMN07448971) | human gut metagenome | biome: Human-gut; feature: Human associated habitat; material: Faeces | host: Homo sapiens | place: India: Bhopal | collected...
CGGAGGCCCCTTACCAGGCCGCCCAGGGCGAGGAGCCTCCGGCCGCCGGCCGTGGCTGGGGAGACGTGGTGCGGGAGATTTCCCGCACCGGTTACTACGGCAAGCCGAAAATCAGGGACCCCACGGCGGCGGAGGTGGTCCGGCGTATGGGATGGAAGGAAATCTGTTCCTCTCCGGCGGATGAGACCGGCGTTCTGAGGGGCCAGTTCATGAAGATGTACGCCATGCTGCAGGAATCCGGCAGGGAAGAGCGCCACAACAGGGCGCTCCTGCAGGACGGCAAGGTGAAGGGGTTCATTGCTTCCCTCTCCGGAAGCATGGCCCTGGAAGGAGGTAAAGGATGATTATCATAAGAGACGTTTTTGGGGGGATAATTATAAACCCGGTGAATTTATATGTCGATGGTAACAGTATTATGGCCGGATTTAGGGATTATTCGGCAAGAATATCGAAATACTTTGAAACCAGAGGAGAAGCTGATGAGGCACTAGACTGGATTTTTGACAAGATGAATCAGCAGTGTGGAACCCCAAACATCTTTATCGATATGAAAGAACGCCCATTTCTGATGGAGGGTTCCAAGAATGATTGATAAACTACGGGGCTGGCGGGCCCCCATGTCAATGGTGAGGTGCTGCGGAATGAAGAAGCGGAGCCACTTCGAAAGGGCCGCCCTCCGGCTTTTTGCAGAAATCATGGCAATGCGCAACCCGCCAAGGTTCCGCTGGAAAACGGCAATGAGGGCCAGAAACAAGCTTTCCGGACATCACAGAATCTGAAGGAGACAGTTATGGAAACAATGATTCACGAGATTAAAGACGAAGAAACGCCAAAGCACTCCATGTGCCTTGAAGGGATGCGGGTGAAGCATTACCGCGGAAAGGGCGGAGCTTTGCAGGCTATGGCCGTCCCTGCAAGCACTCCCTACAGCCGAGAAGAAAAGGAGATTGAGAAGGAAATGAAGCAGTTTATCTACTCTGACGAAATCCACCATCCGGACCATTACACATGGAAAGGCGTGGAATGCAAGGATGTGATTGAAACCATGGTGACCGGGCTCTCCGGCATCGAAGCCTACTACATAGGGAACATTATCAAATATCTCTACCGCTACCCAAAGAAGGGAACGCTGGAGACGGACCTGGCCAAGGCGGCACAGTACATGGAATTTCTGAAGGAACATTTTGCAAAGAAGGAGAAAAGCGGACATGCTGAATGATAACCAGTGTTACATCACCGGGAACCTGGGCAGGGATCCGGATTTCAAATATACAAACAGCGGCAAGCCATACTGCCGGTTTTCCGTGGCGGCAAGCTACCGGGGAAGCGGCGGCAAGGAGTACACCGAATGGGTGCCGGTGCAGGTGTGGGGGCCATTAGCCGAAGCCTGCAGGGACCACATCACCGAAGGGAGGCGGGTCACCGTCCGGGGGAGGTTTTCCACCTCCTCATGGAAGGACGGATCCGGCAATAAGAAGTACTTCACCCAGGTGGTGGCCGAACAGGTGGCGGTGGTGTTATCCGGCGCCCCATACGCCAACGGAACCCAGGGCGGCCAGCAGCCCCAGAACAATGGACAGTGGGGCGGCGGCCAGTGGGGAGGACCGGCGCAGGGCACCGCCCCGCAGCAGCAGGGGAGCCCAAAGGACCGCGGGGACTTCGGCCAGTTCGACGAGGTCAGGGACGAACGGCCGCCCATGGAGCAGAAAATCTTCTCCGACTACCCGAAGCAGGGTGAGCAGGTGCCGCCGCCTAAAGATGAAGATTTACCGTTTTAACAGGGAGGAAAAGAAATGCTCATAGTCAGGATAAAAAACTATATTTTCAAGGATCCGCGAAGCATAAAGATCAGTAAAGCCGAGATAGGAGACCGCAGCGTGGTCGCCGTGTTCATAAATGACGGCAGCGCTCAGGAAGAATTTTTAACAATATCAGGCACAGAAGGGACCACAAATTGGGACATCGTACAAATGGCGGCGGCCATTAATAAGAAAATCGACAGGAAGTGCGCGAAAAGCCGGCTCCCCCATGTAGTCATCGACCTGGATAAAGTCATCGCCGACTTCTGGATGGACAGATGACCAAAGAGGAATGGAGAAGGTTCCCAAGCGAAGGGGCATGAAGGTATACACGGCCAAGTTTAACGCACTTTCACGGGTGCGGCCCCGTATATGAAGAAGTAGGAGCGGGATGCAGGCGCAAACCATCCACGGATAGCACAGAGGGCGGGCGCCTGCCATTTCTTCCATCTTCGAGGGTGGGATTTATCATTCGCAAAACCGGAAGCCCTAAAAAGGGCCTTTAAAGCGATTTTTGAGAAAGGCATATAATGGAGAAAATGGAAATCATCATCCCGGGAATCCTTCCGGGGAAGAATGAGCAGATCAACGCGGACCGGCGGAACCATTTTGCTGGGAACCGGCTGAAACAGAAGACCCAGGAGGAAATCTCCTGGCCCATCCGCATCCAGGCCCGCGGGAAAACCTTCGGGGACCATCACGTCATTATTCGGGTAAAGTTCTATGAGCCATGGAACGGGCACCACCGGCGGGATGATGACAACATCATGCATGGGTGCAAGTACATCCTGGACGCCCTGGTGAACCTGGGAATCATCCGGGACGACGGGCCCAAGTTCGTGAAGCTCCTGCCGGAAAGGGAGACGGACCTGGGAACCCATGGCATCCGCATAGAAATTACCATAGAGGAAAGCGGCATGGTTTGGAAGGACGGACGGCTTACAGCTAGGGAGGCATAGTATGGGGAGCTACATTATCATTTTTTTATTCGGCGTATTTGTGGGTCCCATGGTTTCCTGCGCCGTCCTTTCGGCCGTCATGTTATCCGGCCGGATTTCAAGGGAAGAAGAGGAAGCGGAGCGGCAGGGAAAACTCCGGGACATGAGGAAATAGGAGGCGCGTCATGGGGAAAAGGGGCTTAGGCCAAGGAGTGGCAAGACATAAGGATCCCACCTTCGAGAAGGTGCTGGGGAATTTCCGGCGGGAAGCCAGGGAACTGAAGAAAAAAAAGAAGGCCGCCGACGCCTTCAGCTGCATTAAAGCGCTCCGGTTCTATTTGAAAATGAACGGTTATGAACCGGCGGACGATTTAGCCATCCGGGACGTTTGCACCGGGCAGGTCTACCGGTCCGTGGTGCCGGAATCGAAGAAATCCAAGGCGCCTAAATATTGATATTTCCATAGTCGTAATTTCAGGGGGCGGGATATGCCAGGGCAAAGCGGGAATCAGGATATACGAAAATTCTTCGATGCAATTATCATAGAGACCAAAAAAATTAGCCTGGCCAAGGCGGAGCTGGAGGGATTGACTGCCGCCATCGACGAAGCGGGAGGCATCGGGGCCGTGCGAATTTCGGAAAAGGTCTCCGGCGGAGGCGCCAGGCGGGAGCTGGGCGACCTCCTTATCAGGAAGGACGAAGCCGCCCAGAGGGTGAAGAGGCAGGAAAGAAAGGTGGAAGACATGGAGCGGGACGCCTCCCGCATCATCGACACCCTGGGGGACCCGCTCCAAAGGTCCATCATGCGCCAGCGGTATATTTTCCTATGGACATGGGACCGCATAGCGGAGATCACGGGGTATTCAGCCTCATACTGCATGCACGCCAAAACGGAGGCAGTGGAGATATTGAATGAAACCTTCCCGGACATAGCGGCCGCTGAAGGATGGGACAGCTCCTGGGCCGATACATGGGGCGCCGAAGGATGGGGACCGGAAGGGGAGACCGACGACATGCACGAAGAATAATGAGGTACCTTTTTGGGCACCTCCTAAAAATAGCAGGTCATAGCAGTAAATAGCATACTATAGCAGGTCATAGCAGTAAATAGCATATTGCAGCAGTAGCAAAGATGTGGTAAGGTAAACTCGAGTTCAAAAGGAATAGAGAACAGAGCCGGAAGGGGCGCCTTGCAAAGGGCGCTCCTTTTTCGTGTGCCGGAGAGGAGCAGGAAGTGATTGATTATAAAAGCAGCGCACCGCCCAGGGCAAAGACCCCGGACGGATGCGCAGTATACTGCAGTTTTGATAAAATCGTCCCCATCCGCGAGCTGAAGCCGAACCCGGCCAACCCGAACACCCACGGAGATGGCCAGATTAAGCTTCTGGGCGACATCATCGAAAGCACGGGCTGGCGGGCGCCTATCACCGTATCAAAGAGGAGCGGGCTCATTGTGAAAGGACACGGCCGCCGCATGGCAGCCATCCACAAGGGCCTGCAGTATGCGCCGGTGGAGTTCCAGGACTATGCAACGGATGCGGAGGAACGGGCGGACCTTCTGGCGGATAACCGCATCGCCGAGTTGGCGGAAATGGACGAAGGCAAGCTGGCTGACATGATCAAGGACATCCAGGGAGAAATCTCCACGGAGCTCGCCGGATATACGGCCAAAGACATAGAGAACATTCTGGGAGACGTGAAGCCGGACACCGTAGACGACGGGGCGGACGCTGAAGAAAAGGAGTTTCCTGCAGTATGCAAGCCCGGCGACTTATGGCATTTAGGCAAGCACCGGCTCCTCTGCGGCAGCGCTACCAATGAGGCTGATATAAGCCGCCTCATGGGAAGCGAGCGGGCGAACCTCATCCACACGGACCCGCCTTATGGCATTTCCTACGTGGACGTTTCCGGTCGGTTCAGCATGATAAAAAATGACCACTTGCGAGGAGACGAACTTCTGCAGAAACTGCTCATCCCGGCATTCAAAAACATGGTGAAGTATTCCGCCGACAATGCGGCCTTTTATATCTGGTATGCAGTGACGAACGTCAGGGACTTCATGGACGCCATGGACGCCGCCGGCATCGAGTGGGTCCAAAGAATCATATGGGTAAAAAACCAGTTCACCCTTTCCCATAATGATTATGAATGGAACGATGAACCATGTTTCTACGGCAGGAAGAGCGGCGGGAAGAAACCGCCCTTCTACGGGGACCGGGCCCAGACCACCACGTGGAAGGTGACGGCCAGGGGTAGGGGCTCCATGGCCACGGTCCTCACCGGCGGCGTCCTTTTAACCGACGGCGCAGGGGCGAATCTCTATATTACGGACAAGAAGCCAAAGGGGAAGAAGTGCCGGACCATCCGGCTGGGAGACGGTAGAAGCATTTACCTCTCCATGCCATCCACCAACACCACCACGTGGACCGTGGACAAGGATCCACACATCGACCACCCGAACCAGAAGCCTCTGGAGCTGCCGGCGCGGGCCATCCGCAACAGCACGAAGGAAGGGGATTTAGTGATGGACCTCTTCGGCGGGAGCGGTTCCACCCTTCTGGCGGCGGAAATGGAAAACCGAAAGTGTTATTGCACGGAGCTCGACCCGAAGTACTGCGATTTGATTATCAAGCGGTACACCGAAGCCACCGGGGACGATACACCCTGGGCCGAAAGAGACGGGAAGAAGGTCACCCTTAAGGAGGCCATGGAGCCAGAGGGCGGCCGCACAAAAGAAAAATAATGACGGAGGCTAGACCATGGGAAAAGCAAAGACCGCCGCCTCATGGATCCAGCAGCCGGGGGAGACGGCGAAACAGTTTGAAGCGTTCCAAGTGTATTACACCATGCCGGCAGGTGAACGCAGTCTTGCGAAAGTTGGAAAAAGATTAGGCAAATCCACGGCCCTCATGGAAAGATGGAGCACCAAGAATCATTGGGTAGACAGAGCCAGAAACCACGATAAAGAGCTGGCCCGCATCGCCTACGAGGAAGAGGCCAGGAAGGTGAAAGCCATGGCCGCCCGCCACGCAAAGCTGGGACTTGCCCTACAGAATAAGGGCATTATGGCGTTGAATGATGTGGAAAAGGAGGAAATGGACCTCAAAAATATCCTCCTATTCATCCGCCAGGGCGTGGCATTGGAGCGTCAGGGCTTCTTCTCCAAACTTACCGAACTAAACCGGGAATACAGGGAAATGGACGGCGGTGAGGATGAAGAGGACACCGATGACACGGGGCCGGTCATTATCACGGGGGAGGATGAAATCAGAGATTGAGAAAACGGATATACCTCCCGGACATCGTAGGCGCAGGGTATGGCACCTTCTGGCGATGGAAAGGGCGTTATAGGGTAGTGAAGGGCAGCCGTGCCAGCAAGAAATCAAAGACCACGGCCCTTTGGTACATCTATTCCATGATGAAGTACCCCGAGGCCAACCTTCTGGTAGCCCGCAAGGTTTACCGGACCCTCCAAAATTCATGCTATAGCGATTTGTGCTGGGCCATCCACCGCCTGGGCGTTGATAAATATTGGAGGGCCACCAAGTCGCCCCTGGAAATCCAGTACAAGCCTACGGGCCAGAAGATCCTTTTTATTGGATTGGATGACCCGCTGAAGGTCACCTCTATTTCCGTGCCAAAGGGCGTATTGTGCTGGTTATGGACTGAAGAAGCCTATGAGATAACGAATGAAACCGATTTCGACCGGCTTGATGAATCCATCCGAGGGCAGCTCCCGCCGGGGCTTTTCACGCAGGTGACCCTGACGTTCAACCCGTGGAGCGAGAAACACTGGCTGAAAAAACGATTTTTTGACACGCCCAGCCCCTACGTTTTCACGGCCACCGCCAATTACATGATGAATGAATTTTTAAGCGATACGGACCGGGTGCTCTTCGAGGAAATGAAGAAGAACCCCCGCCGCTACAAGGTGGCAGGCCTGGGGGATTGGGGCATCGTTGAAGGGCTCATTTATGACAGATGGGAAGAAAAGGCCTTCGACATCGACGCCATCAGGAAGAGGCCGGGTATTAAAAGCGCCTTCGGCCTTGATTTCGGGTACACCAATGACCCGTCAGCTCTTTTCTGCGGCCTCGTGGACACAGGGGCCAAGGTCATTTATGTATTCGATGAAATCTATGAGCGGGGCCTCACGAACCAGGAGCTGTATAAGCGGATTGAAGCGGCGGGCCACGCCAAAGAAGGAATCATAGCCGACAGCGCCGAACCGAAGTCGATTGAAGAGCTCCGCCGGTGCGGGGCCATACATATCCAAAAGAGCCGGAAGGGCCGGGATTCAATCAATTACGGCATCCAGCAGATTCAGAATTTCCATATCTACGTCCATCCGCGGTGCGTGAATTTCATCACGGAAATTTCCACCTACTGCTGGGAGAAGGACAAGAACGACGGCAGCGGGACCAATAAGCCCGTGGATTATAACAACCACCTCATGGACGCCATGAGGTACGCAGTCATGGACTGCCTGAAGGGGGACAGCTTCTCCTTTAGATAAAGAATGAGAAGAAAGAAGGGTTCATATGTTTTTAGGAGGCACCCTGGGACTGTTATGGAATGACATCATCCGAAAAGGATCCCAGTCAGGCATGACAGAAATAGAGTTCCTGGAGGCGGAAATCAGGCGGTGGTTTACATCACCGCGGCGCCATGACATGCTAACCGGCATTTCCTATTATGACGACCACCAGAAGATTGAAGATAAAGAAAGGCTCATGATTGGGAAGGACGGACAGAAGCAGGCAGTACATAACCTGCCCAATTTCCGAATCATGGATAACCAGTACGCCAAACTGGTGGACCAAAAAAGCGACTACCTTCTGGCGAAGCCGCTGGAGCTAAAGACAGAGGGCCAGGACGGGCCCTATGAGAAGGCGCTGGATGAAATTTTCAATAGAAAGTTCATGAAGACGCTGAAGAACGTGGGGAAGAATGCCATTAATTGCGGCATTTCATGGATATGCCCCTACGTCGGGGAGGACGGGGAGCTCCATATGAAGAAGATCCCAGGGCACCAGGTCCTTCCCTTCTGGCATGATGACGACCACACCACATTGGACTCCGCCCTTCGCATCTACCCGGTGACGGTGTATGAAGGAAGGACGCCGGAAACGGTGCAGAAAGTGGAATATTACACCACCGACGGAATCAGGTATTTCATTTTCAAAAACGACAAGCTCCTGCCGGACAATGAACAGACCGACGCGGCCTACATGACAGTGGAAGGAAAGCCGTTCAACTGGACAAAGGTCCCGCTGGTGGCATTCAAGGCCAATGATGAAGAGCATCCCCTCATCAGGCGGGTGAAGTGCCTGCAGGACGGACTGAATGAGCTATTAAGTAACTGCATGGATAACACTAGCGAGGATGTGAGGAATACGGTCCTGGTTCTCCGGAATTATGACGGTGAAGATCTAGGGGAGTTCAGAAGGAACCTCATGACCTACGGCGCCGTGAAAATCCGGTCGGACGACTACAGCCAGGGCGGCGTGGAAGTCCTCCATATCGACGTGAACGCCGAAAATTACAAACTGGTTATTTCCCTTTTGAAACGGGCCATCATAGAGAACGGCCGTGGATTCGACGCCAAAGATGAAAGGTTCGCCAGCGGCCAGGCCAACCAGATGAACATCCAGGCGGCCTATAGCGACATGGACCTGGACGCCAATGAGGTGGAAAGCGAGTTCCAGAGCAGCCTGGAGGACCTCCTTTGGTTCGTGGACGTATATCTGGGATTTGCTAAAGGCATCAAGCCGGACAGCAGGGTGGAATTTATTTTCAATAGGGATATGCTGACCAACACCACGGAAATGATTCAGAACTGCCAGGCATCCACCGGAATTATTTCCAGAGAAACCATTGTCGCCAACCATCCCTGGACCACAGACACGGCCAAAGAGCTGGAGAAAATCAAGAAGGAACAGGAAGAGGACCGGAAGGCCGCAGATCCATACGGCGGGGCCTTCGGAGATAAATACAGGGCACCGGATAATCCCCAGGGAGAAGGCGCCCTTGCAGGGGAGTGATTAGGGCATGACGGCGGAAGAGAATGAAAAGGCCTACTGGCTTCAGCGGTTCACCGACCAAACGGCGGCGGTCCATGATGAAGTGGACCGGGCCACCGAAGAGCTCCGGCAGGCATGGGCCGCCATTATCCAGGATATGGAGAATGAAATCAACGGCTGGTATAACCGATTCGCGGCGGAACAGGGCCTCACCATGGCAGAAGCCAAAAAGGCCCTTACCACTAAAGAGCTGGCAGGGCTAAAGATGGGCCTCCGGGAGTTCGAGAAATTGGCAAAGGACAACGCCAATGGAAAGTGGGAGAAAGAGCTCTCCGCCGCATCGGCGCGGGTGAGGATTTCCAGGCTGGAGGCTATGGAGCTGGGAATCAGGAATTATCTATGGAAAGCCTACCAGAACACCCACAGCACGGCGGCCGATACCCTCCGGAATGCCTACACGTCGGAGTATTACCACAACACGTATGAAATGCAGCGGGCCGCCGGAAAGTTTACGCCCATGCAGGAAATACCCGAGGATATTATCAACGCCGCCCTGTCTTACCCATGGGCAGCGGACGGCCGCGAGTGGTCGGAGCGCATCTGGGACAACCGGGAGCAGGTGACTCGTGAAATGCAGGGCGAGCTGGTGCGGTCGATCATCCAGGGCAAAGGGGCCTATGAATCATCCCTCCGGCTGGCCCAGAAGATGGGGACCGGCCAATATCAGGCGGTGCGCCTCCTCCAGACAGAAGCCACCTACATCACCACCATGGCCGACGTGGACTCATTCGGGGCCATGGGCGTGGAAAAGGTGCAGTATGTGGCCACCCTGGAGGCCCATACATGCGGGACATGCGGCGGCCTTGACGATAAGGTCATGAACCGAATGGAAGCCGTCCCAGGCGTCACGGCTCCGCCCATGCATCCAAACTGCAGGTGTACCCTCGTTCCCTACTATGGGGATAACGCCACCCGCCGGTGGATGAAGGACCCCTCAACCTTCGAGAGGAAAACCACCGGGGACATGAGCTTCAAGGAATGGCATGCGAAATATATCATCAAATGATGAACAGAGGGCACCTGAGAGGGCGCCATTTTTGAGTGCGGAAAAGGAGGCGCGCCATGGAGAGAGACTCCCCCGGCGAGTGGGTGCCGTACACCCAGGAAACAAGAAATTTCATTGTGAGCCTTGCGGCGGCAGCGGCGGAGGCAGGCGGAGGGGAAGATTTCCCCACGCCGTCCCTTCGCCATTTTGCCGGCGGTATCAAGGTTGTAAATGAAGAGGAAGAGGCGGCAGGCGTAGAAAAACGGAAAAGGGCATTTTTAAAGGCCCTCCACTGGTCCGGACGGGCAACCGCCAGGATATTCCTGCCCGCCTCCACCGCAAAGGTTTATCATTTGTTCATTGGTTAAAGGCCGGCCCATGTGGGCGCGGCTTTTTATATTGCCTTTCCAGCACCCCAGGCGGAAAAGAAGGGGACCTGAAATGCGGGGAGTGGCCCGCGAAAATAAAGCGAAATGGGAGGTTTCAGAAGACATGACAAAGGAAGAATTAAAGGCTTTAGGGCTCACGGATGACCAGGCCACCAAGATTTTGGACGACCAGGGGAAGAACTTCGTCACAAAAACTCAGTTCAACACCAAGAACGAAGAGCTCAAACACGCAAAGGCAGAAAGCGGGGAGATTACCAAACAGCTGGAAGAATTAAAGAAGGCCAATGAGGGCAACAAGGACCTGGCGGCGGAAATCGAGAAGATGAAGGCCGACGCCGAAACCAGAAAAAAGGAATATGCAACAAGTATCAACCAGATGAAGGTGGATAATGCGGTGGCCATGGCCCTCACGGCAGCCAAAGCAAAGAACAGCAAGGCCGCCAGGTCCCTGCTTGACCTTTCCAATTCCAAATTGGGAGAGGACGGCAAGGTGGTGGGCCTTGATGAACAGATTAAGAAGCTGCAGGAATCCGACGCCTATTTATTTGATGCGGCTCCGGCCCCGTCGGGCATTAAACCGGGTGAATCCAAGGACCAGGGCGGACAGGACGGCGGCGACAATTCCGTGGCTTCTATTTTCAACAATGCATTAGGTTAAATATTTTGGAGGTAGAAAATGGCTATTAACACTTTAGAGTATGCAAAAATTTTCCAGACCGAACTGGATAAAAAGATCGAAGAACAGCTGACAAGCGCATGGATGGCCGCCAACGCCGGCCAGGTAAAGAAGAGCGGCGGCGAAGAGGTGAAGATCCCGAAAATTTCCCTCGTAGGGCGGGG
>ERZ1023639.552-NODE-552-length-10764-cov-8.010085_pt1 | contig 10764 bp, 6 predicted proteins | sample MGYA00380334_ERZ1023639 | MGnify/ENA primary metagenome ERZ1023639 (study PRJEB33179, sample SAMN07448971) | human gut metagenome | biome: Human-gut; feature: Human associated habitat; material: Faeces | host: Homo sapiens | place: India: Bhopal | collected...
TGAAGTGCCGGGGCAGGCTGCGAGCTTGCTCGCAAAGACTGCTTCGGCACTTCAACACCACTGCTCCCTAAGGAGCGGAAGCCTGTCCACGCCCATTTTCCAATAATCTCTACAGTGGAATTAGAGACAAAAGACAGAAAAATCTTCATGATATCTTGCGACGACCGTCGCAATTTCGTGTGACGACCGTCGTAAGTTCTTGTGACGACCGTCGTAAGTTCGTGTGACGACCGTCACAAGATCGCGTGACAATCGCAGGCGCTATTATAAAAGATTAACGAAAATATCCCTGCTATACATTGCATATTGTTCATTAATTGGTTAACTTTGCAATATGGAGAACCGGATAGAGAAGATAAGAACCATCAAGTTCTACAAGAATTACTTCAAGGAATTCTATGTTGAACAGAAGGATGATGTGAGAAGGAAAATTAACTATTCTTTCTCAATGGTAGAGACTCAGCATATCGTTCCTCGAAAGTTCTTCAGACATATTGAAGGCTCTGATGGCATTTATGAAATCAGAGCCGAATATCAAGGCAATATCTACAGAGTTATGTGTTGCTTAGACAAAGGAGCTGTAGTTGTGCTGTTTCAAGGCTTTCAAAAGTAGAGTCAAAAGACACCACAAAAAGAAATTAAGTTAGCTGAGAATTTAAGGAAGCAATATTTCAAGGAAAAGGAGGATAAGTGATATGGACGAAAAGAAGAAGCAGGCTATCATGAATAGCACAACATTCGATGAATTGCTGGAGGCCGAGTACGGAAAGCTTAGTACGCCAGAGCGTGAGAAATATGAAGATGATGCCCAAACTTTTATCCTTGCTGAATGCCTCAGAGAGGAGCGTAAAAAAGCTGGACTTACTCAGGAACAGCTTGCTGAACGTATAGGGACAAAGAAGAGCTACATTTCAAAGCTTGAAAATGGCCATGGGGATATTCAACTTTCCACTTTGTTCAAAATATTTAATGGCTTAGGAAAACGCGTTGCCGTCTCTATATTATAGAGTGGTGTACGACGCAAACCTGTAAAACCGAGATAAAACCATGCGGGGATGTAACCTTGTTTATTACTGAAAGAGCACTGACCCCGGAGGTAGACACAGCAAAGTACATCGAATGAGCACTGACCCCGGAGGTACACACGGCAAAGTACATCGAATGAGCACTGACCCCGGAGGGGTCACACCATGAATGACCCCTGGTCGTCTCGGGGACGGGAGGGCGGCGCGAAGCGCGACCTCACGGCACCGAGCGACCTGGGGTAGAGCCAAGAGAGTGGAAAGACCTCGGAGAGGTCTCACGTGGACAGCAGGACAAATCAAAACGTCCCACAGCCAACAATCATCTCAAAGTTATAGGAAAATGGTCATGTCCAGGCTTTCGCTCCTAAGGGAGCTATGTGTATAAAGAGATGGGATAGCCTTTGCGAGCAAGCTCGCAGGCTACCCCATCTCTTTATACACACACCTTTGGTGTCAACCCTGTCCATGCCGAAAATCGCTTCGCGTAAAATTGCGCGAGGCGCATAAAATAGAGCGGCTGAGGACTACAATTATATCTTTCTAAATGGCTCTTGTATTTTTATTTATCATGAGCAGATGCTCTTATAAAATTCAATAAGTCTTGGAAGTAAAATTTTCTATTGTCTTTCCATTCCAAGTAATTTTGTGCAGCCTTTTTAAACCATGAAAACATAGACTTGTCATCTTCATCACTTACCATGCGGTGTGTCGAAGATACAAAGTTTTTATAGCTCTGACAAGTAGAAAGAAAATATGATTCAGTAGGGTTATGTGGATAGTGATAATCCTCAAACTTTTTTATCACTTTAGTCAATGTTATGATCTCTGAATCCGATAAGGTTATCAGTTTTTTTGCTTTGTAAAACCAATGACTTAACATTCCTTCATAACCACTGCTTAATAAATAGGGGAATCTTTTATTTTCCTCTACAAATTCCATGAAGGCTTTCAGCATGCCATCAAAATTCCTTGGTAGAATTTGGTATTTAGGCCCATAGTTTTTATCAGCTAATCCCACAAAGTCTGGATAATACATACATAATGTGCCATCGCTAACTTTTTGTGTTATATTGCTGGTAATGCTTCTAAGTGTTGAATTAGGGCGATATTGCAATGCCTCTTTTGCTAATTCATTACTTTGAATAGGCTGTCCTTTGATGGCTAGTAGCCTTACCAGCAGCTCTGGTATACTTCCTGAAAAGCCTTCCCATGATGAAAGTTTATAGGTTGATGTCTTACCTATACTTTCAATTCTTTCATCTTTCTGAATATATGACCTAATGTTGCTCTCTGCATTGTGTGCTTTTTGGGGAAACTTGCGTACGAATTCAGCACGAATTTCTTTAAGGCGCATTGGTGCCCCCTTAGATTTGATAATATTATAGATAATGTCAGCATAATTCAATTTGTTTGCTTTGAAAATAATATTGCCTTTATCATCTACTTCGCCTATATGCAATTCTCTAACTAGTACAAGTAAAGCTTTATTCGCAAGGAATATTTGATTTTTATCATGGTCTGATTCAATGGATTGTCGCCTTGACCAATATATCTCATTATTGGCAAAAAAATCCCAAAGTGGGACAATAAGATCTACATCTTTGTTTAAAGCAGAGAGACGTTTAAGTTCTTTGATAGCTTTGGCAAAACTGAAGCCTTTTATTAGTTGAGGATAAGCAATACATACCTTAATGCCATCTTCAGAGCTAAAGGTTTCTATGATTCTATTATCTACAAGCTTTACTATTCCACAGAATGAAAAGAAAGTAAGGTCAATATGTTCTTTATCAACAATATGTAGGAAACCTGAGCTTTCTTTTGAAATTATATCATCAAAAATGAATGAATAGTCTTTCCAATTATCTATAGTAAATAAGAATGTATCATTAGAGATCCATTTATGGAGAGTTGAGATTATTTGTCTAACTCTTTCTCTTGTATAGCTACTTTTAGCAGCAATTTCATCAAGATTTTGAGGAGAATCCATGCATATACCGTAATATGCTCTATACATAAGGATCTTTGGGTGCTTGCTTTTAATGAAAAAACGCTCGGCAAGAAAGAACATTGGAAAATGTCCATTCATAGAATAAAATGATGAAACAAATCTTATATCTTTATCATCAAGAAAGGGGTATTTCTCAAGGATAGTATGATATTCTGCAACATTTTCTTCAGAAAATAATATATGTGCAAGATATCTACGCATACTTTTCTGAAAACAAGATAATTCAATGGAGCTTCTTCTCCCAATTCTATTTAAAGATAAAAAATCGTGACTACTATCTATAAACGCTACAATATTGTTACAGTCATTCTCGTCTACAAGATTTGATAAAACATTCTTTGTTCTCGTACTTAATTTCTGTGCATCTTTATTAAATTCGATGCTTAAGAGGGTCTTTTTGTTAGCTGTAAGCAACATTTCCTCTGTGAGCGTTTGTCGATTACTATTGATTAGTTGTGCTAAAATTTTTAGCGGTGCTTGAATTATCTCACGAGTTGTATGGTCATCACTTAAGAGTGCCGTCTTGGCGAAAAATTCGCAGAAAAGCATGCCAAGTTCGTATGTAGATGGACCTATTTGCTTACAAAGTCTATTAAATAAACTTTGTGGCGAAGACATAAAATTCATAGCAAAACTTTCAAAATCCTCGTAATTATCTAAAATCCAGTTCTTTGCCTCATTAGAATTCAAGGAATGTAAACAATTAGCTAAATAATCTGTGGCTCTCTTCTTATTACCACGTGTTTCCACAGTCTGACCCGGAGCTGGAGTTCGATCATGTTTTGTAGCAATCTGTATGATCTTAGCCCTAAAATCATCAAGTTCCATTGCACTTTTTTTTCCACAATTTTTAAAGTCAAGGAAATTGAAGTCGGGACAACTGTTCAGCCAAGAAAGGAAATTTTCAAGTTCCCCAATTCCATTATATCCCAATACATTCTTTGAGCGGACAGATAAATTTAATTTTAGGGATAAAAAGGCTTCTTCTAAAGTGTGGTCTTTGTTTACATTCAACACCTTTAGAGGATAAGTCATCTCATTATTACCGTCTCTAGACTGTTTGTATCGTTTAGGGACAATACCCTCGAAATACGTGCTAAAGTATATACAATCAGGGAAGCACTTACAATACAAAATCAGAGTATTAATAAAAGCGGAAAGTAGTTTGTTCTTATACTCATATTCATAAGTTGAGAGTCCGTCAAAGTTATAAAAAACTTGTTCCTTCTCCATAAACAGAGCTAAAAATAGGTTATTTCGAGAACCAAAATATTTACACAGAAACTCTTTTGCCTCCATGTTTAGACCTTGCCATATAAATTCTAAATTCTTTATCAAATTCTGAGGCAAGGTCTTTACAATATCTTCTGCAGTAAATGTATGATAAGAACATGATATAAGCACATTGAGGAACTGCTCAAGATATATAGCTTGTTCTTTCAAGAAAGGTGGCAATCCTGTCTTATCACCTTTTAGGTCACTGAGCTTTTTGATGCCGTTACAAGCCAATCCTTCACAAAGGATATCGCTAATAATGCCATCCTCACACAAGATGCTGATTTTTAATGTCCAATTATAGTTGTTGATCATATTCTTGTTTCAAGTTATAAAGCTTTGTACCGGGAGTAATTATCTCCTTGCGGTAATTTGTGTAACACTCAAGCAGCTCTCTGATAGCGTGATTACTGAATTTTGCTTTCTCCTCTGTAGTAAATTCGTTTTTGTGTATGACTTCAAGCACTTCATTCCATTCCTTTTCAGAGACAATACTCTTACAATTAATCCAAGTTTCTTTCCAATGGCCTGTGCCCTTTTCGCCTATACTATCAAGCCACTTGAAGAAGAAACGATAAATTATAAAAGTCTCCGGCATTTCCAGGAGTTCGAAGTATTCGTCTTCGTCATGGCCAAAAGCCTCAAAGAAGAAGGATTGTCCTTTACCTACCTTTCCCTTTGTACTGTTCAAAATAGCTTGTATTGCACGGATATATTTTCTATTCCAATGAATACCAATATAATCACGGTTATGAGAATAGTCAGTATTTTTCTCATTACCTTTTCTTAAAGGATGATACTTCATCGGAAAGGAATATATATTAACATTCAGTTCATCGCACAATAAAACATTAATTTTCAGCCTTCTATATAAATCTATGGGCTTATCTCGAAAGTTGTAAAGGAGATAATTAGAAAAGTCCTTTATGCCAGCAAGAACACTCCATCGTATAGCTTTTTCATATGCTGGACGAGTTTTAATGTCGTCAAAAGCAATACGAAGTGGTTTGATAGCTATTGAAGCAAGAAGTCGGGCCTTCTCCTCTGTAAAAAGACGTGCATCAACACCTTGGTTGAAATCAACGTATCGCTGTTGTACAGAGGGCCGGAAATGCTTTTTCCATATAGGCTGTATTTCTTTATATGCTGCTAAAAGATTTTCTTTCTTACTTGTTAATCTGTGCTTTATGTGGTATTTTCCTATAATTTTATACATTTCATAGGACTCATCTGTATTTTTTAGATGTTCATAGAAATCCATTATCACAGATTGTAATTTTCTTATGTATGCTTTATCGTTAACGCCATTGTTAAGATTTCTCGCAGCAAGTGCCATTGGATCGGGTTGGGTGTATTTGGCACCTTTTCCAAATCCACAATCAATTATTTCTTGTATTATTTCTTCGAAATGGTCTGATGCCAGCACATTGTTGTCCATCAACAACAGGTCCTTTTGATCGCCAAACTCCTCACGAGTCTTTGAAATACGAGGAGTAAGCTTGATATATGGAATATAGTCTGGCTCTAATGTCCAAACGGCGCAAAACGGACAATGACGGATGCAGCCTCGAGACATATATCCGTAGAATGCATTTGACATGGAGTATTTATAGTCCACTTCATCAAGAATGGAATAATCAAGGGGCAGGTAATCAATAAATTGTTCGTCCCCCTTGTCAAGATCGCCCTTTCTCAAAATGCCTATATGTGGCTTCACGCCCGTAGCTGCTTCTATCTCTTTCGGCTGGATAGAAGCCAATACACCACCAACCATCAAGTTGTGCTTCCAGTCTTTGCATAAGAGCTTTGCAAACTCGATGGTTTTAATGGTCTTATCCCAATAAAAGGTAAATAGTGTCGTTACTCCAACCCTATCCCATTCTGGATGTTTTTTCCACTCTCCTTTCCACCAATAATCCTTATAATCCTTAAGTTTTCCTTCTAATAAGGTTGAGTATTCAGACTCTTCTATACCTGTTTCTGGGATTAAAGCTGACCTCCTTGTCTTTATGTATTCAAATATTTTATCCTTTCTTAATGACCAATCCCGGCTTGGGTCAATTGTGGTAAACATGTCCACGCACTTGTCCGTGATTGTCTCTAAGACAAGTGTACGTAGATTACCTTTATAGAAAGTTACGTCCCAGCCGCCTCTATTTTTATAGTATGTTGATATTTTCATAAGCCCGATTGGTGGAAATTTGTTTGCATAATCAGGCTCTATGAGTAATACTTTTCTCTTCTTTCTTTGTCTTCCCATTAAATAGTCTCTTCCTTTACAATGTTCTTAACAGCCCATTCCATGTATCTTGCAAGTTTCTTTTTTTCCGAGATTGTACATACAAACCCCATGTAGTTATAGGCTTTACGCAACAATGCAATTTCTTTCTCTGTGTAGCCTGCTATAGAGAGATCTGTAAAAACATCATCGGCTTTCTTTTGAGATTTGTGCTTTGGTGGGGTGGAGGGAGTCTCTTTTTCCTGCTCCGGCTCAGGGGCTTTTTTCTTCCCCGGTCCAGATTCTGAATCCTCCCCAGGTCCTGACTTATCTTCTGTTTCTGACCCCGGCTCAGGTTCTGACTTATCTGCTGGCTCTGATTCCTCTTCAGTTGTTTGCTTTGGCTTAGGTCCAGGCTCTGATGCAGTAACTGTCTGGTTATGGTTGCCATAGTTGATAAGTATTTTCGTTACCTCTTGGCTAAGTTCTTCATTGTAAATTTTCTTGTATATGTCGATAATATCGTTGATTTCATCAGTTGCTGATGGCTCGGTTGCTTTTTGGAACTTATCCACTGCAAGCTGCAATTGCTCAGCAAGCATAGGCTTTACGGATTGATTGGACTTCTCTATTTTGTCGACATAATCTCGTATATTTTTTATCTGACCTTTATACTTGCTTGCACGGTTATAAAGTTGATGAAGAACATCTTTGAAATATTTTCGCAGCTGTTTTCTCAAAGCATCAGCCTCCTCACCGGCAGCTAATCCTTGTCTACTACTGTCAGGTTCTATCTTGTCGTTTGTGATGAAGATTTCTCCATAGAAATATTTATTTCCACGTGGCTCTTTGAATAGCGAATTCAGTATATCTTTATCAAGTGAAATATTATGCACTCTCAACCTTATTCCTACATTTTCATCATTCGTTTCATCAATTTGTTTCGTGAAACGAGTTACAGCATACCATCCCCATGCCATTCTGCCATAATTGGGATCTGCTGGTAATTCAAAATAACGTAGTTTTAATATCTCATCGTCACTGCCCTTTGTTCTAAGGCCATAGCTTTTTTCTACATCAGATTGATTATTAAGCGAAACTCTGATTTTCTCTATTTGTTTGTGTCGTGATACAAACTCTTTTTGGGTACTCCTGTCAATGAGGGTATTAAAGACTGTACTATATCCTATAGGTGCAGTCTGCCTTATATAAGAAAGTATATCCTCTTCATTAAGAAGAATTTCTGCAGAATTGATGATATTATGAAGGCGTACTTTGAAGAAATGGTCTTCAAAATTGCATGCCTCACTCGAAACGGAACAGATCTTTGCCATTACCTCAGCTGCTGATACTTCTTCACTATTATCGATGATTGTACGCAATTTATTAATGTCCATTGATACCGTGGTAGACACAGTCTCACCCAAATATGATGTAGTAAAAATAAGCGTTTCGCAATATCCTCCGCCAGACAGTTTGCCTATACCAAACCGACCGGCTGTTTCAACACCATCTTTAGAGCTGTTGGCAATATCCATTAGCTTTTTAGGCGCTTCAGCTGCTTTTATACCGGTTCCATTATCCTCGATTATAATATCTTGTTTGCCGATGTTAATTGAAACTAATCCATCTTTGTTCTGTTTAAGGATTCCTAATTTTACGGCTTCATTGATAGCGTCAAGACCGTTCTGTATATACTCCCTGTATATGCAGCGTGGGTTGCTGTAGAGCTGTAACATAAGTGATCTCAGCAAATTCTTACCTATGATAGGCTTTTGATAGCTTTCTGCCATTTTTGTAATATGTTTTAACCGTTCGGATATTGTTTATATGTTGGGCGCGGGAAACGCACATTGATGAGTGAGCGCAATGCTGGATTAGAGATAATATATTCTCCAGGTGTCAGTCTAGTCATCATATTCTGATACACCTTCGGAATATAGCGGTAGTCTGGTTTAGAGACTTCGATAGCATTTGTGCGGCCATAAGCTTGTGTTGCACAATTACCTTTCACTCTATCGTGGATGGCACTTCTAAACTGCTCCACTCCAAACAGTACGATTCCAAGGGAACGCCCACGCTCTGCTATGTCAAGGAGTTGTTTAAGTATTGGCGAGCTCTTTGGTACATCGTTGGATGCATATTTGTTTAGCTCGTCAACAAACATTATAATCTTTTTGGGTATATCATTGCGTTCAGAGCCAAGCTTCATGTCATAGATGGCACGTGCCACACTACCGAACACAAAACTTTGGGCATTATCATCAAGGCGGGCTATGTCGATAACCATCACCTGACCTTTTGTTAGGTTATTGGTAATTTTGTCTGTAAGGTCTATCTCGCGCATTTTATCGCTAAGATTCTTGCCAAAGACATCATTCCTAATGGCCTTTGTTACGCAACGTTTGAACTTTCTCCAACTGGTTACTTGTATCTCATTCTTGTTTCCTCCGCTGCTTTGAGTTCTAGAACATTCGTCAATCTTTTCCAGGAGCGTATTCCATGATTTGACCTCTTGGAATGGCCCTTGATTATTGATAATATAGTTTACGCAGCTTTCCAAAGTACCTGTACTATCATCTTCGTTGGCAAGCAGCAAGTCAAGTCTGTCAATGCAATTCTCATAGATGAACTTATACTTATAAGCATGACCTTTGTCCACTTGCTCTTTCACATCTGAAGGCTTTGCATAGCTTTGAACGTTGGCGGTTACTTTGTCCTTGCTGTAAGGATAATAATATGTTACGTTCTCAAAGGGTTGACCTGTTAATCCGAGAGAATCATAGATTGTCTTGTCTTTGGCTGTGAGTTCGACATTGGGTTCGTCTATTGCCATCAGATCCCTCCCTTTAACATTGAAGAAAACGAACGCCACACTCTGTCCCTCGTTTGCATACTTTTCTTGTATTGCCTTCAAAAGAAACATTGAATAGCTTGTTTTGGCAGCAAGCCCAGAAATGCCGGAAATATTAATATGTGCGCCATCGGGACCTAACAGAAAATTGGCGTTGAGTACGACCTTCACTTTGACGGTAGAATCTCCATTATACATCTGCAAATATCCACAAGGCAAAGGATTCTTTACATCGTCCTCACTGAGACCTAAAGCTATTTTGATATCGTTTTCGTCACACAGAGAGACTTGACGACCATCTAAAACGGGAGTGTAAATATTTCTTGTGTTAGCCGTAACCCGGGCTTTGACATAATTCATCCCCAAGCGACTCATATTGCCAATATGCTCATCGGTATCTCCAAAGTCGCTTGAGATATAGCTCGTAAAGTGGCTGGGAGCATCTGTCACATGATTAATCTCCTCAACAACACCATATGTGGTTGAGTTCTCTTCGTGATTTACCTTTACGATATCAAACGGACTGAGGATTTGTTTCTTGTCAGTCCAAAAATAGAATTCGTCTATCGTTGACGGACTCTTTTCTGTTGCTGATACTTTACCAATTACTTTTACCATAATCAAAAGAGGTTTAAAAGTATATCTTGTCCTAAATAGTTTGACTTACAGTATGTCTCGGTAAGGAAAATAGGGTAAAGGTGGTTAGCCCATCTACTGTCTTTCCCATAACAGACAGGAAATGCTTCCTTGATAATGTTTGCACTTATGATATTTATGAGGTCTGTATCTATTAACGACCCAGGTTCTTCCAATACCATTTCGCATTTTACAACATCTGAAAAATGTGTCTCACGGAATTCAGATTTCCTTAGTCTCACATACCAGATGGCAAATTCACTGTCCTTATTTACCGCTTGGTATCTGTAAACCTTTGTTCTTTCGAAAGGTTTCAGATTAGCTATTGTCTTAGAAAGTTTATGTCCATTAAAATCTTTGAGCAGGTCTGGATTGAACATCTTCGAAACGCCAACAACATGCTTATAGTTGGAACGAAGTAGATTCCATTCTGTCTGACTGAGATTCGTAAAGCTTGGATTGTATTCCAAAGAACCATCTTTTATAAGATAATGCTCATTGTCCAACATATTTTTGCTACAAAGTTCACGAACCATAAGTTGTTCCTCGTCTGTCATTTCAGACTGTATTTTAGCAGTCCCACTATTCTTATATCCGTTTCTGTCTTGTGTGATTTCTTTATTTCCATCTGTCTTATAAAGTAGAATTTTATCTATTCTAATACCCTGTTTTTTTATAAACTCATTCTTGCAGAGCTCTTCATTTATCTTGTCACAATAGCTCCGGCAGAAATCAGCCTCTTTATCGT
>ERZ1023639.555-NODE-555-length-10714-cov-10.745849_pt1 | contig 10714 bp, 9 predicted proteins | sample MGYA00380334_ERZ1023639 | MGnify/ENA primary metagenome ERZ1023639 (study PRJEB33179, sample SAMN07448971) | human gut metagenome | biome: Human-gut; feature: Human associated habitat; material: Faeces | host: Homo sapiens | place: India: Bhopal | collected...
GGACAACTCGCTATTGATTAACAAGTCTTAAATCTTACTCAGCCTAGCATAAAACAGGGTACTCGAAAGTACTCTGTTTAAAGCCGATAAGCAACAATTGGACGTTTACAGCATTTCCTTGGCATTATGATTTACTTACAACAATCATCGGGTATGTTTAGGATTGAATGTTCTGTTATTGATGGACAACAGCGCCTTACGACTATATTTCTTTTGCTCTATGCATTGAAAGAGATAATGTCCGAAAAAGGCTTGGAAGATGAAGCCGAACAACTGGAGGCTAACTACCTTATCAACGTCACTCAAAAAGATGACAGATATAAGTTAAAGCCATTAGTTTCAGATGATACTGTCTATCAGCATATTGTAAGACAGGAGTATGACGAGATAGAAGATAAGCATTCTAATGTCTATCTTAACTTCAAGTACATAAAGAATTGGCTTGAAGGGAAGTTGAATAACCACTCTGTCCAAGAAATCTTTAATGCCCTTCAAAACCTATATATTGTTTGCATTCCTATTGGCATTGATGATTATCCTCAGAAGATTTTCGAAAGCATCAATGCTACTGGCGCAAAATTGACAGCTTCCGACCTTATTCGCAATTATATACTTATGCCTATAACAAGCGAATTACAAGATTCATACTATAAGAAATATTGGCGTAAACTGGAATCGCTCATATCTTCCGATTCAAAGAAATTAGAATCTTTCTTTCGCTTTTTTATCATGACCAAGCGTGGTACGATGGTGAATAAAAATGCGACCTATAAGGCTTTCGTGAACTGGTTTGAGGAAAGACGTAGTAAAACGGATATAGAGTCAATTTTTAAAGAAATTGTAAAATATGCTACTTACCATAGCATAATTTTCAAAGACGATATATCGTCTCTGCCAAATGATATGCGTAAATCCATTCAGGAATACCGTATGATTAAATCAGACATGCCGGTACCTCTATTGCTGGAATACTTCGCGTTAAACGAAGCATTCAGAAAGACAGGAAGAGGCATCTCAGATAAGCAATTGGCTGACATAATCAGTACGCTCAATTCCTACCTTATGCGTAGAGCCTTGTGTGATATGGATACAAGTAGTATAACGCACTACTTCCCGTTGCTCTTAAAAGAGACTTTAAACAAAATCGATGGCGACTACACAAACATCGTAACAGTATTTAAAAAATGTCTCATAAACGAGAACCGTGGAACACCACAAGAGATGCCTGACAATAAGAAGCTGAAGGATAGGATATACAATGCTAATATGTATGGAATCTCTACATGGGTAAATATATTTTCAGAAAGTTAGAGTCCCATCACAATTCAGCTCCTGTTGATTTCTCTATCTACAAGAAGCACTGCTCTTTCTATAACTGCCTCCCTCATACTTCATGGTTCACAAAATGGTAAGGAGAAATGGAGAACAGAGGATGATAATCCTATATATATGCTAATTAATAATCAATAAAATCATGTACATAATATACGAAAAAATCTTCATGACGTATACGACACAGAACAGCTGTACGAAGTACTAAGTATAATCATCTAAAACGCTCAAATACAAGATTAAGATATGATGAACTTACCAGCATTGACATGTTCAGAAACTAAGCCGTCTCATGCTTTCAGTCATCCACTGATTTCTGATAGGCCAATCGCTCATCTCCATTCTGCAAATGAATGATGCCGCAATAAGTGAAGCCGTACTTTGTTAGACAATGTTGCATGATGGTATTATCCCTATGCGTGTCGATACAGATGTTGTGCACCTTTAAGAAGCACCAGTCAAGCAGGTCTTTCATGACACCGTGGTATTGCGGCAGGCTTGCAACTCTATGGATAACGTGATAAGGCCCCATATTCAGCCATGACCCTTCATAGATAATTGCGTAAGTCGGCTCAGGGCCATCAGATACGTAGTAAGGCCTCAACCTAAGACACAAAATTACATCTTTTTATTGGACTTTCGGAAAAATGGTCGTACTTTTGTTGAACTAATCAAATATGAAGGTATACCAAGCACTATGATAAATTACAATAACATTGTTTTTGACCTGGGCAACGTCCTCGTGCGACTTGATATGGAAGGCTATCTCAATGCCCTTGAGAGGTTGGGGCTTGCAGAATATCTTGATGCAAAGCTCCATCCGGAGAGCCGTCAGCTCATGCACAAGCTTGGACTTGGGCTCATCAGCACCAGCGAATTCTGCAATGAAGTCAAAAGCATGTCAGGGTTGAACATTACCGACAAGCAGATTGTAGATGCTACCAACAAGATGCTTGGCGAGATTCCTGACGTAAAGAAAGAAGCGCTGTTGAAACTGAAGAGTCAAGGCAAGCGACTGTTCCTCCTCAGCAACACTATTGACATGCACTGGGACTATTGCGTGAAAGAACTTTTCCCATACAAAGGCTATCAAGTTGACGACTTCTTTGAGAACATAAACATATTCCTCTCACAACGCATGCATCTCGACAAGCCTAACTCTATGATTTTTCAAGAAGTCGTCAGGCAGACAGGTATCGCCGCCAATGACACACTGTTCATTGACGATTTAGAAGATAACTGCCAGGCTGCCCACCAATCTGTCGGATGGCATGTCTATCAGAACAAGCACTTCGACGACTGGTTACAGCTACTCGCATGATGTCATGCAGATACATCTCATTCGCATAAAAGAACTAAAAAATAATTGTTGCCATGAGAAGCATTGTACGGATGGGGACGACACGGAATCTCGATGATCGAAACATCAAACGATATCTTGTGACGGTCGTCGCACGATCTTGTGACGACCGTCACAAGATCTTACGACGACCGTCACACGATTTTACGACGACCATCACACGATGTAATGCCAGCTTTAGAAATGTTTCGCTCAGATCATAAGATATTCAAAAAAATATAGTAACTTTGCCACTGACCGTCACATCTTACTACCATCTCCTTCGTATTCCTTATAAACGAGTTTTGCCCTTTCTTCACGATTACTGCTGTCTACTGCATAAGGTTCATACCATATGTCAATGCTGTCGGGGAGTTGATTACGCAGTTGTTTGACGTATTGAAGTCCCTCTTCTTCCCATTTGTCATAGTCAAAATCATTATTGTTGGAACAGTTTTTACTATCTATGTAAGAAACAAATAAGCTGTACCACTGCTCAAAGCCGGGAATATCTGCTACGATTTTTCCAGTATCATTGAAGTCTACGACGACTTTGCCTGCTTTGAAGAAGTTACCACAGTGGTTCTTTTCATCCTTGTACACATAGTTGGGATGTGGACTTATCGTTATGATATGCCTGATAATGACCTGTCTGATTTCGACTTCCTCATTATCAATCCATTCACACTTAATGATTCTTTCTATAAGCGGTGATTTTAATTTGTTATAGAACGTCATGTTATCCAAGTCATTCCACGGCCCTTCACCATCTTCACATTTGAATTCAAAGCGTGCCATACTAAGCAGGCCTTCATAAATAGCCTGAATGACTTGAGAACGATAACAGATGCCAAAAAGAACAATGCCATTACAGAATTCGTTGGCGGTGATTTCCATCACCTCCTTCTCTTTACTGCATGGCACATCTTCATCAGGACTGTTAGGGAAGGAGATGGTTGTCGGTGAGTCCTCGAAGTACAACCTTATCGTCTTACCCATCTCCAGGTCCTTGCGAAGTTGCGTGAGATCTGTCGTCCAGTCAGAAATATAACTCGTCAATGATCCTTCTCCTAAGGCCAAAGTATATGTGAGGTCCAGCTCATCATAAACGCAATAGAATGTTAGCTTTTGCACATTCATAGCTACAGTGTCTAACCTTTGATAATTGTTCTTACTGATGAAGAAAGCCAGTTCGAGTTCCTTCATGAAAATTTTCATCGTGTCAGTACAAACGTGGCCTTGATAGATAGTCTCGCAATTTCGTGAAAGCGCATCGTAGAGGAGCGTGAAGGTCTTACGTATTGCCCCATGCATTACCTCCTTCGGAAACAAGAGATAGGCCGCACGTTTGTCAAAATAGTCAGTCAATATCCATCTGTACTCATCTACGACATCATAATAGTAGACTGTATTGCCGTTCCAAGCTTCTCCATCCTTGCAACTTGCCGTCAGCTCGCCACTTTTATGTAACAGCATCTTTATCAACTGCCTAGGATATAGTACATACTTCTTTCCTTTGCACAATAGCCAAATGCCATACTTACCCTTGCCTCCATAATCGCCAAAGACAATATGCGCTTCTTCCGACTGCGGAAATAATTGCTTGTTCTCCATATTTCAGTATTGTGATAAATGGAAGGAGTCTTCCGGCATGTATTCTCCAAGGGGGGCTCCTCAGAGAGATAGACATTTGCAGGAATTTTCATGTTTACTGTATACTGAACGTTGCTACAGGAATCTCCGATGCAGAGGTCAAGGACATGTAGAAGATGCCGTATTCACCGGGCTTGGCTTCTGAGGCGGGGACATTGATGACGTAAGAGTAATCGCCATATCGGTGGCCGGTAAAGTTGGCATAACCTATCTTCTCTGCTTCTGTTGTACCGAAGAGTGAAGGTGTAATGGTCTGCCAGCGTATCTGACGGCTCTTTTTCTTCCCTTTGAAGCGAACGATACGAAACAGATCACGAGGGTCTATGTTGTTGGCGCCGTTGTTGACAACGATACTGATGCCCTTGCTGCCGCAAGATGTCACATAAGGAGAATGAGCACCTTCGAACACGATGTCCTGTCCCTCGGCAAAGGCCAGGCCGGAGATGGAACTCGCGGCATCGCTGACATTGGCGGCTGTACCCATAACCCGGACCCCATCTACTACCCCACTTACAGAGCTGGATGCGATAGCACCAATGGCACCTGCTGCACCTACGACATCGGCCGCATGCCCGGCAATCTTGCCAATACGCGAGACAAGGCTGGTATGCTTGACCAGTGTGCCGTTCTCCTTGGGCAGTTCCTTATAGGTGGAATCACTGGTCAGTACATAGTAGCTGTTAGCGAACTCTGGCTCAGGAACGGTGATGGTCTGAGCGAATGAGAATGTTGACACGGCCATCATAATGGCAGTAAGAAGAATACCTTTCGTTTTCATATGCTTGATTTTGTTTTCGATGCTGCAAAACTACGGCAAATATTTGCTCGAAACAGAATTAATGATTACTTTTGTTGCCACTATCTAATATTGGGTGTATAAATCAAGAGTTCGTTTATATGACAGATTACAAAGAAAATAAAACACGGAAAAACGTCAAGTGCAATTATTTTCTTAAACGATATTGCATTGAGAAAATTAGGAGTCTAACAGACATGTCATTAAGCGATATTAATGATCGCTTAATGGATGGATTGGGAATTATATCAAAGGAAGATGCTTGGGTCTTAAATGAGGCAAAAGCTTTACAAGCACCCTTACGTAAGATTAACTTTCCTGCGTCACTAAACAATGAGTTCCATGAATACCTTTTGGGTAAACAAAGGGAATATCGTGTTAAACTACAGACACTCATTGAAACTTTAGGAGCAGGCAGCAAACCCATATACTACGCTGACTTGGCAAATCAAAAATTTGCAACAGAACTAAAAAAATTAGGGACCACCATTTCACACGATACGCTTCAGGCTGTATTTGTAATAAGGATGTACAATCTTTTTGTAGACTATAAAGGCGAACCTTCATATATTGCCACATTAAAGGACTATAAATTGAGAGCAAAGAAACTTACAGGCTACAGGACAAAAGGAAAGGATTTGTTCTATGAAGAGGTAGGCTTCCGTAAACTTTCGGATCAAGAGATAACAGATGATGCTTTTGAATTGACAAAAGATATTTTTACTCATACATATAGCCAAAGTGATATAGAAGATTTTATTTATTTTTTTGAAATAGCTAGCAACAAACGTTTTGATACTAATGTCTTTAAAAAGGATAGTGTCATTAGAAGCTTGAGAAGTGAACGTCTAGCATATGAAGGAAATATTCCTTTTAAAGACAGATACAATATCATGACCCGTCATAAGAATCTGTCCAATGAAAAATTCAGAAGAAACATTGAATTTATTGCAAACATTCCTTCAATTACTGATGGTAAAACTGCCCAAATGGTAAATCAGTTCAAACTGGACAGGAAACTGATAGAGAACTTCATGAAAGAAAAAGAAGTAATTAAACTTGAAAATAAGAAAACTCTCTCTATCGCAGGCAGGAGACTTATAAATTTCTACAGAGGAAAATGGATGAAAGATTTCATTATTCCAGAGCTATAATTGAAATTTTATTATGGACAAAGAGACTGTTAGGAAGGAAACGAGATACTTCTGCTATCCATCAGCCATGCTAATAAAAAATGGTTGAGAAAGGATGCAGTGGTAAACTATATGGTTTTCAAAAGAAGGTAGAGGCATGAGATGGATAGACGCCCGTACGGCAAAGGCACGCATTAATACCTGGGGCAAAGAGCCAAACGCTTTCTTCTTTCTGTTCAACTAACGACGAGAGCGAATGTCTTGTTGAACGAATAGAAGATATTCCTACCAACGAACTGCTCTTTGCCTTCCCCCAAACGAGCAATTCAAAGTGGGAGAGAGACAAAGACCAATGTACTCCCTTTATCTGGCAACCACATCCCATTACAGAAGCAGCATACTTGGGAAAGTTCAATATCATTCACCAAAACATGTTGGTGGCAACAGCTACCTGGCCAATCTGACTTGCAGGATACCCATTGATGCAGACCTCACGTTGCTTGATATATTCAAACGCAGTAAGTGTCAATGAAATCGAGTAACTGGTCAAGATATAACTTTCTCAACCTCTCCTTTCTGTACTTTCGTTCTTCCTTTTCAGTCTTTGCTCCGATACTACGCAAGAAAGACAGGAAGTCCTCTAAGGGTTGCAGAGACTCCGCGGCAAGCCTATTCTCTACCTGCTTCAAATCTTCCGTTAACTCATCGTAAAATGACAACATGTTCGAACCAACGGACAAGGACGGTAGACCTTTAGCGGTAAAAGTTCCGACCACAAAGTTATCATGAATATTATTCAGAGTGTTCTTCTGTGGTCTGTTCCTTTGATAATCTCCTATTCTTTGATAGAGAAATTAATGCCATGACAGCACATACAAGTGACCATGTAGACCAAACTACCAAATCTGAATAAATACCGAGATTAACGTATCCCAAAAGTGCCCCAAGACCAAATAAAACAATTAAAGCTACATTCCCACTATTTTTTGTTGACCTTCGTGTAACTATAGAAACGATGCCACCAGCAATAAGCATTAAAGCAACAAAAAAACCACCAGAAGCACTTGTATCATCACTTTTTTCTTCCCACGCAGCCACAAAAGTAGCAGCACAAGATTGAAAAAGTATGAAAAGACTGAATGCAAGAGACAGAATACCCGATACTAGTTTCCACGTTTTCATAGTTATTTCTTTTAATTGTCTATAAATTTGGTGCAAAGATAAACAAAAATCATAAGGGTACAAATAAAAACAAAATATTAAACTATAATTAGCTTATCCTTGTTCTATTATCTCGACTATTCCGCCACGAATTAGCAATGTAATCCGTGGCGTCTTTTTTCTACTTCTTTGCCGAACCCTCCTTGGCATATTTCTCTGGGAATAAATAGTATTCGTCAACTGCATTTTGGTTGCCATAAGAGAAATCTCCCTCTCTTAATACATTCTTCTCGTAAGAAATTAACAAAAACTCGTTGACTGCCATAAGGTCATTAGGATGTTTCTCAATGTAGGATAGAATGGTACTAGCGCATATATTGCGGTACTTGTTGTAAATATCATTTGGTATGGCAGAGTCTTTAGAATATCCTTTGCAGTTTTGGTACAAGACCCGCCATGTCTGCCACAATTTAAATAGATATGGAGAATATTTACGTGCCTGCATAAGTGATTCCATAATCGAAGTTGCCGGGTTAATACCTTTGTCGTACCATTCCTCTCTGTCAGTTTCGTATGCATGAGCAAGTTCGATGGCATAGATACATTGTGCATTGAAATCTTTGGCTTTGCCATACTTAGCCTTTAGTTCATTTACCATATTTTTCTTACCTCTTTGTTCCATTAGTTTTTCCCATTCTGGAACACTCGGGCAATTATAGAAATGTTTTGCTATCTTTTTCTCATTGAATTTGCCAAAAGTTTTTATATTGTATTTCTTTGATAGATATACATCTAAATCATCTTTTGCTTTCCATGGATTATGTACATTCTGGTCTACAGAGTTCGGATTGACGGATAAAAGATATAGCATTTCGCTCTTGTATGCTTGCAACCTTGACGAAGCTTCTTTGTCTTTTACCACTGTAACATTTATGCCCTTTATTGCTTTTACAACGTCATCATGCTCGAACTCTAAACGCATCTGTAAGTCAAAATCTGTCATAATACTATTCATGACTACAGCAGAATTGTAAGCGTCTGCCAAACGTTGCAGTTGTTCTGTTTTTAATTGAGATTGTGGTATGCGAAGCCACATATTCAGGTCTGATATGGTACCGAATTCTGTCGTAACTCTGGAAGAGTCTTGTCCCATATCTACAGCCACAGTATCTTTTTCTTTTGTGCCATTCTGCTTTGAGTCGCACTTTGAATAACAGGAAAGAGTAAGCATCAGGACTAATGCGATTGCAATGTAAGCTAAACTTTTCATGTTGTTGACGATTTTAATAATTAAGTCTGTTTTTCTATTATTGTTTAGAATCTTTCTATTTCTTGGGTATCTTGAATGAAATAGGAATATTGAACTTTATCTCCTCTAACTCGGCTTTGCTATAACCATAGTTACGTACTAGGTCGCGAACTTCACGCCAGCCATGCTCGTCAAAAGCATAGTCGGTATCATGCCTGAGCAGGAAAGCCAGGTGCTTGCTCTTGCGTATAAGATCTTTTCGCTCTGTCATATTTTGCCTTAATAGTATAGCCGTGTCTGGCATCTGTCAATGAAATCGAGTAACTGGTCAAGATATAACTTGCTCAGCATCTCCTTTCTGTACTTTCGTTCTTCCTTTGCTGTCTTTGCTCCGATACTACGCAAGAAAGACAGGAAGTCCTCTAAGGGTTGCAGAGACTCTGCGTCAAGTTTTCCCTCTACCTGCTTCAAATCTTCCGTTAACTCATCGTATATTGTCTTGCCCTGCCATATACTATTCAGATAGCCACCATTATTGGCTGCCCAGGATACTATTCCCTTCTTATTTTCCCAATACTGATCAGTATAGTCTGACAGGCAAGAAGGATTGATGACAGCATTGCGTATCAAGGCTGTGGGTGAAGTTCTCCCTTTCAACTTAAGATAGTACAATATCTTAATCGTCTCACTCAGAGGTCTGGTGGTATTACAATCAATACCCCAATAGGCATCTGCCAGAAGGATAAATTCATCTCCCTTGTTGACATAATCTTCTATATCCTCAAGGCTACCATTGGCAAGAAGTCGCTTCATGGTATCATCTTGTTCATAACCGTACATGCCTTCCCAATAGTAATGTACTTGGAACATCTCTACTTCGCCATCGGCAAGACTGTCGTCAATGTCCAGTGCTATATCAAACTTGATGCAGTTTTCCATATCCTCAAAAAGGCTCATGAGAACGTAAAGTTGCTCTGATGAAATCAGAGAATTCCGGTTTGTGCTAATTTTAATCAGATATTCCCAGGATGAATCATAGCAGCCGAGAGTGTTCAACTTCCTAACGCATGATACCAACGCGCCATCGCCGCTCGCAACACACTTCCGGGCGGAATACTGGTATGTCATGTCATCATAGAAATGGGAAATGACTTTTTGGTCTATTGAGTGTATGCGACAGGTGTCAAATAATTCTCCTATATAGGAATGTGAAAGGCCTGTGAGCGTTACCCATTGGTTGAAAGCATAGCAGACATTATCACCCTTGCTTGTCGGTGAGGGCTCTATCACCATTACAGTGTCCCGGCCGTCCTCGTCTATAAAGTAGGGGTAATTATGTTTAACGCAGTCATCAACACCTACATCGGCAGTGAGAATCTCTTCCTTCTTATGATTATAATAGTGGAACTCACTACCGCGACGCACATACACGACGTCGCAGTCATGTCCCCAGTCGTCGATTTCGTCATAGACTGCTGGAAGAAGCACACTGCCGTCCTCTGCCTTTAAGCCGATATGACCATTGGCATAAAATCTCAGATCGTCATGATCGTCAGGCGCTACGCTATAACAGTCTTCACTGATATGTATCCTATAGCCATCAGCATGAGCATAGATGAAGTCTGAGCAGATTTCTATCTGGTCAAACTTGGGAGGCAGCGCCCATATATAGTCATCCGTCTCAAGGCCGTATTTTCCGTCCTGTTTAAACACGTGACCTTTCTTTGCCTCTTCATACGGGATAAGCAGATTGTAGTCTTTCATATCATTTTTCTTTTCGCTGCAAACTTACGTAAAATATTTCGAAAATACTCCACTGCTCAGCACAAACTTACGAAAACTATTGTGTTTTCAGAAAAACTATCGTACTTTTGTGGCTCAAAATCGAAAACTGATAATGGACAAGACAACGTTCAAACAAGAAATAAGTGACTACAAAAGCCGGAGAGAAATATCAACGTTGTTAAAGGGTTGGTTTACTTTGCTATTTCACAGAATTGTAGTAACTTTGTAACATTAAACTCTCTCTATTATGAAATTACTTCGTGACC
>ERZ1023639.575-NODE-575-length-10322-cov-10.327360_pt1 | contig 10322 bp, 1 predicted proteins | sample MGYA00380334_ERZ1023639 | MGnify/ENA primary metagenome ERZ1023639 (study PRJEB33179, sample SAMN07448971) | human gut metagenome | biome: Human-gut; feature: Human associated habitat; material: Faeces | host: Homo sapiens | place: India: Bhopal | collected...
AATTAAAATTGGGGCTTGTTCTTGTGTAGCAGGTCTTCTCCTCCCGGAGCAAGGTCAAGACCGGCCTACGGCCCTCCTCTCCTATCCCACGCAAAAACTCCACTCATCAGAAAATGGTGAGTGGAGTTTTCCCTATTTCCTACATAATTTCCCTATCAGAAGTGGTATCTGACGGCTGCGGTTTAGGTGTTGCTCTGTACGCTGGCGCCGTGCTGGTACTGGTAGGCGACTCCGTAGGTGAAGTTTCCTTTGGCTGCCTGTACGCCAAGTCTGCCATACCAGCTGCCTGCGTCGGCGATGTCGAAGCCGAAGGCGTCGCTTGCACCGCCCAAGCTTACTTTGTCAGTGCCGTCGCGGTCGCCGAATGTCCATACGTAGCCTGCTTCTGCCATCGGGCGGATGGTCCAGGTGCCGTTCTTGATGTCTGCGCTGTAGCGGAGACCGAGCGGGAACATCCAGACGTTAGCATCATCGCTGTCATGACGGACGCCGATACTGTCGGTGTAGGCATCTGTGCCAAGGTGTGCGTAGCGGAGGCCTGCGAACGGGGTCAGAGTGCCCATGCCAAGGCCGATGCCTCTTTCGGCTCTGACGCCGATGCTGTATGCATCACTGTCAGTGGAACCGGTGATGGTGCTGCCGCTGTTATGCTGCTTGAGGTCGTTGCTTCCATGGAGGTAGGAGATGTCGCCGAGGTATGTCATCGGTCCCTGTTCGACTCTGCCATAGAGAGCAAGGCCGTAGTAGTCGACGTCGTTCTTGGTGTGCGCTGCTTCGGTATTTCCAGAGAAGCTTCCATCCATGTACGTCAGGGCTGCGCCGACTGTCGCATTTCCCTTCTTGTAGAAGTCACTGCCGACGACAACGCCATTGAACTGTGCATCATAGGAAGCGCCCATATTGGACAGGCCGAGACCGCGGACATTTTCCTTGGAGTGGATGAAATGAGCCCAGAGATCCTTATCCTGATCTTCTGTGTAAATGCCGGTCAGGTGGGATGTGAGAGAGCTGTCGAAGAGGTTGTTTGCCGCATAGAGTCCATGCTGTACGCCGGCAAGTTCAGTCAGGGCTGATGCGCTGTTAAATGCGCTTTCCTGTGCTTCTTCGGTCAAATTGTCGTCAGAAGCCGCGAGAGCAAAAGCAGATGCAGCACCGCCGCTATCCATAGCAGCATTGATGGTATTGGGTGCAATGACTTTATCGCCGTATACATCATGCGCGTCCTGGGATTCAGCGGTGACGGAGAACTGTGTTTCCCCATTTCCTTCAGCGCCAACGAATTCAAGCAGATGTCCGTACGAGAAGACATTGCTGTTTACGGCTGCCCCGGCTTCTGCAAAGAGGCCGTTTCCATCTTTGTCGTTCGTGCCGGAGAGGATGTTGTATGTGGTATTGCCCTTGGCATTTGAAATGTAAATTTTTGCGGAAGGGGAAATATCGGTAGTGCTTACATCCGTAATGGCTGCCGCCTGGCTTCCGGATACTTTATTTCCGTCAATCATCAGGAGGGAATTCTTTCCCATCTTGAATGTGCCAATCGCTGCCGCACTGTCCGCATTGGCCGAACTGTCGATGACAACGCTGCCATCGGAGAGGCTGGCGCTCGTTGCAACATAAAGGGCAGAGAGGATATCCGTGTCACTCCAGGTAAGTCCGCTGTCCGTAAATGCCTTTTCAGCAAGGGTCTTGTCGGTGGAGCCAACCGTCAGCGTAGAGTTGTTTCCTATGACGACTTTGGATCCGGAAATAGAACCTGCAGCGGCTTCTGCGCCGTCCTCTTGCGTCCCGCCTATCCAGACCGGATCGAGGTAGAGCGTACCGCCATTCAGGTTGATGCTTCTTGCGCTGAGATTAACAGATTCCTCTTCATTTCCCAGTTTCAGTATGATGCTGGAATCACCGGTGATGGCTTTGGCGACAGTAACATCACCAGTGACGACGGATGTTCCGCTTGTCGTCAGGTTCTGCTCCAGAGTCAGCGTACCGGTCTGGGATGTGAGGGCAGAGTCGGTCAAAGCGACATCACCCGTGACAGTCGTCTGTCCATTCGCTGCGATAGTACTGTTTTTCGCAGTCACATCAGCAGCGACGTTCAGTGTCTGATTTTCTGCAACAGCGCTGTTGCCAATCGTAAAGGTAGACCCTTCCGCCAGATTAACTGAAGCCGTGCCGCTGTCGGTTGTAATGACATCCGTCGTTTCACTGTCGCCCAGTGTCAGATTCTGACCGCCGGCTACGGATACCGTATCCGCACCGCCCATATCAAGGGCGGCGACATTGAATCCGCGGTCCAGCGATGTCGTGTTGTCTTCCGAGGAAGGAACGCCAATGGAAATGTTGCTGCCTTCTGTCGTGAGCGTGTTGCTGATGCCCGTGGTATCCACGAGGTTGCCCGTCATGACGATACTGGTCGTGGAATCTTCCAGCGCATCCATGGTCTTCTGGATATTTGTAAGGTATGTATAGCTGTAATCATCCGAGAGGGAGAGCGTGCCTGCCTTGAAATTGACGGAATCCGCCGTGGTCTCGGTCAGACCGTTGTCCCCGGCTGTCGTTTCTGTGGTATCCCCATCGGTAAATACCTGGCCTGCTGTCGTAGCAAGTGTAGCCGTACCATCCAGAGTAAGCTTGCCGCCGCCCGTGATAGAGTCGGAGAGTTTTTCTGCCATCAGCTTGCCGCTCGTCAGAGTCAGAGTACTGGTGTTGTCCACATTGGCCGTCGTCAGAGCGAGATCATTGCCGCCTAAGGAAACGGTCGATCCATTCGTGGAGGAAACCGTGCCGCCGATAGCAGCATTTCCTGCCGTGACAGTCGATGCATCGGAAGAGAGATCTCCGGCAATCGTCAGAGCGCCTTCTGCATCAACAGTCGTGCCATTTTCGACAGCAAAACTGCCTGTGTTTTCTGCTCCCTCTGCGTCTGCTGAACCGATGGTGAGTTCTGCCTCAGGTGCGATATAAATCTTCTGGAAATATCCCAGTTCGCCGACGGTATTTCCTTTCGAATAGACATTGAGCGTATTTCCTGTACTTGACGTGCCATAGCCGCCATAGAGAGCCGCGGTGCCATTCAGCACGCCGCCGGTAATATTGACTGTATTGTCCGATGCTTCGCCGCTAACCGTATAACCGGCAATAATTTGTGAACTGCTGATATGGCCGCTCTCCAGATTGATGGTATTTCCTGAAGCTGCACCGCTTCCCATCGTGAGGCCGCCATAAATGTTTCCTGATGCATCGCCTGCGAGGGTGACGCTGTTGCCCGTACTGCCTGCGCCGCTCTCTCCGCCATAGATCTCTATAGCTCCTATCAGGTTTGCGCCCGAAATAGACACATGATTATCCGTTGCTTTGCCAAGTACGGATAAAGCGCCCACGATACTGGAAGGGTTCTCAGGATCGACGCCATCCGTGCTGCCAATGGTGCCGCCCGTGATGGTGACACTGTTTCCAGATGCATCTCCCGGGTAGGCAGCGGCCCCGGAAATGGAGATCACGCCGCTGGCTGTACCGATTGTGCCGCCGGAAATATTGACTTCATTTGAGGACGCCCCGGAACTATCTGAATAAGCACCTGCTATATTGATATCTCCTCCGGTACTGCCATCCTCTGCAGCATTGATGGAACCTCCGGAAATGGTGATGGTATTGTTTGTCATAGTACTGCTGCCGGATCCTGCATTTTCCATATCGCCGGCAATCATGGATACGGAGCCACCGTGGGAATCGATTGTACCATTTTCCACGCTGATATGATTATCCGAGGCCGAGGCTGCAAGCTTGTTGGCATAATCCCTATGATTATATCCACCAAAAATATGTATTTTTGCGTTTTCGCCCATTCCGATCTTGCCGCCGGTAATGGATAACTGGTTGCCTTCCGTTACACCGCCGGGCTTATAACTTTCACCGGCAGCAATATTCAGGGCATAGTTAGCCTTCGTAGAGCCCAAGCTGCCGCCGGAAATTTCTAACGTGTTATTACCTGCCGTTGTCCCATAGCCGCTCACAATACGGGAATTGACTTCCAGACTACCGCCCTGAACATACAGGTGATTATCATTGGCCTGCCCGCCAGCTGTATTACGGCCAGCAAACACTAAACCCGTTATCGTACCAGATTTGATGGTAACAGTATTGCTGTTGGCACTGGCTGACGCTGACTGTGTACTGCCCCCGAATATTTGGTAAACATTCCCATCTTCCATGTCGAACAGCACTTCATTTCCCGATGCGTCGCCAGCCTTCGAGAAACCGCCATATATGCGTGGATAAGTATAATTTACCAAGGCGATAGAGCCGTCTGCCTCTTCACTGTCTGTAATTGATACTGTATTGTTCAAGGCTGCTCCGGCATCTTCCCCAGTTCCGGCCGCATTGGAATAGCCACCGTAAATAAGCTTGAGTTTATTCAGCGACGTTCCGGAAATATTGACGTGATTATCTTTGGCCATGCCTTTGGAGGTATAACCGCCATAAATCAAGGATGTATTACTGCTTCCTTCTGTAAAATTGACTGTATTTCCCGTGGCATTACCAGATGTCGTTACATGACCGCCGTAAACACTTCCCGTTGTATTCGTACCGCTCATGTTCACTGTATTACTTGCAGCATCGCCTGTACCAGTCTGTCCGCCAGTGATACTTCCATTTACTGTGCTGTCCTGGACACCGAGTGTATTTTTGCTGGCGCTGCCACTTCCGGTATAGCCGCCAGTGATTAACGATCCGCCCGTACTGCCCGTGAAAGTGACGCTGCTGCCCGAGCTTCCTGTCGTGCCATAACCGCCGTAGACTTCTGTCTTGCTTCCAAGCATGCTGTTCGTGACCGTCACTTTGCTGCCTGATGCTTCCCCGGAAGCCGAATAGCCGCCAAAGACATAGGCAGTTGATGTATCAGAACCGATTTTTGAATCATTGACTATAGCTTTATTCCCCGTGGCATTTCCAGAATTTGTCCATCCGCCAATGGCATTATTGGCAAAACTGCCGCTTTCTACATCGACCGTATTTTCGCTCACGTCACCGCTGGGCGAATATCCACCATAAGCGGCGCCAGCAGCACTGTTATTCGAAAGCGTAACCTTATTGCCTGAAGATGTGCCTGCCGTCTGGATACGTCCGTTATAGACGAGTGTCGCTGTGCTGCCATCCAATGCAGCTGTATTTCCTGATACAGATCCACTTGCGGCCTGTCCTGCGCTGGCATAACCGCCCGTCTGCCCAGTAAGGGATACTGTATTGCCGGACGCATCGCCAGATCCGGTAAAGGCGCCGACAAAGACTGCATTAGGATTCAGGGCGGCTCCTGATACTTCGACCTTATTTTCTGCAGCATTACCTGAAGCGGTATAACCACCATACAGATAGAGTGCACCGCTGTCTTTGCCGATGGTGCCGCCGGTAACGTTGATATCATTGCCTGTCACGTCGCCGGAACTTTGCACAAAACCACCAAAGAGCTGCAACGCTGCTGCCGATGATGTATTCAACGTTCCCGACGAAATCGTCACTTTATTCTCCGAAGCTGCACCGGTCTTTACGATACCGCCCTCCACTTCGATGCCTTGGGCCGATGTTGAACCAATGTCAGCTCCATTAATTTCTACGCTGTTGCCGCTGGCAGTGCCGTTTTCATTGATTTGTGCGCCTTTGATCTGCAAAGTATCAGCACTGCCGGAAGCGCCGATAGAACCGCCTGTCAGGCTGACACTGTTTTCTGAAGCCGTATCACTCGTACCATCTACATCTATATAAGCGCCGATCAGAATGTCATAGCCTCCCTGCGCATCCAACGTGCCGCCGGAAATAGCAACGGAGTTCTTCGAAATCGTACTGCCATGCCCCAGATCGTAAGCGCCATAGACGAAGTTAGCGCTGCCTTGCGCCTGGCCGAAAGTACCGCCGGAAATCTTCACGCTGTTACCGAAAATATTTTCATCGCTGCTCTGGGAATACGCCCCGATAATACGGTTGCCAGCTGCTACCGCGGTTTCCCCGAACGTGCCGCCGGAAATCATTACACTGTTATTTGTATTCGCGCCACCGCTGCCGGACACGTTCGTGTTGGCACCAATGACAGACATACCTTTGGGTCCACTGCCAGAGGCAGCACCATTAATGATGCCTCCTTTAATAATGACCGCATTGTTGTCCGCACTGCCTGCATCTGCTTCACCTCCAACAACCTGTCCATTGACCACGGCTGTATCGCTGATTGTCACCTGGTTGCCGATGACGTCCACATTTCCTTCTGTTCCTGTGAGATTCCAGTTATAGGCACCCCAGACGTACGTCGCCGATCCGCCGCTCATGGTTACCCTATTATTTTCTGTAGATCCGCCGGTGGTTCCTTTGTAACTCAATCCAGAACCTAAGGAGCTAGAATCATTAATCAAGGTTTGACCAAGGGAAGCAACACCTCCCACAGAAGCGCCGCCTGCCAGTTTGTAGACGGAACCTCCACTCATCGTGACACTGTTGTCCGAGGCCCCGCCATAGTCAGAAAAGCCGCCGACGGCTAATTCTGATACGCTGCCTCCACTGAATGAAAGCGTATTCTTATTGGCATCACCGGCGCCGGAAATACCGCCAGCAATGACAGCGGCAGAGGACTGCACTGTATCCGAATTTCCCATGGATGCGCTGTTCCCGGTTACTGACCCATTAAGCGACAGTCCGCCCGCAGCCAGAGAATTGACTGTTCCGCCTGTAACGGCAATCGTATTCCCTGATACGCTGTCTGCGGAAATGCTGTCTGTCATACCTGATTCTACTGTTGTTATCGTACTTCCCAGCCACCGCGCTTCCCACAGTGGTTCCTGATACGATGTTTAATGTGTTTCCATTGACCGTCCCGGTATCTTCATTCCCGGTCACCGTCCCGGAGCTGGATTCTGCAGTGACCGCGGCATGAGCCGGCGCACCACAAAAGCCCAGACTCAGGAGACTAGACATGATCAATGCCGTCATAATTTTACGGCGTTCTTGTTTCATTAATATTCCTCCCCTTTTATAAACCGCAAGCGGGGATGGCCTTCCACCACCATCCGCAAACTCGCTCTCCCAGAATCTTCTGAGTGGATCCTGCCGCAGCAGCACCCTTGCGGAACCGCGCCTCCTTTCCTTAAAGCATCCCTCTCATACGCCGGATACTTCTTCTTATTTTTTATATAAAGAATGGAATTATATAATTCCGTTATTATTTATATTTTACAACATTTTTGTGTAGTTATTTATAGTTTTGTTATAAATTCTGGAAAGATAGATTTGAGCGGAAGAAGATAAAACCAGACAACCGGACTATGTCCGGGGAGATGAACCCCTTTCAGCGCATGCGCGCCACTTTCCCCTAACGGGGACAGCTAAGCCTCGCTTTGCTCGAGAAAGCAGACACGGAAAAAGGACTCATTCACATAGAACGGGTCCTTTTTCGTAAAACGCGTTAATTCATTTAAAAGCTTCTGCTAACTGTCGCGAAGAGTGTGCCGCCTTCCTGCTTTCCGGTCCAGCCTGTGGCTTTGAGGTCTACGCCCCAGGGGTGGTCGCTGGTGACTTTGCTCTTCCAGCCGAGTTCGAGGAATTCGCTGGATCCTTTGACAGTCGGGGTGTCGGTTCTGTAGGCATCATAGAAAGCTCTTGCTTTGCTGTCAAATTCATAGTCCCAGCCGATGCCTGCGTAGAGGGAGCGGACTTTGTCGAAGTTTCTGGTCCATCTCATGCCCAGTCTTGTCCGGTAGGAGTTGATGTCGTCGAATTCGTACTTCGCTTCGCCGCGGCTGTTTCTGATGGTGGCGGTATCGCTTCCGAGGTGAGTCCAGAAGAATTTGCCGTAGAGGTCATAGGTGTCTCTGTCTTTGGCGTAGATTTTGCCTGCGCCTGCCTGGGCTGCGACGTACGGCGCGCTGCTGTCGTAGCGGAGGGCGGTGCTGTCGATGATACCGTGGAAGTCGCCTTTGAGGCGGCCGGCTCTGATAGCGCCTTCGTAGTACTTGCCGTCATCGAGGTCGCGTCTCAGGAGGACGCCTCCGCCGGTGTAGTGCTGGCGGCCGTCGCCTCTGGCTCCGTCGTCAAGGAAGCTGGCGTAGTTGCTCCTGCCGTATTCGAGGAACGGCATGACGGTGTCGATGGCTCCATCGCGGCGGATTCTCCGGATGAGGCCGACGTTGGCGGCCATGCCATTGCTGTCGATGTAAGAGCCCGTGTTGTAGTGGAGGTCGTAGCCGCCTACGATGGCATAGGGCACGAATTTCGCATCGACGTCATGGTCTTCTTTCCATGCGCCTTCTGCTGCATTGGAAACGAGATCGCCTGCGTTCTTGATGGTATTGATCCCGTTCTCACGGTCTTGCGGAATGATCTTTGTGTCCGGATGGATGGTGCCTTTTTCGTCTTTCGGGACATAGACGACGATGGTGTTGTCGTCCTGTTTTTTGACGGCTGCCTTGCGGTCGACGAAGCCGGCGTCGCCGACGATGTCTTTGCCGCTCATCATGCTGTATGATGTGCCGTCTGTCTTGATGCCGCCTGCATCATAGATGAGGTTGATGGCCTGTCCGGGCGCAAGTTTCGTCGTTTTCTCAATTCCCGCCTGGATGACTGCTTTGGAAACGTCGGCGTTTCCTGTGACGGTCACCATCGTTTCTCCTGCCGCTGTTCCTTCCGGGACGTAGAAGTTCAGGTTCTGGAAATAGCCGAGATTCTTCACGGTATTTCCTTTCGTATGAAGGTTCAGCGTGTTGCCGCTGCTTCCTTTTTCGCTGTAACCGCCGTAGAGGCTCATCATGGCGCCCAGGGTGCCGCCTGTGATGTTGACGGTGTTATTGTTCGCCTGTCCTTCTTCGGCAAAACCGCCGGCGATGGCGTTGTCATCGGCTTCACCAGTGCCTGATGATTCCGTGCCGATAATGCCGCCTGCGATGTTGACGGTATTTCCTATGGCATCTGACATGGCCGAGTGGCCGCCAAGGACGCTGTTCTTTACAGTGCCGTCATTGATGGTGACGGTGTTGTCGGAAGATTTGCCGCTTGTCTGCACTTCGTTATATTCTTCATCAAAAGTATTCGCTGCTGCCGCTTCGCCGCCGACGACGGTGCCGATGGTGCTTGATCCATTGACAATGACCTGGTTGTTTTCAGCATCTTTCGGCTGCCCGGGCTGCCTAATGCAGCCCACCATGTAACCCGTCTCTCCGCCGACTGCTTCCATTTCCACGCTGCTGTCCGTAATGGTGACGATATTTCCCTTGGCCGAGCCGATCTGGCCCACGCCGCCGTACACACCCTTGACCTTTGTGCCGCCGGAAAAGGTTACGCGGTTGTCATCGGCCGCGCGTCCATTGCCGGAAAGCCCGCCGAAAACGAGACCGGCCGTGCTATCGTCCGTATTTCCTGTGATGGCCCTGATTTCGGATGAGGAAATTTCCACTGTATTCCCGGACGTGCTTCCCATCATGGAATAGCCGCCGTACACACCCTTGACCTGGCTGCCCGTAATCGTTACCGAGTTGCTGCTGGCACTGGTATCCGTTTCCGTGCTTTCCTCTGGAGAGACAGCCAGAACGCTCATAAGCGCAGCTACAGCAACGTTATTGCAATTCCCTGCACGGCCGCCGTAGACGATGCCAGAGGAAGTGATCGTATCCAGTGTGACCGTATTGCTATCAGCATTGCCGGACTCGGTTTCCCCGCCGGTAATATCGCTGCTCGAAGTGATCGTATCCAGTGTGACCGTATTGCCATCAGCATTGCCGAACTCGGTTTCCCCGCCGGTAATATCGCTGCTCACAGAGGTCAGGTAGATTTCATCATCGTCTGTTGTCCCCGTGATTTTCACCGTATTGTAATTGGCATTGCCGTACCACGTATAACCGCCCGTAACAGTGCCGTACTCCGTATAACCGCCCGTAACAGTAAAGACGCCATACTCCTTCTCCGCAGTATTGGAAATCTCCACGGTATTGCTGCTGGCATTAAGGGCCGGTGCATTACCAAAGCTCGACACATAGCCGCCATAGACACTGGTACCGGAAGCGGACGTATTCGTTAACGTGACCGTATTATGATTGACCCCGGCAACAGCATCAGCCTCAGCAGAAGTATCGCCATAGTATTCCATATAGTATTCCATATAGTATTCCATATAGCCGCCGTAGATATCCAAACTCTGGGCAGTACTATTCGTTAACGTGACCGTATTATGATTGACCCCGGCATCAGCCTCAGCAGAAGTATCGCCATAGTATTTCATATAGCCGCCGTAGATATACGAACTCTGGGCAGTACTATTCGTTAACGTGACCGTATTATGATTGACCCCGGCA
>ERZ1023639.581-NODE-581-length-10285-cov-6.200391_pt1 | contig 10285 bp, 10 predicted proteins | sample MGYA00380334_ERZ1023639 | MGnify/ENA primary metagenome ERZ1023639 (study PRJEB33179, sample SAMN07448971) | human gut metagenome | biome: Human-gut; feature: Human associated habitat; material: Faeces | host: Homo sapiens | place: India: Bhopal | collected...
CGTTATAATCCGCCACCTGGAGCAGACGTGTCAAAATGCTTTCAATGTCCTCACCCACATAACCTGCCTCTGTCAGAACTGTTGCATCTACAATAGTAAAAGGAACATGCAGCAACTTTGCGATAGTACGCGCCAATAACGTCTTTCCCGTACCGGTACTGCCTACCATGATGATGTTCGATTTTTCAATCTCCACATCATCACCGCCGTCCTTCTGGAGCAGACGTTTGTAATGGTTGTACACCGACACAGACAAGAAACGCTTGGCATCGTCCTGACCAATGACATATTGATCGAGGAACTTCTTTATTTCTACGGGTTTAGGAAGTTCTTTCAGATTCAGCTTCGTGGCACTTGCCTTCTTGCCAGCCCCCAAAGCCTCCTGAGTAATCTCATAAGCCTGGGTGGCGCAACTGTCGCAGATATAGCCATTCATCCCCGTTATGAGAAATCCGACTTCATCTTCGGTGCGACCGCAAAAACTGCATCTATTTTTATTCTTTCTTGAATCTGCCATATTTATTTTTTAATCAAAACCTCATCTACCATACCATATTCTTTGGCTTCCTGGGCTGTCATCCAGTAGTCACGGTCAGAATCTGCCCATACCTTGTCAAAGGGAGTGTGGGAGTGGTCGGCGATAATGGTATAAAGTTCTTTCTTCAACTTCTGGATTTCACGTGCCGTGATTTCAATATCCGAGGCCTGCCCCTGGGCACCTCCCATCGGCTGGTGTATCATCACGCGGGAGTGGGTCAATGCGGAGCGTTTGCCTTCGGCACCGGCAACCAGCAATACGGCTGCCATGCTTGCCGCCATTCCAGTACAGATGGTAGCCACATCACTACTGATGAACTGCATGGTATCATAAATACCCAGACCGGCATATACCGAACCGCCCGGCGAATTGATATAGATGGAAATATCCTTGCCCGGATCCACCGAATCCAGATAAAGCAACTGAGCCTGCAAAGTATTGGCTGTATAGTCATCAACCTGCGTACCGAGGAAAATGATGCGGTCCATCATCAGACGGGAAAACACGTCCAACTGCGTTACATTGAGCTGGCGTTCCTCGAGGATATAGGGATTCAAATAGCCGGCTTGTGATTTAATCACATCGTCCAGCACCAAACTGTTCATACCAAGATGCTTGGTAGCGTATTTTCTAAAATCATCCATTTCTTTCTATTTTTTAATTTATAAGGATACAAAGAAACAAAAAAGAACACAGAGACACAAAAAAACACAGAGTTATAGTTTGTCAAACTCTGTGTTTCTTTATAAATTTTAGCCGTAGGCTCACATTACTCTTATGCAAACATCTTATTGAACTCTTCAGCAGAAACGTTCTTATGCTCCAGTTCCACCTGAGACTTCAATGCTGTAGCCAATTTAGATTCAACCACACGATTAACCAAGCCTTCTATGCTCTCTTTCTTCTTAAGCATTTCCTTTGAGTAGTTTTCCAGGATTTCTTCAGGCACACTCATCATACCATATTGTGCAAACTGTGCGCGGGTAGCTTCCTTAGCCATGTTTGTGATGTCTTCCTGCTCAACCTTGATATCATTGGCTTTCACCAGCTGTTCTTTAATCAGGTGCCAAGTCAGCTCTTCGATGCTCTTGTCATAGTTGTCCTCTACAAAGCTTTCTTCCTTGTCAGGATTGTTCAGACGCATAATGCGCTTCAGTAATGCATCCGGGAATTCCAGCTTGCCTACTTTCTCTGTCAGCATCTTACGTGCGTCAATCAAGAACTTATAGTCACTGTCTGCCACGAACTGGTTGGCAATAACTTCCTTCACTTTGGCACGGAATTCCTCTTCCGTTTTCACATTACCTTCGCCAAATACCTGGTCGAAAATTTCCTGAGTCAAGTCACCCGGAACGAAACGTGTGATTTCTTCTACCTGGAAGCTGAAATTGGATTTTACTTCGGGAGCAGCTTCCTTGTCAATCTTCAATAAAGAAGACAATTCGGCAGCATTTCCGTCCCAAGCAGTATTCGGATTGAATACAAGCACATCGTTCACTTTTGCACCGGCAAAGATAGCTTTCTGTTCATCATTTTTCATGTACGAAGGCATCATTACAGCACCTTCCACCTGAATACCACCCTCTTTGGTATTACCTTCTTCATCCAGTTCAGCAAGCAAACCTTTCAGCATGTCATTGTCCTCGTAAACGTCTACCTTGTCATACTTGCCGTTACGTTGAGTGTAAGCCTTGACCTGGTTATCCACCATTTCGTCTGTAACTTCAATAGTATAGTAATCTACCTTATCTTTTGCACTGACTTCAGCTTTAAATTCCGGAGCCAAAGCAATATCAAACAAGAATTCGAACTCTTCCATAGTATCGAAATCAATTTCCTGCTGCTTGTCTTCGTTGGGCAAAGGCTCGCCCAATATATTTACCTTATTGTCCTGGATATACTTATATACTGTTTCTGAAAGCAGCTTGTTCACCTCTTCAGCCAATGCAGACTTACCATACATTTTCTTAACTAAGCTCATAGGAACCATTCCCTTACGGAAACCGGGAATCTGTGCCTTCTGACGGAAGCTCTTCAATGATTTGTCTACTTTTTCCTGATAATCTGCTTTCTCAAGCTTTACAGTAAGCAGTGCGCTTACTTTGTCAATGTTTTGTAATGAAACGTTCATTCTGACAATTATTTATTTGATTTATACTTTGTTCCATATCTCAAATGGGCGTGCAAAATTAGCGTTATTCTTTCAATTATCAAAAGAACATTGCCGATTTATTTCAGTTTAATTCTTGGATAGAGCGGTAGAAGAGCCCAACCATCGGACTGACAACGGAGGACGTTTATGGGAAAGATACTCAGGGAAAAGACGATGATAAACCGAACCGTCCAGTTTCTATGAAGAGAAATGGGAGTTGCCCGAAGGCACGACAATCTACAAAAATAATTAAGGAAAAACATTTTTTATCCGAATTTTATGCGTTTCTTTGTCGCGGAATGATGGCGCATTAGTTTTTCGATTTCCATTACATGGTTTTTACTTCCGTTTTCAAGAACGCTTTTGTAAACTCTCTGTCGTTGTAATCCATTTATTATTCAGCCTTCCTTCCAAGAGAGTTTTATTCATTATATTTATTTTATCAATTTCATTATGAACATTTATGTTGGAAACCTTAACTACCGCGTTAAGGAGAGTGACCTGCAGAAGGCAATGGAAGATTACGGCACAGTATCTTCTGTAAAATTTATCAATGACCGCACCACCGGACGTTTCAGAGGCATCGCTTTTGTAGAAATGGAAGATGACGCTGCTGCAGCTAAAGCTATTGCCGAACTAGACGGTGCTGAATTCTTCGGCCGCCAAATGGTAGTGAAAGAAGCAAGACCTCCAAAATATTAATCATAGAGATTTAAGGAGAAATAAAAAAGGCCACTGAATGAGTGGTCTTTTTTATTTCTATCAATCGACAGTATCCGGGATTACTTCATAAAATCCTTGCGACGAAGTACGAAGCTATTACTCAGGTACTTTTCACGTACAATCTTATTCTCGGCCAACTCTTCCGGCGTACCCTGGAACAGAATTTTTCCTTCAAATAGCAGATAAGCACGATCGGTAATGCTCAGCGTCTCCTGCACATTGTGGTCAGTAATCAAAATGCCGATATTCCTATCTTTCAACTTCCACACAATCTGCTGAATATCCTCCACTGCAATCGGGTCTACACCGGCAAAAGGCTCGTCCAACATAATAAATTTGGGGTCAATGGCCAGACAACGGGCAATTTCTGTACGGCGCCGCTCGCCACCTGACAACTGGTTACCCTTGTTCTTCCTTACCTTCTGCAAGCGGAACTCTGCAATCAGGCTCTCCAGCTTGTCTTTCTGATACTCCAAAGGCTTGTCGGTCATTTCCAGTACAGATGCAATATTGTCTTCCACACTCATTTGACGGAACACGGAAGCCTCCTGCGCCAAATAACCGATACCCGTCTGCGCACGCTTGTATACCGGATATTTCGTTATATCCAAATCATTCAAGAAGATACGTCCCTCATTGGGAGTAATCAGCCCTACGGTCATATAAAACGAAGTTGTCTTACCGGCGCCATTCGGCCCCAGCAAACCGACAATCTCCCCTTGCTTCACATCAATGGACACATGGCTCACTACCGTACGCTTTCCGTACTTTTTCACCAAATCCTCCGTACGCAGCACCATGCTACCTTCCTCCCGTGGCTCTGCCCCGGCAGTCAAGCTTGGTCCGGCCTGCAGATTTTCCTTAACTTCCTCTACATTGTCCTTTATGCCTTTTTCTTCTTCCATACTCTAAAGGTTTTCGCCGCAAATGTAGCAAAAATAAGCCGAAATAGTGTACATTTGCATTCAAATACTTATATGTCATGTTTAAAGCACTTAAGACAGTGGGACGATATATCATACTGATGGGACGCGTATTTGCCCGTCCCGAACGTATGCGTATGTTTTTCCGCCAATATGTCAACGAGTTGGAACAGCTCGGCGTGAACTCTATCGGCATCGTATTGCTGATATCGTTCTTCATCGGAGCTGTAATCACCATACAGATAAAGTTGAACATCGAGAGTCCTTTCATGCCTCGATGGACAGTGGGATATGTAACCCGAGAAATCATGCTGCTGGAATTCTCCTCCTCCATCATGTGTCTGATTCTGGCAGGAAAGGTCGGGTCAAACATCGCCTCGGAGCTGGGCACCATGCGAGTCACCCAGCAGATAGACGCCCTTGAAATTATGGGTGTCAATTCTGCCAACTATCTCATCCTACCGAAAATTGCCGCTATGGTGACAACCATTCCACTGATGGTGACGTTCAGTATATTCGCCGGTATCATAGGTGCCTTCTGTACTTGCTGGTTCGGCGGTATCATGTCGGCAGTAGATTTGGAATACGGCTTGCAGTACATGTTTGTCGAATGGTTTATTTGGTGCGGCATCATCAAGTCGCTGTTCTTTGCCTTTATCATTGCCAGCGTATCGGCATTCTTCGGTTACACCGTCGAAGGCGGTTCCATCGAAGTGGGCAAGGCGTCCACCGACTCCGTAGTATGCAGCAGCGTACTTATCTTATTCGCCGACCTAATATTAACTCAACTTTTAATGGGATGATTGAACTGAAAGGACTTTGCAAATCATTTGAAGAAAAAGAGGTACTGAAAGATATCAATGCCACTTTCGAGAATGGAAAGACCAACCTGATTATAGGGCAGAGCGGTTCGGGAAAAACCGTACTCATGAAATGTATCGTGGGTCTGCTGACACCGGACAAAGGAGAACTGTTGTATGACCACCGCAACTTCCTCGCCATGGGAAAGAAGGAAAAGAAAGCGCTCCGCCGGGAAATGGGAATGATTTTCCAAAGTGCCGCGCTGTTCGATTCCATGACGGTACTGGACAATGTGATGTTTCCACTGAACATGTTCAGCAACGATACCCTGCGCGATCGGACTCGTCGTGCCATGTTCTGCTTGGAGCGTGTAAACCTGATTGAAGCCAAAGACAAATTTCCCGGAGAAATCAGCGGCGGTATGCAGAAACGCGTAGCCATTGCCCGTGCCATTGCCCTAAACCCGCAATACTTGTTCTGTGACGAGCCGAATTCAGGACTTGACCCCAAGACCTCGCTTGTCATCGACGAACTGATACAAGATATAACCCGAGAATACAATATGACTACTCTCATCAACACTCATGACATGAACTCTGTAATGGGTATCGGAGAAAAAATCATCTATATTTACGAAGGACACAAAGAATGGGAAGGCAATAAAGACGATATCTTCACTTCCACCAACGAGCGGTTGAACAGTTTCATATTTGCATCTGACCTATTCCGGAAAGTCAAAGAAGTGGAGATACAGAACCTTGAAGGATAAAACCACACCTCATTTTCTAACCTATTACATAAGAAAGCGTCCGGAAGCTATGTTCCGGACGCTTTCTCTTCATAAAACCAGTTAATAGAATCGACTATATCATCACGATATATTTTACTTCTGCCGGATATAGATATTTATCGGAGTTCCGGTCAACTTCCATTTCTCACGCATCTTATTTTCCAGGAATCGTCTGTAAGGCTCTTTCACATATTGTGGAAGATTTGCAAAATAAACAAATGACGGCACCTGGGTATTGGGCAACTGCGTAATATACTTTATCTTGATATACTTACCCTTAATTGAAGGGGGTGGATACGCCTCGATAAGCGGCAGCATTTCCTCGTTCAAACGAGCTGTCGGAATACGCGTCATACGATTTTCGTACACATCACGCGCCTCTTCCAATACCTTCAGAATACGCTGTTTGGTCAGTGCCGAAGCAAAGATGATAGGAAAATCCCCAAACGGAGCGAAACGGTTGCGGATAGCATCTTCGAAAGTCTTCATCACCTTCACAGTCTTGTCCTTCACCAAGTCCCACTTATTCACCACAACCACCAGCCCCTTGGCATTCTTCTGTATCAAGGAGAAGATATTCAAATCCTGGCTTTCGATGCCACGCGTAGCGTCTACCATCAAAATACATACATCTGCATTCTCAATGGAACGAATGGAACGGATTACGGAGTAGTACTCCAAATCCTCATTCACCTTATTCTTCTTACGGATACCCGCCGTATCTACCAGGTAGAAATCAAAACCGAATTTATTGTAGCGGGTATAGATAGAATCGCGCGTGGTACCGGCAATCTCCGTCACGATGTTGCGGTCTTCTCCAATAAAGGCATTGACTATGGAAGACTTTCCGGCATTAGGGCGTCCCACTACTGCAAAGCGGGGAATATCCTCGTCCAGAATTTCATCAGATTCCTTCTTGAACTTGCTGACGATAAGGTCCATCATATCGCCCGTACCGCTACCCGTTACAGCAGAAATACAATAAGGGTCACCCAAACCCAAGCTATAGAACTCAGGGGCATTGTATTGCAGTTCATGATTATCAGTCTTATTGGCAACCAGCAACACAGGCTTCTTGGCACGACGCAAGATGGCAGCTACCTGCTCGTCGAGGTCCGTAACCCCGTTCATCACATCCACCACAAACAGTATCACGTCGGCTTCGTCCACCGCCATCAATACCTGCTTACGAATCTCTTCTTCGAAAATATCATCAGAGTTCACTACCCAACCGCCGGTATCTACCACGGAGAACTCACGTCCCAACCATTCGGTCTTTCCATATTGGCGGTCACGGGTGGTTCCCGCTTCCTCATTCACAATTGCCTGACGTGTCTTGGTCAGACGGTTAAATAATGTAGACTTTCCCACATTGGGACGTCCTACGATTGCAACTAAATTTCCCATAGTTCACACTCTTTGTTTTTTGCGACTGTCACAGTCGTATGAATAACTCTTAATCCAGCTGATAACCAAAATTACGCAGTTCCTTGTCCGAACTCCGCCAATCCTTATCAACTTTCACAAACGTCTCCAGGAATATCGTTTTCCCGAAAAACCTCTCCAAATCACGGCGCGCTTCAGTAGCCACTTTCTTCAAAGCCTTCCCCTGCTTGCCTATGATAATACCTTTTTGCGAATCACGCTCCACATAGATTACGGCACTGATATGAATCTTCTTTGCCTCCTCCTTAAACTGTTCTACCATCACCTCCACCGAATAAGGGATTTCCTTATCGTAGTACAACAGAATTTTCTCACGGATTATTTCGGTCACGAAGAAACGCGCCGGCTTGTCCGTCCACTGGTCCTTGTCGAAATAAGGAGGTGAGTCGGGCAACAGCTCCTTCACCCGCTTCATGACATAATCCACATTAAATTTCGAAGTAGCAGAGATAGGAATAATTTCCGCCTTCGGCAGCAATTCCTTCCATGCTTCCACCAGTTCCACCAGCTTTTCCTGGTTGCTTAAATCAATCTTATTGATAAGCAGCAATACCGGAACGTCCAAGTGTCCTACTTTCTCCACAAAATCATTATGCTTGTCGGGAGTCTCAACCACATCTGTCACATACAGCAACACATCTGCATCCGCCAATGCCGAAGTGGAGAAATTAAGCATGGACTCCTGTAACTTATAGTTTGGCTTCAATACACCCGGAGTGTCCGAAAACACAATTTGCATGTCATCCGTATTATAGATGCCCATAATCCGATGACGGGTGGTCTGCGCCTTGAAAGTGGCGATAGAAATGCGCTCACCTACCAAAACGTTCATCAATGTGGATTTGCCCACATTCGGATTTCCCACGATATTTACAAAACCTGCTTTGTGCATGACTTCAGTATTTGAATTGAGACAAAAAAACGCATCGAATCGAAATAGGATGCGTTTTTATCATATTATTATTTAGCAATAGTATGTTACTGCTTCTTTCCGTCGTATCCCCACTTCACATACACGGCTCCCCAGGTAAATCCTGCGCCGAATGCAGTGAAAATAAGATTGTCGCCTTTCTTCAGCTTATCTTCAAAGTCCCAGATACAAAGAGGCAACGTAGCAGCACTGGTATTGCCGTAACGTTCGATATTAATCAGTACTTTCTCACGAGGAACTTCCAGACGATGTGCCACAGCATCGATGATACGAAGATTGGCCTGGTGCGGAATCACCCAGTCAATACTATCCTTTGTCAGACCGTTTTTCTCGGCAATGGCCGCGCTAACATCCGACATATTGGATACGGCATACTTAAACACAGTACGTCCTTCCTGATAAATGTAATGCATGTGGTTGTCTACGGTAAAATAAGAGGGAGGACAAACCGAACCACCCGCTTTCATATGCAGGAAAGGCAAACCTTTGCCGTCGGTTCTCAGAATAGCATCCATAATACCTACATCCTCTGTTGTCGGCTCGAGCATGAAAGCTGCAGCACCGTCTCCAAAGATAGGACAAGTAGCACGGTCTGTATAATCAACCATTGACGACATCTTGTCGGCTCCCACAATGATAACCTTCTTATATCTTCCAGAACGGATGAAATTGGCCGCAGTCTCCATCAGATAGAGAAATCCGCTGCAGGCTGCCTGCAAGTCAAAAGCATATGCATTTTTCAGCCTTAACTTATCACATAAAATAGAAGCTGTAGAAGGGAAATGATAATCCGGAGTGGAAGTAGCTACAATCACCAGATCTATATCATCCGGATCCGCGCCAGTACGTTGCATCAGCTGTTTGGCAGCTTTACGCGCCATATAGGAACTACCTAACCCTTCTTCATTCAGGATACGTCTTTCCTTTACTCCGATACGAGTCATAATCCATTCGTCATTCGTATCCACCATTCTTGAGATTTCGTCGTTCGTCAAGACGTAATCAGGTACATAACCGCCGACTCCTGTAATTACTGCATTTATTTTTTCCATTAAAATCTTGTTTACTTATAGAACTACTGAAACAACGGTAGTCTAAAAAGGTTTGCTTATTAAATTACAAATCTTTTTAGACGCCCGATATTCAAGTATAAGTTTTAGTCAAACTGACCGTAATTATACGGCAGCTTCCTTTTCAACTGCAAGCTTACCTCTATAGTAACCACATGCACCACATACAGTGTGATATACATGCCACTCACCACAATTCGGGCAAATAGCCAGTGTAGGAGCTACTGCTTTATCATGAGTTCTTCTCTTCGCAGTTCTTGTTTTTGACTGTCTTCTCTTAGGATGTGCCATTTTCTTTAATCTTTAATTGTTATCTAATATTTTCTTTAATTCGTCCCAACGCGGGTCTACCTGCGTTTCTTCTTCATTCATCAGCTCCACCTCTTCTTCCGGAGCAAATGTGTCCTCAGCCATATCATCATCCGGAGTAGTGCGCATATGCTTACTCAATTTGCTGGTCATTGCCTTGTTACACTTACCCGGAGCATGCACATGCTTCATAGGGATGGCCAAAGCTACAAACTCGTACATAAACCATGCTACATTAATCTCACCTTCCTCTTCGGGAATTACTATGAGATTGTCACCTTCTTCGGCATATTCATGACCGAACTTAACCAGCAGCTTATCTGTCGAGCTGACAAGCTGTTCCATATCGTCCAAACAACGGTCACATGGCACCCACACCATTCCGTCTGTCTGGAAGTTCAATTCGAAAGCACGAGATGTTTTCTTTACAACTAACACCACATTGACTTTACCCTTCTGCACTTCCGGTCCATCAATATTGGCAAAGAAAAGGTTGTCTAGCACAAACTCATATTTGCATGAATCTGCTTGCATACCTTTCAGGTCTATTTTGTATTTATCAAACTTTCCCAAAGCTTCTTTTATTTATTCGGGCGACAAAG
>ERZ1023639.586-NODE-586-length-10130-cov-8.007940_pt1 | contig 10130 bp, 10 predicted proteins | sample MGYA00380334_ERZ1023639 | MGnify/ENA primary metagenome ERZ1023639 (study PRJEB33179, sample SAMN07448971) | human gut metagenome | biome: Human-gut; feature: Human associated habitat; material: Faeces | host: Homo sapiens | place: India: Bhopal | collected...
GTACGATTAGATTTTTTATGATATTTATTTGTCTGTATTAACAAATCCGCACCATTTCTCCTGACGGAGCAAGGTCAAAGGCATTCTTCCCCGCTGGGGCAGGTCAAAACCTTCCGCTTCGGCGTGTAAGGATATTATCAGTTTTCATGTTTTATGATTTGAGTGATGGGAACCATACGACTCTTTCTCCTCTTGCTTTTATTTTTTTGTTTCTATGGACATGTCGTACCAGGTTTTGTTGCCGTATTTGAGGGCGTTAATGCCGTCTAATGTGTAGCCTAGTTTCTTATAGAGCGGGATGAGGTGGTCTTCGCAGATGAGGGTGAGGCGGGTGCAGCCGAGGGTTGCCGAGAGGTGTTCGGCTTGTCTCAGGAGCTCTGTGCCTATGCCTTTTCCCTGATACTTGGGATCGATGGCGAGGTAGAGTCCCATGAAGGTGGTGGGGTTTTCTTCGGGGCGGGCTTTCTTTTCGTACATCCAGCCCTGTATGGATGTTTCTCTGGCGCCAAGGCCGCAGATGAATCCCAGGATTTCTTTTCCTTCTCTGGCAAGGAGGAAGCCTTGCGGGAAGTGTTCTACGTGGGTGGTGAGGATGGGCTTGGCGTAGTAGACTGTGCTTTTGAATGCCGCGGTTGCGATTTCTTCGATGCGGTCGATGTCTTCTATGGATGCGTTTGTGATTTCCATTTCTTTCTTCCTTTTCGTTTTTTATTATTCTAGGCACTTTCCCTAAAAATTTGCAAGGAAAAAGGACCGTGACGAAATGATTATCCATTTTGGCACAGCCCTTTTTTCTTTTTATATAAAATTATCCTCAGGCAATTTCAAAGACGACGGTGACGTGGCTTTCCATTTTGGAATCACCGGGGTCTACGGGTGTCGTCGTTTCCACGTTGTCGCGGGCGGCGGCTTTGAAGGACATCAGGCGGTACGGAACGACGTTCACGCTGTCTTCGTTGACGGAGATGACGTTCACGACGGTGCGTCCGAGGGCTGATGCCAGGATGTTGGCTTTGTTCTTGGCATCAAGGGCAGCGGCTCTTAAGGCTGCGTCCTTGAATTTCTGTGTATCGCTCACACCGAAGTCGACGGAGTCGAGGCGGGTGGCGCCTGCATTGATGGCTGCGTCCATGACTTCACCCGTCCTTGCAATGTTGGTGACGGTGACGTTCATGGTGTTGTTGCAGATGTATTTCAGGTCGGTTTTTCTTCCCTTGTTGTCGTAGTTCTGCTGCGGATAGACGCTGTAGTTCTGTGTTTCGATCTTGGAAGCGTCGGCGCCTGCTGCAATGACGGCGTTTCTGACGGCGGTCATCGTGTTCGCATTTTCACGGACGGCAGCTTTGCTGTTGGCAGATTCTGTCTGTACGGAAATATGAAGGGTGGCAATGTCGCTCTTGGCGGTCACTTGTCCCGATCCGGAAACGGTGATGCTTCTTCTGGCAGGTTCTTCTGCCTGTGCTGTCATGGTAGAGAATACGAGAAGACTTGCGGCCGCAAGGGCCAGCCATTTCTTTTTCATGGGAACCTTCCTTTCGTTTGTAAAATAATTGACTGCAAGTCATATTATACACTCTTAGGGGCTCAGGGTCAAATTTCCCGTCAGAGCACCGCTGAAAATGATATAATAATTGAAATTTCCTTTTAAGGAGGCGAAGAGATGGATTTAGCGAATTACTTGTCTTTCCTTGGCGCGGCGATCCTGCTGACGCTGGCTCCGGGGCCGGATAATATGTACATCCTGACGAAGAGTCTTTCGGCAGGACCCAGGCAGGGCGTGACGCTGGCGATGGGGCTCGCAACGGGTCCTCTATGGCATACGCTTCTCGTCATGGCAGGTGTGGCGGCTTTCATCCAGAGCTCGCCGGCATCTTTCATGGTCTTGAAATACTGCGGCGCGGCTTACCTCCTTTATCTCTCCTACGGCGCTTTCCGCCCGAAGGGCGCTTCGATCAAGGCGGGCGACGTGGTGGATAAGTCGGAAAGTTTTGCACTCTACAAGAGGGGCTTCCTCATGAATGCGTCGAATCCGAAGGTGCTTCTTTTCTTCCTCGCGATTCTTCCGCAGTTCGTCCAGCCAAATGGTTTCCTCTCTCCCAGTCTTCAGATCGGTCTTCTGGGCCTGACGTTCTCCATCCAGGCAGCCATCCTTTTCTCAATCGCCGCCATCTGCGCCGGCCAGCTGAAGGATACCCTCATCCGTCATGAGAGTTTCCCGCTCATCATGAGCCGCGTGGAGGGCACGCTTCTCCTCCTGATCGCCATCGGGCTGATGATCCTGTAATGAAAATGAAATAAAAAGGAAGTGCGTTCTTTGATAGATGTACTTCCTTTTTTGATGCTTATTTCTCCGGGACTTCGCCCATGTCTATGACGATGAAGCCTGCGGCGTAGGGAGCGATGGCGTATTGCTGGAAGACGAAGTAGAGGTGATTGTTTTTGTCAATGTAGAAGGTTTCCGGGAATTTGTTGATCTTGTAGTCCTTGAAGAGGAAGAGGTGGTTGGCTTCTGCCTGAAGGGCGGTCTGGCGGCGGAGTTCTTCCAGAGTGAGGTTCGGCATTTTCTTCTTGAGGTCTTCGAAGGTGACTTTATGTCCCATCTGGTCGAAGGTCAGTCCTTTCGCATAGGTCAGAGGATGCGCCGCATGGTAATAGTAAACGGATTCGAAGAGGAGAAGGCTGGTGTACGGGTCGTTTTCTCCAGTCATGCCCTCTTTGTAATTGATCCATCCCTTTGTGCCGCCTCCGGTGCGCTGATTGGCTTTTGCCACATAGTTTCCAAAGCGGTCGATTTCCGTATCGATGGCGCTGTTGATTCTTGCGCGGCGAAGGAGATTTGCGTCTTTCGAGACGGCTTTGCGTACTTCCATGGTGCCGTCTTTGTAGGATTCAGAAACAATGGCAGGGCCTTGCGCCTGTTTCAGTGTCTCGGCGGTGTACGCTTCAGCGGTGCCAATGGCTGGAAACAGGAGCAGGGCAGCCATAAGGCCGATTTCCAATTTCTTCATCGTGATTCCTCCTTGATGGAATGCCGGGTCAGACTGTCCCTATCGGGACGCAGAAGACGCCGTACTTATAAAGCGTCCTTTCGCCCGGCTGGTAAATGGCATAGACGACGCCTTTCTTCGACACGTAGTAGTTCGTGGGAAGGGCCGCCTTTCTATGAGGAAGCAGCATGATCCCTGCTTTGGATGCATATGCCTGAATCCTTTCCTCCGCATCGCCTGCTGTCATGCGTGGAAAGAGACGCTTGAAGGGAATGAGATTTCCTCCCGCGTCAAAGTTGAGTCCCTTCACGAAGAGGGAGGAGCCGCTTGCGCTCTTCCATTCCTCGATGAGGACGAGGCTTGTGATCCCCTGCAGGTTGCTGTAGTAGTTTGCGATAAGACCTTCATTCCACGTCATGATCCCCGTGATGCCGGCAGGTTCCCTGGAAAGTTCGTCCAGGAAATTTCTTTTCTCCCTGGCAATCGCCGCATTGACGTAGCCTGCGAAGTTTTCATTGATGCCGTGCGCGATCAGGTACGGGCTTTTGAGGTAAGCACGTGTGAGATGGTAGTCGTCGGTGCGGAATGCCCCGGACTGCTCCGCCGGATTTCCGGAAAGTCCTGGAAGGGAAATGGTGGCAGCATCCGCTCCGATGCTTCCCCCGAGTGCGAGTACAAAAACGGCCGCTGCAGCAGCTTTTTTCCAATTCATACAAGGTCCCCCTTTATTTTCCTCATATCTATTTCTCATTATATACTAAAAAACGCTTTGCCAAAACAGGAAAAATTCTCATTTATCATTCTTGTTTCTATTTTAAGTATTGTTTAAAATTTTAAGTATTGTTTAAAACCGTGTGCCTCTCTCTGAATTATAATAGAGAAAAAGGAGGAATTCAGGAAAGAAAGAAGATTATTATGAAGAAATATACGCCGTCGGATCTTCTCTATTACTTTGCGGGAGAGAAGAAGGTCCTTTTGTACGTGACGATCAGCGGGCTCATCTACAATGTGGGCATGACGCTCTCCCCTTGGTTCGAAGGGCAGCTGGCCCAGTACGTGATCGACATCCTGGGCGGCGAGCGGGCGCCATCGGCGATGCTGCGCCTCGCTTCGCTCTACCTTCTGACGATCATGATCGTGCAGGGCTGCCGCGCCCTCAAGCGTCTTTACGTGCGCTATTTTGCCAACGACATCTCCCTTGCGATGAAGGCGATCCTTTACCGCACGCTCATCCATCAGGAAACGGCCAAGGCGGGCGAGACAGAAGGGGCCCTCATGACGCGCGTCGTCTCGGACGTCGATGCCTGCGTGGAAGGCATGCGCAAATTCACGACGGAAGTCTTCGACACGGGCGTCGTCATGGTCGCTTATGCCGCGCTCCTTTTTTACTATGACTGGAAATTGACCTTCCTCGTCCTTCTCTTCCCGCCGATTGCCTACTTCATTGCCGGCCGGCTCAAGAAAGTCGTGACCGACAGCGCACGCGCCGGGAAGGAATCGAGCGGCCGCCTTTCTGACCGCACGATGGACCGCATCAGGAATGCGCTCACTTACCGCATTTTCGGCGAGGAGACGGCGCAGGACGGTATCTATGAGACGTATCTTGCCGATTATGAGAAGAAGACGGTCCGCGCCAATCTCTGGGGAAATACCATGGAGCCTCTTTATGAAGTCATCGCCATGACAGGCGCTTTCTTTATCATCGTCCATGGCGGCAGGAACGTCATGGGAACGGGCTGGGCTTCCTGGGACATCGCTGCCTTCTCAGCCTACCTTGCCTGCTTTGCTCGCCTGGCCGTAAAGGCCTCCCATGCGGCGCATCTTTTCAATGCCGTGCAGAAAGCGAAGGTGTCATGGGTCCGCGTCCGTCCCTACCTGAAGGATATCGAGGAGCCAGAACAAAAGGTGTCCCCGTCTGCCACTCTTTCCGTCAGCCACGTTTCCTTCACCTACCCGGGCGGCGACCACCCGATTTACAAAGATTTCAACCTCAAAGCCAAGCCCGGGGAATTCATCGGCGTCACAGGGGAAGTCGCCAGCGGGAAATCGACGCTGGGCCGCACGTTCCTCTGCGAGTACCCTTATGAAGGCACGATCCTTTACGGTGGAAAGCGCCTTGGAAGCGAAATCGACCCCATCGGCACGGTCGGCTACATGGGTCACCGCCCCGAGCTTTTCTCGGGAACAATCGAGGACAACATCCGCCTCGGAAAGCCCGGCGATCTCGATGCTGTCCTTAAAGCCGTCGAGATGGACAAGGAAATTTCCTCCTTCCCGGATGGCATCCACACGATGATCGGAGAAGGAGGCCTCCGCCTTTCCGGCGGCCAGCAGGCGCGCGTGGCTCTGGCCCGTACACTCTACCACAAGCGCCCGCTCCTCATCCTGGACGATCCCTTCTCCGCCGTCGACAGAAAGACGGAAGAGGAAATCCTCACCAACATCCGCCCGATGCTGAAGGATTCGATCGTCATCCTCATTTCCCACCGTCTCCATTTCTTCAAGGACTTCGACCGCGTCGTCTGGATTTCAGGAGACGGGAGTGTAGAGGTCTTTCCCCACGAAGAACTTCTCAGCAGGAACAGGGAGTACCGCCGCCTCTGGAAGATGCAGCACGCCCTCGCGGAAGGAGGGGACGATAAATGAGCCAAAAGAATCCCGTCGACACGAAGCGCCCGCTTTACTCCATTTTCCGCTATGCTGCCCTGCATAATAAGAAGCTGACTATCGGGCTCGTCCTTGCCATCCTCATCTCCGTCACCGTTTCCGTCACGCCGCCGCTGATTCTTAGGCGCATCGTCGATGAACTGACGGCAGAAAATGCGATGCTTCCCTTCCTCATCCAGGCAGGCCTTCTCTACTTTGCCCTGATAGCCGTCTCGGGCATCGCGGACTCGGTCAAGGAAACGATCATCACGATCTTCGGCCAGCGCTCGACGCGTCACATCCGCTCCTTCATGGCGGACAAGCTCTCGCGCCTGCCCTCCTCCGTCTTCATAGAAAACGACAGCGGATCGCTCGCCTCGCTCTTCGTGAACGACGTCGACACGCTCGAAGACCTCTTCGACTCGGGCATCATTTCCATGATTTCCGACGTCTTCCGCATTGTTTCCATCCTCTGCGTCGTCTATTTCCTGAGCAAGGGCCTCATGATCCTGCTCTTCTTATCACTGCCGATTCTCTTCCTCCTCACGAGGACATTCCAGCGCCGCATGCTTTCCGCGCAGCTCGACAACAGGAAAGCCGTCGCGGGCATCAATCAGGCCATCCCTGAAACGATTGCCAGCATCCGCACGATCCGCCTCTACCACCGCGAATCCTTCATGGAAGAAAGGTACGGGAAATCCGTCCGCGCGGGGTTCGACGCGATGAACAGGAGCAACTTGTATGACTCGATTTACTCGCCGATCATCATCACGGTGAGCTCGCTTATCATCGCCATCATGGTCGTCCTCTCCGTCAGCAGGAGCGACTTCCAGGCACTCTTCGGCATGAGCGCGGGCACCGCCGTCGCCCTGATCGCCTACGTCGGGAAAGTCTTCTCTCCACTGGAAAGCATCGGCATGGAAATCCAGAATATCCAGTCCGCCATCGCAGGCTGCAAGCGGATCAGCGATTTCCTCTCCGAAAAAGAAATGGAACCGCCTTCCGCAGCAGTGTCCGAAAAGGAAGAAAATATCCCGATTTCCATCCGCCATCTTTCCTTTGCCTACGAAGATGGAAAGCCCGTCTTCCACAATTTCGACCTCACCATCCATGAAGGCGAGAACGTCACGCTGATCGGGCGGACAGGCTCGGGCAAGAGCACGCTCTTCAAGCTCATCTGCGGCCTCTACCAGCCATCGGAAGGCACCGTCCGCATCTTCGGGCGCGCGCCGGAATCCATCCCTGAAGAGGAAAGGAGAAAGGTATTCGGCCTCGTCGAGCAGCAGTTCAAACCTGTTTCGGGAAACATGAGAGACCAGATCACACTCTCCGATCCCTCCATTTTTGAGGAAGATGTCAGAAGGGCACTTGCCGAGACAGGCATCCTTCCTGCCATCGAAGACTTGCCGGAGGGCCTTGATACGCCTTACGACCCGGGACTCCTTTCACAGGGCCAGTTCCAGCTCCTTTCCATTGCCCGCGCAACCGTCACGAATCCGCCGCTACTCCTTCTCGATGAAATCACGGCGAACCTTGACTCCGTCACGGAAAAGCAGGTCTTAGACGCCCTCCGCGCCGCTTCTGAAAAGCGCACCGTTCTCTCCATTTCCCACCGCCTCTTCGAAGCCGCAGGTGGCAGGCAGGTCCGCATCGGTCATTGATTCTTGAAGAGACCATCTGATTCGACTATAATACCTGTATACATTCCAAGGCCATGAGCCTTTTACATAAGAGAGGGGATCATTTATGAATAGTACGTATTTTCCGCACTTCACCATCGGCAGCGATGCCTATGACAAGATTCCGGATATTTGCGGCGAATATGGAAAAACCGCTGTCATCATCGGCGGCACCAAGGCCAGAATCGCCGCTGAACCGCTGATCAGAAAAGCAGTCAGCGGAAAGATCGACATCACCGGATCCTTCCTCTACGGCGACGACGCTACATTTGAAAACGCCGAAGCTCTGACAAAGATCCCGGAAATACAGGAAGCCGACATGATTTTCGCCGTCGGCGGCGGCCGCGCGACCGACACCTGCAAATGGGCTGCGCACCTCCTGAAGAAACCGATCTTCACATTCCCGACGCTCGCATCCAACTGCGCCTCCGTCACTGCCGTCTGCATCATGTACAACCCGGATCACAGCTTCAGAGGCTCCATTTACAGAGAACGCGGTGCATGGCACACCTTCATCAATACGGAAATCATCGCACACTCCCCGCGCCAGTACTTCTGGGCAGGCCTCGGCGATGCTCTTGCCAAACAGTATGAAGTCCCCTTCTCCGCCAGAGGTATGGACCTCACATGGATCCAGCAGACCGGCGTGAACAACGCACAGAACGTGGCACCAGGCATCCTGAAATACGGCAAAGAAGCCCTCGCTGACGTAGACAAGGGAATCGTGACAGACGCTCTCGAAGCAGCCACACTTTCCATCATCGTGGCTCCCGGCATGGCCTCCGTCTGCATCGAAGACGATCTCGACTCCAGCCTCGCGCACGCCATCTACAACAGCCACACCCGCACCCCGCACAAAGGCGAGCACCTCCACGGCGCCGTCGTCAACTACGGCCTGCAGGTCATGCTCACCATGGACGGCCAGATCGAAGAAAGAGACAAGATCTACAACTTCGCCAAATCCATCAACCTTCCGCACTGCCTGGAAGACATCGGCATCGACCCCAAGCATCCCGATGAACTCGTAGAAAACTGCCTCCATACCAAGGATATGAGAGTCAAACCATACGACATCACCTTCGACATGGTCTATAAGGCTATGATGGATGTTGAAAAACTGAAGGATAAGTAAAGATAGGAAAAGATAGGGAAAAAGGACTCTTGGTGGGTCCTTTTTTTGTGGGGGGGATGGACAAGAATAGGATAAAAATAAAAGTACCTGATTCTATTACCGTGAATCAGGTACTTTTATTTAATTACTTGTTTTAGTAAACATTGCCTTTATAAAAATCAGCAACATTTACTTCATCTAAAAGTTTATTTGTCGCACGGCTATAAGCTCTATCATAGCTGCCAGATGTCTTTCCGATCTCTGTATAACTCTGGTCAGCAAGATAATCTCCAGCTTTCGCATCATAAAGTACAATATTTGTCAGAACGGTAAGATTCTTTCTCTGTCCAGTGAAGAAATTTGCTTTTACTTCTGCGGAAGTTGTTCTTGTAGAAACTAAAAGGACATACTGAACATTTTCTTTTGCAGCTAAAGCCTTAAAATCTTTTGATTTTAATACTACTTTGAGATCCTGTTCACGCTGAGTATCTGTATCGGCTTCTTCACGAAGATAAATACGAAGATCTTTCTGCGCCTGAGCAAATGGTACTACGGTGTGTCCTGCTTTTTTGACCTCATCAGCAAATGAATCAAAAATTCTTTTTTCAATTTCTCCCGGTTTACCAACATAATTCGGATCCAATTGAATAATAAGTAATGTATCCGGTCCCTTAGCAGATGCAGTCTTGGATCCTAAAGAAATTGCCTGTGCTGGTGCAACCTGTAAGAGGAACAAAGCAAATAAAGCTGATAGAAAAATAAATAATCTCTTCATAAATAATTCTCCCTTCCGTTTAAAATTGTTCCGGATTTAGATATTTACAGCATATCATAGGGAATTTGTATTCTCAAAAGCCAAAAAATCATAATTGTTACAATAATTAATAGAATTTTGTTATAGCTAATTTAAATATATATTTCCTGTTCACAAACTTTCTTTAAAGGTTTTCGGTTAAATTTGATTAGAGGATTATTTAACAAAAATACATTTGTATTAAGCTTAGAACCGCACAACCGAGCTTTGCCAGTAGGAAAAGTAAAACATGAAAAACCATACAACCGGCTTGCAGCCTGGGAAATGAACCTCCTCAGTCGGCTCCGCCACTAGCTCCCCCTACGGGGCGAGCTCTGACACCCTGAGCGATGATGCTTCGCCTTTTTAGAAACTGCACCCCTTTCGCCCTTCGGGCACTTCCCTCCGTTGGGGGCAGCCCTGCGATGAGAAATGAAAAATATCCAATCTGATTTGTCTTAAACTTATATAACTTCGTTCGTGGAAAAAGAGAAAACCGGACGACCGAGCTTCACTCGAAGGAACTGCACCCCTTTTCCCAGCATCAGTATAAATGTAGGCTGGATCCTTCCCCGACGGGCAGGTTAAAACCTTCCGTACCGACCCTTACCGATATTATCACTATCATTTAAATACGTTCACCGTAAATGAAAACCGTAAGATACTCATTCGATACTATCCGTTAGCATCGTAGTGGAGGAACTTGACCTGCCTCAGCGGGGAAGAATGCCTTTGACCTTGCTCCGTCAGGAGAAGGGGGACCACTTTTGTGGTGGATGAGATGTAGTTCCTCAGCCGCAGGCTGGTTGTGAAGGTTTTTAAAGAATGCATTTTCTAAAGTTGCCAGGGAAAGGGGTGTAGTATTCATTGGTTTTTATAAAAAGGTTTCACGAGCAAAGCGAGGTTGTGTGGTT
>ERZ1023639.602-NODE-602-length-9969-cov-7.379665_pt1 | contig 9969 bp, 8 predicted proteins | sample MGYA00380334_ERZ1023639 | MGnify/ENA primary metagenome ERZ1023639 (study PRJEB33179, sample SAMN07448971) | human gut metagenome | biome: Human-gut; feature: Human associated habitat; material: Faeces | host: Homo sapiens | place: India: Bhopal | collected...
TTGGTGATCGGCGCCACGGGTGAGGAGGAGCGGAATCTGCTCCTTGAACTCCTTCGCGTCGCTGCCGTCCGCATTCATCCCCTGATAGGGACGGATGCGGAATAGGGTCGGAACCGGGATACGGCTCCTTGGAAAAAGATGACTCGGAAAAAGGCTAAATATTCAGCCGCGAAAGGAGATGCAACCGCAGGGCGGTGCATTTGCGGCGGGGTGCCGGCTCTAAGTAGGATATCAGGTCAGCCGGTTTATTCACTGACCGGAATTCATAGCTGGCCAGACATGCCCCCGAAAAAGACCTCGGGGAAGTTTCGTTATGACGGCACTCGACAAGATTCAGACGACTGGCCGCAAGAGACTCGTCGCTTTCTGTCAGGGGATGATGGCAGTAATCGGAATGGACTTGTTCAAAGGATATCTCCGGGATAGACATGGCCTGTGCGGATGGGGAAACCGATCCCGAATCCGTTACCGCGGTGAGCATGAATACCACGAAAGCCAACCAATAGAAAAATCCTTTCTTTTTCGATAAAAACAACGTTCCCATAGATCCGGAAACTTTCGAAAACGACGCAGAATTATATAATATATTTAATCATTGCGAGTAAAAATATAATAACTTGGCAAATTTTTTATTTACTCGACCGTAATGAATTGGCAGTCAAAATAAATATCCGGTCGGCCGCCATCACGACCCATACGGCCATGACGAAGGGTGCGGTCAGAGTGACGATTCCCGCCTGCATTCCGGACCATTGCAGGGCTATGGAGAGCAGGACGGCGCAGGTCGCACGCGCGAAATCCCATGCCGAGGGGCCTGCCAGCGCAATGGCGCACAGCACGCCGTTGTAACCGTACAGTCCTGCGTTGAAGGCTGCGTAGTCATCCGCGAAGAATGCCATACCCAGCGGGAGCAATGCTCCCCATAGGGCATAAAGCGCCCCGCGACGTTCGTTTACGGCAATACCGGCCAGAAAGAGCGCTCCGGTCAGCAGCGAACGCCCCTCGAACATGACCTGCCCGAAATGCAGCGACAGGGCTTGCAGCCACTCCGGAGCGGTTTCTATGGCGGCAGTCCCGCCCGATGTGCGCAGCGCGGGCCACAGCAGGGCGGCTATTCCCAGCAATAACCATGTCGAGAGGATGAAGGGGGCTGTAAAACCCGGAATACGGCATCGGGCGAATATTCGGGCGATCGGTGAAGAGGCCACGGAACCGGCAACCAGCAGCAATGCGGCCTGCCATCCGAGCGGGAAAAAGACGCCGACGGCAATGCCCACGAGCGTGCCGTTGAACCCGTACAGTCCCCGTTCGATATCCGCTACGGGGTAACGGAAAACCCGTGCCGCGAGGTTGCCCAGCACATTGCCGGCAAGGGCCAGCAATGCGGCCGTTGGCGACCCGACGGCAATACCCAATAGCATCAACGCACCCGAAAGGGCGTTCTCCTGAAATAGAACCTGCCCGACGCCACGCATCGGGACGATCCATAAATTGCGCAAAGTAAACATGACAAAGAAAATTTCGGGATGCAAAAATAGAAGATATTCCCGAAACGAAAAAAGAGTTCAATTCGTCAGGTATATTTTTATGTGTGTTTCCTCTTTTTTTTGTTTGCGGGCCTTGGGGCTAAAATATCGTTATTAATTGTAATTGGCGTAGCTGGAAGAGACGGGGACGGGAAATTAACACAAGTTGATCGGATCGGTTTGAATAGCAGCTAATTTTAGCGGTATATTATACGACATATCCGTCCTCGGTTGCCGTCGGGAAAGATAAGCCCGGGACGGTCCGCTTTGCGTCCCTCTCCGGCTCCGGGAAGGAAAAATCATCCTCGCCTGCGCTGCGGTATTTTTCCTTCCCTGCACCTGCGCCACGGGCTTATGAATCTTCCCGAGGCAACCGACCCATTCGGGATACAAAGCCTCATAACATATTATTCATTGCCTGCGCAATCTATCAAATAAAGATTGTGCGGGCGTCAAAGACGTGAGACACACGGTAAAAACTGTTCGATGTTATGCAGACTATGAAATCGGATTCGAAATCGAAGAAGAGCGGCAAGGGTGCAGCTTCGGCGGCAATCGTTCCGGTCGCAGCTACTCCAAAAACGCAGGAGCAGGTATCCGCCGAAACTGCCGCGACGCAGGATTCGGGTGCCGAGGTACAAGCCTCGGTTGCCCGAACGATGCCTACGGAGCAGGAGGAACCGCAGGTTCAGCTTCTGGATCTGAACAAGATCGTCAATTCGACCTACAACCCCCGCAAAGACTTTCGGGAGGAGACGCTGCTGGAGCTTTCCGAGAGCATCCGGCAGTCGGGCGTGCTTCAACCGATCTGCGTGCGCCCCAAGGACGAGGGCTTCGAGATCGTCTACGGCGAGCGCCGCTACTGGGCGGCCGCGATGGCGGGTCTGACATACATTCCGGCCCTTGTCCGGGATCTTACGGACGCCGAGGCCGAGGATGCTGCCATCACGGAGAACCTGCAGCGCGAGGACGTGAAACCCCGCGAGGAGGCCGCGGCCTATAACAAGGCCATCCAGTCGGGACGCCATACCATCGAGTCGCTGGTGTGCAAGTTCGGCAAGTCGGAAGCCTACATCCGCTCGCGGTTGAAACTGTGCGAGCTGATCGACGCTCTGGCCGAGATGCTCGATAAGGAGGATATTTCGGTAGGCGTCGCCACCGAGATCGCCAAATACCCCGCGGAGATCCAGCAGGAGGTCTACAACGATCATTTCGCCGAGGGGTGTTACAACTCGTGGAAGACGGCGCGGATCAAGGACATCGCCCGACGGCTCTACGAGCGTTACATGACCAAGTTGGAAAGCTACAACTTCGATAAGACCGAGTGTCTTTCCTGCCAGCACAATACGGCCAATCAGGTGCTGTTCCGGGACGAATGTGCAGGGGGCTGCGCCGGCTGCCAGAACCGGGAGTGCATGATCCGCAAGAACGAGGAGTTCCTCGTGCAGAAAGCGCTGAAGCTGCTGAAGGACGATCCCCGTACGACGCTCGCCACGGCCGGGGATACGCCCGTGGCAGTTCTCGAGGCCCTTGAAAAGGAGGGCTATCATGTCGAGGAGCTGGAATACTACATCAATTATTACGATACGGCTCCTCAAATGCCCGACGCTCCGCAGGCTGAAAATTATGTGTCGGAAACGGACTTTGCCGAGGCTCAGGAGAGGTATGAAGCCCGGATGGCTCGCTTTGCGGAACAGACGCAACAGCTGGAGTTCAACGTCTCGGAAGGGCGTGTCCGCAAATATGCCGTTATCCGCAGCCTCGACATCGAATTCCGCTATGAAGAGATCGACGACGAAGAGCGGGAAGTGACGGTGGACGACGGGCAAGGCGGACATACGGTACATGTGACGGTCGTTCCGCCCTCGCCGCAGGAAGGGCTGTTGCAGCGGGATCGCCGTAACCGGGAAATCTGCTACGAACATATCACGGCCGATATGAAGCGTCTCTTCCTCGATGTGAAAGTTGCGAACAAACCCTTGCAGAAAGAGGAGCAGCAGATGTTCTACTACGCCGTGATGCAGCGGGTAATGAGCGACTCGAAACTCCGTCAGTGCGGATTCCGGCCCAAGGAGGACTCTTACCTGACCGCCGAGGAGCAGTTCGCCGCCGCAGGCCGTATCACGGCCAAACAGCAGGCGGCGCTGATCCGCGCTTATCTGGTGGACTTCTTCCGCTCGGCAGCTCCGGAGTATCGCTGTACGGACGAAACGCTCCTGACGGGAATGATGTGCCGCTTCGCGGATCTGAACTTCGCAGAACAGAGCAAGGCCGTTCAGCAACAGTATCTGGAGACATACGAAAAACGCAAGGCCCGTCTTCAGGAGCAGATCGACGCCTTGCATGCGAAGGCCGAGGCCGAGGAGATGGCGGTCTCGATGCAGGAAGCCCCGGACTTCGAACCCGAGGAGCTCCCCGACCTGCTGCCGGACGAGACGCCCGACGCCGCACCGCAGCCGCTGATTATTCCGATGGATCCGGATATCGAACCCGATACGCGGATGCCCGAAGAGATGAAAACGGCGGCATAGTAACTGATATAAATATTAACCGACGGGATGGTTCGACACCATCCCGTCTTTTCATTTCCCTACTATGAAAATACGAATTGACCGCCTTATCTGGCATGGCTGCGAATACGGCAAGCAACAGTTCACTAAGCTGCAACGACGATTTTCCAATGGATGCAAGAACCCTTACCGCTGCGCGGAGTGCGGGTCGAAAGATATATTATGCCGGGCATGGCTGGACGGCAACACCTATGAGGCAGACTCGTTACCCGACGACAGTGAGGATTTGTGGTGCGAAGCGTGCTCGGAGCATACCTGGCAGGTACGCGAAAGCGAATTGATGTCCGCCACGGTCGAACTGTGGTGGCGGGACGGCACGACAGCAGAGGATCGGATGATTATCACCGGCCTGAATCCGGAGAATTTCAGTTCGAAAAATGATTGCAAGGCTTTCCACGACGCCTGCGACATGTGGTGGCGCGGCAAGACGAACGACGAGAAGATCCGCATCTGGAACGCCTGCCGCCCGCCTGTAAGTGAATATTGCTATTAAAATCCTACGACTATGAATCAAACGATTATCGACACGATCGCTCCGCGGCTGACGGAGCTCGTGATAAAGAAAATAGAGACGCTCACGGGCGACTGGCAGAAGCCGTGGATCGCCGACATGACGCACGGCCTTCCGCGCAACCTGCGCGGCACGCCTTACCGCGCGGGCAATGTGCTTATGCTGTTGTTCCTCTCGGAGATCATGGGCTACGGTACGCCCGTCTTTATGACTTTCAAGCAGGCCAAGGAAGAGGGGCTGAATATCCGCAAGGGCTCGGATGCCTTTCCGGTCTATTTCTGGAAGATGTACGTCCGCCATAAGGAGACCCGCAAGAAGATCGAATCGGCGGAATACTACCGCTTGCCGAAGGAGCAGCAGAAACACTACGACCTGATTCCCGTCATGCGCTACTACCCGGTCTTCAACCTCGACCAGACGGACATGCAGGAGCGGCAGCCGGAACGCTATGCACAGCTCACGGCGAAGACCGAACCGAAGGACTATTCGGACGGTCTGGCATGCGGCCCTATGGACCGGATGCTGGAGCGACAGTCGTGGCTTTGCCCCATCCTGCTCAAAGCCGGCGACAGGGCTTCCTATTCACTGACGTTCGATAGGATTGTCTGCCCCGAAAAGCGGCAGTTCCCGGAAGGTGCGGCGTTCTATACGACACTGCTGCACGAGATCGCTTATCCTAACTTTTATATTATTCCAACTAATCGTGCAATCGCCTGATATATAGACAGATTATCAGATAAAAGTTTGGATAATAATCAAAAGTTATTCGAGTTATTTTAATCCCAGTATTTCAGCTAAAGAATCTGATTTCTTCACCTTTTTCCACTTCTTTGCAATATTTTTTGCTACGTCATCTTCAAGAGTTGCCAGTGCTTTTGCTTTTTGAGCATTTGAAACAGCTACATAACTCTTGGTCGTTGTAGATATATTCTCATGCCCGAGCAGCTTTTGTATCATTAATACGTTTAGATCTTCTTCTAACCAATGTGTAGCTCTGGCAGAACGTAAATTGTGACAATGTATATTTTCCGGCATCTCTGAACACGTCGCATGAGCTAATCTGGCATAAATTTTCAAACGTTTATTAATAGCTTCGGGACTTAGTTTATGCCTATTGCCATTATAATTTGAATAAAACAAATATTCGTCTTTATTAGGTGTATCTCCGTGAAACATATGCACATACTGTCGAATTATTTTCACGACTTCTGGCAGTAGATATATATTGCGCAGTTTCGTACCTTTTCCCCATACCGTAATATAATTCTTGCCATCATGTTCGCCAATATGTAGGTCGTCAAGTTTTAGTGATAGTAATTCGTCGATACGTGTGGCTGTATTGTATAGCAGAGTAAATAAAGCAAAATATTGTCTTCCTGTTCTTGTTTTCAAATCAATAACGCCGAAAAAGGCTTTCATTGCCTTCTTCGTGATTTCAAGTATGCTTCGCTGCGGTTCTTTCATCCGTTTGACCGCTTTTGAATCATATTCGACGTTAATAAAGCGGATATCTTTGTGACTTAAATATTTTAGGAAGGATCGGAGGCATGCGAGTCGGTGATTACATGTTGAGTTACAGGATTTTCTTTTGGTCTTCAGCCAAAACATCCATTCATGTATAAATGCGATGCTAAAGCAGTCTGACGACATCGTTTCGCATGAAATACCTTTCTCAGATTCAAGAAAGTTGACATATAATGCAAGTGCGTCTGTATAAGCCTTTTGAGTGTGTATGCTACTCGACCTTTGTAGTGGTAGGTATGTTACTATCCATTCGTGAACGGCAGAAATAATAATAGTTGCCTCAGTTTTATTCTTCTTCATTCGTATAGTAGTCGGTTAAGTCAGGAAGTATTTCTGTTAGCCCCGAACCACTTAATTCATTAAGTTGGTCGGCAAAAAGAGGTACCAAGTTATAATAATAGGCAGTCGCTTTTATAGTAGTATGACCCATAGTGCGACTGAGATAAAGAAGTTTGTCAAACCATTCTGGGCCGACGTATTTCCACTTATTTATGTTTGTAACCGCATAATTACTCCTTAAATCGTAGATTCTTGCTTTGGCATCAGAAAACATCGTCCAAAGCCTGCTGAAATGATATGGCAGCCATGTTCTGCTGAAATGATCGCCGAACTCATTGGGGAAGAATGCTTTGCGATTAGGGATATATCGTGTGACAGCATCATCATATTGTCTAAGCAAATCCCATAAACTTGGGTGAAGGGCTATGCGATGCTGATTTATACCTTTTGACTTTGATATGTTTACTACTCCATCCTGTAAATCGACATCTTCACGAGTCAACAGCCTTGCTTCACAAGTACGCAATCCCGTGCTGTATAGAAAACGCAATATAACGGATAAAGTCATGCGACGTATACGGAATGCATAGCCTCTATAGTGTGTCATTTTTTCCATCAGATCTGCATTCTCAAATAGATTACGCAACTCATCTTGACTGAAAGCATGTGGTATGAACTTTTTCTTATCGTATGGTAGGTATTCCGGCAAGGGTAATTCCTCGTCGGAGGCTTTGTTTACATAGTGAAGAAATGAACGGATTGGAGCTATTCGCTTGTTAAAAGAAGCGGGGCATTCCGTTTCCCGTTTACTACACCACGATAAAATCATTTCTTCCGTAAGTTTACTTGTAATCGGATAATTAGCTGCGCAGTGGTTGTTAAAAAAGCGCAGGCATTGATGTGTTGTGTTACTCAATGCACCGGCAGTTCTCATGTGTACAATATATTTTTCCAACAGATCGGATGCCGCAGATATTTTTAAAGGTTGTTCTTCCGGATTTCTACGAATAGGTTGAATTTTACGGCTGTTCCGTAATGGCACGATTGTATGGATTCCCCGCGAATTTAAAAAGCGTATGAAATGATTAATAAATCCTATTTTGTTCTTTGGCTTTGTAGTTTTACGCACACCGTTGTTAATCCATTGTAGAAGCGAGTCTATCGTTACATTTGCATTATTCTGTCGGGCCCATGTTCTAAGAGATTTTGCGTTGTTGGTATAGCTTTTCCCGCCATCTGACTGTTCAAGATATAGTGAAACCAACTCTTCTAAATTTTTCATTATATAAACACCTCCTTTCTTACCGGGAACGAACTTATATCTAATCCGCATTCCCTTAAATGCACTAAATCTGCATCGATGTACGGATTTAATGATAAAGGAGAGGTGTGTCCGAGAATTTCACTGATTACATTTGTTGCTATTCCTGATTCAAGTAAACTCGATGCCAGATTGTGTCGGAATAAACGTACTCCCTTTTGACATCCATTTTGCCGAACCCCTATTTTCTCTAAAGCTCGTGTGACAATAACCCCGATAGATCTGATTTTTAATTGTTTTTTTATATCAAATGTATTCAAAAACAGATTACTCATTCCCATTTTATTCTGACGCTCATATTTGATGTAATCATAAATGGCATTACCCACTGTGGCTGTAAGAGGTAGACAAAGCGGTGCATCAGTCTTAGACTGCCGGATGTTCATTCTATCCGCTTTCCAATCAATGTTCGTCATCGACATTTTTGCAATGTCTGCACCTCGAATGCCTGTATGTATCAGTAGCGTCATAATAGCTTTGTCGCGAAGAGAAAGAAGCGTTCCTGTCGACAATTCTGATTTAATAATATCCAATTCGTCTTTATGTAGATATGGATAATTTTTTCTTGACCTTCTAATTGGTGGAACGGAATTTATTATACGTTTACACTCCGCCCATGTATCAAATTCCCGATTGCCTTTCAATACAGCCACAATATTGTTTTTGTAGGTGTGACCTCTGATTTGCCTCTCTCCGTCAAAGAAGAATTTTTGAATCATGGTAGTTGTTACATCATTCAAGGTTTTGGCTCCCTGATCTTGCAGGCACAACAAAAAAGCTGAACCATTGTTGGCTTCGGCCTGAATGGTTGTTTCCCTTTTGTCAGTCTTTGAAGCCGCGATTTTAAAATTGTCGATCACAGATCGAAATGCTGAGGAAAGTCTTTGATATGAAGACTTTCGTTCTGGATACTTTCTTTTTGTCATTACATTAAAATTAATTTTAGGAATACCAACATCTTACCTGTAATGTAATAAAAAAGAAAAATATTATCCAAACTTTTATCTGATAATCTGTCTATATATCAGGCGATTGCACGATTAGTTGGAATAATATAAAAGTTAGGATAAGTGACTTTATCCGAAATTTCGGATAAAATGGCCCACAGTACGGGACATCCCGACCGGCTCGGCAGGCTCAAAGAAAGCAGTTACGGAGATGCGGACTATGCCCGCGAGGAGCTGGTCGCCGAGCTTACGGCGGCTTTGTGCGGGGCACTGCTGGGCTTCGCCACGACGCCCCGCGAGGAGAATGCCGCCTACCTGAAAGGCTGGCTGGAGGAACTGAACCGTGAGCCGACCTACCTGTTCGATATCCTCACGGACGTGAACCGCGCCGTGCGGATGATCTCCGAGACGCTGGAAGGTGCAGAGCCTATGATCGAGGACGCAGCGTCTGCCGAAGCCGCCTGAGATACAATCATTGTCAAACCGAGCCCTGCGACCGAGAGGTTGCAGGGCGCTTTTGTTTTATCCGATTATGATACAGATTAAAAGTAAGCCTTATAGCGTGGAGACGTTGCAGCCGCTGAACGCTGCATACGATGCCGAACACTGCCTGACACAAGCGGATGTAGACCGTGTAAACGCCCTTGTGATGCACATCGGGAATACCCGTTCTGCGCAAGTTCCGAAAGCCGGGGATCGGATCCTCTATACATCCCGTGCCGGAGATTATTCGGAAGATGCCCGCATCGACCGTGTGAATGACGACGGCACGCTGGCGGTGCATGTCGTGTCGTTCATTCCGTTCGTCGCCCCGACGGATGACGGCGTGTGGTGCGTGGCCGGCGGAGGGCCGCTCGTCGATATAGCACCTTCAGAGACCCGCTATGCCGGAACAGCATGTGTGGAGTTCCGAATCTGGGGCCATGACGGGCCTTGCGGGAACGGCGCCGTTCGCTTCGAAGCAGGTGTGAGCGTGTGGGAATACAAGGAGGTGGATCCGCTCTACGGAGATTTCACGACGAAGCATTGGCGCAAACTCGACCTGTACCGATTCCCGGAGCGAACGGATGGCGACCTGTACCGTGGAGCGTGTATCTCGTTCGGCTCGGACGAGGAACTGGAGCAGTTCGTGGCGGACTATGAGGGCAAGCTCTTCCGGGCGCCGGTGCCGAACCGGATTATTCTCTGGTGCTATCGGGACGAGCTGAAGGCCGTATTGCAGGCGAAGTGGGATGCGCTCGATGCTCCTGTCTCGCAGCGGCGTATCTACAACGCTCCGCAGCCGGTAAAG
>ERZ1023639.610-NODE-610-length-9880-cov-9.797252_pt1 | contig 9880 bp, 10 predicted proteins | sample MGYA00380334_ERZ1023639 | MGnify/ENA primary metagenome ERZ1023639 (study PRJEB33179, sample SAMN07448971) | human gut metagenome | biome: Human-gut; feature: Human associated habitat; material: Faeces | host: Homo sapiens | place: India: Bhopal | collected...
CTCCAACATGCCGGAAGACCGCATCGTCGAAGGCATTAAACGTTTGGCTGAAGTTTTGAAAGAAAAAATCGGTAAATAATTAAATTTTAAGGAAACAAGGCGCTCTCTCGTGAGGGCGTCTTTTCTTTTGCAAATTTTTTTAAAAATTTTTTACAGTCATTCTTTAATTTTTTTTAAGCTGGATATTTACTATTATCAGTCATTCTCGTTATTTACATTTGGTTTATAAAGGTTGTACGAAACGTAACATATTTATAACGCAAACGTTTAATTGCATAAAAGTAATTTTGATGATACTATATACACATAGATAAACGCGTGATGTACATAACCTGAAGGAGTGATTGATATGCATTTTTCCGACTTAGCTATGAATTTGAAAGCCTCTGAAATCCGTGAACTCTTGAAACTGACGACCATGCCGGAAGTCATTTCCTTTGCTGGCGGCCTGCCGGCACCGGAACTCTTCCCGACGGAACAGCTGAAGAAAGTCGACGACGCCGTATTGACCAAAGAAGGCCGCGAAGCCTTGCAGTACGGCACGACAGAAGGTTACAACCCCCTGCGCAAACAGATTGCAGCCCGCATGAAACAGGCTTTCATGGTCGACTGCGATATTGACAATATCGTTATTACGTCTGGGTCCCAGCAGGGCCTGTCCATGCTGGCCCAGATCTTCATTAACCCGGGCGACGTCATCCTCGTCGAAAGCCCGACCTACCTCGGCGCTATCAACGCATTCAAACTCTGTAAACCGGAATTCGTTGAAGTGCCGACGGACGATAAGGGCATCATCCCGGAAAAATTGGAAAAGATTCTGGAAAAATACGGCGACCGCGTCCGCATGATGTACGTCATCCCGGAATTCCAGAACCCGACGGGCATCACTTGGCCCGTAGAACGGCGCAAGGCTTTCATGGACATCATCAACCGCTATGACTTCCCGGTCCTCGAAGACGACCCCTACGGCGAACTGCGCTATGACGGCGACAAGGTACCGTCCCTGAAATCGATGGATACGAAAGGAAATATCATTTTTCTCGGTTCTTTCTCGAAAATCCTTATGCCGGGCCTTCGTATCGCCTGGATGGTAGCCGACCCGGTCATCATCGATAAAGTCGTCAAGCTGAAACAGGCCGTCGACCTCCAGTCGTCGTCCTTCGGCCAGCGTCAGACCTCGTACTACATCGATATGTTCGACCTCGATGAACACGTCGCCAAGATCAAGGCCCTCTATAAGAAACGCCGCGACCTGATGTGCGAATCGATGAAGAAATACTTCCCTGAAGGCATCACCTTTACATACCCCGAAGGCGGCCTGTTCACGTGGGTAACGCTGCCGGAAGGCATGGACGCGAAAGAACTCATGCCGAAAGTCCTGGCTAAGAACGTTGCCTACGTGCCGGGCGGTCCCTTCTACCCCCACGGCGGCAATGCCAACCACTTCCGCCTGAACTACTCCAACATGCCGGAAGACCGCATCGTCGAAGGTATCAAACGCCTGGCCGACGTCTTGAAAGAAGAATTGGCAAAATAAGGCTAAAGATGATATGATATAAAGGAGCTGTCGCTTACGACAGCTCCTTTTTGAGCATTAAGTTTGTAGTTTGTAGTTTTTAGTGAATGGCTAAAAAATTTAAAACCAACTGCTACAAACTACAAACTCTATTCTATAAACTCAAATTTATCAGCAGTAAAGCTGAGTTGTTAGTCTTTCGTAGATGGGTTGATTATCTTGATGGAACTCGAATCTCTTTTGAAACAATATTTTGGCTATACGTCGTTCCGGCCGGGCCAGCATGAGGTCATCCAGACCCTTCTCGATGGCCGCGACTGCCTGGCCATCATGCCGACAGGGGCAGGGAAGTCGATATGCTTCCAGCTGCCGGCCCTGATGATGCCCGGCGTGACGTTGGTCATTTCGCCGCTCATTTCCCTCATGAAGGACCAGGTCGACAGCCTGGTCAACCAGGAGATACCGGCGACGTATATCAACAGCCAGTGTACTTTTGAAGAGGCCAAGGCCCGCTTCGCCGCCATCCGCGCCGGCCGGGTCAAACTGGTCTATATTTCGCCGGAACGCCTGGAAAACGAATTCTTTACGTCCTTCATGCAGAGTTTGCCCATTTCCATGTTCATCATCGACGAAGCACACTGCGTATCCCAGTGGGGCCATGATTTCCGGCCCAGCTACTGCGCCATCAAGGACTGGATCGCGGCCCTGCCCGAGCGGCCTGTCGTCGGGGCCTTCACGGCGACGGCGACGGAAAAGGTCAAAGAGGACATGATGAACCTCCTGGGCCTGGAAAAGGAACGCATCTTCATCGGCGGCTTCGACCGGCCGAATCTGTATTTCCGCGTCGTCCGGATGAACCGCAAGCTCGACTTCGCCTTGTCCTACGTCCAGCAGCATAGGGAAGACAGCGGCATCATCTATGCGGCGACGCGCAAGGAAGTGGACCGCGTCTATGAAGAGCTGACGCGGCGGGGCATCCGGGCCGGCCGCTATCATGCCGGCCTCAACGACGACATGCGCCGGACCATGCAGGACGCCTTTACGTATGACCGGCTCCAGGTCATCGTCGCTACCAACGCTTTCGGCATGGGCATCGACAAGAGCAACGTCCGCTACGTCATCCATTACCAGATGCCCAAGAACATTGAAAGCTACTACCAGGAAGCGGGCCGGGCCGGCCGCGATGGTGCGCCGGGGGAATGTATCCTCCTCTTCAGCCGCCAGGACATCATGATCCAGAAGTTCCTCATCGAACAGTCCGTCCACGATCCGCAGCAGCAGGCCGTCGAATTCCGCCTGCTCAACGCCATGGTCCGTTACTGCGAAGGCAATCACTGCCTGCGCCATTATATCCTGACCTATTTCGGCGAACATCCATCGTGGCAGCACTGCGAGAAATGCGGCAACTGCGACCAGGAAACGGTCGAAGAAGACATGACCGAACAGGTCCGCAGCATCTGCCTCTGCGTCGACGAATTGAAAGGGCGCTTCGGCATGACCATGGTCTGCGACATCCTCAAGGGAAGCCAGAACGCCAAGGTCCGCCGCTATGGCTTTGAACATAATTCGGCCTTCGGCATGCTCGGCGATTTCACTTTGTCCGAAGTCCGCGACATGGTCCGCCAGTGCATCGACGACGGCTATCTCGACCAGTCCGATGGGAAATATCCCGTCGTCTCCCTGACGGCCGACGGACGGCAGGCCCTCAGCGGCCATCAGCGCATCGTCCAGCAGAAAGTCGTTTCAGCTGAACCCGTGCCGGAACTGCCCAAGCGCCAGCAGAAGCGCCGCGCCGGGGCCATCGACGAAGACGCCTTGCGGCCCCTGTTCGATACCCTGCGGGCAGTCCGCCTGGAACTGGCCAAGGACGAGCATATTCCGCCGTTCGTCATCTTTTCCGATGCCACGTTGTGGGATATGGCCGCTCTCAAGCCGGACAGTCTGGAAGCCATGAGCGACATCAAGGGCGTAGGCAGCTTCAAGCTCCATAAATATGGCCGCCAGTTCGTCAGCGCCATCCAGTCTTATATTGATAACCATTGATTTTGAGGTGACATACATGAGCATTGCCGATACACAGTATCTGAATATCGTCGAAAATATCCTCGACCACGGCTATTTCGACAACAACCGCACGGGCGTGCGGACCTATAAACTGCCCCACCAGATCATGCAGTTCGATTTGGAAAAAGAATTCCCCATCTTGACGACGAAGTTCGTCGCCTTCAAGACAGCTGTCAAAGAAATCCTCTGGATCTGGCAGCTCCAGAGCAACGACGTGCGGGAACTGCAGAAGATGAACTGCCACGTCTGGGACGAATGGATGCGGCCCGACGGCACCATTGGCAAGGCCTATGGCTATCAGATCCGCAAGTACAAACAGGTCGACAAGCTCCTGGAAACGCTGAAGACGGATCCTCAGAACCGGCGCATGATCGTATCCCTGTGGAACATCGAAGACCTGCCGGACATGGCCCTTCAGCCCTGTGCCTACCAGACCTTGTGGGATGTCACTGACGGCCGCCTGAACTGCATGCTCATCCAGCGCAGCGGCGACATGGGCCTGGGCGTCCCCTTCAACATGACCCAGTATGCCGTCCTCATCCATCTCATCGCCCAGTCCGCCGGCCTGCGTCCGGGCCTGTTCACGCACGTCATCAACAACGCCCACGTCTATGAGAACCACGTCCAGGCCATGAAGACCCAGCTGGCCCGCCGTGACCAGGCCTTTCCGGCACCGAAGCTGGTCCTCAATCCCGATGTCCACGACTTCTATGATTTCACCATCGACGACATCGCCCTGGACAATTACCGGCACTTGGGTAAACTGCCCATGGAGGTGGCCGTCTGATGATCCATCTCATTGCAGCCGTCGACCGGAACGGCGGTATTGGCAAGGACAACGACCTCTTGTGCCATATTTCGGCCGACTTAAAACGTTTTAAATCCCTCACCATGGGCCATACGATGCTCATGGGGCGCAAGACTTTCGAAAGCCTGCCCGGCGTACTGCCCGGCCGGCCGCACTGGGTCCTGACCCATCAAAAGGATTACAGCGTCAGCCATGACGCCGTCACTATCTTCCACAGTGTCGAAGCCATGCAGCAGGCCATGGAAGCCGGGGAGGACTATTTCGTCATCGGCGGCGCTTCCATGTACGAAGCCTTTCTGCCCCTGGCCGACAGCCTGTACCTGACGGAAATCGACGAAGCCTTCGACGGCGCCGACACTTTCTTCCCGGCCTGGAAAAAGGACGAGTGGGAGGAACAAAACCGGGAATTGCACCGTCCAGACGGACGGGAAAAATATTCTTTTTCTTTCGTCCACTATGTCCGCCGTTTCGATTGACATTGTTAATCCGTTATGTTATACTAACGTAAGAGCTACAAGATAGCTGGATTTGTTTTTTTAGGAGGATTTTGTTATGCACGGTAAAGTAAAATGGTTTAGCGCAGAAAAAGGTTATGGCTTCATCGAAAGAGAAGATGGCGGCGACGTTTTCGTTCACTTCTCCGCTATCCAGGAAGATGGCTTCAAATCCTTGACCGAAGGTCAGGAAGTTGAATTCGACATCGTTGAAGGTGCGCGCGGACCGCAGGCAGCTAACATAGTTAAATGCTAATCGGAAAGTAAAATAGACCTTTTAAGGGGCTCACAGGAAGGCTTCGGCCAGCCTGCGCGGCCCTTTTTTTGCACCTTGTATATGTATAAAAACACGAAAAAGTTTGCATAAATACTTGCAATATTCATACGGCTGTGCTATGATATATCCATCGAACAAGTTCTGGTCTTAACTATTGGAGGATGGATATACATGAAACATGCAAACAGCTTCGCAGATTATACAACCGATGAATTGAAAGGCATTTTATTGCTGGCCGAAAAGATCAAGCAGCATCAAGATGATTACGGCCATATCCTGGATGGCAAGAAATTGTACACGCTCTTTGAAAAGACGTCGAACCGGACGTACCTTTCCTTTTCCATCGGCATGGAAGAATTAGGCGGCAAAGCCTACAACCAGCTGTGGAAGGACAGCAATTTCACTATCGGCGACCTCATGAGTGAAGTCAAATACGTCTGCCGCAACGTCGACTGCATCATGGGCCGGTTCAAGAAAGACGAAACGACGGAAGGCTTCATGAAGAACGCCACGGTCCCGGTCATCAACGGCTGTGACAATACGTTCCACCCGACGCAGGCCCTGGCTGACATGCTGACGCTCTACGAAAAGACCGGCCATTTTGAAGCCAAGGTCCTCTACATCGGCGCCAAGAACAATACGTATAACTCGCTCAGCGAAATCGTCACCAAGATGGGCGGCATGATGTACGGCCTGACGCCGTTCAGTCAGATTACCAATGTGCCGGCCGATTTCTACGACAAACTGACGGCTACGGGCCATTATAAGGAACTGCCGACAGACATTTCCAAAGAAGACCTGAAGAAAGTCGTCGCCGACGTGGACTGCGTCTATACCGACACCTGGGTCGACATGGAATTCTTCACCAATCCGGACTATGCCGAAAAGAAGAACCAAATTATCAACATGATGATGCCTTATCAGATCGACGCCGCCCTCATGGAAGGGACGGATACCATGGTCTTCCACGACATGCCGATTCATCCGGGCTATGAAATCACGCAGGACGTTATGGAAAAACACCTGGAAACCATCCTCGACGAAGCCGAAAACAGACGCCACGCCGAAAAAGGCCTGTTAGTCTACCTCATCACGGGAAAATTGGATGCCTGAGTTGCGTGAAGGCTTCTGCCATCATGCAGGGATTCTTTCGCTCTATAGTTTGTAGTACGGAGTTTGTAGTTTTCAGCGAAAACCTTTAAATTTAAAACCATCTACTAACAACTAACTGCTAGCCACTAATAACTTAAAAGGGATTGTCGCATGTGCGACAATCCCTTTTTTCATCCCAATCCCAGGCAGACCAGGGGCAGGGTGACGATGGAGCAGAGGGTCGTGACCAGGATCATGCCGGCGGCGTAGTTACCGGCTGAGTGCTGGTTCTGGGCCAGCATGACCACGGCGGCCATGCTGGGCAGGGCCGACAGGAGGCTCATGGTGACCGTCACGTCGTGGATGACCCCCAGGGTCTGGCAGAGCATGTAGAAGAGGGGCGGGAAGAGGCACATCTTGATGGCGACGGCGCCGTAGAACTCTTTCTTGCGGATATAGCGGGGGATGTCGATGTAGCAGAACAGGCCACCCATGTAAATCATGGCCAGAGGCGTCGTCAGGGCGCCGGCTTTGGTCAGGGCCGTATTGACCGGAGCCGGGAGCTCGATGCCCGTAAAGATGCCGACGATGGCCAGGACGATGGCGATGGTCGCCGGGTTGACCATCTTCTGCAGGCGGCTGGCGATGGACATGGCATTTTCCCGGTCCACCGGTGCCGTCAGGTTGACACCCAGCGTCCAGAGCAGGAGCTGGTCGATGACCGTGAACAGGGCGATGTAGAGCATGCCTTGTTCCGGGAAGACGGCGGCGACGATGGCGATGCCCATGAAGCCGATGTTGCCGAACATGGCACAGGCCCGGTAGACGTGATTTTCATTGCCTTTCAGGCCGAAGAGGCGTGCCAAAAACAGACAGAGCAGGTATAATAAGAAGTACATCAGGACCGTCACGGCCAGGACCGGCAGAGCGCTGATGAACTGCTGGCGCGTCGCCCCGTTGAGGGTGTTGGAGAATAAGAGCAGGGGCAGGGAAATCTTGGTGATGAACCGCGAGAAGACGCCCAGGGAGCGGCTGCCCAGGACGCGCATGCGCACGGCGGCGATGCCGATGAGGATATAGATGACGAAACCGATGATTTGCGATAAGACAATGGAAAAATAGGCCATTGGCCAGCCTCCTTTCTAAAACGTCCCCATTTTATCATGCTGGTGGCGGCATGACTAATGAAACCTTTGACCATGGCCATGAAAAAAAGTGATGGATAGGAAGACCGATTATGGACCTTGCGAAAATACAATATTTCCTGGAAGCAGCACGGCTGACGAATTTCACCCAGGCCGCCAGGAATTGCCACATCGCCCAGACGACGATGACGAAATACATTACCCAGCTGGAAAAGGAATTGGGCTGCCGCCTCTTCCGCCGGGAGCACCGCGGCGTCTCGCTGACACCGGAAGGGCGGCATTTCTATGAAGGCATGGCGAAGATCTGCCAGGAATACCAGGACCTGCGCGACTCATTGCGCCTGAAACGGCGGAAAGGCCTCTACCTGGGCATTGCCATGCAGGAATACATCGAAGCCCTGTGGCTGCGCCGCTTTGAAGAAGCCTTTCCCGACTGTAAGCTCTATTTCAGTTTCCACGACATCGAGGAATTGGAAGAGAGCCTGGAGAACGGGACCTTGGATGGCTTCCTCTTTTCCGATGCCCAATCCCTGATGGGCCGCTTCACCTGCCAGCGCCTATTCGCCATCCGCCAGTCCTTCATCTGTTCCAAGCCCCTCCTCGAACGCTACGGTACGGTAGGCGACATCATCGCCCACAGTCCCTTTGTGACCAAATCCAACAGCCCGGCCTATGCCGCCAAGATACGCCAGCACTGCCGCCACGCCTTCCATCAGGAATTCCTGTCGGTCCACCTGTGTAAGACCCTGTCGGAACAGCTGCTGACGGTCAGCCTGTCCCAGGGCTTTGCCGTCCTGCCCATGCCCGAAAGCGATGCCTATCCCGGCCTGAGCGTCATCCCCCTGGGCGACGACTTTACAGAACATGCCGTCCTGGCTTATCGTCAGGACGGCATGACAGACAAGCTGAAAAAGTTTTTATCCCTTTTTGCCGGGATGCCATAATTCGCTGAGGGCGACGCCGCCGAGGATACAGGCAGCGCCGATCCATTGCAGGAGGGTCAGGCTTTCGCCGAGGAGGATGGCCGACAGGGCCAGGGCCGTAAAGGGTTCCATGTAGCCGCAGATAGAGACGCTCTGGGCCGACAGGCGCTGGACGCCGGAAAAATAGAGGTAGTAGCCGAGGCCGGTGTTGACGATGCCCAGGCAGACCATGCAGGCAATGTGGGTCGTATCCAGGCTGACCGGCGCCGTCGGCATGGACAAGGTGACGGCGGCGACGACGAGCGATGCTACCAGGAGCTGGCAGGCCGGGGACAGGATACCGCCGATGCCGCTGACCTTTTTCATGGCAATGACCAGCAGGGCGAAGCAGACGGCGCTCAGGAAACCGCAGACCAGGCCCCACGACAGGCCGTGAGCCTGGACGTCGGCGCCGTTGATACAGAGGATGCCGATGGTGACGATGACCATGGCACTTACCTTGGGGACCGTGAAGGGTTCATGGAAGACGAAGTACGACAGGATCATAATCAGGATGGGCCCGCAGTAGCGTGCCGAAAATGACAGCAGCCAGGATGAATTTGATGTACGCGTTTTTCATGAGCATCCCTCCTTTGAATCGATGATTCTAATATATCATATTTGCAGAGAGATGTCAGCCGACAAGGGCTGTTGCATGAAGGCTTCTGCCATGATTGGGGAAACCTCTCAGTCAGCTGCGCTGACAGCTCTCCTATCAGGAGAGCCTTTGCGAGCCACTAGCCACGAACCACGAGCCACGAGCCACTAGCCACGAACCACGAACCACGAAATCTATGGTATAATAGGAAAAAACGAAAGGGGCACTGCCATGAGTATGCATCATGAAGTAGGCATTACCTGTCCGAAATGCCAGAAGGCCGGTATCTTTACCGTATGGGACAGTATCAATACGAAATTGGATCCGGATATGAAGGACCGCGTCAAGTCGCAGGAGGCTTTCTGCTATTACTGCCCGCACTGCGGGACGGACGTCCACGTCGATTACGGCTTTTTATATCACGACATGGACCACCATTTCATGGTCTTCTACGCGCCGACCGATAAGGACCAGGAAAACGCCGACCGCGATATGGCCGACGGCCAGGCCCAGTTCAAGGCCATGGTGGACACGGCGGGGTATGTCATGCGCCTGGTTCGGACGAAAGCCGATTTGCTGGAAAAAATCGCCATCTTTGAAGCCGGCCTCGCCGCCCGCCTGATGGAACTGACCAAGGCAGCGGCCCTGGCCCAGGTCGGGGAAAAGGAAAAGGACTTCACCGTCACGGAAAGCCATTTCGTCACGGCTAAAGACGGGTCCCTGCGCCTGTCCCTGGTCGATGAAAAAAGTGGCCAGCAGGCCTATGTGGACTTTAATAATGGCCTGGCCCAGCTCTACGGGCAGTTCCAGCAGCACTTTGCCGACGACCTGCCGGCAGAAGACGCCGTCCTGGCCCGCAACGACGCGGACAGGACGGAGCCTGTCTCTTATGCACATCAGACGCTGCCGACGATAAGGCTCGTG
>ERZ1023639.621-NODE-621-length-9792-cov-8.027010_pt1 | contig 9792 bp, 6 predicted proteins | sample MGYA00380334_ERZ1023639 | MGnify/ENA primary metagenome ERZ1023639 (study PRJEB33179, sample SAMN07448971) | human gut metagenome | biome: Human-gut; feature: Human associated habitat; material: Faeces | host: Homo sapiens | place: India: Bhopal | collected...
ATCCCTGGCTGGAGTCTGTGGCTGCAGTGGTTAGCGCATTGGTTATGGCTGTCATGTTCCAAAATTCCCTTCGCAGAGAAGCAGAAAGTCTGCTGCGCCAGCACTGGGCCAGTTTGAATGGGGCGCAGAAAAAAGAATAACAAAAAGGAGTGAGACACCATATGCCTCACTCCTTTTTGATTAGTTGAATAGCGGTATCAAGACTTGCCTTATGGAAGAATCACTTGGAACCTCTCGCACACCATAACCAACTATCGTTCCATTCGCGTGCTTTCTCAAATGAGGTAATACGAATTCATTATAGAGGTCTGTAGCGAATGTGTAGTCTCCTCGACTCATGAGATGCTTACGGAGATAACCATTCATTATACCTACTACGTAATCAGCCAACTGAATTCCTGCGCTTTGAGAACTACATTCTGTCAGCACACCGTGATACACATTTTCGTATTTCACGAAGTCACCTTCGACCGTTATCCGATGACAGGCATCTTTGAGCTGCTTGACTTTATCCTGATTTAGCTCATCCATAATCACTGTGGCAAAGCCATCCGGACGGGTATCCATCTGGATACGCTGAAATGCCTCTTGCATGTGAAATTTCAGCACCTCGTTCTCCGCCTGATAGCATGGCTGGGTGTATACACAGGTCACCGTGAATATGAACAGCAGAGAGGGCTTGTCCACCACACGGTTGAAGAACTGGCGATAGTACCCTTTGAGTTTGTCAGGAGTAAAGGATTTCAGAAAATCGGCACGGTATTTTCCTTTTGAGATTTCCCACAAATCTGACCACTTAATTTCTTCGCCAACCGGGACACCATACTTAGTGTTGAGCTCCTGAATCTCTTTTTGGAACACACGATAATCGTTGGCAGATAAACGGACATTTGCCCGTATGTAGAAGGGATGGCTGCGACGGAACGACTCAGATGGCCGCTTATTATATGCACCAGCTTCATCAGTAAAAATGTAGTATGCTTCGGCCATCTGCTCACCTTCTACTCTTGTACTTGTTATAATAGGGTTTACTTGGCAGAATTCTCTTGAATGATATTGACCGCAAAATCTTTTGCACCAGAAAGTAATTTACGGCGAAGTGCTTTTTTATTATTTGCATCTTGTTCAGACGCAAACATACTTTTATTCCGCTTAAAAACACCGTTCACCTTATCGCTATCTGCGGGAACTTCAAACACGTTAACTAATAGATGAATAATGTCATCTACAGCAAACCACTCGCCCTTTCCTTCATTGGTGACGATGTACATTGCCATTATAACCTGTTCCTTTGCTCCAGAGAGGTCCTTTACGGCAGGGTAGCTTTTGGTATTCAAATCGTCAGCAGTAATGGATACATACATTTCGGAAATGTTGGAGGTTGACTTTTTCACTTTGGTGCGTGGTTTTTTCTCTCCGGAGTTTTCTTTCGGGACATATGTTTCTATAAATGCAATACCGGCTTCCGTTAACATATAGCACTTACCACTCTTTCCTTCGTCTACGGTAGCTGCATCCATAATATATCCTTTTTCAGCCAGTCTATTGAGCGACATGCTGGGATTCTTTGGTAATGACCGTCTGGCCTCGGCGTAATACCTTTTCACATCTTCAATGGAGAAGCACATATTCCTGTTTTTCTTCTCATCGAAATATGCAGCAAACAAGGTGAAATCCTGTTCAGTAAGTTGCCCATATTTTTTCAGAAAAGAAGAAAGGCTGACTCGGGAATAGTCAACGGCATCAGACACCGGTTCCGCTTCTGTATGCTCTGCTTCAAGGAGCGACTGCTGTGGCGCTGTTTCGATGTATGCTTTGTTTTCAGAAACAGATCGGGTTTGCACCATAGCGTTCACGGCAGCAGGTAAAACGGCGTTCATAAAGTTAATGCGTTGCTGCTCTACGGCATCGGCCGGGCCTTCGGCTTCAAATTCAATTTCGCCGACTTTATATTTCAGCTTTAAGGTATCGCTCACTTGTTCAATCCTCCTTACATCAAACCGGCTCGGTTATATAAATCTTCCATCATGACGCGGTAATCACGGGATATATTGTCAATATCGAGTTTGCCCGCTGTGTAAGTAATGCTGTGGGCAGAATTATTGCCCACCTCACGAAATGCATCAAAATTTTTTGAAATTCTTGCAGGGATACCAAGCGTTTTATTTTGTGTGGCATCTTTCACAATTCCTTCAAGCATTTTGTGACTGCCATCCGGCTTGGTGATATCAGTTTCTATGCCTTTATTTTGATATGCCAGCACCAACAGCACCTCAAATAGTCTGCGCATAAGAACGGCACACGCATCATAGCAGTTATGACCATAGGTGAAATTGATTTGCTGAATTAGTCTGGTCAAGAAAGGACGCTTTCCGCAAAACTTAGCTTCTTCAATCAACTCATCATGGGATTCAATGGTCACGGTATCTGTCCACAGAGCGCCATAGTCACGCTCCAGTGTCTGTAGTACTGTAGGAACAAACTCTATGGCATTCTTGTTTGCTTTTGAGCCAAGAAATGCCCGTCCTTTGCCCTTCGTTAGATTTGTCTTAAGGCGAGATGTATTGGGCTTGCTAAAACTGCATTCCTCCATCCAAACGGAAATGTTTGACATTATAAATGTTGTCTCGCCGTCTTCTTTGAAATGGTAAAAGCAAAGCAACTTAGCCCTTTCAACTTCCGTTTTTGCCGCGAGATCCGCGGCCTCCATATATTTTAGTAATTGCACAATTTCACCTCATTCCACCGCGGCTTGTCCGTTCATGAGCATGGGGAGCAACCAATCACGGAGTTTTGTGAGCTCTCGGTTTTCTTGCTCTGCTACTCTGATTTTTTGCTCAATCGGTTGCACCATTTCCTCGAAAGATTTTATCTGGTCTCTTCTGGGGATAACTACCTTCATCTCAAAGAGAGTATCTTTTGTAATAGAACCAAAGGTGGTTCCATTGCCATCCATCACATCAAAAAGTTGCTTAAATCCTGAAAGGGTATACAGCAAGTGAAGCTGAGACCCAAATTTGCTGTTTAGTGCAGCAAGGCCACGGCCAATGCAGCAATCCTCCATAGCAATATTGAGCGTACCCACCGGAGCGCGGACACTCATAAGGATGTCACCAGCTTTAGCAAATCTGGTTGGTGCAGATGTATACACCCTTGGAACAGGAAAGCGTGTACCGAAGTCTGTACAGCCTTGGTAAAAGATCGTTCCACTCCCATTTTCGTTATAGGTGTCACCCGATGGAGATTGCCCCATCGTTATGTTGGCAATATCAGACAGCTGCCCCGCGCTCCATCCCTTCGGGATTTTGCGCTTGAGCTGGTCATTCCAGACCATCTCGCCGCCGGAGGAACGATAGGGCTTGCCCTCTGCGTTCGGGAAATCAAACTGTGTAAACCAGTAGTCGTAGAGTGTTTTGGCCATAGACTCAAGATTAAAACAGATATTTCGGTTGTTGTTAATCTTTCGGGATATGGCTTCTATTGCCATCGCGATTTTCTTTTGTTCAGTGATATCTTCCGGATATGATATAGGTGCATCTTTTAATTCAGAAAGTGTTATCAACGGAACAGTACTGCCCTTATTATTTCTAATAAAATAATTCTGCATCCAAGCGCTGGCAAACCAATAATATGCATATAGAAGATCGACTTTTCTTGTGTCTATACGAGCTCGAAGCTGCTTGTTTGAAATCACATACTTTTTGTATTTTAAAGGAGCTTCAAGAATGCCTACTTGGCCAATAGTTCCTGCAGCAGTAAAAATCAGGTCTCCTTCTTCGGCGTAGCAATTCAGTTCATCTGCCTTTTCTTCCGTAACAAACACAAAGTCATCATCATAAAACTTATCTAATGACAAACTTAGATTATTGCCGCGAATTACAGGCACGCCGTCCAAAACAAAAAATTTACTACTGATGTTCGAACCAAATGGGCCAGATATGATGGCTCCTTTGTCGGAACGGCAAATATCATTAAGAGTTGTGTGTATCCACTTACTCATACTTCACCCGTCCCAACTGTACTTTAATTTCATCTTCCAGACGACGGCTTTCTGCAAACATTTCATCTAATCGAGAAGTGAAGTTATCCATCTTTTCCACAAATTCTTCTGGCGTCAACTCCACATACTCAATCCTGACCTCGAAATACTGGCCGGCAGAAAAGGAGAACTTCTTTCCCTCAATATCAGCATAGCTGACAGTTACACAGAAATCGTCCTCAGCCTTTCCGGCATTAAAGGTTTTGATGATATGCGTGATCTCATCAACGCTCAACACAGTACGCTGATTTTTGCCATCGACCTTTTCTTTCGTCCCCAGTTTGGATGCATCCATCAGAATCACATTTCCGTCTTTGTTTTCTCGGTCGATGAACAAAATGGACACATTGGTACCGGTGGTGGCAAAAATGTTGGAGGGCATAGAAATTACACCGCGAAGCATCTTTTCTTTTACCAAATACTCTCGGATCTTTTTTGCAATTCCCGATTTGGTCAAAAAACCTGTCGGAACAACAATCGCTGCTTTTCCCTTGGGGGCAAGTGAGTATAAAATGTGCTGGATAAACAGCAGATAGACTGCCATTTTTTCTATGTCCTTTTTGGGAATACTCGGCACACCTGCGAAAAAACGCTTCTTGTGATTATCTCCTGCCAAAGTATCTCGGCTGTCGGAGAAATCCATATTGAAAGGCGGATTGCTGACAATATAGTCAAACGTGGCAAGCCCATCGCCTTTGGCGTTTTTGTGATAAGGCCGCAACAAAGTATCGTCATGTACGACATTGGGCAGCGAGTGGACGAGATTGTTGAGAATCAGGTTCAAGCGCAGGAACTCGTTGGACTTCTGGGATATATCCTGGGTATAGATGGTGCAGTTGCTTTCGCCGATTTCGTGGGCCAACGCCAGCACCAGTGTGCCGGAGCCTGCGGCTGGGTCATACACCGTCACATTCTTTACACCGTTAGGCACCATGATTTTTGCAATGATGCTGGCGATGGAATGTGGCGTATAGTATTCGGCGTACTTACCGAAATCCTTATTGTAGTCCTTGATCAGATACTCGAATATTTGAGCAAAGAAATCGTACTTCTGCTCAAACACACTATCGAAGCTGCATTCGGCAATCTTGTCGATGATAGCACGGCAGAAATCGTCCTTCTTCTCAGCCTCAATCACATGCTGGGAGATACCGCTGAACAAGCGCATCTTGGACTGGCCGCCAGTCCGGACAGAAAAGATATCAATGTTGTATGTAGCAATATCCAGCAGAGTATCATCAAAGACCGTATGAAAATTTTCTTCATTTTTTCGGTTGAACAGGTAAGAGATAAAGTGAGTCTGCTTCAGTTTTGCAGTATCCGGGCCAAAACCAAGCAGGAACAGTTCATAGTCATCATCGGTCATCTGGGCGAGTTGCTTTTCGGCATCTGCCGGGGACAGCTTTGCCAGCGCGGGCTCTACTCGCTTCGCTTCGAAAAGGAACTTGTCGTTGAGAAACTTGTAAAGGAAAACCTCAGTGATGATTTTGTATTCGCTGGAGGCATTGCCCAAACCGAAATTGGTACATACAGCCTTCAGGCTATCGATCATCTGCTTGGTTTGCAGAGTAATATTGGAATCCATTATGATGCAAAATTCCTTTCCGTAAAGTATTCGTTGGAAATACAGGTGCCGATATACTTGATTTGCGCAGCAGAGTATTTCAAATGCTGGGCGTCAAGCTCCTGCTTAATCATCGGGAACATGCCCTGCATGAAGTAAGGCTCATTGTCCATCAAGTGACTATTGGAAAGCACTTGGGAATCCACCCGGTGCTTCAGGTGCGTAAGGACCTGATGCAGTACTACATCCCCAGCAATGGGAGGCGGCGTTTCACGCAGGCGTTTATGGGTACGCATAAATTTCACATCGCCATCGTATTTGGCAGCCAGCATCTGGTCAGCAAGATTCTTTTGCTCGGCCAGCTTGCGGATGCGCTCCAAGGCTTCGATATCCGCTGTCATTTCGTCAGCGGTCAATTCCTCGATATTCTTCTTAGCCAGCAAACGCTGCAGTTCTTCCAGTAGTGTGATGTACTCAGGGTCTTTTGGGTCGAGCGTGTGCAGAACGGCCTTGCGGGTCCGATTGAGGGTATCCTGATATTTATCAGCAATCACCAATTCTTTCTCGGAAACCTTGCGGAAATGGAACTCAATTTCGTCCATAGCAAGGTTCAGAATAGCGCTCATATCCTGGGCTTCTTCAAGAAGCCTCTTCTGGTTAATAAGTGCAATCCTATTGCAGACCTCGCTATAAAGGGCACCGATGTTGTTCAGGTCAAATTGGTCAGCCAGTTCGTCATAGCCGAACAGTTTTGCAACATTGAACAATTCTTTATACAGTTCCAATGCACGGCGGAGCTGTATGAGATCCTGTTTATCGTCTATGGCAGAAATCTGCTGTGAGAACACCTCCGCATTTCCAGTATCATACAGGAACAGTACGTCCTTAATGTCCTGCAAGTCTGCTTCAATTGTCTCCGGGGATTTGAAGATGTTATCATACTGCTTGAACTCATCGCCCAGTTCGGCCTGAAGCTCATCGAAATATGCTTTATTGGTCTTATCAAATTCCGCACGGATATCCGCAAAATCGACCACATAACCGTATCGATAATTCTTGTAGGGCCGGTTAACCCGGGTCAAGGCCTGTAACAGATTGTGGTCTTTGATCACACGTCCCAAGTAGAGTTTCTTCAGCCGAGGAGCATCAAAGCCGGTCAGCAACATGTTGTAGACCACGAGGAAGGCAATCGTGCCTTTTTTGAAGGCATCTATGTTGTCTTTTCGGGTCTCTTTGTCGTCTGCATCATGCAAAATCAATGCCGCAGAATAGGGATAGGATTTTAACTCTTCAAAAATCGCACGCGCCTGCTCGGAAGAATCGCAGACGATCATACCACCGATGGATTCATCGTTCATGGCGATACGGCTCTTGCGGAAATCGTCCGTAATATACTCGACCAAGGCAGAAACATATTTCGGATGCGCGTACATCTCTTTCTTATCGAGAGAGCCTTTGAGCATCTCAATTTCTTCCAATGCTTTTTGCAGCTTTTTCTTATAGGTAGTTTCAATGCCTTCGCGAATCAACTTGAGAGTATATCCATCAGCAATAGAGCGATTGTAGTAATATTTGTGGATATAATTACCGAACACAGACTTGGAATCATATTTTTTGCCTGCAATCGGCTTTCCGTCATCATCGTAAATCGTACCAATCAGTGGCGTGCCAGTCAATGCGATCATAACCGCTTCTCGGTCGGAGGAAAGTAGATTGGCCAGGAAGGATCCGGTAGGTTTATAGCTGCGGTGGGCTTCATCCAAGAAATAGATGCGCTGTACATTTACTGCATAGTCGGACTGTTTCGCAATGGATTCCTTGGAGAACTTCTGAATATTGACCACCGTGATCGTAGGTTTTCCGGTGTTGTTGACTGTTCCGGTGGAATGGATGTTTTTGATGAAGTCTTCCTTGGAATTGATTTCCTCTACATGAAGTCCACGAGCACGGAACTCATTGGCTGCCTGTGTCAATAGGTCAAGACGGTCTACGATGAAATAGAATTTTGCAATCGTTCCATGCTTCTGATAGTAGTCAGTCAGATAACGGACATTGTAATAGGCAAGCGCTGTTTTACCACTGCCCTGGGTATGCCAAATGATGCCGTTTTTTACCCCGGCATTCAATTTGTTTTCGATTGCTTTAGTAGCAAAGAACTGTGGATACCGCATCAGATGTTTTTCCAGATGGGTGATACCATTTTCATCTGTCCGTTCTACATAAGCGATTGCATATTTCAAGAAAGTTAGAATACGCTCAAACGAAAAAAGCGAAGTGATAATTCTATTGGTAGGCGAAACTGGGGAACTATTTGTTACATACTCCGGGCTATACTTGATGCTACTCAGATTGTTATCGGTCAGAATGAAATTTTCAACCGCCTCATCCTTCTCTGGCACGGAAGTCAGGAGCTTTTCGTCTTCCTCTCGGAAATGACTAAAAAACAGCTTCTCATAGCTGATGGTGGAGTAGAATGCTCCTTCCAGAGGGACGGCTTCGGTGTCATCATATTCGCTGTTGTTGGAAAAGACCATAATTTGTGTCAAGTTGATAAAGCGCCTAAACTTTTTATTTTTAACACGCATCAGCATACGGTCATATTCAGCCTTGATTCCACCCTTGTTATTAGGCTTCTTTACCTCAATAAAAGCCAGAGGAAGACCGTTGATCAGCGGTGTGATATCAGGGCGGAATTCATCAGAACCATTCTTGCACGTCATCTCTGTGACCACATGATAAGAGTTGACTGTCCCTTCGAAATCTTCAAAATCAATCAGTTTCAAGCCGTTGTATCCATTGATGAGAACTGAATAAAACTCCCTACCCAAATCATCGTTTTCCAGCATTGCTTTCAAAGCATTGACAATTTTCTGGACATCTGTGGTAGTCAAGGAAGTAGCATTGATCCGATTGATTGCATCACAAAGAACATCGACCAAAATGTTGGTATCGTCGTCGATGACTCCTTCATATTTTCTCAGAGAGATGTATTTATATCCCAGACGAGTGAAATGCACCAATGCAGGAATTTTGACTCGAGAGTTTTCATTGTGCGGCATTGTGCAATCCTCCTTTGTGGCAGAATTAGTTTTTCCCTTATGATTTCAACTTATAAATGCGGTTTCGATTGCTGCCCTCTGTAACAATCGTTCCCTCAACGATCATCTCGCTGAGTATCCGTCTTGCTCTTGCGTCTTTAACGCCGAGCATATCGGAAATATCTGAGCATTTTGCAGAAGCATGATCTGTAAGATATTCAAGGATGGCGATTTTTTGTGAGGCGGTTTTGGTACCTTTATCGCCATTCTTTATCGCTACTTTTTTATCGCTACTTTCTTTTTTGAGTAGCGATAATGATAGAATAATTCTGTCCGGTTCAGAGAGCTCCACGATAACTGGCTCTTTCCACCCCTGCTCACGCCAGACACGGAATATATTCGGAATACCACTTCCAGCACGCTCACCAATATCGATCAGGTTGAACATCTTCAGCATGGTTCCGTTCCGCGGGTCGGATACACCGCCACTTTTCGCCGCGTCCACTTCAATACGGAAGCTGCCAGGGTTGGACATGGTAATGCTGTCCCGCTTTTTAATAATGACCAGTCCCTGCCTGCCGTAATAATCAGCATTGACCAAACAGTTGGCCAGCGCTTCGCGCAGTGCCTGATGCACCGTAGTATCATCCACTCTGGTGCCGCCATCCATTTTAAACGGCACCTTGATGTCCTGAATCAGCTTGTTATAGACGCGGAAGTAGAAGTCGTACACATTGCCGCTCCAGTCGCCGGAGGAGGAGATGATGCGGTCAGTCCAGCGGGTGTCAGCATCGTACTGTTCCTGATAGTCCAGGAAGTAGGCATTAAATTCCCGCACGATGTCGTATTCGTTGCCGAACATGAGAAGACCTGCGGAGGTGGGATGCTTTTTCCCATCAGAGCCGATACCGACAGCACCCAGCTTCAAGAGGAAATCTTCATCCTCAAGAGCCTCCCAAATATGACCGGGACGGGACAAACGCATCCTTTGGCGGTAACTGCGGACGCTCTCTTTGTTGAATACGGTCATATCCATTTCATTTAGCACAAGCATGTCCTGAGTTTTCGCGGAAGCGTCGCGCACCATGGCCTGATATTCTTCCTTGGTGCAGAGGGAGTCGCCCTCACCATTTCGGCGGTAGGTGCAGAGC
>ERZ1023639.633-NODE-633-length-9648-cov-5.832065_pt1 | contig 9648 bp, 8 predicted proteins | sample MGYA00380334_ERZ1023639 | MGnify/ENA primary metagenome ERZ1023639 (study PRJEB33179, sample SAMN07448971) | human gut metagenome | biome: Human-gut; feature: Human associated habitat; material: Faeces | host: Homo sapiens | place: India: Bhopal | collected...
AAGAGATAGAGACATTGTGCCGGCCGGACTCTGCCGACTATCCGCATATTGCCATCTACTACTACATCCAGTTCAATCTGCACCTGCAACTGCTTGCCGCCACCGAGCATGCGCGCGCCAACGGCGTAGTGCTGAAAGGCGACATCCCCATCGGCATCAGCCGCAACAGTGTGGAAGCCTGGAAAGAGTCCCACTACTTCAACCTGAACGGACAAGCCGGTGCACCGCCCGACGACTTCTCCGTGAACGGACAGAACTGGGGCCTCCCCACCTACAACTGGGATGTCATGGAAAAAGACGGTTATGCCTGGTGGATGAAACGTTTCCACAAAATGGCAGAATACTTCGATGCCTACCGCATAGACCACATCCTCGGCTTCTTCCGCATTTGGGAGATACCGATGCACGCCGTACACGGGCTGTTGGGACAATTCGTCCCCGCCCTGCCCATGACGCGCGAGGAGATAGAAAGCTACGGGCTGGCATTCCGCGAAGACTTCTTCCTGAAGCCCTATATCCATGAGTACTTCCTCGCACAAATCTACGGCCCGCATACAGACTATGTGAAACAGACCTTCATAGAGCCGACAGACACGTGGGAGGTTTACCGCATGCGTCCCGAGTTCGACACCCAGCGCAAGGTGGAAGTCTACTTTGCCGGAAAAACGGACGATGACAGCATCTGGATTCGTGACGGGCTTTACGCCCTTATCAGCGATGTGCTGTTCGTGCCCGACCGCAACAATCCGCACGAATACCATCCGCGCATCGGCGTGCAGCACGACTACATCTACCGCGCACTGAACGATTGGGAAAAGGCTGCCTTCAACCGGCTGTATGACCAGTACTACTATCACCGCCACAACGACTTCTGGGGACAACAAGCCATGAAGAAACTGCCGCAACTGACACAGTCCACGCGCATGCTGGTATGCGGTGAGGACTTAGGCATGATTCCCGATTGCGTGGCATGGGTGATGAACGACCTGCGTATCCTTTCCCTGGAGATACAACGTATGCCGAAAGACCCGAAACAAGAATTCGGCCACACAGACTGGTATCCATACCGTTCGGTCTGCACCATCTCCACGCACGACATGTCTACCCTGCGCGGCTGGTGGGAAGAAGACTTCCAACAGACGCAGCGTTACTACAACACCATGCTCGGGCACTACGGTGCCGCACCGGCAACGGCCACGCCGGAGCTCTGCGAAGAAGTGGTTCGCAATCACCTCCATAGCAACTCCATCCTCTGCATCCTCTCCCTGCAAGACTGGATGTCCATGGACGGCAAATGGCGCAACCCGAACGTGCAGGAAGAACGCATCAATATTCCTGCCAACCCGCGGCACTACTGGCGCTGGCGCATGCACCTGACACTGGAACAACTGATGAAGGCAGAAAGCCTGAACGAGAAAATAAGGAGCATGATAGAAAGCACCGGAAGATAAGAAAGGATTCTTAACAAAGGGTTATTTTAGGCACGGATTACATGGACAATCACGGATAATATTGAAAGTAACCGTGATAACCCGTATAATTCCGTGCCTAAAATAATTCGATAAGTTCATTCCGACCCTCACATAATTGTATTCTATAAAAAACAATTTCGCGCTATTTTTATATTTTACAGAATACAATCCGCAACCTGAATCGTAATAACCGGATACTGATTTGCCCGTACCACAAAATATCAGTAAGTTTGCAGAAAACAATCTACAAGTAATGACCAGTTATATTTTCCTTGACACGCTTCGCTTCTTCGCCCATCACGGCGTGGGCGAACAAGAAACCGTGGTAGGCAATGAGTTTACCGTCAGCCTGCGCCTGCAAGTTGATATCCGGCGTGCGGCAGAAACGGACGACGTAGCCGACACCGTGAGCTATGCCGATGTACATACAGCTGTGAAGGCAGAGATGGACATTCCTTCCAAACTATTGGAACATGTATGCGGGCGAATTATAAACCGATTGTTCCACGACTTCCCACAGATAGAGGAAATAACCCTCAAGCTGGCAAAGCGCAATCCACCGATGGGCGCGGATATAGAGGCTGCAGGAGTGGAAATATGCCAACGCCGCGGAGAATGACAGATTGCCGAATCACCCCATTCACTACTGATACACAGACACTTCCCACTGCAAAGACACTGCATGCTTTTTGCAGTGGCGCTGCAAACGGTTTGCAGTAACACTGCACATATATTTGCAGTAGTACTGCAACAGCTTTGCAGTAACGCTGCAACAGATATGCAGTAGCACTGCAAAATGTATACAGAAGTTCTGCAGTGAGCATGCAGCAACTTTTCTGCCGTAGAATACGACCATTGATACCAATATTCCGTACCTTTGCCCCATCATCAACAAAAAGTCAATGAGAAACGCTATACAACGACTGGCATTACTCCCCATCGTCGCTCTCTTCCTGCTACCGGCCGCTTGCTATCAAATACAGCTCCGAGTTTCATTGAAGAAATGCCCTCTACCTGCCCACCCCTTACGACTTTACAAACCCATACAACTATGCAGACTTCAGAAGGAATGAACTATTGAAAATAAACCTCACAGAGTTCCGCTTCCCCTACCAATACCTCAACGACATAGAATGGGCAGATTCACCAACACCATTATTGTGCAACTCTATGACTTCAAACGGCAAGGGTGGGCTATCGCACCAGTGTGGGCTGTCCATGAACGAAGGGTAGCGATAGATTAAGAATGCCCAGTAGAACCGAGTTTCATCCTTATTTTTGCCGTTTCCGCTTCTTTGCCGATTCCACCGCTTCGGCCACCACCGGCTTATTTGCAAACCGCTTGGTGTAGTTGCTGTAATCGGGAACAGTGCGTTCATACGTCGGGTCGACAAACAACGGGCTGGAAATGATATGGTCTGCCGTACTGCGGTTGCAGCAGAACACGATGTTCTCCACACCGGCAAGGCGGGTCAACGCCTTCACATCCGTATCGTGCGGCTGAAGGGTCATCGGGTCGGTGAAAAAGAAAAGATAGTCAATCTCTCCGTCCACAATGCGCGAGCCCATCTGCTGGTCACCGCCCAAAGGACCGGATTTAAGGATAGTGAAATCCCACTCCACATCAGGATGTTTCTCCCGGAGGGCTTCGAGGATAAGGGTACCCGTGGTGCCCGTACAATAGAATTTATGCCCCATCAGCAATTCCGAGTTCCACAGTACCCACTCGATGAGGTCTTTCTTCATGGCGTCGTGTGCCACTAATCCGATTTTTCTAACTAGTTTTTCCATAATTCAAAACCTTTAATAGATTGAACAATTATAAAAGGCAACAGTTCCTACAATTGGGAAAAGAATTTCTTTCCATGCAGATAAAACTGCGCCAATATACTGTTTTTTGTCCGTTCCGGTATTACGGCAAGCGTAGTTTTTTTCAGATTCTCTTTGCGGGACGCTGCCAATGAAGTGCGGAGGGAGTGGTAGGCACGGCGCGCACGGAATACGGCCAAAGCATTGGGTAACTGGCCTTTCAGCATGAAACTGAACGCAGCCACATAATCGAGCACCGCACGTACACGCATCACGGACGCCAAGTCCTCCTGCGGCAGATTCTTATAAAGCATGACAAGGTTATTACGAAAATTGAGGAAGGTCTTGCGCGGATTCTCCTTCTTCAAAGTGGCCCCTCCCACATGAAATACCACACTCTGCGGTATACATGCCAACTGTCTGCCACGGGCACGAAGCCGCCAACATAAATCTATCTCCTCCATGTGGGCAAAAAAACGTCCGTCCAGCCCACCCGCTTCCCGGTAGTCTGCCAGACGGATGAACAGAGCCGCCCCCGTAGCCCAGAAAATGGGTATCACCGTGTCGTATTGCCCCTTGTCCTCTTCTACCACGCCCATAATACGGCCGCGGCAGAAGGGATAGCCATAGCGGTCGATGAACCCTCCCGCAGCTCCGGGATATTCAAACTGCCCCTTGTTACGCCAACTGCGTATCTTCGGCTGGCAAGCGGCCGTCTCCGGATAGGCATCCATATACTCTGCCAACGGGACAAGCCAGTGCTCGGTGACCTCTACATCGGAGTTGAGCAGCACTACATATTCTGCCTCCACCTGCTTCAATGCCAGATTGTATCCGTCGGCAAAACCGTGGTTCTCTTCCAGCAGAATCAAGTGCACAGAAGGAAACTCGCGACGGAGCATTGCCACAGAAGCATCCGTAGAGCCATTGTCCGCCACATACACCACAGCACCATCCACCTCCGAAAAACGCACAACAGAGGGAAGGAAGGAACGGAGCATATCACATCCGTTCCAATTCAATATGACAACAGCAATCTTATCCATGTTGCACAGATTCTTTTCGTTTATTTTTCCAGCGTTTATGAGACCAGAACCAATAAGCCGGTTCGCGCCGGATGGTCTGCTCCAGACGACGGACGAAGCACTCGGTTATCTCGCCATCTGCCGTCTGCTTGGGAGTTTCGGTAACCAAATCGAAGAGCACTTTGCAATATCCCCTGGATGTCCGTTCCAATTCACAATAAAAGACGGGGAAGTCCATCAGCTTGGCAATGCGCTCGGCGCCATCCATGAACACGGTGTCCTGATTCAAGAAAGTGGTCCAATAATGGGCCTCGCTGCGGTTGGGCGACTGGTCCGTAATCAGGCCGATGGCTATCTGCCTGCCTTCACGGCGAAGCTTTATCACTTCGCGTGCCGTGGAATGTTTCGCCACATTGTATCCTCCGAACCGGGCGCGGATATGCTTGAACATCTCGTCCAGATACTTATTGCTTAGCGGTTTGTACACCTGCACCGGGATGTCGCCCGGACGCATGATGGCCCCCATGCCTATAATCCACTCAAAATTGGCATAATGGGGAATCAACAGTACAATGCCTCCATGCTTCTCTATCATGGCAAGGTATTCTTCCTTATTATCATACTTCATCCGGCGGCAGAGCTCCTCGAAAGACATGCGCAGCATCTTCACCTCTTCCAGCATATAGTCGCGATATAATGGTAGAACTTGCGCTCTATCTCCATCAATTCGGTTTCCGACTTCTCCGGAAAGGAATTGCGAAGGTTGCGGCGAACGACTTTCTTCCGATAATGCACGACGTGGCGCATCAGGAAGTACAGCCCGTCGGACAATGCATAAAGCGCCCGGAAAGGCAGAAGTGCCACAAGCCACATGCCCGCATAAGTCAGCCAATAGACAATTTTTGATTTCACTTCGTCAGTTATGAGTTATAAGTTATTTGTTGCAAAGGCGGCATTCCTCATTCCATTACTCCCAAGAGTGCGGTGCCGTCGGCATTGAAATCGCCCAGGCGCACAGACACGAGCTGGTTGTCCAAGGCAGCATCATGAGGGACTTCCACACGGATATAATTGGGAGTGAAGCCGTGCATCGGCAGTCCGGGTTTGGGACGTTCCAGCAACACCGGCATCGTCTGCCCGATATGGCGCGCATAAAAAGCACGGGTCTTTTCGTCCGAAAGCTCCAGCAATTGCTGGCTCCTGCGGTGCTTTTCTTCGGGTGCCACCACGTGGTCTATCTTCAAGGCCTGCGTGCCGGGACGCTCCGAATAGCTGAAGACATGGAGCTGCGTCACGTCCAGGCTCTCGATAAACTCATAAGCCTGCCCGAAATACTCCTCCGTCTCTCCACGGGTACCCACAATCACGTCTACCCCTATAAAGGAATCGGGCATCACTTCCTTTATCTTCTTTATCTTCGAGGCAAACAAGGCGGTATCGTAACGGCGTCGCATCAGCTTCAGCACCTCGTCACTGCCCGACTGCAGCGGTATATGGAAATGAGGCATGAAATGCCGGGAACGGGACACGTATTCTATGATTTCATCTGTCAGCAGATTCGGCTCGATGGAGGATATGCGGTAACGCTCAATGCCTTCCACCTCGTCCAGCGCCTTCACCAAATCGAAGAAAGTCTCACCGGTAGACTTGCCGAAGTCTCCGATATTGACGCCGGTCAATACAATTTCCTTTCCACCTTCGGCAGCCGCCTGGCTGGCCTGCTCCACCATAGAAGCAATGCTGCCGTTACGGCTACGTCCGCGGGCAAAGGGAATGGTGCAATAGGAACAATAATAATCGCAGCCGTCCTGCACTTTCAGGAAGAAACGGGTCCGGTCGCCACGCGAACAAGACGGGGCAAACGAACGTATATCCTTCAAAGCGGAAGTGTAGGCCTCGCCGGTCTCGTGCTTCTGCAGATTGCCCAAGTAGTGAAGCAAGTCCTTCTTCTGCTCGGCTCCCAGCACGACGTCCACACCTTCTATCTTTGCCACCGTCTCCGGTTTCAGCTGGGCATAGCAACCGGTCACCACGACAAATGCACCCGGATGTTGCTTCACCAGTTTGTGGATGGCCTGGCGGCACTTCTTGTCCGCCACTTCCGTCACCGAGCAGGTATTCACTACACAAATATCCGCTTTCTCACCCTTGCGCGCCGTACGTACGCCCGCTTCCCGCAAAATTTTACCGATAGTAGAGGTCTCCGAGAAGTTCAGTTTGCACCCCAACGTATAGTAAACCGCCGTCTTATCTTGAAATATATTGGTATCTATCATGAGCTTATAAACACATTTATGCTGCAAATATATACATTATTAATCTATTTTTCCTACTTTTGCACACTCAACTAAAATTTGTGCAATGATACAAGAGAACTTTATCAAACTATACGAGCATAGTTTCCGCGAGAATTGGGACCTCCCCTGCTATACCAACTATGGAGAAAACGAGAGCTATACTTATGGCGAAGTGGCACAAGAAATAGCCAGACTGCACCTTATTTTCAAGTACTGCCAACTGCGCCGCGGCGACAAGATAGCCGTCATCGGCAAGAACAATGCCCGCTGGTGCATCGCCTATATGGCCACCATCACCTACGGCGGTATCGTAGTCCCCATTCTGCAAGACTTCAACCCCAATGATGTCCATCATATCGTAAACCACTCCGAATCGACGTTCCTCTTCACCAGCGATGCCATTTGGGAACATCTGGAAGAAGAACGGCTTACCGGAATTCGCGGTGTGTTCTCGCTGAGCGACTTCCGCTGTCTGTATCAGCGGGACGGCGAAACCATCCAGCGTTTCCTCAAGCATCTGGGCGATGAAATGGAAGCGACCTACCCGAACGGGTTCCGCAAGGAAGACATCGTTTACACGGACCTTTCCAACGACAAGGTCATGCTGCTGAATTATACCTCGGGCACCACCGGATTCAGTAAGGGCGTCATGCTGACGGGAAACAACCTGGCCGGCAACGTCACCTTCGGCATACGTACCGAGCTGCTGAAGAAAGGGGACAAAGTGCTCTCTTTCCTGCCTTTGGCACATGCATACGGCTGCGCATTCGATTTCCTTACCGCCACGGCCGTCGGCACACACGTCACACTGTTGGGAAAAGTGCCTTCCCCAAAGATTCTGATGAAAGCTTTCGAGGAAGTGAAACCCAACCTGATTATCACCGTCCCCCTTGTCATTGAAAAGATATACAAGAATGTCATACAGCCCATCATCAACAAAAAGACCATGAAATGGGCGCTCAGCATTCCCTTGCTCGACGGACAGATATACGGGCAAATCCGCAAGAAACTGATTGACGCACTGGGCGGACGTTTCAAGGAAGTCATCATAGGAGGCGCAGCCATGAACCCGGAAGTGGAAGAATTCTTCCACCGCATCAAGTTCCCCTTCACCATCGGCTACGGTATGACCGAATGTGCCCCTCTCATCAGCTATGCTCCCTGGAATGAATTCGTCCCGACTTCCTCCGGACGGGTACTCGACATCATGGAAGCCCGTATCTGCAAGGAAAACCCGGACGACAAACTCGGCGAAATACAAGTACGTGGCGAGAACGTGATGACGGGTTATTACAAAAACCCCGAAGCCACCAAAGAAGTCTTCACCGAAGACGGATGGCTTCGCACCGGCGACTTGGGTACACTGGACGACGACAACAACCTATACATACGCGGACGCAGCAAGACCATGATTCTCAGTTCCAGTGGACAGAATATCTTCCCCGAAGAGATAGAAGCACGGCTCAACAACATGCCTTTCGTCCTGGAAAGTCTTGTCATCGAACGGAATAAAAGACTGGTGGCACTGGTTTATGCCGACTATGAAGCCTTGGATTCTTTAGGGTTGAACCAGCCGGACAACCTCAAAACCATTATGGATGAGAATCTCAAAAATCTGAATAATAGTGTGGCAGCCTACGAAAAAGTAAGCCAAATCCAACTTTATCCGACAGAATTTGAGAAAACGCCCAAAAGAAGTATCAAGAGATACTTATACAACAGCATTGCCGAAGATTAATATGTTGTAAAACATATAGATAGGGATAAAAACAGCCGAAGCTCCAAAAAAAATATAAAAAAAGTTGGGGTTTCGAGAACAACATATTCAAAAAGTACATACCTTTGCAACGTTTTAATAAAGCAATTGATTGTATTACGTTTTAAAAGTAAAGAAAATGAAAAAATTAGTTTTGATGGCCGTAGCTATCGTAGCAGTATCTTTCGCATCTTGTGGTAACAAAGCAGCTAACGCTGAACAAGCAACTGCAGATTCTATCCGTATCGCTGACTCAATCGCAGCTGTAGAAGCAGCAGCAGCTGAAGCCGCAGCAGCAGCCGCAGCAGCTGACACTGTAGCAGTAGATAGCGCAGCTGTTGTAGCTGAATAATTTTCAGTACAACACTCGAGAGAATTGAAAGTCTGACGTGCATACAAGCACACCAGACTTTTTTTATGTCTTATCCTCTCCTTCTGTTCCCTTCCAATTGTTAAGTCTTGGTCTTATTTCACAAAAAAGGGTATTATATGGCAGATAAATGATAAAGTATAGTGCATATACCAAATAAAAGCCGTTACTTTGCATCAACAAAACAATAAGAGGTTTATTACGATCTACGTTTCACTATGTTTCTCCTCGATTAGCCACATTGAGAATTTTCATTTCTGACTACAACTTCCTAAGACTCCTTTATTGAATTATTAATTTTTTATTTTTGTATTTTATGAATATGTACATTGGAAACCTTAGCTACAACGTTAGGGAATCAGATTTGAGACAAGTAATGGAAGAGTATGGAACAGTAGAATCAGTAAAACTGATTATGGACCGTAATACAAACAGATCAAAAGGTTTTGCCTTCGTAGAGATGCCCGAAGCTGCTGAAGCCCAACAAGCAATCAACAAACTGAATGGAGCAGAATATGTAGGCCGCCAAATGGTAGTGAAAGAAGCATTGCCAAGAAACTAAAAGAATTATTGGCTGACAATAAGGCAAAGAGCATACCCCTGAGTGGATATGCTCTTTTTTTTTGCATTAGTAACCTCGTAAAGAGACACAAGAGTATTCTTGCCAAACCTCTATACCACGCGCGTAAACCTCTACTTCAGATTCGTAAACCTCTATAACCGCAGCTTTACGTATCCCTCAATAAGCTCACACACATACGCTCCGAACATAGAAAAGCCCGGTCCTTTATCAGAACCGGGCTTCCTTATCATTATGAAGTCTTTTCTTATGCTTCTTCAGCAACTACTTCGAAAGGAATTTCTACAGAAACTTCCTTGTGCAGCTTAACGATAGCCTTGTAGTTACCAACTTCTTTCA
>ERZ1023639.636-NODE-636-length-9619-cov-7.104454_pt1 | contig 9619 bp, 8 predicted proteins | sample MGYA00380334_ERZ1023639 | MGnify/ENA primary metagenome ERZ1023639 (study PRJEB33179, sample SAMN07448971) | human gut metagenome | biome: Human-gut; feature: Human associated habitat; material: Faeces | host: Homo sapiens | place: India: Bhopal | collected...
CCGGGACGCTGCTGGAGGACAGCGGCATTCCGCGGGTGGTGCTGAAGAAAGAAACGGCAGAAGGGTATGAGCAGCTCTCAGAGGTGAATCGGAAGATCCGGGCAGAGCGGGAAAAGCGGAAGCTCTGCCGGGAGATATGCCAGCAGACACCCGCAATGGAGCAGGACATCCAGAAAACAGAAGAACACCAGAAGGAGGTGCGGGAGCATGAACATCGGAGGCGGTGAAGCGGCGGACCAGCTGGTACGCATGATGCTCTCCGGCAGCGAGGTCGCTGTCCGGCTGAGCGGCTCCGCCATTAAAAATGTACTGGCGCTCACCATGGCGCTGGCGAAAAAACACAAGACCATTTCCGGCAAAGTCAATCTGGCAAAGATGCTGAAGGAGACCCGCGATGTGCGGCGATTTTCCATGTCACCGGAACAGTATCAGCAATTCAGGCAGCGGGCAGGCAAGCAGAAGATCCTGTTCTCTGCCATCCGTGATTCGGATAACAAGGGAAAAGTCGTGGATGTGATCATGCCGGTAACGGAGATCGACCGCGCCAATATGATCTTTGAGCGCATCCGATATACCGGGCAGCCGGAACAGGCGCGGCAGGATGCCCCCTCTAAGGAGCAGGAAGCCCGTGTGGGACAGGAGGCGCCGCAGCGCGAACAGCAACGCCCTCGGCAGGGGGAAACGCCTGTGACACCGCCTGTGGGCAAGCGGCAGGAGGTGGCGCCAAAAAAAGAATCTCGGTCGGGAACAGACTTGCCAGATACCAAAGGCAGATCGACCTCATCCAGCGGCAGGGAAACGGCTGCCGGGACGATGACGAGTGAGCGCCCTTCGGTTCTGGAACGGCTGAAAGGCTATCAGGCGCAGCTGGATACCCGGCAGAAGTCTGCCCCGGCCAAGGAAAAGATCCGTCAAAAAGTACGACCGGATAGGACAAAGTAAGGAAGCCGTTTCGTCAGCGAGGCCGGCAGAGCATTCTACTCTGCCGGCCTCGTATTTTTTACGCAGGAGGTGATGCGGCTGAAAAAGACATCCCAAACAACGGATCTGGTACTTGCCCTGTTCCTCTATATCCCTGTGGTATGGGCGGCGCTGCTGATCGCCCAGTCCCTTGGCGGCGGTCTGCCGGAGCTGCTATCAAACTTAACTGCCGCGCTGGAACAGCCCTTCCAGATCCAATGGACAGACAAGAGTCTGTTGTCCATTCTCGTCGGCACCGGCGCGTATCTCATGGGGCTGTGTCTCTATGCTTCCGGACAGGGCAGGACACGGGACGGAGAGGAACACGGCTCCGCCGCATGGGGCTCTCCCCGGCAGCTCAACGCGCAGTTCCGGCAGAAGCAGAACAAGATCCTCACCCGCCATGTGCGGCTGGGGCTGGATACCCACAAGGACCGGCGGTCCCTGAAGGTGCTGGTGATTGGCGGCAGCGGCGCGGCCAATAGCCGCGGCTATGTCAAGCCCAACATTCTGGAAGCAAACAGCAACTATGTGATCACGGACCCGAAGATGGAGGTGCTGACCGCCACCGGAGGGTATCTGAAACGGCAGGGATACGACATCCGAGTGCTGAATCTGGTGGATCTGTCACAGTCGGACGGCTATAACCCGTTCCGCTATCTGCGGGATGAAAAGGACGCGCTAAAGCTGGTCAACACGCTGATCCAGGCAACGACGCCCAAGGGCAGTCACGAGTCCGATCCGTTCTGGTCGAAGTCCGAGACAGCACTGCTGCAGGCCATCATCCTCATGCTGTTCCAGGAAGCGCCGGAATATGAGCAGAATTTTTCAATGGTGCTGCGTGTGCTGGAATATGCCGAAGTGAAGGAGGACGATGACGAGTATGTCTCCCCGCTGGATCTGCTGTTCCGGGCAATGGAGTATGAGAACCCGGAAAGCGTTGCCCTGCGGCAATATAAGGTTTTCAAGCAGGCGGCGGGCAAGACGGCAAAATCGATTCTGGTGTCTGCCGCTGTGCGGCTGGCACCCTTCAATCTGCCGCAGATCAAAGCTGTCACCGACCATGATGACATGGATCTCTACACGCTGGGAGAGCGAAAGTGCGCTCTGTACGCCGTCATCCCGGATAACGACACGAGCTTCACTTTTTTGGTGAGCCTGCTCTATTCCCAGATTTTCCAGACCCTTTACTACTGCGCAGACCAGATCCATCACGGAGCCTTGCCCTGCCATGTGCATTTCATCTTGGATGAAGCGCCATCGGTCAATCTGCCGGGGCTGCCGCGGGAGCTTGCGACCATGCGCTCACGCAACATCTCCTGCAGCACCATCATCCAGAACATGGCGCAGATCAAGGAGCTGTATAAGGACTCGTGGGAAACCATCCCCGGCAACTCGGACACGCTGCTCTATCTGGGCGGTAACGAGGCAAGCACCCACAAGTACATTTCCGAGGCGTTGGGCAAGTCCACCATCGACACCAAGACCCACGGGCAGACGAAGGGGCGGTCCGGGTCTTACTCCACCAACTTCCAGATCAGTGGGCGGGAACTGCTGACGCCGGACGAGGTGCGGATGCTGGATAACCGGTATTGTATTCTGTTTATCCGCGGCACACGGCCGGTGATGGACGAAAAGTATGAGCTCATGGAGCATCCCGCCATCCGCTATACGATGGATGGCGGCGGACCGCCCTACATCCACCACGGAACGGTGGAGCCTCCCATTCCGGGAGAGCCGCTGTTCCAGATTGATTTTGACAATGAAAAGGAGAATGCTGCAGCATGAAACACGATTTGAACAACAAAAATTTTGAGAGAAAGGCAAAGCGCGTCTATTCCGTCTTTGCCTGCGTTGCCTTGCTTCTGGTCGTCACCGCAGTGCCTGCGCTGGCGGCAGATGACCCGCTGACGGTGGTCAACAACCTGTCTGATTTCATTTTCTCACTGATCCGCGCCATTGGCCTCATCCTGCTGGGCTTCGGTATTTTGCAGGTGGGCCTGTCTCTCAAGAGCCATGACCCCTCCCAGCGCGCCAACGGTATGCTGACGGTGGCAGGCGGCATCGTCATTACCTTTACTAAGGAGATCCTCTCCCTCATCACCGGCTGAAAAACGCGGCAGGGTGAACGGCATGATACCGTTCACCCTGTTCTTCCCGTAGGAGGTGATTTTGAATGGGAAGTGGAAACTGGATCGTAGACAATTTGAACTCTGCGCTGGAAATGTGGAACGGAAGGCTGGCAGAGATCTGGCAGCTCATCAGCACCTCGCCGGAGTCCTTCAAGGGCGGCGGTGTCTGGAATGTCATCGTGAACATCAACGATGGATTAAAAGCTGTGGGGTATGCGCTGTTGGTGCTGTTTTTCGTAATGGGCGTGGTCAAGACCTGCGGCAGCTTTACCGAGATGAAGAAGCCGGAAGTGGCCTTCAAATGCTTCATCCGCTTTGTGCTGGCGCAGGCGGCGGTATCGTGGGGCATGGAGCTGATGACCGGCGCGTTTCGCGTTGCCCAGGGCATGGTGACGACCATCATGGATTCCTCCGGGCTGACGGCGATGTCTGCCACCACATTACCGGATGAACTGGTGAGTGTCATCGAGGATGTGGGCTTTATTGACTCCATCCCCCTTTGGGCGGTGACGCTGCTGGGCTCGCTCTTTATCTGGGTGCTCTCCCTTGTCATGATACTGACGGTATATAGCCGTTTTTTTAAGCTCTATATCGCAACGGCCATCGCACCCATCCCGCTGGCCAGCTTTGCGGGACAGCCCTCCAGCAGTATCGGCGTAGCCTTTTTGAAAAGCTATGCCGCCATCTGTCTGGAGGGCTGTGTCATCGTATTGGCCTGTGTGATCTTCTCTGCCTTTGCCTCGTCCCCGCCCGCCATCGCGGACGATACGCTGGCGGCAGCCACCATCGTGTGGAACTATGTGGGCGAGCTGATCTTCAATATGCTGGTGCTGGTAGGCGCGATCAAGATGAGCGACCGCATCATCCGAGAGCTGATGGGCCTTGGCTGATTCAGCGCCACAGGCCCTCTGTGCTGACGGTGTCTTCGCCGTTCTCCCGTGCTTTGCGAACACGGTAGGAGAAATACTCCATAGCGGCAGCGTCATCCCGTGCCTGCATAACAAGATCGCAGACAAAGCGGATCAGCGAAAGCAGCCAGGACAGCACCACCAGCCCTACAAGAGCGAACAGGATGCGGTCTGCCAGCACGGTATGGGTGCGATACCAGCCGTGGAACACCGTCAGCATGGACACGGTGTACAGCAGCGGGATGGTCATCCGCGTCAGCGCGGCCAGCCGGGAGAGAAGCGCCAGGACGCCAAGCCCGGCGATCATCAGAAAAGCGATCATGTGTCACGACCTCCTTCATCGGGTTTGTGGCATAGTACCATGACTGCACAGACAAAGCAAGAGTCTGTTCAGCAAAACTCAGAAAAAACTTGGAGGTGATCTATTGGAGGTCCGCATCAACAAAGAAGTACGAAATTACCAGGAGAGTCTATTCTTCGGGCTGTCCCTGCGGCAGTTGCTGTTCGCACTGCTGGCGGTCGCCGTGGCAGTGGGCGTATATTGCGGCCTGCGCCCTGTGCTGGGGAATGGGGAAATCGGCTGGGTCTGCGTGCTTGCAGCCTTTCCCTTTGCCCTGGGCGGCTTTTTTCAGTATAACGGCATGACGCTGGAACGCTTTCTGCTCGCGTATATCCGCTCGGAATTCCGGTTTCCCCGCAGGCTCGTATTCAAATCGGACAACATATACGCCAAAGCTCTGGAAAATTCAACGATAAAGGAGGCTCTCAAACTTGATTAAAACTCTGCAAAATACACTGAAGCAGGACAAAGAAAGATTTACGGTTCCGAGATCTGTACAGGACATCATCCCCATCCGCCGCATCTGGCCGGATGGGGTCTTTCAATTTGGCAGCAAGTATTCTAAAACACTGCGTTTTAGCGACATCAACTACGCCATCGCCTCGAAAGAGGATAAGACGGCGATGTTTCTCAGCTATTCCGAATTGCTGAACGCGCTGGACACCGGCTCCACCACGAAAATCACCATCAACAATAAGCGCCTGGATCGGCGCAATTTTGAGCAGGAGATCCTTATCCCGCCCAAGGGAGATGATCTGGACGGCGGACGTAAGGAATACAACGCCATGCTGCTGGATAAGGTGACGGACTCATCCAACAGCGTGGTGCAGGAACGCTACATCACCCTGTCCGTCCACAAGAAGAATGTGGAGGAAGCCCGCGCGTTTTTTGACCGCACGGTCCATGACGCATCGTCCCGTCTGAACCACATGGACTCCCACTGCGAGGAACTGGACGTGGCAGACCGCCTCCACATCCTGCATGATTTCTACCGTGTGGGAGAGGAAAGCGAGTTCCGCTTTGACCTCCGGGAGAACATGAAAAATGGGCGCTCCTTCAAGGACGCCATCTGCCCGGACAGCATGGAATTCAAAAAGGATCATTTTATCATGGGCGGTAAATATGGCCGGGTGCTTTTTTTGAAGGAGTATGCCAGCTACATCAAGGATTCCATGATCAATGAGCTTACCAGCCTGAACCGCAGTCTCATGCTGTCCATTGACATCATCCCTGTTCCTACCGATGAGGCGGTGCGGGAGATGCAGAACCGCCTGCTGGGCGTGGAGACCAATGTGACCAACTGGCAGCGCCGGCAGAACGCCAACAATAACTTTTCTGCCGTTGTACCTTACGATTTGGAGCAGCAGCGCAAGGAGACCCGTGAGATGCTGGACGATCTCACTACCCGTGATCAGCGGATGATGTTTGCCGTGGTGACGTTGGTGCATCTGGCAGACAGCAAGGAAGAGCTGGACAGTGATACGGAAACGCTCCAGTCCATTGCCCGCAAGCACCTCTGTCAGCTTACGACACTGAACTGGCAGCAGGCGGACGGGCTGGTGACGGCGCTGCCGCTGGGCCTGCGCCGCATCGATGCTCTGCGTACTCTGACCACGGAAGCGCTGGCTGTTCTCATGCCCTTTAAGGCCCAGGAGATCTGGGACCGGGGCGGCGTGTACTACGGGCAGAACGCCATTAGCAAAAATCTCATCGTGGCGGACCGCAGGCAACTTCTCAACGGCAACGCATTCGTTCTGGGTGTTTCCGGCTCCGGTAAATCCTTCAGCGCCAAGAAGGAGATGGTGTCACTGGCGCTGTCCACGCAGGACGATATCATCGTCATCGATCCGGAATCGGAGTACCGCCCCCTCATCGAAGGACTGGGCGGCCAGGTCATCAACATCTCCGCCACATCTCCCAACCATATCAACGCCATGGATATGGAGCAGGGCTATGGGGACGGAGAGAACCCCGTGGTGCTGAAATCCGAATTTCTGCTCTCCCTCTGTGAACAGCTCATCGGGGCAGGCAAGCTGTCTGCCAAGGAAAAATCCGTCATCGACCGCTGCACCGCACAGGTGTACCGGGACTATATCCGCAGCGGCTATCACGGCGCGGTCCCCACCTTGCAGGACTTCCACGCGGAGCTGCTCCGCCAGCCGGAAAAGGAAGCACAGGATGTGGCGCTGGCCATTGAGCTGTTTACAGACGGCAGTCTCAACACCTTTGCCAAGCCCACCAATGTGGACACCAATGCCCGCATCCTCTGTTACGATATCCGGGATCTGGGCAAGCAGCTCCTGCCGGTGGGGATGCTGGTGGTGCTGGACAGCATCTTCAACCGCATCATCCGCAACCGTGGGCTGAAGCGCAACACCTGGATCTATATTGATGAGATCTATCTGCTGTTCCAGCATGAGTACAGCGCCAACTTCCTGTTCACCCTGTGGAAACGAATGCGAAAATACCAGGCTTGCGGAACGGGGATCAGTCAGAATATCGAAGACCTGCTGCAGTCCCACACGGCCCGCACCATGCTGGCAAACAGTGAGTTCCTCATCATGCTGAATCAGGCGGCCACAGACCGGGAGGAACTGGCGCACCTGCTGAACATCTCAGATAACCAGCTTTCCTACATCACCAATGTGGACTCCGGCCGGGGGCTCATCAAGTGCGGCAGCGCCATCGTGCCTTTCGTGGACAGCTTTCCCCGCCACACCAGGCTGTATCAGATGATGACGACCCGCCCCTACGACCTTATTGCGTGATGTTCTATGAAAAAAATCAAATAAAAACCCACGCTCTCTGAACGCATCAAGGAAAAGGCGGTATCGACACCCAGAGAACTGCTACGCAAAGGCTTAGACGACGGCTCTGAGCGGCTGCGGACGCAGCTGCGGGATACGGCCCAGCACGGGCAGGCAGACGAGTACGGCGGCGACACCATTGAGGATACCGCCGCCCGCGGCCTGCGTCGGGCAGAAAAGGAACTCACCCGGCAGCGGAAGAAGAAACCGCAGGAGCCGCCGCCGGAGGGCGGCGCTCCTGCTGCCGATGCCACAGGGCAAAAGCCTTCTGCTATCAAGGAAAAAGATACCACTTCTGCCGGGTCGCAGCCGCAGACCGCTGCGGAGCGTGGACGGCAGCAGGCGCGCCAGAACGCCGCGCAAAAGGCCGCCAAGGTCAAGACAAAAGATACTTATATCGGCGCACAGACAGAGACACAGGTCACAGTGGCAGCGGAACCGCAGCGGCAGGGGCAGAGAGTATTCATGGAGGAACGCGGGCGCAAAGCTGCCCGATGGCAGGCAGAGCAAAAGCGAGCCGTATCGCGCCGCCGAATCAAGACGGCACAAGCCTTACATTCAGACAGGGACGGTAGCGCCATGCCGGACAGAATGCGTTCGGAGCAGATACCGCACATCAAAGAACGGGCTGAAACCAGCGTGCCCAAACCAGCGAGGAAAAAGCACTTGCCGATGGGGCGTGACATCGTCTCTGTTTCGCCGCGTTCTAAGAAGATAGCTGATACAGCGAAAACTTTGGAGTCCGCACAGAAGCAGGCGGCCATGCTGCAAAGCAACGCCCATGCCGCACGGGAAGCAGCGGTGCAGACAGCGCGGTATCAGCAAGCCGCGAAAGCGGTGCAGGCCACGGCGCAGAAAGCATCCCAGGCGGCAGGACGGGCGCTGCGGGCCATCCTGTCCGCCGCCAGAAGTCTTGCGGCGGCGATGATGGCTGGCGGCAGTACGGTCCTCTCGATGGTGTTAGTTATCTGCCTGATCGGGCTCCTGGTCGCGTCACCGTTTGGGATATTCTTTTCCGGCGAGGACAGCGGCACCGGATATACGATGCCGGAGGCTGTGACTATGCTGAATACAGAGTTTACAGACCGCATCGAGCAGATCAAGGCGGAGAATCCGCATGATGAATTGGATATGGACAACGCCGGCAGCGCCGCCATGATCTCTAACTGGCGGGATGTGCTGGCTGTTTATGCTGTGCGGACAACGACAGATGCATCGTCGCCGGACGAGGTGGCGACGCTGACGGAAGAAAAGCTGGATATTCTGCGGCAGATTTTCTGGGATATGAACGCCATCTCTTATTGGGTGGAAACCATCTCAGGCGACAAGGATGAAAGCGATACCGTCATCCTGCACATCCGGGTTGCGGTGAAAGATCATCTGCAAATGGCGGACGAGTATCGGTTCAACGCCGAGCAGCACAAGCTGTTGGAGGAACTGATGCAGCCGGAGTATCAGGAACTGTTCGCGGCGCTCACCGGTAGCTACCAGGACATTGAGCTGAGTCCCGACGAGGTAGCGAAGATCATGGAAAACCTCCCCGCCGATCTCAGCGAGGCACGCAGAGAAGTTGTGCTGACAGCATATCAGCTCTTGGGCAGAGTCCATTATTTTTGGGGAGGAAAATCTTTGGTAATCGGCTGGGACTCCCGCTGGGGAATGCCGATGGAGGTCACAGCCGAGGGCAGCTCCACCACCGGCACTGTGCGGCCCTTCGGACTGGATTGTTCGGGAATGGTGGATTGGGTGTTCTACAACCAGAGCGGCGGACAATATGTCATTGGGCATGGCGGTGGGGCTACGGCACAGCACAGCTACTGTACCCCCATTGACTGGAGCGATGCCCAGCCGGGCGACCTTGTGTTTTACCCGGAGGATTCCCATGTCGGCATTGTCTGCGGATTTGACGGCAGCGGCAATGTGCTTATCATCCACTGCGCCAGCAGCGAGAATAATGTGGTGGTGACGGGGAAAAGCGGCTTCACCTCGATTGGCAGGCCCGAGTATTTTGCGGATTGAGAAATGTGCGCATGGAGATGTGTTCATAGTTGATTGCTATCGTGCTCCATGATATACAGCGAAAGGCAGGGAGCCTCAATAGAGGCTCCCTGCCGCTTGGGTTCTTACTTGCCCTGATAGGCTCTGAAAAGGAACGTAACGATTTGTGCGCGGGTGCAGCTATTGTCCGGCCCGAACAGGCCATCACCAATGCCGTTTGTGACGCCGTTCTCCACCGCCCATGCCACAGCGTTTGCATAGTAGCTATCGGTAAGAACATCGCTGAACTCTGCCTTGCTATCGACCAGTTTACCAATGGCACGGAACAGGAAAGTCACGCTCTGGGCACGGGTGCAGGTGGCGTCAGGACTGAATTTGCCATCGCCCGTTCCTGTGGTGATACCGTTTTCTACCGCCCATGCAACCGCCTTTGCATAATAGGCATCAGTGGACACATCGGCGAAACTGCTCATT
>ERZ1023639.638-NODE-638-length-9590-cov-9.237126_pt1 | contig 9590 bp, 9 predicted proteins | sample MGYA00380334_ERZ1023639 | MGnify/ENA primary metagenome ERZ1023639 (study PRJEB33179, sample SAMN07448971) | human gut metagenome | biome: Human-gut; feature: Human associated habitat; material: Faeces | host: Homo sapiens | place: India: Bhopal | collected...
CGGAGATGCGGAAGAGGTCGATGAGCCACCAGATTTCTCCTATGAGGCAGCTCCAGAGAAGCCAGAAGATGATGTTTTTCACGGGATGGCCGAGGTAGAAGTAGTAGAGGGCGAAGAAGAGCCAGAGGATGTAGGCGGTGGATTTTTTCTTTTCGCGGGCAGCATAAATCTTCACGGCGTAGTCCCTTTGTTTCTCGGGGAGGGCGGCGAGGCGCGCTATTTCTTCTTCGGTCAGGATGTTTCCTCTCGTCATAGTTTCTCCTTTAGAAGAGGCGGCTCTTCATTTTCATGGCGATCCATTTGGCGAGGGCCTGTTTGGCTTCTTCGGGTGCGCCTTCTCTGAGTCTGATGTCGCCTTTCATCCGCTGTTCCATGGTGACGGATGGGTCGATGTATGGTTCGAAGGTTTTATAGAAATTCATTTTTGCGATTTCTTCTGTTAAGTCCATGGTAATTCTCCTTTAGACTTCGTTGTCTATGGTAACGACGTTCTCCGGGCTCATGCTTACGGGGTCGGGGTAGATGCGGACGGCTTCACGCATGCATTCTTCGATGACTTCTTTGTTCCGTTCTTCGACCATGCGGCCGATGTGGAAGAGGTCGACGATCCACCAGACGAAGCCGACGATGACGAACCAGAGGATCCAGAGGACGATATTCCGCGCGGGGCGGTCGAGGTAGAAGTAGTAGACGGCGCCAACGATCCAGAAGACGTAGGCGAGGGACTTCTTTTTCTCCCGGTTCGCATAAAGTGTCAAAGCGCAGTCGCGCTGTTTTTCGGATAACATGGACAGCACTCTCAGGCTGTCCGGATCGATTCCGGTATCTTGCTGCATGCTCCCGCCTCCCTTACAGAACTTCTTTCTTATATTGTATCATGAAATTTCGAAATAGAGAAAGGGAGGGGGAGGAACACCTTCCTATTTCCTGTATAGGTGCCGGTTCTGTTATATAATAATGGTAACAGAATTTTTAGAGCGGAAATATAAAATACGTATTTTAAAGGGGGGAAATATATGAAGGGCGGAACGGTCGAGGATTTCGTGGAGTACATTTATACCTGCCAGAACACAGCATTTATCTACAAGGGCATAACATACTGGTATCAAGGGTATATGCCAAATGATCATACGGTCCATATGGAACTGTATGCATGCAATCCTCCAGATGACAATGATCTCTGGAATCATGACGGCGCGACGATTGATGAAGGCGTGCAGGATCTTCTGAAGGCTCCACTGTTTGATGGAAAGACAATTTTGGAAGTAGAACAGGATATTGAGTGGATCGATTCTTGAGGCAGAACCGTGGGATGTGGCTAAAAAGCCGGAGAAGTGATGGCGAAGAGGAATAGAGTGGCGGAAGCTGGATATTATAGGAGAATCAAGAAATGACCGGAAAGACTTTTACAGAATTTATGGATGATTTGGCCTATAATCCTGAGATGGAGTTCATGTTCAGGGGAGAGAGATACATGATTTCCGGATATCTCACAAGGGATCAGTATACATTGGAGTTATGTAATATTGATACTGATTCGATGCTGTTTACCATGACGTCTGCATTCAGGAACGAATGCGTCTCTGCCTTTGAAAAAGCACGGGTTTTTGACGGACAAACTATTTCTGAGGCTGAGCATGAAATAGAAGTATTGTATGGATGAGGGGATTTAGGAGAACAATATAGAAGGAGCTGCAGAAATGTGGAATCATTTCTGCAGCTCCTTTTTTGTGGGAGGGAGAAAATCGGGAGACAAGGGAAAACAATACGACCGAGCGGGGTTCGAGGGAAATGAGAAAACCGTACAACCTCGCTGCGCTCGTGGAACCTTTTATAAAGATCAATGAATAATCAACCCTATCCGTCCGGCATCAGTAATTGGGGCGGACGCCTTCCCCGTCTGGGAAGGCGAGTTTAAAACCATACAACCTCGCTGCGCTCGAAAACACCTTACAACCGAGATGGAATCGCGGGGAACTACATCTCATTCGTCGCCTTCGGCGCCACCTTCTCCTTTCGGAGCAAGGTTAACACCCTTAAACCTCGCGTTGCTCGATAAAAAACCATACAACCTCGCTTCGCTCGTAAAAACCTTTTTAGATTTTAAAGACCGATGAATAATCAACCCTATCCGCCCGGCATCAGTATCGAGGCTGGGCGCCTTCCCCGTCTGGGAAGGCGAGTTTAAAACAGTACAACCTCGCTACGCTCGAAAACACCTTACAACCGCGATGGAATCGCGGGAACTGCATCTCATTCCCTGGCTCCGCCAGAACCTTCTCCTTAGGAGCAAGGTTAACTCCCTTAAACCAGCCTCTGGCTGATGGAAAACAAGCAAACCTCGCTTCGCTTGCCCATTTCTCCCACGAGAAAACCCCTCTGCTTGGCAGCAAAGGGGCTCTCCCGGTCAATCACGATGTCTATTTAATTATATCACAGCGGGTCTGGGAGATGACGGGTTAGTTTTCGTTGGACATGTGTGTTTTGTCGAAGAAGAGGAAGCAGAGGGAGACGATCATGGCTACTACGGTGGCGAGGCCCATGCCTTTGAGCTGGATGGGTCCGATGCCTACGGTGGCGCCGGAGAGGCCGCTGATCATGGTGACTGCTGTCAGGATGAGGTTTCTGGATTTGGTGTAGTCGACTTTCTTTTCGATGAGCATGCGGATGCCGGATGCTGCGATGAAGCCGAAGAGGAGGATGCAGACGCCGCCCATGACGGGGGTGGGGATGGCGTGGATGATGGCTGCTATTTTTCCGATGAAGGAGAAGATGATGGCGAAGACGGCTGCGCCTCCGATGACCCAGGTGCTGTAGACGCCGGTCATGGCCATGACGCCCATGTTTTCACCGTAGGTGGTGTTCGGGGTGGAGCCGACGAAGCCGGAGATCATGTTGGAGAGGCCGTCTGCGAAGAGGGATCTGTGGAGACCCGGGTCTTTGATGAGGTCTCGGCCTACGATGTCGCTGGTGACGAAGAGGTGGCCCAGGTGTTCGGCGAATACGACGAAGATGGCCGGGAGGATCATCATGATGGCGGAGAAGTTGAAGGCCGGCGCATAGAAGGTCGGCGGTGCGAACCATGCGACTTCTTCGATGTGGGTGAAGTCAACGACGCCCATGGCGATCGAGAGGAGGTAGCCGGCAATGACGCCAATCAGGATCGGGATGATGGCGATGAATCCGCGGCCAAGGACGGTAGCGAGGATGGTGACGATCAGGGTGAACATGGAAATAATGATGGCTGTACTTGCGCTCATGCCCTGAGGGTCTCCGATGAAGCCGGACATGCTCATGGCAAGCGGGGCGAGTTCAAGGCCGATGATGGCTACGATGGAGCCCATGGCTGCCGGAGGGAAGAGGACGTCTATCCATTCGACGCCTGCTTTCTTGACGATGAAGGCGAGGAGCATGAAGCACAGGCCGAAGGCGATGAAGCCTCCCTGCGCGTCTGCGTAGGACATGCCTGCGGTCGAGGTGGCGGCGAGGACTGGCGAAATGAAAGCGAAGGAGGAGCCGAGGTAAGCCGGAAGTCTCCATTTGCAGATGGTGAGGTAAATCAGTGTGCCGATGCCGTTCATGAAAAGGCAGGTCGCGGGGTCGACGTTCAAGAGGAACGGGACGAGGACGGTCGAACCGAACATGGCAAATAGGTGCTGCAGGCTGAGTGGAATGGTAGGAAGCAGAGGCAGTCTCTCATCTACTTCTATGATGTGTTTTTCCATGAATAGATCCCTCCGTCAGGAATACTGGCTCAGAAAAAAGGAGGCCTTCAGTGTGATCTGAAGAGCCTCCTTCCGTGTTTTCTAAGCGACTGTAAAATTTTATCCCAACTATTTTATACTTTTTCCACTTGGATTGCAAGACCTTTTTAAGGAAATGAAATTAGAAAGGGATTAGAAGCGGTACTGCATGCCGACTTCGTAGTTTCTTCCAGGAGCTGCGAACCAGGTGCCGGACGGACCGTAGCTGGGAGAGGAAGAGCCGATGTTCGTGTAGAACTGGTCGAAGACGTTGTTCACGCGGGCATAGATGGTAGCTTCCTTGGTGATCTTGTAGTCAGCGCCGATATCCCATACCCAGAAGCTGGAGTAATCCTTCATCGTTTTGCTTTCACTGACTCCGTAAGAGCTCTTTGTGGATGTATAGCGGTCCATGACGCCGCGGCCATTGATGTATGCATCGAATTTCTTATCGGTGTAATTCAGGCCTACATTCAGTTCATGCTTCGGCATGTAAACGCGGGAATCGTTTCTGATGTCTCCATCGAAGTAGCTGTAGCCCAGGGTGCCGGAGAGATGATCGGAGAATTTCTTCGTGAGGGACATGTTCACGCCGGTATTGATGGTCTTTCCTGTATTGAGGTATTGGGTGCCCTTACTGGAATAACCCCAGGAGATGAGATTCTTGGCAAACTGGCGGTATACGCTGATGTTTCCGGACAGGGTATCGTCGAAGATATGGTTGGCGCCGAGCTCAACGGTGTAGCCTTCTTCCGGATCGAGGTCCGGGTTAGGTATAGTATGATAATTATCATAGTAAATCTGCATGAGGCTCGGTGCGTTGAAGAACTTCTTGTAGCTTGCATAGTAGTTCGTGTTGTCGCTGATCTTGTAGCCGACGGTAAGGCTCGGTGTGGTGCGGGTGCCGTAGTCCGTATTGTGTTCGACGCGTACGCCAGGGGTGACGTTCCAGCGGTCATTGATGTCCCACTTGTCCTGTACGTAGAAGCCAAGGTTTGTCGCATGCTTGCCCTGCATGCCGGCAACTTCCGCATAGTAAGGAACGGAATCCTGGTAGAGGTCGAAGCCGCCGATGATGGTCTGGCCTTCCATGGTGTAGGTGAGCTGATCGGAAATACCGCGTGTCTTGAGGCGGAGGTCTGTAGTACCAGAGCTGCCTGCATTATTGTAGTCATCCTGGAGATGATAACGGTTCTGGTACATGGAGAGGCGGTTGGTCAGGCGGTCATTGATGCGCGCATTGTACTGGAGTGCGATGCGGTCACTGTCCTTCTTGCCAAAGTCTTTTGTCGGATCATTGGATCCATAGTCAGGACGGGTGTAGTCGGCATTGTATTTTTCATAGGATAATGTGACGGAAGAGTCATTGCCCAGGTCATAGCCGATCTTGCCTGCGAAGGATTCTGCATTGAGATGGTTGATGACATGGCGTCCCCAGCCGTCCTTGAAATTGCCCTGGATCTGTTTATTTGCTTCGATGGTCCAGAAGAAACCGTCCTTATTTCCTTCGTTGTAAAGGCCGTACTTCTCGCCGTCAAAGCTTGCGCGGGAGAGGTCGAGGGTCGTATGGACTTCGCCGTCCGTCGGTTTCTTCGTGATGATGTTGATGACGCCGCCAGCAGCATCGGAGCCGTAGAGCGTGGAAGCAGAGCCCTTCAGGACTTCAATATGATCGACCGAATCCATATTGGTCAGAATGCCCAGCTGCGAATGAGTGCCCATGAGGCCGTTCGTGTTGACGCGCATGCCGTCGACCATGACGACGACGTTGGTCGATCCGTTGATTGTAATCGGATCGGAGAAATAGGTCTGGCTGGAAGAGCCTCTCGTCGCGATAACGACGCCCGGTACCTGCTTCACAGCATCGGCAACGGATTTGTAATGGTTAGCTTCAATGTCCTTGGCGGTGACGACGGAAATGTCGGCGTTCGAATCGATGACCTTTTCCGGTTCACGGTTGGCCGTGACGACGACCTGGTCCAAGGTGTAGACCGGCATGTCCTCTGCATGGACGGTCATGGCTCCTCCTGCTGCGCAAAGAGCGGCCAGTGATGCTGCGATGTACTTCTTCTTCATAAAATCCTCCCTGTGTTTCCCTGTTTTTAGGGGCTTGAAAATAGCCCGGCAGGATGCGCGTCTGTCGGTCGCAGAGAGACGCATCCCATCGGGATCTCACGCATGAAAAGGCAGTTCTTCTGACTTCGCTTCCTCGCTTTCCCCGCCTTCCCGGATTCATCCAGTGGCTTCTTGGGGTCGGCTCAGCGTCACAGCGGCGGGACCGTGGCGGAATCGGAGACCTTCCCGGATCTCCTCACCGCGCTTCTCTATTGCCCTTCGAAGGACCTTTTCCTGCGTACATATTGAAATTACTAAAAGTATTATACTCGCAATTCTTATAAAATAAAAGAATTAACAAATAAAATATTAATAAAAAGAAAGACACCCTTTAATAAAGAAAGCATGAATTCTCATTTTGTGTTATTCTGTGTACAATGAAAGGCAAATGAAGAGAGGAGGACTTATGAAGAAGAAAATCATGGCAGGGGCGGTGCTCCTTCTGGCGGCTTCAATTTTTATCGGCGGCTGCGGAATCAAGAGCGTCAGCACGGACACGGGCGCCGGATACACGGTGACGGATGCGACGGGCAGGGAAGTGAAGATCCCGAAGAAACCGGAGCGCATCATGGGCAACAGCGCTTCAATCGACACTATGCTCCTTGGCGTCGTCACGCCGGACAAGCTGATCGCTGCGACGGAAGCGGACAGGGATCCCGCCATTTCCTATATCGCCAATGACACGAAGAATATCAAGATGACGGTGCCGCTCATGGGGCTCTCGATGGAGCTTGTGACCGAGGCCAAGCCGGACCTCATCATCGCCTCCACGTACACGAAGGGCGAGCAGCTCGACCTCTACCGGAATATGGGCATCCCCGTCGTCGTCATCAAGGGGCCGCGCTCGATTGAAGAGGTGGAAAGCGACATCCGCATCATCGCCGCTGCTACGGGTGAAAAGGAAAGAGGCGAGAAGGTCGTCGCGAAGATGGATGAAATGCTCACAGAGTCGGACAAACGTCTGTCCGAGGAGAAAGGAAAGAAACCCGTCGTCTTCCTCGTTTCCCAGATGACGCGCTACGGCGGCCCTGGCTCGATGTTCAATGAGCTCCTCACCCGCGCCAGGCTCGAGAATGCGATCGGACTTGCCGGCGTTTCGAACGGACAGATGATTTCCCCCGAGCAGATCGTGAAGGTGGATCCGGACATGTTCTTCGTCTCGACGGACCGCGAGTCCGATACGACAGGGGCCTCCCGCTACCGCGACAGTTTCCTTGCAAACCCCGCCATCGCGCAGATGAGAGCGGCCAAGCATATCGTCCCGGTCGACGACCGCTACATTTATGCCGCGTCCCAGAACGCCGTCTATGCCGTGAGGGCGCTCGCGAATGCCGCCTACGGCCCGATTTTTGACATGTCAGGAGAAAAGCAGATCCGCGGCTACTGATGGGATTATAATGTAGGAAATGGGTCTTGAAAGAAGGGGACATTATGGAAAAATATAATAAGAAAAGGCTCGCCCGCGCATCTGAGGCCGTGAGGAAAGCAGGCCTTTCCCAGATCATCGTTTCAGATGCGGCAGCGCTCTGGTACCTGACGGAAGAGGAAATCCATCCCGGTGAGCGCCTGACCGTGCTCGTCATCCCGGCGGATTCTGATCCGTACTGGGTAAGGAACCGCCTTTTCTTGCTGAAGAGCAATGGCATCGCTGACCATCCTTTCGAGGACGGCGAGGACGGCATCGGACTTCTCGCCAGCCTTCTCGCAGATGGCAGGACAGGGGTCGATGGCGTATGGCACTCGGCCTTTCTCCTCGACCTGATGGGAAGGGGAGGAAATCGGACATTCGTGAACGGCTCGCCGCTCATCGACGCGCTCCGCGCTGTGAAGGATGAGGAGGAAATCCGCCGCATGAAGGCAGCTTCCCTCATCAATGACCACGCTGTCCGACGCATCCGTGATTTCCTCTACCCGGGTGTCACGGAAAAGGAATGCGCCGAAGAGCTTCGGAAGATTTACAAGGAAGAGGGCGCTGAAGGATTCTCCTTCCCGCCGATCGTTTCCTTCGGTGCGCACGGCGCCGACCCGCACCATTCGCCCGACGACACGAAACTTGCCCCAGGCGACTCCGTCCTCTTTGACATCGGCTGCAAGAAGGACCATTACTGCTCCGACATGACAAGGACGTACTTCACGGGAGAACCAACGGAGGAGGGAAAGAAAGTCCATGACACCGTGAGGGAAGCGGGCCTTCGCGCCGAAGCGCTGATCCGCCCGGGCGTCCTTCTGAAGGACATCGACAAGGCGGCCAGGGACTGCATCGCAGAAGTCGGCTACGGTCTATACTTCACGCACCGCCTTGGCCATTTCATCGGCATCCGGGAGCATGAAGCAGGCGAAGTCAGCGCGAATTCTCCTCTTGCTGCCAAGCCCGGCATGATCTTTTCCATTGAACCGGGCATTTACCTTCCGGGCCGCTTCGGCGTCCGGATTGAAAACCTCGTCCTCGTCACGGAGGACGGATGTGAACTTTTGAACCACGAAGACCGCGGCTGGAAAGCCGGTCTCCGTCATGGAAAGTGAGGCGAAGTATGATAAAAATCAGAACGACTGCCATCGGGGAAGGACGACCGAAAATCTGCATTCCCCTCGTTTCAGACAGCACCGAGCTTCTCGCTCTGGAGTGCAAGGACCTTGCCGGTACCCCTTTCGACCTTCTCGAATGGCGCGTCGACTACCTGGCAGCGAGTCAAAATTTCCAGATGGAAAAGAATCTGAAGGAAGGGTATGAAGCCATCAGAAGCGTATTTCCCGATGCCCCGGTTCTCACGACCGTCAGAAGCGAACCGCAGGGAGGCGCCCGCGATTTCACAGAAGCCGAGTACATCGACCTCCTTTCCTTCATCACGAAGGAGCACCTGGGAGACGCCGTCGACATCGAATACGGCCAGGAAGTCTTCGACACGTACGAAATGATCCGCGAAGCTAAGCGCGCCGACATGCCTGTCGTCATGAGCTGGCACTCCTTCGGAAGAGTGATGGGCGTCCGTGAAATCATCGACGTCATTGAAAACATGCAGGCCATGGACGCCGACATCCTGAAGGTCGCCACCATCGTCGAGCATCCGAAGGAAGCTGCCCTTGTCATGTACGCCGCCGCTGAAGCGCAGGAAGAATTCCCGGACAATCCCGTCATCGTCATCGGCATGGGGAAAGACGGCGTCCTGACGCGCACCGCAGGCAATTTCCTCGGCGCACCGCTTACCTTCGCCTCCGGGAAAAAGCCCTCTGCGCCCGGCCAGATTTCCGCAGCCGACATGGACAAAGTGCTGGATATCTTCTACGGAAAGTACGGGAAATAGGAAATTCGAAGATTTCTAAGAAATTCGATTGTTCCTCCTCCTTTTTGGAGTATAATGAAAGAAAATTTCCCTGTAGTGTAGTAAGGAGGATGACCTATGTCCCTGAAAGAATTTAAACTCGCCTACGGCCACGGCACGCAGTCCGTCATGCTGCCGGAAGAACATATCTCTGACGTTCTCGAAGGCGTACCGACGCCCGCCTGCGACGTGAAAGAAGCCACCATCGAATGCATGCGTCATCCGATCGGCGCTGAGCCTCTCCGCGACCTCGTGAAGAAAGGCGACAAGGTCTGCCTCGTCGTCGCTGACATCACCCGCGCATGGAACCGCGCTTCCGAATTCACCGTCCACGTCGTCAACGAACTGAACGACGCCGGCATCCCGGACGACGACATCTACATCGTCTTCGCACAGGGCACCCACCGCGTCC
>ERZ1023639.649-NODE-649-length-9358-cov-6.655165_pt1 | contig 9358 bp, 17 predicted proteins | sample MGYA00380334_ERZ1023639 | MGnify/ENA primary metagenome ERZ1023639 (study PRJEB33179, sample SAMN07448971) | human gut metagenome | biome: Human-gut; feature: Human associated habitat; material: Faeces | host: Homo sapiens | place: India: Bhopal | collected...
AACATCTGGAAGTAAAGTTTTTTTACTTCCATGGGAAGTAAAAATTTTTAACTTGTTGATGTAATGCTTGTTTGGCTTATTGAGTCCTTGCCGGACAATATCAAGTAAGTCATATTCAACGAGTTTCTTCATAGCTTTTACGCATGTGGGATGTGAAATATTCAATGCTTCTTGCAACTCTTCCTGTGCGAAGATGAAGAAAATGTCGTCGTTCTCGTCTACCCATCCGTTGTTCCTGGATAGGTTGAACCTGTCGCGGAGAAGTGCATACATTACCTTTGCACTCATCGGCAGATTCTTGTAAAACGGGTTCGTGAATAATGCTTTAGGGAGTTGATAGAATTGTTCGTTGTCTATATCCCCTAATTTATATCTTTCGCTCATTTCAAGCTCCTTATCCTGTACCATCCGGTGCTCATGTTGGGACTTGGCCTTGCTTCGATATAGCCTTTATTTTCCAGGTCGTCCATTATCTTTAGGACTTCGGCTTTATCTGTGTCTAATAGCCATTCCGCAAGCGCGGCGATCTGAATGTTATCCTCGATACCGACATAACCTAGAAACGCTTTTTCTCGTAAGGTCAAATCATCAGCGTCTAGGTATTTTACGGGGATGAAAATACCTGTAAATTCCATGGTGAACGTACTCCCGCCTAGAGAGGCGGGAGCTTCCTGCTTCAACGAGAACAGCGCTACGGACTCCAAAGAGTTGCGGCGGCTTACACTCTCTCCACAGGCGTAGATTCCCGTGCGACCCACGGTATTTCAGAACTGCAATTCATCTCACCATCTAAAGAGGCGGGATGAATTGCAGAATCATGTTAATCTCTCCCTCTAATCTGTTGAAACCTTTCTCTCATCTGCCTAGCTTGCGGCCCGTGTGCCCGTTCGTGGCAGTCCCGACAAAGTACGATGAGGTTATCTAAATCGCTCGTCCCACAGTGTGAACGGAATGTAATGTGATGGATTTCCGCAGCCGGTGCGCCGCAGTTCTCGCACACGCCGCCAGCCCGTTCATAAGCCGGAAGGCGGTTCTTTTTATACAGCGCGTCGTCACGGCGTTTCCGTTTATTCATCTCGTTCGGGCCTCCAATCATCAATGAGCGCCTGGACCCATTCGCGGTCCTCGACGTTCGCGCCGATCTGGCTGGCTTCGTCAACGAGGCAGTCAATTAGTCGGCTCATGTCGTGCGTGTCGTACACGCTGGACCCGGCGTATAAGTGCAGGACGGTACAGCCCTTTACCTTGCTGGCCCCGGTATCAATGGCAATCCACCCAATACCGTTGTGACGCCAGTCCCGGCACACGCTGGCCGCCAGCTTCTTCTGGACGCATATCGGCGTAAATCCTTGTGAATCTTGGATAGATTGCCGATATACTTCTTCTTTGCTGACATATTGGCCATCGCTGGACAGCTTCTCGGCTATCCGTTGGCACAACAGCCAGCAGTAGGAGCTAGCGTTCAATGAGCGTTTTTCTGAATGGCGCTTAATCTCAATGGAGTAATCGCCATCCACTTTGATGTTATTCAAATCTTCGGTGAGCGGTGCGGGAATCAGCAGCATATAGCCGCTGTTCCCTTTGAGCACCTGGATACCTTTCGCATGAAACTTCATGGTGTTATACGCCTTCCATCAGTGCGGCGTCGTCTTTGGCCTTCGCCGCATCGACTAATTTGCCGATGTTTTCGTAGAAGGCCTTGGCCTCTGCAAGGGACAATTCCTTGAAATGCCCCTTGTTGAATTTTTCTTTGAGCAGCGGACCGATGAACATGACCGCCTCGTTCGCTCTGGCCCAGTCAATGACGACCTGGTAATAGTCGTCAACAGATGTAGGCTTTTTTTGCGTTTGAGACGAGCTAGACGCGTTTTTTTCGGCCTGTCTTCCTGCTTTGGTGCAATTACCCTTAGTGGGGGCGTTCTGTGCGTTAGAACGGCTCTGATGTCCTTTTGTGGCCATATTGGCGTCATCATCATCGTCCCACGCTACACCCAACACGGCAGACAATGAATACCGTCTTGCGTAAGTAATGGCTGAGCCGCCAGCTTGCGGATCATTTTTTACTGCATGTAGCATGAACGGGTCACTTTCAATCCATTCACCGCTGTCGTGCATCAGGAGTGTTGCTACTCCCATATCCTGCCCGTTTGATACCGGGCTTTGTATGAAAGAAAGTCCATTTGCCGCCAGCACCGGGCGTACCGCATCAAGAAGCCCGTCCAATGCTACGTATTTACTTTTAAAATATGGATTGTCTTTGTCTCTCGCCGGGTCTTTGATATCGGCCTGGAATTTTGCTAGTGCCTTTGCAAGGTTCTTTAACTCGTCGCTGTGTTTCATGTTGTCAGCCCCTTTATTTAATCTGGATGTTCATATTTTCAATCAGTTCAGCACCCGGAACGTCTTCCCCGCATGTCAAGGCGTTCCTGATGGCTGTCTTGTCGACTTTCGGAGGCTGTGCGATCAGGAATGTTTCCGGCAGCTTCTTTTCGTCGGTGATGGTGACGGCTTTGCTCTTCCGCCAGCCGATGGAGAATTCCGTTCCCTTGACCTTTTCACCGTCGAGGACGTTGGCAAGGTAGCTTTCCAGCTGTGCGGCCTTGTTTTCTGCCGCCTTCTGCCGCTTGTAGAAGGCTTCCTTTTCTTCCTTGAGGGCCTTTGCGTCGGCTTTCAGATTCTTGACCCACAAGGCGATGTTTCGGATTTTTTCGCTACGTTCCATTTTCAGCAGGGAAAGTTTTTCCAGGTCGATGACTTCCCCGGTTTCCATGTTGACCGTCGTGCCCGGTTCGACTTCTACACAATTCAGAATAGATTGTTCGACTTCTACGCAATTCAGAATAGATTGATTGATTTCATATAAGCTTGCCATGGTTATGCTCCTTCCCCACAGTCGCGATAGAAACGCGAGCGGTCGAAAATAATACAATGTCTGGCTTCGTCAATGTCATCACGGAGTTCTGCAATTTCATTGGCGAATTTATCCACATCCCGAAAGTCTTCCATTTCATCAAGGATAGTTTCGAGGTAATTAACATCATCTTCCAAAGTGTCCGTCAGTTCCGGAAATGAGATATTCCCCCGAAAACCGTCACCTTCATTGGCTAAACTAATAAGGGATTTTCCCCAGTTAGAAGGTAGCGTCCATTCGTGCGGCTTCTCGGGATACATTTCAAGTAACTTCTTTCCCAATGCTTCGCAATCATCAGCCAGTTCTACGCTGATAGCTTTTGATTGTTCGCTCAAAAGGTCATATTTCGGATCTACCCAAGGATGAATCGGATACGGATTATACTTTTTCATTGACGCCCTCAACTTTCTGCCTTATAATTAAGGCAATCAACTAAATATCCAAGCATTTAGCCTCTGTAGCTCTCTCGTAACCGCCGGGAGAGCTACTTTGCTATTACAATCTTCTGGCCTACTTTAAGGTCAGCGTCGGGAGCGATCCCGTTCAGCTTTTGCAGGTCGTATACAACTTCTCTTACGTCCTGCTCATCGCTAGCCAGTTCAGAGGCTATATCCCAAAGGGTTTCCCCTGATTGGACATAATGGATTTTTTGAATTTCACTGGCTTTCTGCTCATAGGCCAGCTTCGCGCCTGCATACCAGCCAATGCCACAAGCCGTGGCAAGGGCCAGCGTAAAGGCAATCGCGCCGGCAATCCGCTTGAAAAGCTTGCGATCGTGCCGCTTTTCCGGCGTGTGGTCGCGTATTTCAATCGCTTTCATCACCCATCACTCCTTTCAATGCTTCACAAATACAACTCAACTTTTCTTTCAAGGCTCTGTTCTCTTCGGACAGGGCCTTATTTTTGCCCTCGAGCCTTTCCCATTCCAGCGGCCCGTGCGCTGGCTCTTCGTATTCACAAAGGGCCAGCACGTCCGCCGCCCGGTAGAACGTGCCAGGGAGTCCGTACAGGCGTTTCAGCCTGCCGTCGCTCTCCATGCGGCAGATGGTCTGCCGGGAACACTTGAAAAGCTCTTGCAGTTCTTCGGAGCTGTAACACATCTTCATGGCTATCGGCTCCTTAGTGGCCTGCTTCCTGGTCGTCACGTTCAATCATGGGGAGAATGTCGTGACTCTTGAGGAATTCATACAGGAACAAGCGCCATTTCCGCGTGCATTCCGCCGGCATCTTACACTCCGGATGGCCGTCTGTATGGACAAAATCGAAAGTTTTGCTATGCGTATAGCCTTTAGCCTGGTACTTCGCATACAGGAACCACTGTTTCCCGATTTTGTAAATGACATGCAGTTCATGAAGCAGTTTGTTGAACCCCGCGGCACTCATGCCGTAATCTTTAGCAATGGCAGTCGTTGTGACTGTACCCTTGCTTGATAAGATGCGGTCGGTGTAATCGGCTTTCGGTTTCAGTTCGCCGATAACCTGTTTTGCACTGGCCGCTTCCAGTTCGGCGTGTTTCCGTGCTTCTCGTTCGGCTTTCAGCTCCGTCGCCAGTTTGATAAGCGTGTCTGGATTCAGCAGGGCTTCTTCCACCTTTTCCGGTGTCATGTATGCCCCGTGTTTACGGATGGCCGGGAGAACTTCGTCAGCCAGAACAGCTTGGAACTTCTGAGCTACTTCGTTGCTGGCCTTGAATCCCAGCCGGTACACCATGTTTTCCGGGAGAAAATCATCTTTCGCAACATCTTGCGAAAAACCAAATTCTTTTAAATAGCGGTTTATCGTTCTCCATCTAACGTATTCAACTCCGCTTTTACTTTCAGTAAATCCAAATCCTCGCGCCACGTCTTCGGCATTCAGATAGGCCGTCCCCGTTTCCTTGTCCAGGTATCCGTGAACGTTGTTGATATTCAAAATTTCATTCATGGTTCTGCTCCTTTCAAATCAAATCTGTAACCTCGCATTGGAGTGCTTCTGCAATCCGGTACAAGGTGGAAAGTTTCACGTCTGCACCGTGTTCTACATCCCACAAGTTGCGGTATGCCAGACCCGTGTTTTTTACCAGCCAGTACAGCGACTTTCCTTTCTGCTGCCTGACTTTCTTGATGTTGTTCTTCATTGTTTAATTGCCTCTCGTTTGATATAATGTTGTATAGGGAATATATCCTAGAAAGTGAGGTGAAATTCATGGAAGAACTGCAAATCACTAAAGAAATTGTGATTTCCTTGATTGAAAAAGGGAAAATTACTAATGTTGAAGATGCCTGCAAGGCCTGTGAAGACGTTTATAAAGTTATTCGCAATCTGTCGAACATGCCTTATCAGCATTAATTGCAGTAGTTATTTTAAGAGTGCAGAGTAATCTGTGCTCTTTTTTCAATTCATCTGCTAATTCGGCCATTTCGCGTATTTCCCGTTTTACGTTTTCTGGTTTGCCGTTAATGGCAACGTCGATGTTGACGTTGTGTACTGTGTAATCCATCTTGTCACCGCCTTTCTGGTATAATCTCCTTATGAGGAGGAGTGCGTTATGAACCAAAATGATGTCTGGTCAACAGCTGTATCAATTGCAATGTTTTTACTAAGCAGATGATTATATTAATAGCGCTCAATGGGATAAGCACCCACAACCACTTTTGTATCTGTCTGCCGTTCTCTGTGTCCGAAAACTTGTACGGATTAGAGAACAACCACTTCACCATATTCACATTCGTTGAGCCTTTGCTTTCGCAAGGGCTTTTTTCTTGTCTTATTCCAAACACGTTGTCGCCACCTTTCTCTACACTAAACGTGTAGTTATTTTGCAAAAAAAATATTCATATCAAAGTCGGGGAACACCTTTTTGAAACGCTCCATAAAATTACGGCTAGGCTGTCTATCGTCGTATTCTATTTTCTCATACAACGACTTAGAAATGCCTAATTTATCGGCCATTTCACTAGCTGTAAACCCTTTAGAGTTTCTGAATTTTTTCATCCATTCCATCTTAACACCTCCCTTCTATATCTACACGAACTGTGTATCATTTCATGCTCATATCATATCACACGTTACGTGTAATGTCAATACTATAAAACACGAATTGTGTAAAAGTATTCCAAGCACACAAAATGTGTGTTATATTAAAGATAAATTACACATATCAAGGAGGTGTACGCTATGAAGTTGTTGAAAAAATTGCGCGAGGAAAAAGGATTGACCCAGTCAGAATTAGGGAAAAAATTAGACATTTCCCCAAGTACCGTTGGCATGTATGAGCAGGGAAGGCGAGTCCCAGACGTCCCAATATTAAAAAAGATGTCTGCTTTCTTCAATGTATCTATTGATTATTTACTGGAAAATGTAAATCATAACGTACCCACGAAAATGCCGAAAGACCTTAATAAATTCTTGCAACAATCAGAAATTATATTTGATGGCGATACCTACAATCTTACAGACGAAGACCGCGATTTAGTTATGAAGTCTCTTGAGGTTGCCTTTTTAGCGGCAAAACGAGCGAACAAACGCAAAAAAGGCGACACTCCTACTAAATAGAGGTGTCGCCTTATGGTCAGAAAAAACATAAAATTACGTGTCAAGAACCTGGTACGGAAAATGGGGACAGCCAGCCCCTTACAAATAGCTGATATGATGAGGATGCCCATTGTATACGCCGAACTGCCTAAAGGTATCCGAGGGTATCTTACAAGGCCGTTACGCCGGAAGGTAATCGTGCTCAACGACAAACTGGACGAACGGGAAATACCGATTGTCGTTGCTCATGAGTTAGGCCACGCACTGATGCACGGGGTGGCAGGGACATTCCATGCCGATACCGTGAACTATTGCAACGCACGGAGCGAATACGAGGCTAACATGTTCGCACTGTATCTTCTATCCTACTGCTACGATATAGACGAACGGCTCTTACAGGCCGCACCCAGGAACCGGGACGTGATGACATACAAAGAAGCCCATTTATTACTATGTAGGTGTATTGAAAGGTGGTAATACTATGAAAAAGCTATTATTAACGCTAATCACTTTATTGGCATTTAGTTGCCCTGTATTCGCTTCGCATTGGATGCCTCTTGGGACAGGGGAAGATGGTACAGAATATTCAATAGACATTTCCAGGGTGTCGGCGCACACGTTAACCCCTCTAGAAGAAGACCAAAATCGTGCCGTAGAACGAATGGGATACAAAGGGATTAATGTCCCATATAAAAGCATATGGCTACAAGTAGAGTACACGAATGGTACTTCGTCGATTCAACACATAAACGTATATCAGAATCGAACAATAGCTTTGCTGGGATTTGTGGACTATGACAGCGATGGAAGGATAACCAATTCTGCGCCCGATAGATACCCAGTACCAGACACAATCTACCCAGATACAATCGGTGAAAAACTATATATGTTTGCATACCCCATGAACTCATAGTTACGGGCAAAAAAATAAGCCTGTATCACAACATACAGGCTTACAAGGAGGGATTTTATCATGGATTCTAAAACGTTGAAAGCATTGCAGTTCTTTTATGATAGAGGCCCCACGCCTTTTCTCAAATTGAATAGCTACTTAGGTGAATTTTCCGCCGAATACCGTTATCTCCTCACTACAGGCATGATTGAACGTACTCACTGCGGGCAAATGGTTGAAGTCACAATCGCCGGAAGGGATGCTTGTGAACGGAACAACACCTCCAGTAAAGTGAACGTCATCTCTTGGATAGCCATTACGCTGCAATTTTTGAATATGATATTGTCACCTCATGACTACAGTATACCACAAATGATAAAAGATTGCATAGGAAAAATTTTCAATCAAATATCATAAACGGGGTTACCAGCTGGAACTAAAAAAATCATCGGGAGGCAATTCTATGAAAAATGTAAAAAGAGTCATATCATTAACATTGTTGTTTGTATTTGCTTTAGCTGCAATGGCTTTTGCATACATCGGTAACGCTAGGTCTGGTATTTTCCATTATGATAGTTGTCAATATGTGTACAGAATGAACAATAGCAACAAGGTGTACTTTGATTCACGCGAAGATGCTGTTGATGCCGGTTATCGCCCATGCCGAGTTTGTAGACCTTAGTAAGAAACAGTAAATTTTGTATTTAGTTCCAGCTGATATTACTTTAGAACCAAAAATAAGCCCACATGGATACCATGCAGGCTTATTCCCGATTCCAACAGGGATGGAGACAGCGGCCAGCCCCAGGAGCAAGGGGATTCTAACCCATACCGCGGCTGGCAGATGGCGGCAGGGCTACTCCCATTCCGGGAACCCAGCTTTATGCCTTCACAAGCTGGCCTATCTCTATTATACCATATTCTCTTCAAAAAGTTGCAACGTATTCATTTCCGTTGCAGACTCGTTCCATTCGTTCCATCTTTACGGCTAGTCAATCCAGGAGGCAGCTATGTATAACATCAATCACAACTTTACATACCGTCAGAAGGATAAGGGCTGGCAGGTCATACTTTCCTATAAGGACGGTGATAAATGGCGTCAGAAGAGCAAACAGGGCTTAAAAACCAAGCAACAGGCAAAGGACGCCGGAAATAAACTATTGGCAGAATTACAGCGGACGTTCGTGCCGTCGAGTAATGAATTGGCCGACATTACCTTGCGCGACTTTATCCCGATCATGCTACGGGATAAGCAGGAACTGGCTTTGTCGAGTCAAAAGGCGTATAAGAAAACAGCTGTATTTTTCGATGAATTAGCCGACAAGCCGCTACGTAGCATCACGCGGCAGCAGATAATTGCTATACTGAATGAAAAGAACCAATACGCCCCCAAAACCAAGGAACTACGGCTTACTACGTTGCGGAGCATCCTAAACCATGCCCGAACTAATTACGGGCTTGTATCCATTAATCCTGCATCAAGGATACAGATACCGCGTCCGAAAGAAGCGAAGAAAATACGGGCCATATCCGCCGTGGAATTTCAATCGCTCATAGATAGCAAGGTCCGCAAAGGCTGTGAATACTATAAAGATATTGTGATGGTCGCTTACTATAGCGGGCTGAGATATGGGGAGATAATCGCCTTAGAATGGGGAGATATAGATTATCGCCATCACACATTAACGGTAGCAAGGCAAATCAAGCAACAGCTGTCAGACGATAAGCCTGTATATGCAGTCGGCCCGCTGAAAACGCAAAACTCATACCGAACAGTCCCCATCCCCCTTCCCCTTGTTGAAATGCTGGAAAAGGCAGCACGGACAACAGATAGGATATTCCCTCTCGCATCCCCATATACACATAATGTCAACCAGTGGATACAGCGAACTTTGCCGCACACCTCCATACATGATATGCGTCATTCATACGCGACAAACCTAATCGCCAACGGCGTTGATGTACAGACGGTAGCGGCCCTTTTGGGTGATACAATAAACACGGTCATTAACACATACTTAGACTTTACGGAAGATATGAGA
>ERZ1023639.651-NODE-651-length-9331-cov-6.709897_pt1 | contig 9331 bp, 8 predicted proteins | sample MGYA00380334_ERZ1023639 | MGnify/ENA primary metagenome ERZ1023639 (study PRJEB33179, sample SAMN07448971) | human gut metagenome | biome: Human-gut; feature: Human associated habitat; material: Faeces | host: Homo sapiens | place: India: Bhopal | collected...
CTTCTCGCAGCTTAAAATGAATCGCGTGGAGATCTCGCTCTACGATGTGGTCACATCCACCGGGCTAGTCAAAGACACCTTCAAATTCCAGTATGGCGGCCGCCGTTACGACCGACTCTCTCTTTCGGAGAAGATCCGGGCCGGCATGGAGGTCTCTGAGCTGATGAAGCGGTTGACCGGGCGGAATTACCCCGTGTTTGTCGATAACATGGAGTCGGTAGATGACCTTGCCAATGTAAGGCCCACCGGACAGATTATTATGGCAAAATGTGTCAGCGGCGCGGCGCTGCAGGTAAAACCCGTAAGACCCATTGCCTTTGCGGAGCAGAGAGCTGCATGACGGAGGTGAAACCGTTTGGCCGCAAAAATTTACGATAAGATCCCCATTGTGGACACGGCCAGACGGTGTGGGCTTGTCCTCGACTCCCGGACGCTGCGGCGAAAGGAAGTCGAGGCAAGCTGCCCCTTCTGCGGTGACCACGGGCCGGGGAAATATCATTTAAGCCTTAATACGGATACCGACCAATACCGCTGCAATCTCTGCGGCGCACACGGAAACAGCGTGAGCCTGTATGCACGGATCAAAGGGATCTGTAACAAAGAGGCTTATCTGGAGCTGGCGCATGAGAGCAAGGTCTACCCTTTGCCCCAACCGCCATCTCCCCAAACACAGGAACGGCAGCCCTGCTCATTGGAGCAGCGCCATGCCGTGTATTCGGATATGCTGGCGCATCTGACGCTTCTCCCAAAACACGGCGAGAATCTCTTAGAACGGGGCTTGAGCGAAGAACGCATCCGAAGAAACGAGTACCGCAGTATGCCGGAGACAGAGCGCGGACGTCGGCTTTTAACCGACCTCCTGCGCAGTCACGGCCATGACCTGCACGGTATTCCGGGCTTTCGCACCTATTATAGCGACTGGACGCTCTCCGGCCCCAGCGGTTTTTTGATTCCGGTTCGGAACAAGGATGGGCTGATTCAAGGGCTGAAGATCCGTCTGGACGATGCGCAGCAGGCCAATCGCAAATACCGCTGGCTTTCCAGCCGAAATCTGCCATCCGGCACCCGCAGCTATTCGTGGGTGCATGTGACAGGGAACACCCAAAGCAAACGGGCGTTTCTGACGGAAGGCCCGCTGAAGGGCGATGTAGCCAGTTTCCTTGCACAAGATGCGCTCTTTATCTGCATCGGCGGCGTCAACGCGCTGAACGGTTTGAATGATACCATCCGGAGTCTTGGCGTCCGCGAAGTCGTAGAGGCGATGGACATGGATCAGATGACCAATCCAAATGTGCGCAGCGCCATTCTCACCATGCGGAAGGAAGTGCGAAAGATCCCAGGCATTCGCTATTCAAAATACACATGGAATCCCGCCTATAAGGGAGTGGACGACTACCTTCTCAGTCAGGCGGCAACCATGTAACAAAGGAAGGACAACAATATGGAAGAAAAGATCATCAACATGAATCAGTTCCTCGGTGCGGCGCAGGGCGATCAGGAGCATATGCTTGGAAAGTTCTTATACTTTTCTCTTGCAAATCTGCTGGTGGATAAGGATGAACTGTCCTCGCTGTGCGAGAGCATGGGCATTCCCTACACCGGCAGCACCCGGCTTTCTCTCGGCGATGCGTTCCGCTCTGCCACAGGCGATATACGGGAGAGGGTTCCGGTCACGGTAGACGGTGAGACGAACATCTATCTTGCCTATTGCCGCGATAATAAGCGCACCGCCGGTGTTTTTTCGCGGGAACTGGTCAAAGAGACCTTGAATCGTGAAACCAACCGGTACGAAAAGCTGGCGAATATCAGCTGCGGTAAGAACGACGGAATATTCCGCTGTGATAATCTCGTGCTGGACGATGCGGTGGATGTGCAGGGCTGCTGCCGAAAAGCGGAGGAGCTTTTTGAACTCTACCAGCGATGCGCCAACCGCAAGCAGATCGAGACCATCTGCGTCAATTTTCTGCGAGGAATGGAGGCCACCAAGTTGAGTGTCACCGGTCATATGTACTTTGTCCCCCGCACTTTTATGGAGCGCGTGGATATTTTCGAGGACTTCATCACCCTGCTCAGCGGCCTGAATAAAAAGCAGACGCCGCTGCTGGTCAACAGCTTCTACATCATTGATGACGCAAAGCAGCGGGATAAGATGACGGAGGAATTCTATCTGGCAGTGAAAAAGGAGATCGCGGCCTATCAGGAAAAGTGCGACTACCTCATTAAGAGCAGCAGCCAGAGTCCGGCGGTTATGGAACGCTGGGTACTCAAGGTGCAGGCGCTGGAGGAAAAGAAGCGCCACTATGAGGGCGTGCTGCAGCGCGAACTGGACGGGCTGGACGATGAGTTTTCCGTCTTGAAGCTCCTTTCGCAGGAGCTTCAGGTACGGGCCAACAGTATTCGCAGCCAGCGGTTTCAGCAAAAGGCTGCGTAAATAAAAAACAAGGGGACATTGGCAGTTGAGCCAATGTCCCCTTTCGATTTCGATGATGAGTGCATCAAATGTAGCAAGAAATATTGCAATGGTAAATCGCTACTGGTATCACCGTTTAAGTGTACATAAAATTTGTGGAAAGGGAGTTGCTTATAAAGCAAAATCCTGAACTTATGTTAGGAGATGTAGAAAGAAACAGAAAAACGCAAAGACATTCATGACATAACCATAACCCGTTTTTGCGGTTTTTTGCTGACTGTGTTATATTAAATATGCTATAAGAGTTTTATATATCGCATTTTGATCTGTAAGTGAAGCAGTCCGAGATAATCAAGTGAAGCTGAAGACGCTGCTATGAGCCATCATGCAAAACGGCTGGGAGAGGCGTTTACCTTCTCTCAGCCGTTCGTTTTGTTTGAAACCTCTTCTTTGCAGGGGTCCTTCTCATAGCGGATCTGCTGCAGCACTGCTCTGGCGGCAGCTGCAGCCATGCGCTGTTCCTCTTCACTAAAACTGGACAACTCCTGAAAAAGCTGTTCGGTATCCTGCGCCAGACCGCAATCGTAATTAAAAATATCATTAGGGGCGATGTCCAGCAGGCGAACCATCACAAACAGGTTTTCAAAACGGGGGTTTCCCCTGCCATTCTCTATTTCCAGAATCGTTCGTGGCTGAACCCCGACCTTTTCTGCGAGATAGTCCTGTGTGATCCTCTTGCGCTTGCGGGCTACGCGAACGACCTTGCCTAAGTTAATCTTCGCTTCCTGCATTATAACTCACCTCGGCATAATCTTATAATGCAGTATGACAAGTATGAATGTGTTAATTCAGCATACAAAGGTGTTCTATACTTCATTAACGGGAGGAGACTTTGTATGATGCCTTCGTAGCATACGGATTGCAGTATCTTCTCCATAAACGGCGGATGAAGTTCTACCGCAAGACGTATGCTGCGGCACTTCTATGTGAGTTTTTGCAGCATATTGGCAGGATATTAAACGCATATTTTCCGGAGGACAAGCCAGCAGAGATATTCTTGACAGCCGTTCAGTACGGGATGCCGCACAGGGAGAGTGTGCGTCGGCTTCTGTACGATTCTGATTTCAACCATGGATCATTGCGCTTCCGTAGTTGGGATAACTCCATATTTTCTCAAGGCACTTTCGCGGGTTATGATATCCGTGAAAGTGCCTTTTGCTTTGCCATATCAGGCAACCGACAGATTCGCTGCCGTTCTCCGCCTGCAGCGCTCATGGCAATCAAAAATCTATAACAGAAAGGAAAGCGCTATGAGTAAGTACGTTTTGAAGCTGTTGGAGAGCTATAACGAGCGTGAACGCAAGATTGCGGTGCTTCGGTATAATTTGGAGCACCCGACCACAGTCAGCCGTGCAGAACAGATTGAAGCCATGAATTTCAGACATGACGATAGTCTTGGGCATAGTGCGGGACATATTTCCAATAAGACCCTTTACATTGCGCTCAATTACGAAGAACAGGCGGAACGCATGAATGCAGAGTCAGCACACGAAATTGCAAAGGAACTGTTTGCCTTGGAATGTGAGCAGAGACGCCTGACATATTTTATTGGCCTATTGGATAAGCGGCAGGCTGAGGTGATTCGTCTGGTGTTTGTGGACGGAATTCCCACGAAGGAAGTTGCTGCCAGCTTTGGCTTGACCTACCGCACCATCGACCGGATCAAGCGTACTGCCATTGAAAACCTCGTGGAGATGTATGCCTATTCCGATCAGTTTCAAGTCTGATTTTTGAAAATGTCCTAAAAATGTCCGAGCCGATGTACTTGAAGTGTCATATGACACTATGGTATGATTAGGCTGATAAAAAGGAGATGCCCCCGACGAACGGGGGCATCTCCTTTGTCGTTTGCCTGTCAATCAATATTATTTGAGAGAGGAGTTGTGTCATGGCTCTTACGTATCAAGGAAAGCTGTTTGCAGAATATCCTGATGTGGTATCCGTTAGGCAGATGTGCATCATGTTGGGCGGAATCAGCATGAAAACAGCTTACAAATTGTTGGGGAATGGTGAGATTCACCATCTGAAAATTGGTAAGTCATTTAAGATACCAAAGATTTGCGTGATCGAGTATCTGCTTGGCTGACGGCAAAATTTCGGCGCAAGGATTTCAAAATAAAGTTTATAGGCACATTGGAGAGAACAGCTGCTTATGGTATAATTAATCTGCCATTGACAGATAGGTTGTACCGCTACAAAAAGGAGGAACAACATGGTAGCGGGTCATCTGCAAACAAAAAAAGGTTACTATTACATGGTGCTGAATTTGAAATCCGAAGATGGCAATCGCAAGTCCAAATGGATTTCAACAGGGATACCGGCAACTGGGAAGAAAAGTGCAAAGTTGGCGGAAGAAATGTTAGCCGAAACCAGATGCACCTATAAAGATGCTGCATCACCTTGTGCAGTATCTCCCGTGATCAGCAGAGAAGATATTTCTTTTTCTGACTACATGATCAAGTGGTTGGGTATCATCAAGAACTCTGTGGAGGTAGATACATATGCGGGATATGTAAACAATGTTGAAAAGCGAATTGTCCCATATTTTTGTGGACAAAGAATACTGCTCAGAGAGCTGACTGCGCTGGATGTGGAGAATTTTTACAGCTATTGCTTCAATGAACTGCACCTAAAAGGAACTACGGTTCAGCGTTTTCATGCGAATATCCATAAGGCAATGAAGTATGCTCGTAAACACGATTTAATTGCCTCGAATCCGATGGATAATGTGGAGCGGCCAAAGAGCCAAAGGTATGTTGGAGCATTTTATTCTGTGTCGGAACTAGAAACGCTCTTTCAGGCGGTGAAGGGTGATCCTTGCGAGTTCCCTGTTCTAATGGCAGCCTTTTATGGCCTGCGAAGAAGTGAGATCATGGGACTCCGGTGGAGGGCGATCGACTTTGAGAGCAATCTAATTACGATTGACCATACAGTTGTTCAGTGTATGTGCGATGGGACGACCATCACGGTCGAAAAGGATCGTACAAAAAATCAGTCAAGCTGCCGCTCAATGCCGTTGGTTCCGCAATACCGCGACCTTTTGCTGCGTATGAAAGTACGGCAGGAATACTGTCGGAAGCTGTGTGGAAATTGTTATACAGAAAGCGAGTATATCTTTGTAAACGATATGGGAGCACCCTATCAGCCGAACTATGTAACACAGCATTTCAAGCTCATCTTGAGGAAAAATCACTTGCGCAATATTCGCTTTCACGACTTGAGACATACCTGCGCTTCGCTGCTGCTAAAAAATGGCGTGCCAATGAAGGATATACAGGAGTGGCTTGGACACAGTAGCTATAACACGACCGCAAATATCTACGCACATCTGGACACATCGTCAAAAAACACTTCAGCATCGAAGATGAGCAATGTTGTTATCATTGAACCAGGCATCAGCACAAGCGTTTGAAAGAGGATTGTGGAGAGAACTGCGGAGAGAACTGTGAAAAAACAGAGCGAAATGGATGCTTTTCATGGGAGAAAAGAAGAAACGCCTGATGCCTCAAATGCTGAGGGATCAAGCGTTTCGGAGGATGGTGCCGGTGGTGGGACTCGAACCCACACGATGTCGCCATCGGCGGATTTTGAATCCGCTACGTCTACCATTCCATCACACCGGCATATTTTATCGAGAAACTCCCAAAATTCTCATAGGAGAGAACAAGGAGAGAACTCACTATAAAAGCCATATTTTATTGTAACTGAGAAGCCTTGAAAAATCAAGGATTTTACCAGAGTTCATACTGCCAGACTTACTGGCTTTTGAGTCCGCTACGTCTACCAATTCCATCACACCGGCAGGTGCGACAATTATTATATGCGATGCAGGGAGCATTTGCAAGCAAAACTTTTCGAAAAAAGGCTCCGGCGCACTGCGCCGGAGCCTTTCACAATGTAAGATCACACGTAGCGCTGATTGATGACGTCGAACACGCCGCGCGTCGTGAGGCGCAGCGTCGGGATGACGGTCAGCGCCATGAACGAAAGCGTCATAAACGGGTCGACCCCGCGCGAGACGCCGAGCTTGAAGGCCTGCTCCTTGGCGTTTTCGAGCGCCTCGTTGACCTCGATAAGCGGCGCTTCGCTCATGATGCCTGCAATCTGGAGCTGGAGCTCGCCGAGCACCTTGCCGTCGTCCATCACGACGATGCCGCCGCCGAGCTCGACGACGCGGTTGACCGCCGCAGCCATGTCCTCCTCGTTCGCGCCGACGACGATGATGTTGTGGCTGTCGTGCGAGATGGATGTCGCCACCGCGCCGGACTTGAGGCCGTAGCCCTTGATGTAGCCAATGCCGATGTGGTGCGTGTTCTTGTGGCGCTCGATGACGGCAATTTTCAAGATGTCGTCCTCAACGCTGATCTTTTCGGCGTAGCCCGCATCGGTCGTGACGATCTCGCCGGGCACCATGCCGAGCACCGCGCGCGGGCGGGACTCGATAAAGTCCGTGGCCTCAAGGTGCGCAACGTGGAACGTCTCGTGCGAGCGCTTGACGAGGTGCGGATCGATCTCGGGCGCTTCAAACGGCGTGACGGTCTTGCCGTCGAACATCAGCTTGCCCTTCTTGTAGACCTCGAGAATATTGAAGTCGTCGAAATTGTCGATCACGACAAAGTCCGCAACAAAGCCCGGTGCGATTGCGCCGCGGTTGTTGAGCAGGAAGTAGCGCGCGGCGTGGTGGCTCGCGCATTTGACGGCGATGATCGGGTCGACGCCCGACTTGATGGCACGGCGCACGATGTAGTCGATGTGGCCCTTTTCGAGAAGATCGTTCGGGTGCTTGTCGTCCGTGCAGAACATGCAGTAGGTGTAATACTGCGGTGTGAGCAGCGGGAGCAGCGCGTCGAGGTTGCGCGCGGCCGTGCCCTCGCGGATCATGATGTACTGTCCGCGCTCGAGCTTGGCGATGGCATCCTCCACGGTGCTGCACTCGTGGTCGGAATAGACGCCGGCGGCGATGTAGGCGTTCAGGTCGTTGCCCGAAAGGCCGGGGGCGTGGCCGTCGATTTTTTTGTGGTGCGCCTGCGCGGCGACGATCTTTTCGAGCACCTGCTCGTCGGCGTTCGCGACGCCGACATAGTTCATCATTTCGGCCAGCCCCTCGCCGCGGTTGTGCTCGTAGACCGTGTCGAACGCGCGGGAAGCGAGCACCGCGCCGGATTCGTCAAGCGGCGTTGCGGGCACGCAGGAGGGGAGCATGAAGCGCACGTCAACGGGCAGATCTTCCGTCGCCTGCAGCATATACTCGATGCCGTCGGTGCCCATGACATTGGCGATCTCGTGCGGGTCGGTGATGACGGTCGTGGTGCCGTGCGGAACGACGGCGTTGGCAAATTCCTTGGGAGAGACGAGTGCGCTCTCTAAGTGGATGTGCGCGTCGACAAAGCCGGGCAGCACGAGCTTGCCGCCCATGTCGACCTCGACCGCACCCTCGTAATGCTCGCCCATGCCTGCGATCAGCCCTTCGGCCACGGCGATGTCGCCATGACTGAGCTCGTTGCAGAAGACGTTCACATACGTCGCGTTCTTGAGCACGAGGTCGGCCTTCTGCCGTCCCGAGGCCACCTCGACGACGTGGAGCTTCTTGTTCAGCTTGCGGTTGATCTTTCCTGCGTAGCTTTCCCGGTATGCCATGCGTTTTCCTCCTCATTTTGTTGTGTTTGACCAGTTTATCGGATGAATCATCCATCTTCCTCGTTTATTTTTTATAGGATACTACGTTCTTTTGCACTTGTCCAGCAGAAAAAGCTAAAATATTTTTAGTAAAACTGACGAAAAGTGAGAAGAACGCAGAAGTTCACTGTATCATAAACTGTATGATGGACCGGACAAATACAGGCCGTTGCCGAAAGATTGCTTTTCACAAAATGCTGTTTACAAGCATCTGATAATACAGTATAATTAGACAAACGGTATAGAGATAAATGAATATTTTCAACTAAAAGACGAATAAAACACGCTGGCATTCACTGCGCCGGGCTTGCTTGAAGTGGCCCGCACACAAAATGGAGGCTGCGGCAATTTTAGGGCCGGACAAGGAGGGGGAAGATATGAAAACCGAGCATTCCTATTCCGCAAAGGGCGTTTTGGCTGCGCTGGGGAGATCCGCTTTGTATCAGCTCTTTTTCGTGGCGGTGCAGGTTTTGCTGCCCTTTGTCTATGGGATCGGTATCGCTGCCGATGCGGCAATCAATAGGGGAGCGGACCTTGCACAGGGGGCGCAGGCGGTGGCGGAGCGGCTTCTTGACGGCCTGTCGGCGCTCACGCTGCTATCGTGTCTGATCATCGCCGCGGTACTGCTGCTGTGGTTCCTGCTGCGGAAAAAGCCGCTATCCGAGGCGGCGGGCCTTCGTCACTGCTCGGGCTGGACGGTGGGCTTCTGCGCCTTCGGCGCGGTCGGCCTCTATGTGCTGGTCAGTCTGGTGCTTGCCCTGCTGCCGGAAAGCTGGATGGAGGAATATGGAAAAGCCATGCGCCTGAGCACAGAGACGGGGCTGATCCCGGCGCTTGCCGTGGTGGCCGGCGCGCCGGTTGCGGAGGAGCTCGTGTTCCGCGGCGTCATCCAGTCGCGGCTGGAACGGGCCATGCCGGTGTGGATCGCAATTGTACTGCAAGCGGTACTCTTTGGATTCATCCACGGAACGCCGGTGCAGATCGGCTACGCGTTTCTCATGGGCTTGCTTTTCGGTTATATTCGCTATCGCACGGGGAGCATCCTGCCTACGATCGCCGCGCACGCCGCGTTCAACGCAATGAACGACCCGCTGGGGCTTTTGGGGGGTTTTGCGGAGAAGTGGCAGTTCCTTGCCGTCAAGGCCGCCGTATGCGCCGCGGGCTCCGGGCGCTGCCGCCGCGGGT
>ERZ1023639.653-NODE-653-length-9301-cov-10.113454_pt1 | contig 9301 bp, 9 predicted proteins | sample MGYA00380334_ERZ1023639 | MGnify/ENA primary metagenome ERZ1023639 (study PRJEB33179, sample SAMN07448971) | human gut metagenome | biome: Human-gut; feature: Human associated habitat; material: Faeces | host: Homo sapiens | place: India: Bhopal | collected...
TTAGGGATAATGTAAGTACTACCAGAATGGTCCAAAAAAATATCCGCACCCCCTTACCACGAGCGCAGCGAGGTTGTATGGTTTTAATCTCCAAGCACACTCTCCCCGCTAATAAACCACATCCTCCTCATTTGACAATCCCCTCCCTCCGTCTTAGAGTGAAAGATAACAACACACAAAAGGAAGGATACATATGATAGGTGCTATTATAGGAGACATTGCCGGATCGCGGTTCGAATGGGACAACTACCGCGCCAAAGACTTTGACCTCCTCTCAGATAAATGCTTCTTCACCGACGACTCCATCATGAGCTTCGCCGTCTGCGACGCCCTCCTCAAGACCGTCCCGTCCTACAAAGGCCTCTCCAGACAAGCCGTCCTCTCCATGCAGAAAATAGGACGCCCCTATCCCCAGAGCGGCTACGGCGGATCCTTCTACCACTGGATCTACTCCGATGACCCCGAACCCTACGGCAGCTTTGGAAACGGCGCAGCCATGAGAGTCAGCGCCTGCGGCTGGGCAGGAGAATCCCTCTCCGAAGTCAGGAAACTCTCCAAAGAAGTCACCAAAGTCAGCCATAACCACCCTGAAGGCATCAAAGGCGCCGAAGCTGCCGCCTCTGCCGTCTACCTTGCCAGAACCGGCGAAACAAAAGAAGACATCCGGAAATACATCGAAGAGAAATACTACAAACTGAACTTTACCATCGATGAAATCCGCCCCACCTACGAATTCAACGAAACCTGCCAGGACACCGTCCCCCAGGCCATCGAAGCCTTCCTCGAATCCGAATCCTTTGAAGACGCCATCCGCACCGCCGTCTCCGTAGGAGGCGACAGCGATACCCTCGCCGCCATCACAGGCGGCATGGCAGAAGCCTACTACGGCGTCCCCAAAGACATCCGCGAAAAAACCGGACAATTCCTCGACCAAAGACTCACCAAAATCCTCAAAACCTTCGAGCAAAAATACCCGCCCAAAGTGACGGAATAATAAAAGAGGCAGAACAAACTTTACAGACGATCACTTTGATACATCGGAACCCTCAGAAAGGAATGACAGGTATGGATATAACAAATCTGCAATCTGACATGGATTATTTGTTTAACTGCAACTTTTTTGACGATTCCTTTGATCCCGAGGACCATGAAGATCACCAGGACTTTGCGGATAAGGTGTTACAATCCTACAGCTGGGACGAGATCTATGGTTATTTTTTCAGGCACCTGACACAAGACTGTACGACAGCCGAGTCAGTCTACAATGCCACTAACCTATACTTTGTCTACTGCTTTGACAAAAACCCAGTTCCTAATCCCTATGAGCTTGTCGGATATGTTCTGTTCCGAATCGATTTGGATAAATACTGGGATGAATATGGTGATTTTATCGACAGCTTTGCAGTATCTGTTCTTGAGAGCAGCAAGAAAGTGAGTCTCATGACAGACCCATACTATGCACCCTGGGAAGACCCTAAAGTCATTAAGCAAATGGAAAAATGGAAAAAGCAACTTCAGAACAATGAATCAGATTAAATAGGGAACTCTGAGAAAATTTCACTAAATACAACCTTCACTTACCACGAGCGCAACGAGATTTAGCTGTCCCCGTCAGGGGAAGAGTTGCCTTTGACCTTGCCCTGGAAGGGAAGGTGCCCGACCTCAAATTCTGATGTCGGGCGGATGAGTTGCATTTCCTCGGGCAGAGCCCGGTTGTATGGTTTTTAAAGGTGCATTCTCTAAAAAGTCAACGCATCATCGTCCAAGGTTTTCATAGGGTTCATTTTACAAAGGATCTCCTCACCCCATCAAAAACAGCGGTATCAAAATGCTCAGTCATTTTGATACCGCTGTTTTTTGCCCCGTTGCTTTCCTTATTTCACTCGTTCCACCTTCGGCGCATGAAGGCCAAAGGAAATTCTCTTGATCACCCGGATATAATCCTCCACCGGAAAATCTTCCTTCGTGCACAAGATAAGATACCTGTCGCCGCCGTCGATCAGGTTGTAATCCGTACTGACAAACCCATTCCTTCGATAAAACTCCAGCCTTCTCTCCCTCTGCTCGGAATTCGCCGCATGAGGATCCAGCGGCTCAATATTCAGGGCCACGCCCCTTCCCGAGGCCCTTGCCTTCAGATCCGTCAGAATCGCCGTCCCGTATCCTTTGGACCGGATTTCATCATTTACCGCCAGGTACAAGACGAAAACCATATCCTCATTTTCGACCGTATACGTGAAACCGCAGAAATCATCGCCATCATAATAAGCCAGGAAATGCACATAACTGCTCCACGCCCGAAGCCGCAGCAGGAACATCGGGAACTGCTCATTCTTTGGAAAAGCCCTCTCCAGGAGCCCCTTCACCCGTGAAAGATCCCGAAGACTCCGATCCACCTTCCGCACTGTCAGCTCCATCCCGATTCCCCTTTCCTGCAATAATGACTAGAAATAATGCTTTAAGACCTATGATAACACAGAAAAAAACGAAAGGTACACCCACGCAAAAAGGAGCTGTAGCAAAATGATTGCACATTTTGTCACAGCTCCTTTTCAATTTCCATTCTTCTCCTATATATACGCAGACATAGTCTTCGCCGTCCTTGACGATGCCGAAGGGAATGGTGTCGCCTTCGTGGCGCCGAAGTCTTTGTAAGGCTCGTTCAGGAGTTTTCCGATGACATGGTCTTCCGCCACGTCCATGCTTCGTACCCAGCATATTTCGACGCCTTCCTGGCCTTCCTTCATGAAGAGGACGCGGAGGTCGTCGGGGAAATCGGGATGGCGGAGTTCGTCTATGACGTCCATTCCGCGGAAGAACTCAAGACCTTCATTTTTGAAATAGCCTTCATTGATGAACCGGATCGTTTCCTCAAACGGCGTCGTATCGACATCGGGATGAAGGATGATATTCCAGTGAGCGGCACTGCCCCTGCGGACCTTCAGGGAAACCGTTCCGTCATTCGGGAGAGGAATGAACCTGTCTCCCTCCCTCTTCGCAGAAGCGAGGATTTCGAAGGTGAAGCCTGCTTCGTTATCAATATAGCCATACCCCAAAGCACCATCGGCCCCATCGGCGCCGATCTTCGCAGCTTCAAGTAACTCCGCCAGATAATCGTTCATAGCAAAGAAACAACCCCGGTGATACATGTCTCTGAAACTCAGCTGGCTGACAAGTGTCATAGAAAATCCTCCTTTTCTCCCCGTACTCGAAAAGTAAGCAGCAAGAGCCGTTCCGCACGGCCGAAGACCTTCCCTTAGCTTGATTGTAGCATACGGGGTGGGGGAACGGAGGAAAACATGGAAACCGCGTGGCTTTCCCTCTACTCCATGATTTCGTGTATCTTTTTGATGATGGTCTGGTCAGCAGGAAGCCAACCAACGGTATCCAGACTGCTCTTAGTCAGCCATTTTGCAGCTTCCGCTTCTTTGAGAACAATGGTACCTTCCCTGACTTTGGCAAGGAAGGTATCCATGCTGAGGTGGAAGTTTGGATAGTCGTATTCGATAGTGCCAAGAAGTGGACCGACTTCTATTTCCACTTCGAGTTCTTCCCGAATTTCCCGGCGAATCGCTTCTTCAGGTGTTTCGCCTTTTTCTATTTTCCCTCCGGGGAATTCCCACTGCCCTTTAAATTCTCCGTATCCTCTTTCCGTGGCGAGGATTTTGGTGGGATGGTCGAGGTCATCAGCAATGACAGCGGCTACGACTCTGATCGTTTTCATAGAGCCTCCTTACTGTGCCAGAAGCTTTCCTGTCTGGCGAATGAATTTGGCCGGGATGGGGCGTTCAAGGTGCCAGATGATATTCATAGGGCTGCTGCCCTGGTGGCTCACATAATCGGCCTTGCCGAGGTAGACAAAAGGCGCAGTACCGGTCTGGTCTTTGTTGTATTCTCTGACAAAGAGGAGGATTTGAGATCCCATTTCCTTATGGTGGATGTAGCGCTGTCCCGTATTGGATGCTTCGGATGTGGTGCTCTGGCTCTGCCAGTGGAAGAGATGCTCATTGATGGAGTAATCAGCGTACATGGTCGTCGGGGAATAGTCTTTATCCGCTTTGTTCAGTGTATTGATGAAAAAGTCGAGGTTCCTGTCTTTCAGGTAGAGAACGCCCTGACGCATGGATTTCGCTCTTTCTGGATGGCCGAGTGCGACGAGAATCTGGTCCTTGGTGTAATGACAATGGAGGTCGAGCGGGCAGGTGAAGCCAAGATCGACATTCTCATCGACGAAGTCGAGGTGATCGAGGTTGTATTGCAGAATATCGCAAATTTCCTGGCACATGACGGGATTTTTCCGGATAGAGGCCATGTCACCTTCCAGGTCGCTGTAATCGTGAGGATCTTTAGTGCTGTTTGTCGGCCAGACGGTATACTGGAACATCTCGAGCATGAGGCGTCTTTCTTCTTCTGTTGCATCACTGACGGTGCCCGGCATGAATTCTGAAAGGATGGTCTGGATCCATCTCCGGGAGTCGATGGCACAGATTTTGCCCATCACCTTGGTAATGGTCTCCTCGAGCGGTTCTTCAAAGTCCTCCCGCTTGTCCGCCTTCACACAGAGGCGATAGAAGCCGGCAGCATTGGACCCTTTCGTTTCTCTCTCGGTGTAGAGGTCCTTGATATCCATGCTGTAGTAAGAAAGGAAATTGTCCAGGGTGAGCGGTCTTCCGCTGTCTTCTTCAAAGGTGCTGATTCTCTGGATGAGTTTGCCCTGTGCACCAAGAGATGCGTTGATATTTCTAAGGATGTTTTTGGCTGCCTTTTTCTCGAGGTGGATATAGCAGCCGCGCGGGACGGAGATGAAACCTCTCTTGATCTCATCCGCCAGACTTCCGTGAGCTTTATTCAGAAGGGCTGTGAATTTTAATTCAAAGTCGTATTTCTTATTGGCCTGTCCTATGAAATCGAGGACGGTGAGGCATTCTTTTCCTTCAGAGAGACGCAGTCCGCGTCCGAGCTGCTGGAGGAAAATGGTCAGAGATTCGGTCGGTCTCAGGAAGAGGATGGTATTGACGGATTTGATGTCGACGCCTTCGTTGTAAAGGTCGACGACAAAGATGAATTTCACCTGACCGGAGACGAGTTTCTGCTCGGCGGATTTCCTGTCTGCATAGGACGTATCGCTCGTCAGGTACATGGATGGCACGTCATGGTCGTTGAAATAGTCGGACATGAACTTTGCATGGGCTTTGGAAACGCAGAACCCAAGGCCAGTGACATCGTTCCAGTCGGTCACGTAACGATCTGTTTCTTCAAGGACCCATTCGGCTCTTTTCTTCGCGCCGTACTGTTCCATGGAGTAGACGTTGGAAAGCTCGGAGGCGTCGTAGCCGCCTCTCGTCCAGCGGATCTGGCTGAGGTCGGTCGTGTCGTCGACGCCGAAATACTGGAAGGGACAGAGGAGTTTCCTGTCGATGGCATCGGGCAAGCGGATTTCCACGGCAATGCGTCCGTCAAAGTACGGCAGGACGCTCTTTCCATCCATTCGTTCCGGAGTTGCCGTCATGCCTAGAAGAATCTTCGGCTCATAGTAGCTGAGGAGTGACTGGTAAGAAGGCGCAGCCGCATGGTGGAATTCGTCGATGATGATGAAATCATAGTAATTCTTGTCCGGGACATGTTTCGTGAAATCTTTGGACTGGAAACTCTGGATGGAAACGAAGAGCTGGTCGATAGTTTCCGGATGATTCTCACGTCCGACGAGAAGGCTGCCGAAGGTCGGATCTCTCATGACGCTGCGGAAGGTCGCAAGGCTCTGCTGCAGCAGCTCTTCCCTGTGCGCAACGAAAAGAAGTCTGGGTTTTCTCTCATGGCCGAACTTCTGGCAGAAACGACGATAGTCGAGCGCAGCGACGACGGTCTTTCCCGTCCCTGTTGCTGCGACAACGAGATTCTTATAGCGATGATGGATTTCCCTTTCCGCTGCGAGTTTGTCGAGGATCGCCTGCTGGTACGGGTACGGCTGGATTTCCATGATGTAAGGATTCGTGCCGAAGTTATTGAAATTCGGATCATCCTTATATCTTTCCCTGTAAATGGCCTCCTGCAGTTTCTTGCTGTCGCCTTCCTGGTACGTTTCAAACTCGCTGGAGTTCCAGTAGCTTTCAAACGTCGCTTCCATCTTCGCCATCGTGGACGGCTGGTCCTGAGAAGTAATCTTCACATTCCACTCCAGGCCGCTCGAAATGGCCGCACGGGAAAGATTCGACGAGCCGATATACGCCGTCGAGAAACCGCTCTCGCGGTAGAACATGTAGGACTTCGCATGGAGACGTGTCCTCGCTGTATCATAGGAAACTTTGATTTCCGTATTGCTGAGCTTGGCGAGCTCCTCGATTGCCTTCACATCTGTCGCGCCCATGTAGGACGTCGTAATGATGCGAAGATGACCCCGCTCAGTGAACTTCTTCAAAGGTTCGAGAATAAGACGAATCCCGCTCCATTTCACAAAGGAAACAAGAAGATCGATCCTGTCAGCGGACTCAATTTCCTTCGCGAGCTCCACAAACATCGGCGGTTCATGATCCGAACCCGTAAAGAGCGAACTCTGCGCCAAAGACGTGCCCGGACGCGAGAAACTCCCATGCTCCTGGAACGCGAACGCGGAATTCTTCGTATTCACGACCGACAAGAGCTGATCCACCCTGCGCTCCTGCGTGAGCGGAAGTAGATCCTTCCCGCTTTCACTGCCGAGTGTGCTGAGCATCTGATTGATCAGACGGACCTGCTCTTCTTCTGCCTCATCCTTCCCGGACTCCTCTGCCACAGCCGTCAGCCGCTTCTCAAGAAGCTTTGCCACATACTCCGCCAGAACCCGCGCCGACTCAGCAGCATCCACAGCCCCGGTCTCCACCCGCTGCCGCTCCGCCGCCTCCGCCGAGCGAATCTCCTCCTTGAGCTCCTGATTGATCAGCTGCTCATACAACCCCTGCCTCAACATCAAACCACCAAACCTTCCCAGAAAACCGTAAAAATCTTTCCTAGATCTAATTATACCAGGGAGTAATGAGTAATAGATGAGAAATTCATGAGAATGCTGGAGAAAGATGAGGGAGTATAAACCATACAACCACACGCAAAAAGAGCAGCACCTCGATTTTCTGAGATGCTGCTCTTTCTTTTTATTATTCTTTTATTACTCTGTTGTTTCTTCCGATGCCTTTTCCTCGAGATCCCTAAGTGTAACTTTATCTTTGTTTCTCCAGCTTGTCAGTCCATTTGCATTCTTTCCAACAACAAACATGGCTGCAGCAGACGGGCTGGTGAAGAACTGGTCCTCTGTTATATTCCCGTTTTCATCAAGAGAGACTTTTTCTTTGCGTCTTTTAATGGATTCCAAAACTGTACCATCATTCACGAGCGAAATGTGGCTGCCTTTATAGACGATGAAGCCTTCATTCGTCTGCCGGCCCGTAGCATGTACTGATCCCACATCCGTAATCTTCCTGTCCAAATACAGCAACGGTTTTTCATCTGGTTTTGGTTCTGGATCTTCCTGTTCCTTCTCCTGTTTATCGTAAGGTTCGAATAATTTATACCCTAATGCACCCATGACAACCTTGGCATAATCGATAAATTCTTCCATTTCGCTTTCTTTTTCTTCGGTAGGATTGCCGATATTGGGATCATCTTTATTGATTAGTTCATACCGCTTTGCCTTGGTGGCAAGTTCGCAGAACCGATGCTCAAGGTAACTGATTTCTGTTGCTCCCAGTATATTGTTTGAAGTGGTAATAGCGACAGCTTCATTCCAGTAATCTTCCTTTGGATTACGCCGATGTTCCTGCAAACGATTGAGAAGTCCTTCCCCGGCTTTTCGTACTATCGCCTGGCCAACGTAAACCGCCTTTTCTTTATCTTCTTTCTCTGAGTCGCCAAACAAAAAATAGACGCCGCTCTGCTTGAGATCCTTGCGGTCTTTGCACTGCTCAAGCATGATTCTTGGAATCTTATATGCGATGCCAGTCCAGTTTGCCAGCGTACATTTAGTACGTCCTGTCGCTTCGCCGTCCATTAGAAATAATTGTATTGTTTTTCCATGAGCTGCCATTCTGATCACTCCCGATGCCATTCCACCAATAAAAGCACTCGATATCTCCGAAAGACTTATTCGTTCTCATTATAGCAGGAAATAAGGGATCACTATTACATTTCTATTTTGGACCACTTTGAAACTCTTATTCATCTGCTCTCTGCCAGATCGAAGAAATCTCTCCTGCTGATATCCAGGCCGCTCTTTGCCAGGCGTTCACTTCTCTCTCCATAAATCTGATCTAATATCTTGTCTCTGTCACTCATTCTTCCATAATGAAGAAGCCGGTGGCATATCGGGCAAAGGCAGATGACATTGGCGTAAATATCAAGACTGTGCTTGAATTGCTTTTGATGGCTCAGCGGAATTACATGATGGCCTTCCATGTACGCGTGATTTGTATTGTTTACGATGAATGTCTCATGATGATGATCGACTTCGCAAAGGTAGTGTTCTGCTTTAAGGACCTGATGCTTAATAATAGGGGATCTTCTGTACCTTTCGCTGGTTATCTCATAGTGATATTTTTCTCTTGGTATGGGCTCGTCAAGTTTTGAAAGCTCCACTTTTGTATCTTCATCTTTATGTGAATCAGACCATTGACCACGGGCAAAATCTATATAACTCTGGAGCCCGCTGCGATACATCCTATGACCTTTTTCATTAAGCGCTACAAAGTCAGGATCTTTTTTCAGAATTTCTTGCACATCAAGTAAATGTTTCAAGGATTTAATTTCAAAGATGGAATGATTGACAAGCCCTTTTTCTTTCAAATACCTACTGATTACCGTGTCGAGCGCACCCATATAATGCTTAATCGAGGCTTCAGACAATCCTTTTATTTCTTCCATGTACTTAATGAAGTACTCTTTCAGAGCATATTCCTCTCCCGCATTTGGCGCCTGTTCATCGCTCATCCATGCCACCTCTTTCTCATGAATACCATTTCCGCCAGATTTCTTTTTTTATTATACCAAGATCAATCTTGTACCGTGTATGTTTCGAGGCCAGCTCTACGATTGCATTCCATAGAACGAATTCCAGTCGTACAATGTTTTTTTCGCGATAGTTTTATTCACTTTCCCCTTCTTCTCAATTTCTTCTTGCAGATAAGTAAAAGTGAGCATGGCTTATGCCTGTTTTGATTGCTATTCTTTCGGTTATAAAATATAATTTTGTTAGTTATATTTACAAAATAAGATACTTTATTGGAGTGTGTCAAGAATCTTGTGTAACCTCTAACCTTTAGAACCATAGCGTTCTTCG
>ERZ1023639.657-NODE-657-length-9242-cov-12.877109_pt1 | contig 9242 bp, 6 predicted proteins | sample MGYA00380334_ERZ1023639 | MGnify/ENA primary metagenome ERZ1023639 (study PRJEB33179, sample SAMN07448971) | human gut metagenome | biome: Human-gut; feature: Human associated habitat; material: Faeces | host: Homo sapiens | place: India: Bhopal | collected...
TTTTTTTATCTTTCTCTGTCCACAATTGTTACCCCTTCTGTCTCAAATTGTTACCCCTCTGAACAATTGTTCTTTCGTTGAGAGGCTAGCATTTTTTGATGGAAATTTTAAAGGGGGGAATGCCCCTTTTTGGGAAATGCCCTTTGCTATCTAATATTTCATAGCTCTTTATCGTTTCCAGCTCTTGCCAATAATCGAGGATTTTTTTGGTATCGCTGTACAGCTTACTTTTTTTCTTTCGGTTGACTCGGTTTTCTGGGTCTATCCCTAGGGCCTTGAAAATAGCGTCATAACGTACAGTTACAGAGTTTCCTGCTGTATTCCATGAGATTCGCCATAGCAAATAATTTTTCAAGGCAATGACAGAATCTGTCTGATTGACAGGGACGTTTATTATTTTTATGGGCACCTGGTTGATCTGCTTTTTCCTTTTGGCATAAGTGTATAAAATCGGCTCGGTTGACATCCGGTATAAAGTTGGTACTTTTTGCCCATTTATGGTGACGTCCGTTTCGGCTTGTCGAATGTCGATTAAATGCCCTTTTACCCTGTAAGGAATTGGATCCTTGTACATTTTTTGTTCCGATTCGGCGTTGATTGTTACTTTATACGAGGCCAATTTCCAGATAGTTTTATCTAATTCCTTTTCTCGTTCTTCTCGTATCTTTGCTTTTTTGTTTCCTGTCATGGCCTTATAAAGCATATCCGGGGTGAAATATAGCTCGTTAGGGCCTTGCCGCCCCGCTTCCCATAGGGTGCATAATCCATTTAGAACAGCTTTTTCATACAGTGTGAGAGGCGGGAGAGTGCTGTTGTCGCCGTCGTCATACATGATTTGCACAGATACCGCCGCCGGTTTCCTTGAGGTCCCAGTATTTACCAATGCATTCCCATTTTCAAATTCTTGAAAAGCAGTGAATAATTTCATGCTAACCTTATCCATAGGGCTGCAATATAAATCTGGCTGTTTGGTCCTTACATTGATAGTTGTGTTTAGCGGCTCTGGTTCTAGCTCCGGTTGTGCGTACTTTTGCTTTCTTCGTAGGGTTCTTAATTCTAGGTATATCTCTTTTGCCTTGGCTTCATCACACGTTCCCTGTCTTTCCCATTCCGCCGCCCAGTCTTGGGCAATTTCGTCTATTTTGTCTTTGATTCTGTATATGGCTTGGTATGCCTCTTTTGCTTTTTCGTCCGGAAGACATTCCCTTTCTGGCAATATGTTCAATGCATTTCTAAATAATGATGATTTTCGGGAAAGATAGTGTATAGCTGCGCTTCTCGTATGTCCAAAAAGAAGCAGGATGTAGTAATCATTTTCGAGAATTGTAAGATGATCGAACGCATCTTTTTCGGGACTATTGGATAGTAACTTTTCGCGGGTTGGAAAGTCATCGATGTGCAATTCATTTAAATATTGCAGCGTATCGCTTTCCAGTATTTGGGCGCAATCATTCCCGTAATTTTCCCGGTAATAAGAGGCGATAAACTTTATGCTTTTGGCTTCTAAATATCGTTTTTTTTGGTTGGCCCATATTGCCTGGGCATTGTCTGAACAATATTTTTCGTATTCCGCTATTCCCATGCCTTTGTTATCACGTATGAGCAAATTCTTTTCATATTCTTGATCGGCAATGAGGCGACTATGTATGGCCTGCCTATCTTGGTTCGTGAGTTCCGCATCCGTGGTTTCTTGGATTGTCTTTACACGCTGCATGAGCTTATTGAAATAGTCTTCCATGGTGTGTCCTTTCTAGTGGCCTTTATGGCCTATGACGAATGTCATCCGCACAAGTGCGGAAAATCAAGAGAGCGCTGGCTATTCGGTGAATAGTTAAGTGCGCATTTTGTGATGCGGGGCGCACAACATTCCGCGAATGGTTAAGTGCGCATTTTGGCGTGATGGTAATTTCCCGCTTTTAATGGTACGAGGCTTTTTAGTCGATGACGCCTTTCAGATCCAGAAATTTTTGAACGGTCGTCGGCGACATTTTCAGCTCACGTGCAATTTTCCGAACACTCATTCCGCCGTCATGCAGCATGATGACTTTTTGAATGTCCTGGCTAAAATATTTCCGAGGTCGCCCCCGCCGGCGGTGGCTCATGTTGTACTCGTCGGCCTTAGCTTTTAGGCTGGCTAGTTGCATCATTTCGGTCTCCAGCATAATGCAAGATGCGGCCATCATCCCGTCGAGTGGAATGATGAGCGAATGAATTTGTTCGCCCCCGTCGATGATTTCATCCCGCATCAACGTAGCCGTCGTAATACTGGTTTCGAGTACATAGATGCGGCGCCCGTCGTCTTGTAGCCGGGGCGGGATTTCCGTTAGTGCGTAGAGGCAGCGGCCCGTCTTAATGGCCCTGGCAAGTTGTGGCCGCTTCGTTTGATTTATGTCCGACGTTGCCAGCCGGTACCGGGTTCGGGGTTGTTGTGCGTACGTGTCCATTTTTGGCCTTCCTTTCCTGTAACTTTAATGGCTGAAATTTAGTGTTACATGTCATCTAGAATACAAGTTTCAGACATTTTTCGGCGTAACTCCTTCGTGGTCGTCCGGGTGTAGATGGCCGTCGTCTCAAGACTTTTATGGCCGAGTATCTCTTTCAGATCCAGGATGTTCCCGCCCCGGTTCAGATAATTGATGGCGAATAAATGGCGGAATGAGTGGGCGTGGATCTTCGACTTTTTTACACGGGCCGCCCCGGCGATTCGCTTCAAGGATACCCATAATTGCGAATTGGTAATCGGCTTTCCTCGTTTGGTACGGAATATGACGCCCGACGTGATATCGGCTTTCTTACAGTATCTTTTGAGCAGCTGAACAACTTGTTTCGGCATCGCGATATTGCGACGGCTTCCTTTATTGTCTACGATGACATGCCCTTCTTTCATGGCTTCGACGGTGAAGAATTTCAATTCGCCAATCCGGATCCCTGTCCCTACAAGCGTTTCCATAATAGCCTTCGTGCGAATATCTCCGAGCTTGTCGGCATACCGTAGCATTCGCCGCAGATCGGCCGGGGTCATGACGTTTTCGAAGGTCGCGTTCCGAACGAGGCGAATATTTTGAATCGTAGCGTCGATACCGGCCCAACGAATGTACATGTTCGCGGTTCTGATTTTGTGGTTCGTGCTTTCCGGCTTGTAGTGCGCTTCGAGATAGTCCCGATAGCTTTTCATTCTCTCCCGGGTGATGGGGTTCCCGTCCAGGAATTTTTCAAGTACATTCAGATCTATGCGATAGGCGTTTATGGTTCCCGGGCTGAGTTCTTTTTCCTTACTGGCAGCCAGGGCGACGCGGGCGGCGGAAAATTCTGCAATCGTTTCCGGGGTGATGATGGATTTATCATTCATTGGCCGTTCTCCCTTTCTACAAAAAAAGTATCAATCGGCGATTATGGCCGCTTCATCGGCTTTATATTTAGTATTAACTCTATTTTACATTAAAATTATAAATGTATCAAGTTTATTAATAAATGGCAGGCTACCTTTAAAAAAGTATGTCCTGTGGGATTGTAAGTTTTTACGGGCCTCGTGCGTGTTTTTGATAGTTTTATCGAGAACGAGGAAGCGGCCGTTTTTTAGTCTCGTCTGAAAAAACTATTTTCCGAGTTAAGAATCAAGCATCCATGCGGGTTTAGACATGTCCACTGTTAAGAAACTATAGGGAAGCGGGCGAAAAAGTATTGGATGTATTGCCAGCCGTCGCCTCAATCCGCATCACTAAGCCATTTATGCCGGCTCCGATACGTCCGAAAACGGCCTAAAACGGGGAAATCGGCCGAAAAAGTATTTTTTGTACCACTAAATACGCTTATTAAGTGGAACATAATGGCGGCAAAATGGACGGCAAACGTTCTATAAATCGTATGGTTTAGCCATTTTCCGATAAGTAGTAATTATCGGAAGTCGGAAGCGGGAAAAATCAGCCCCATTCCGGCCAGTCATTCAGACATTTCGGACGCCATAAAAAGGGAAGCCTGGCTGGCAGGGGTGTTCCCATTTTGTGGAATACCCTTTTTATGGCAGCCTTAGCCTACCCCTTTCGAAAAAATGGGATTTGTACACGCACGAGGGGGGCGCAGGTCGTGCATAGTGTTTTTGTTTCGACTAGGTAGGGGGTTCCTGTCGGAAAATTTTCGCCCGTTTGTGGTCGAAAACCGCCTTCGAGCTTCCTTTTCCCGCCGGATTTACGCTATACGAGTGCAGAAACAGAGAAAACGCCTCAAACGCTGTGTATCTTCCCGTGTGAGACGTTTTTATCTTTTCCCCGTGTAATTTGTCGTCGGCATGTACTAACGTGCCTTAAAACGGCACATTTTTTGGTGATTTTTGGGGAACCGAGATTCGGCACTTTCGGCAGCATAAAAGAAGAAGGCACCCAACAAATGGATGCCCTCTTTTTTCTTCTCCAGGGAAATAATGCGCATTTACCCATGCCTCTTTGAGGCGTGCCATGCTACCCTTTTCGGGACGTCTTCGACGTAGGCCGCCGGCCTGTGAAAATTCAATCGTCATCGTCACGCATTTAGGGAAATTAACCATGCCGGGGATGCGAATTTTTGCGCAGGCCCATCATTCGGAGTTTTCGGAGGCCCTAAAAGGAAACACGAAGCAAGAGGGAAGCAAGAAATTTCCCGACAAACTGGGAAGCCTTTCGGCCAATGTGCCGAACCATGATTACAGATGTTTGCATTGTTTTCACTCGTAAACAGGAACAGCCTCCGAGGGGATACCCTTTTCGCAACAAGCTGCGAATGGGGTAACGATTCGTTCACCGTCTGTGGGCGAATGAGGGAAGCGGCTGGCAATTCATACCCCGTTTTTGGGGGTTGACTGTCCCTACTTTTTCGCTGTGAGGATCTATAGATTTTGGAGGCCCTAAAGGGAAATACGCAGGAAATGTCACGGCGCAATTTTGCGCTTTGATATTCTCAATGGCTTTCCACTAAGGGGTCGTCATTTCGCAGTCCCCTTTATATTCCACACATATGCTATATTCCACACAATTCCACACATACGCGGAATACGTTTAGTGAGCCAAAATCGGGCCACTAAAATATAGGGGGTGTTCCCATTTTGTGGAATACCATATTTACCGACGGCCAGGGTTTATAGAGAATCCGTTTTTGGCGTTTCAAAAAAACATGCGTCCAAAATTGGACGCAACCATATACTTGTTTTAAGTACGCGGAAAAATGCTGGCAAATGCTAGCATTTGTTAAGAATTGTTAAGGTTGCACTCAGTTTTACTCAGATTTAGAACGGGGCGAAAACCGCGACAAATAAGGCGGATACCGCTGTTTTGGGTGGTTGCGGTTGCAACCGGGTTGCAAAAAGGTTGCAACCTGTCGGGATTCCTTACAGGTTGACCGACACACCAAAAAATAGGCCTGTGTTCCCGTGTGGCGTCTTTTTCTTTCATTGGCTATCAAGTTATCAAGCGCAAAAATAAAACGGCGTGAAACGACGCTCACGTAGCAAATCATGCAAAATTCGCCCGGTATCCGCTAAAAATAGCCGGGTATCCGTATAAAATCCACCCATTTCAAAACCGCACAAATCCAATAAGCCTACGTGCGGCGTGCAGCAGGCAGGCCAGGCGGGCGGCATTGGTTGCGGTCCATAGGGTGCACGGCTGCATACTGTCTTTCTGGTCATCCGATGCCAGGTGAAGGAAGCGGCACAACGTTCCATGTTCCGATAAAAATAAAATGCGGGTATGGTGCATCGCCCTAGCTGGCACTCGTCCACGATAGGCATTTTGCCGCATGGTTGACAGGTTCGGCCGCTACGTTAAGCCCCTTTCATTAGCTGAACTAACGTTTTTTTATTGAACTAATGTTCGTTACTGTGAGCGGCGCCCGGCCCGGGCTTTACCCCGTCGGGTCGCCGTCACGGTTGGCAATACTCCCCCCCCCCATTCCGCATCCCTGGCAGCCTTTTTTGACGCCGGGGGCGGCCCTTCATTGAATACGCGCTCCACGTGCGAGGGGGGGTGTAGCCAGTGTCGGGAATCACGACGCTGGTTTTATCTACGCGCTCCACATGCGAAGGGGTATTACCATATTGGTCACGGCGCAATTTTGCGCTTTGATACGCGCTCCACATGCGAAGGGGTATTACTCGTCTTTGCCAACTCGTTGGCAAAAACCAAATACGCGCCCCACGTGCGAAGGGGTATTACCACTCCCCTGAATCAGGGTACTGGTTTTGTCTTCATACGCGCTCCACGCGCGAGGGGGTATTTCACAAAATGGGAACACGTGCCCTACATGCAAGAGGGGGTTCCTACCGTCGTGATTCGCGACGGTAAAGGAAATACACGCGCCCCACGTGCAAGAGGGAGGTGTCCAATTTCTGGACTCCCTTATCTTCAAAACCTAGGTTATCCTAGGTTCTTCCAGGCCGCTTCCACTAGGGCGGCCGCCGTGGCCCCGCGGATCCGCTACCTGTCAAAACTTGTCATCCCTTAATTTATTTTTTCCGTCATCGTTCCGGCCCCGGAACGGCTGCCATTAATGGTCCCGGTACTGCATGAGGTACTGTTTCATGTTTTCGGCGTATACCTTGCTATCGCCGGTCAAACAGCCAATGCAAACGGCTGCCTTTAAAAGAAGATCCTTCAAGTCGTCCCCATTTTTTGCTCCAATCAGTATCTCGGATTTTAGGATCTGCGCTTTCTTGATGTTCTCCTGGTACTTTTTGTACACGGCCGCCGCCTGCCTGTATTCGTCCTGCATGTTCCCGGTCTTTATTGCCAGCCCTAAAGCATCCGATTTTGTGTCTATTTTCCCTTCTGAGGCGTTTTTCCCATCTGTGCCTATAGTTTCATCTGTCCGAGGTTGTCGCTCCGCCATATCGCCATTGAGTGCGCTTTTCACAAAATCAAAAGGGTCCATCGTATCCATCTCCTATATCATCTTTTGGTTCATCTTCGTATTCATGACTTCCCCGTCTTCATAGAAGTAGTTGAACATGGGATAATAGTCGTACTTTATCTTATCTCCTACGCGGCCGTTCCGGTTCTTTAATATGACAAGCTCCACGTTACGCGGATTTTTCCGCTTCGCCTCTATCGCATTAAAATCCTTATCTCCGGCCCCTTCCAACTGCAAGCCAATGAGTACATCGCTACTGTATTCAATGGCTCCGGATTCCTTGAACGCCTGCATATCCACCGCGCTTTTATAATTCTCCCGGTTGAATGACGAGATAGCCAATACTGGGATCTTATAGTCCCGGCTGATTCGCTTTAACTCCGTGACGGCATGGTCTGTATTCTGCTTATCCGTGGCCCGCACATCATACGGGGCCAGTATTTGCAGGTAGTCGATAACGACGACGGGGCGGCGGCCTGTAATAGAAATGTGCTTTTGTACCTTCTCCCGGATATGAGAGGCCGTAATATCGCCGATACCTTCATAGATTTGAATATGCTCTGCATATTCTTTGTACTCTTGAATCGCGCTTTTAATAAGCTGCAATTCCGCTTGGCTGTAATGGCTCCACCGGCTCCCGGCCGTGATGCCACGGGCCGTTTTGGCGTTCTTCTTGTCTCCACCGGTCTTGATGGTCAACTCATAGGTGAGGCGTGATATGGATTTCGCCATCAATTCCGCCCTAGCCATTTCAAGCGAAAAGATAATCACGTCCTGGCCGGTCCGTGCAATCTGATCCCCCGCCTGCAAGACAAACGTGGTTTTTCCCAGGGAAGAGATGGCCCCAATGACGTACAGCCCTTCATACAAGCCCCCATCCAATACCCGGTTCAAGAGCGTAAAGCCGGTATCTATGGCCGGGGTGTTGGCCCGTTCCTTGATGCCACCCAGGAAGTCGTTTATATATGCTGCCGCGGAATTTTGTTTGTATTCTCGACGTATGTTTTCCCGCGCTTCCTCAAATGTATTCAAAGCTTCATTTTGGGCCGCTTCCAGCCGGTCATTGAACGAATCACGGCCTTGTAGAAGATTCTCGTTCGCATCCTTTCCCGCGGTGTACAATCCGCTGGCCCGGTAGGAAAAAATCAATTTATCTTTCAGCCCTTTTTCCAGTTCATCAGCGGCCTTTTGTCCGCGCGCATCCGCATCTAGGGCAATAATGACGGGGTACTTTGGCCGGTGCCCTTCGATGTATTGCAAGAAGGCCTTCACCATGGATACAGTTCCCAGGGCAACAGCCGGGTGCCCCAATTCCTCTATGCTCATCGCGTCAATTTCGCCCTCTACAATGAACGCGGGTTCGTCGTCTTGTTCCAACGCACCGGCATTGAATAACTGCATGGGGCCGACTTTTGATTTGCTGTACTTCTTTTCCTTTTCGGTCAGCGTCCCCCGCGTGTCCCTGGCAAGATAGCTTTCATCACCGGTCGGGATAATCAACCGCGGGGATGCGGGAATATACCGCTTCTTTGACGGGTCTATCTTCGGATTTTTCCAGTATTCGCAATATCCCAGCTTGAACCGCTTGCAGGTTTCAGCACTGAGGCCGCGCCGGGCCGGGTAATCAGTCTTTGCAAGGTCTTTCTGCGCCTGTAAAAAGAATCCCAGGGCAGGTCTGTAATCTAGTTCCGGGCCGGTCGAAGCTGGCATTGATGCGGGTTTGGATACCGGCCGTTTTTGCGGTTCATCGAGTTGGATATGGTATATCTCACACGCCTTCTTGAATTGGTCACTGAAATTGGATAGGCCATAATCGAGGCCGATAAGGTCGAATATGTCATAGTTGGCATTGCAGGAAAAGCAATGTACCTTGCTATGGTTCCGGTCGTAACTCATGCTTGGATTCCGGTCCACGTGTTCCGGGTTCAAGCAATGGAAATTTTGATTTGGGTTGATGCCCTTTTCCATAAGGTAATCCATGAGGCGGGTTTTGATTTCGTTTTTGGCTGCATCTCGGTTCATGTACGTCGTCCTTTCTCCCAGGTGGAAATTGAGAAAATAGCCGATAAAAAAGGGGCCATTTTTATGATCTGAGGACCTTTCTTTTACAGGCATAATAAAAAAGGAAGGGCGGCTCCGTCAAGGTGCCGCCCCTTCCCGCTAAAGTACTTATATACCTAAAGTACTTATATGATTTTGGATAAAATCCCGTATGACGCATGGTTGTCGCATCCATCGCCATTTTTTTTCGCTTTCTCTGTCCCCAATTGTTACCCCTTCTGTCCCCAATTGTTTCACCATAAATACAAAATATTTATAATATACAAAAAATAAGAATACGAAGTTAACGCTCTGTATATACTAAG
>ERZ1023639.664-NODE-664-length-9154-cov-8.422574_pt1 | contig 9154 bp, 10 predicted proteins | sample MGYA00380334_ERZ1023639 | MGnify/ENA primary metagenome ERZ1023639 (study PRJEB33179, sample SAMN07448971) | human gut metagenome | biome: Human-gut; feature: Human associated habitat; material: Faeces | host: Homo sapiens | place: India: Bhopal | collected...
TTGTGTAGCAGGTCTTCTCCTGCCTGAGCAAGGTAAAAGGCATTCTTCCCTCCGTGGGGGGCAGCTTCACAAGGAATAAGGAAAAGAGTTCAGTTCTTATTTGTTTTGGACCTTTTGTACCCCATCCCATACGCCCTTCCCCGTCTGGGAAGGCGAGTTTAAACCGGACAGCCGGCTTGCAGCCTGGGAAATGCAACTCATCCGCCCCGTACACTGGCTTATGAGACATTTGTGTCGCTACCGCTGATATCCTTTCCTATTTACTGCACCCCTTTCGTCGCCTAACGGCGCCACTTCCCTCCGTCGGGGGCAGCTTCACGAGGAATAAAAGAAAGAGCTCGACTCTTATTTGTTTGAAACCTTTCTTAATCTTATCCCGACCTTCTCTTCCAGAGCAAGGTCAAGAGCATTCTACCGCAAGCCCTCCCTCTTTATTCAATTATTCTTTGGTGAATTTGGTTCCTTCTCTCCATGCGCGGCCTGCAACATCGCCTAAACGGATGTAGGTGCCGTGGACGGGGTCGAATGTCAGGGGTTCGATAAGAGACGGGTCGAGCTTGCCGCCGGTCAGGACGGATTCATCAGCCAGGATATTGACGATTTCTCCTACGATGTACCAGCCTTCGCCTTCCTGTGTGGTCTTCACGACCTTGCATTCGAAAGTGAGCGGGAATTCTTCAATGACAGGAGCGTCTAGATGCTGTTTCTTGACTGGTTGGATGGGTGATTTGTCAATTTATCCTATTACGTTTTGGCCTATGTCGGTTCCGAAGTATTCATCTTCTTCCTTCGTCTTCAGGGTCGCCATGCTGACGGTGAAGGCGCCGGTTTCCAGGATATTGTCCGTCGTCTTGTGGTTATGGTCGAGCATGAAGCCAATCTTGTTCGTGTCATAGATGCCGCCCCAGGCAGCGACCATGGCATCAGTCTCCCCTGCTTTGTCCTGGGAAACGATGACGAGCGCCGGCTGCGGATAAATCCATGATGCGGGTTTGAAACTTTTCTTCATAGAAATCCCTCCTGTATCCAAAATTCCCTTTATTTTATTTATACATTCTAAAGATTATTATACCACGGGCGGGGAGCGTGAGCGCCCTTCCCCGTTGGCCCCGCGCAGTAAAAATCCCGATGGAATCCGGGAAGAGATTCCATCGGGAGGAAGAGATTATTTATGTATATCCTCAGGAGAGGAGGTACATATAAAAGGGAATGAAGAAGATCCCCAGCATCAGGGAGACGCAGTTGATCATCGTCGAGTAATCAGCATCGGCGCCGACGGAATTGGCGAGAATCGTCATGTTCGTCATAGCCGGCATGCCTGCCTGCATGAGGAAGACCTTCGCGGACATCGCGCTGACCGGAATGAACGGCAGCAGGATGAAAAGGCAGAGCGGTGAAAGGACGAAGCGCCCGAACATCGCGCCTACAAGATCGCGGTCGAGACGGATCTCGGAGAACGGAATATGCGCCATCTGGATCCCGATGACGATAAGGGCCATCGGCGTTGCGATATTTCCTACGTAATGGCATGCCGTCAAAAGGAAGTGCGGCAGCGGAATATTAAGGAGAATGAGGAGAACGCCTGTGATGAATCCCATGAGCGGCGGTGTGCGCAGCTTCAGGAGCATTTCCTTCACAGTGAATTTATGGTCACCGCCGGCATCCTTGACGATGAGGTACGCGCCAAGGAACCAGAACATCGCGGTATTTGCGATATAGTACAGCATGCAGGAAGGCACGCTCGCTTCACCGAAGAGTGCCATATTGACCGGAAGGCCGATGAAGATGGCATTCGCAATGCAGCAGGTGCAGGTGAAGACGCCGCGGCGGCCCTTCGTGATATTCAGCACTTTGGCCAGGACGCGGCCGGCGAGGTACGCCACGAAAATCGAGGCAAAAGGAAGAAGCATGTCCGGCGCTGTTTCGATCAGCTGGTCATGCGTGAAATTCGAGTATAAAGAGTAAATCATCAGAGGCGGCAGCGCCACTGACATCGTAAACTTCGTCAGATCTTTCCCGGCGGACTCCCAGAAGAAACCCATCCGGCTCAAAAAGAAACCTAGACCCGCAATCACAGCTACTTCAAAAATACCTGACAACCCCTGCAGAATCGCATCCATACCCCAAATACCTCAAATTTTCTAAATTTTCAATAACTAACCCAAGATTTATACAAAATTGCACTGAAATTCTGTTTACAGCATAGCCTATCTTGTCATATAATTCAAATTAAGATAATGAATTTCACTTATCACGATTCAGCATAATTAAACATCTCGATTGTTCTATGTTCATTATTTTTTCGAATAAGCGGAATCGCGTATTCGCATAAGTTCTTTTTTATCAATAGAATAGGGGGGAATTCACTTGAATCTGGAATTTTACAAAAATTTCATTGCGATCGTCGAGGCGGGGGGCCTCAATAAGGCATCGCGCCAGATCCATGTCGCACAGCCTGCACTGACCCGTCAGCTCCAGCTGATGGAAAAAGAATACGGGGCTGCGCTCGTCGACCCAAGAAGAGGCCGGCACAGTTTGAAACTCACGGAAGCCGGATGGATCTTCTATCGCCAGGCAAAACAGATTTATGAGACAGACCAGACAACGCACGCGGAAATCGAAGCGCTCACAGCAGGCCTCACAGGCACCCTGCGCATCAGCGTCTTCCCGTCGTACGCGCCTTTCCTGTTCCAGAAAATCATTCCGCAGTTCCATGAGAAATACCCGGACCTCTGCTTCCGCATCCGCGAATCCTATCACACTACGCTCGTCGACGACATCCGCACCGGCGTCTCTGAAATAGGCATCGCCAATGCGCCGCTTCCTGATCCGTCCTTCTTTAAGATCCTCAGAAAAGAAGAATGCCAGATCATGATCGCAGGCCCGAAGGGAAGCCCGCTTCTTGAAGAAAATGAGACCATCACGCCCGACATGCTCGCCGGACAGCCTCTCGCCGTCAGCAGAAGCACCGAAGAAATCATCAAGAAACTCTTCCGCTCCCACAACATCGTCCCGAGAATCCTCTTCTCCGTCGACACACGCTCCTCCGCCATGGACGCCGCTGAAAGCAAAATGGCATTCGGCATCGTCGTCAGGGACGAAGGCGATATCTATCCGACAGAAACCCTCACCTTCCGTCCGCTCGCCATGCCAGACGTACCGATTGGAAAGACCTTCTTCTGCCAGAAAGGCCACCGCCTGAGCAAAGCCATGGAAGAATTCTTGGCAGCATTCCCGGAAACCGCTGAAATCGAAGAATAATAGAACATAAACATAAAAAGAGCACATAAAGCCAGCCTGCTTTCGTGTGCTCTTTTTGCGTGGGGAATGCGGAGCATCGCGAGTTCCGTATTTTTTTGACCGCAGCGAGGTTGTATGGTTTAGGCGTCCCCGTCAGGGGAAGGAGTATGGCAGGGATGGGGACATAAGGTTTCAAACAAATAAGAGCTGCGCTCTTTCTTTTATTCCTTGCGAAGCTGTCCCCATCAGGGGAAAGTGGCGCGCATGCGCCGAAAGGGGTTCATTTTTGCCAGCAATGCAAGCACTCGCCTTCCCTGGCAGTAAAGTTCTTCCTTTTACGCCGAAAAGGGTTCATTTCCCCATCTTATCCACAAATATTATAAGTCGCTCCACTAACCAAAAAGGAGCTTTGACAAAAATGATTACACTTTTTGTCAAAGCTCCTTTTGTGTGGGTATATTCGATTAGAGGATTATCCAACAAAATAAAAACCTTGAGCGATGATGCTTCGCCTTCTTAGAAAATGCAACTCTTTCGCCCAGCATCGGAAAAGTGATAGGCTGGGCACTTTCCCCTCCGGGGACAGTTCGGCGATGTGAAATATAAGAAATCAGTTCTGTTTTGTTTTGAACTTATATACCTGCGGCTGAGGAAATGCAACTCATCCGCCCGACATCAGAATTTGAGGTCGGGCACCTTCCCTTCCAGGGCAAGGTCAAAGGCGTTTTGCCACAGTTCCTTCTTCTTTTTCTTACAGTCCTGATTCTCTTATGTTTCCTTCTACCTGGGCTGCGCCAAGCATTTCTGCCAGGTCGTAGAGTTTCTGGTTGAAGGGTTTCTTTATATGTTTTGCATCTTCGTAGGATACTTTTCTGACTTTGCCTTCCCACATACCGACGAGGGCGGCTGTTTCTCCATCAAGGAGTGCTTTGACGGCTGCGGCTCCCAGTGTGGATCCAAGGATGGCGTCTTTAGCGCTTGGCTGGCCGCCTCTCTGGATGAAGCCCAAGATAGTGGTGCAGATGTCGATGTCAGTGCGTTCCTTGAGCCATTCGCCGAGGGCTCTTCCGTCATCGGCGCCTTCTGCGCAGATGATGATGCTGTTCGTCCTGCCCTCTTCCATCTGTCGTTTGAGGCTTCTGGCGAGTTTCTTGCGGCTGAAGGGAACTTCAGGGACGAGGATGTATTCGGCGCCGCAGGCAAGGCCTGAGTCTAAGGCGATGTTTCCTGCAAAGCGTCCCATGACTTCGACGATGGCAGCGCGGTTGTGGGCGCTGGCGGTGTCGCGGATGCGGCTGACAGCGGATACGACGGCATTCACGGCGGTATCGTGACCGATGGTTTCATCGGTGCCGTGCATGTCGTTATCGATAGTGCCCGGAATAGTGACGGTCGAAATGCCCAGTTTCGAAAGGACTTCGGCGCCTTTGATGGAGCCGTCCCCGCCTACGACGACGAGGCCGTCGATGCCTCTACGCTTCAGCGTTTCTGCCGCTTTGATCTGGTTTTCTTCTTCCAAGAATTCCTTGCATCTGGCCGTTTTCAGCATGGTGCCGCCATGGAGGACAACGCCGCTCACGGAGGAGGATTCCATGCGGACGAAGTCATCGTCCAGAAGTCCTGCATAGCCTCTGTATATTCCATAAATCTGGCATCCAAGCGCCAGGGCTGTCCTTACGACCGCCCGTACGGCCGCATTCATGCCCGGCGCATCTCCGCCGCTTGTGAGCACAGCTAGTCTTTTCATGAAAATCCCTCCCTGCGGCCGACTACTGGGATCTTCTCCCATGGGAAGAGGGCCGGCCGTTCCGCTCTCTCTTCTCGGTATGTTCCTCACGGCCGGGATACCCCGGTCCCCGCCGTGCTGCAAATCCTATATTGTGCTTGTCAATGTAGCGCGCAATCATGAGCGCTGTCTGTTCCGGATGGCAGTTCGTCGTATTGATGACAAGATCGACCCTGTCTCTCCATTTCGTCCATTTCCTCAGCATCTGACGGACGTATCCGTCCACATCGGAGTAGTCCATCGTCGGACGTTTCCCGATGCGGCGCCTCACGCGCTCGGCCAGGCGGAATGGTTTCGCATAGAGCAGGATGACGACACCATGCTCGGAGAGGAGATGAAATTTCTCCTCCGTCATGGGATAATTTCCGCCCATCGCAATCACCGCCTCATGGTAGAAGCGCACTCTGTTGATGATTTCCTTTTCCTTGGCAGTGAACGCATCCGGCCCCGCACTCTGGTAGTACTCGGCGATGCGCATCCCCGTGTCCTTTTCCATCATGCGGTCCGTATCGGCCAGCTGCCAGTCCAGGCCGTCAGCGAGAATCCTCGCCGCGCGGCTCTTTCCTGTCCCCATGGGACCGATCAGAACTATATTTCTCTTTTTCATAGGTACCTCGGCTTTGGAAGGTACGGATCTCCGCGTCGAAGGACAACTGTCCTCCCTCTCTTTTCAATGATTTGAGATCCATCGCATTCCATCTCTCTTTGCCTTTTATTATATCAAAGCCGCGGACAATTTGGGCAAAGCTTCCGGTACCTTGTACACGTATTTTTTGAAATTTTCCGTTTTCGTCGATAGTTCCTTCACTTTCCGAGATATTCGTCACGGTGGCGCCGCTCTCCTCGAGCGCTTCCGCAAGCTCCGGCGCGCTTGCTTTCCCGAAAAGCTCCGTCAGAAACGGCAGGTACGTCCCCTCTTCCGGCGCCCTGAAATGGAGCGCCTTCTGGTTCTCTGCCGCCATGAGGCCGGCCAATTCTTCCTTGTCCCATGAACGCTCGACGAAAAAGCAGCCCGTCAGGGCAAGGAGAAAGGCGAGCGCGAGGTACTCTCTCTTGTACTTCGTATCATGCAGGATTGGTTCGAGCCTCATTTCTTCACCGTCCTTTTGACTGCTTTTCTGGGCGCATCCGTCTTCGGCGTTTCATCAGCCCTCGTCCAGATGATTGTGAAATCGGTGAGTTTCGTCAGCGGATTTCCCTTCCGCTTCCCGATTCTCGTCTCCCCGCCCCAGGAAGAGGCGACGACATCACGTAGAATCCCGACGGCCTCAGGTGTCTGCGCCGTCCCTTCGAGACGCACTTCCCCGCTCTCCTCGGCGATTTCCCTTAAGACGACGCCGCTTGGCATCGATTCGCCAAGGTACGCGAGCTTCTGCTCCCAGTGCATGTTTTCCTTCTCCAGCTTCCGCAGCATGCCTTCGAGTGCCCGCGCTTCATGCTGCTCCTTCTCATACGCTTCCATTTCCTTCCTGACCGGCGAGAGGGAAATGGAAAGCTCTTTTTCATGGAGGAAATCCTTCTCGGCAGAGACGAACATTCCAAGGCCCGTCAGGCAGAAAAGGAACGATAGTACCGCCGCTCCCTGCGCCATGCGAAGGCCGCGGTTCTCTTCCGTGAAGAGCCTCCGCACCGCGCCGGAAGGAATGACCGTCCCTGCCTTTTCCGCGCCCATGAGGAGACGAAATGCCGTTTCATGAAGAAATCCCTCTTCCTCGGCAGGAATCATCACTTTGAGATTGGCAGACGCTTCTTCTTCCGAGAAATCCCTGGTGTCAGGCGCATCCTCGTAGGCAAGCACCGCCGAGAAAGCGTCCTCCTCTTCCTCTACGATGTCCGGATTTTCCTCGGGAACTTCTCCGCCCGAAATCGCGGCGAGCAGGGATGCCTTCCAGTAAGCCAGTTCTTCTTCCGTGCAGGAAAAAAGCGGGACGAGGAAGCATGGCACTTCCCCTTCCATGCCATCTGCCTCCCTCAAAAAGAAGCGTCGTATCTTGTCCCTCTCGCTTTGCCTGGCCTTGAGGCTTCTGACCTTTTCGCCGTGGTAGAAGAAAAGCTGCGCCGTCGATTTTGCTGCAAAACAGACACCGTAAGGCCCCTCTGCAAGCGGGATATCCGTCACGGGGAGAATCGAAACGAGGCGTTTCTTTACCAGACGCGCGCCTTCTATCCAGCGCGTGACCGTGATTTCATAGACAGAAGAAAAGAGGATGTGCCAGGCCTGCGGCGTGTGCGAGAGGACGCGAAGACCGGTCCGGAGCGGCTCATCACCGGGGAATATCCTGTCCTCTTCCCAGGATAGCGACTCGTGCATTTCATCCTCATCCATTTCCGGAAGATTCAGCACCTTCGTCCGAAGATCACGGCTCGTCGCAATGAGCATCAGGGACTTTCCGCGGATGCCCTTCTCTGCGAGCGCTTCCAGAGCTTCGGCAATCTTTTCCGGCTCCTTGTCGTGGGGAAAGGGAACGGAGGCGAAACGGAGGAACTTCCCCTCCTGGATGTCCACTCCATAAAGACGGCCTGCCATCGGAAGGAGTATCGTTTTCTTCGTACCCGAAAAGAAGCGCCTTGCCCGCATGAGCAGCGCTTCCTTCGCAAGAACTGAGGTATCAAAATGGAACACTTGAAATATCCTCCACCGTCAAAATGCGCTTTCCATCCACCGTTTTTGAAGAGAAATCAATCGTCAGGAACCGGCGGTGATCCCCCTTTTCATTTTCCGAGCGGACCTTGATCCTGCCGCTCTCCCCGTCATCTGTGATCCTCACAAGGATCGTCCGGTCTCCCTCCTCCAGCGTGAGCGCCGTGCTTCCGCCTGCGCCTGAGGAAAGGCGAGAAAGAGCCCAGTTCGCCCCACTCTCTGCCGCATAGACCGAGCGGAGCCCCTCTTCATGCGACACCGCCGCGGCGCTGCCCCTTGTGAGGAAAAAGACGAGCGCCGTCGATGCTGAAAGGAGCGCCGAGAAGAGGAGAATCAGGATGATTGAAAGCGTCCCCTTCCTCCTACACATACGGCTGCCCCTTCTTATACAAATCCGCATAAGGAATGACCGACGTCTCGCAGTCCACCTGGTCGATCCCGTTCTTATGCTCCATCAGGAAATGAAGATGCAGCGCGCCCATTTCCTGGGAAAATACCGGATCCTCAGACGGCGAGAAAATGATCGTCTCGCCCGTTCCCGTCTTCTCGCCCGTTACCGGTTCCGAAAGGCCGTTGTAGAGGAGAAGCTTCAGCTTTTCCCTGTCGATATAAAACGTATACCGTGCCTCGACGTCCCTTTCATTCAGATCGTAGTACGTGTACCGGTCGCCGGAGACCGGTGCCTGTGCCATCCGCCTGCCGTTCCTGATCTTTTCCGTCATGTAGTCGGATACCGAGAGCGCCTCGCTCGAAAGCCGTCCGCGCCTTGCAAGGCTATCGATCACCCGCGCCGTCTCCGTGGCCAGCGGGAAAATTGAAAGCGCCAGCGAGGTCAGGATGAAGAGGGAAATCAGAGCTTCCAGAAGAAGAAATCCTTTTCGCTTCATTGCGGATCCTCCATCAGGACGGAAAAAGAAACGGAATTCCCGGACGAATCCGAGACCTCCGCCTTCATCCGCCTCATCGGGACAGATTCGACATAAACGGGCTCCTCAGTCATATCGACCGTATACGTCCGGCCATTTCTCACGATTTCTTTCGGCATAGAAACGGGCTCACCCAGACGCACGCTGGCCTTCATCTGCTCCATGGCATCCTGGGCAATCAACGTTTCATCAAGGGAAATTTCCCTTTCCGCCTCCCGCCTTGCCGCCACGGACACTGAGAGGAAAACGCCCGCGCCAAGTGTCATGACAATCGCCAATGCTGCGGCCGCCCACACCAGAAGAAAGCCTTCTCTCCTCATGCGTCCCTCACGATCCGAACGCGTCCCGTGTACGCCGCCACCACGATCTGGCGCGCATACTTTCCGTCCTTCGTCCTCAAATACATCGAATACTTGCTGCTCTCCCCGGCATAGCCGTCTTTGCGGAGCGTCAGGTTCAGATTTCCCGTTCCGCGGATGTTTTCAGGAAACGAGCCTTTCGGGCGGATCGTCGTCGTGCCCTTTCTTGTGAAATACGAGACGTGATCGCCGTCCTGCGCAC
>ERZ1023639.677-NODE-677-length-9042-cov-9.440303_pt1 | contig 9042 bp, 5 predicted proteins | sample MGYA00380334_ERZ1023639 | MGnify/ENA primary metagenome ERZ1023639 (study PRJEB33179, sample SAMN07448971) | human gut metagenome | biome: Human-gut; feature: Human associated habitat; material: Faeces | host: Homo sapiens | place: India: Bhopal | collected...
ATATACTGCGCAAAGGAATCGAGGCGGTTATTGAATTCCATCTGAACTACTGACACCCGAAAAGATTTCAGAGCAGCAACCGGAAAATACGGAAAGGATTATAACCGAATATAACTTTACTCGAACGGCTTGCGGAATGTACAACCGCTTTTCCATTCGGAACAACCGTAAGCCGTTTTTCCTTTAATAACCGTTCCTTTTCCGCAAAGTGGGCAAGGTTGGCCTACCAGCGCATCGGCAGGCTGGTTCTCACCGGCTGCCTGCTCCGTTTTCTTCGTTGCAGACTTCCGCGGCGCTCTTTTCTTCGGTTCTTTTTTCGGTTTATCGGATGCGGCAGCGGCTTTTTCCCCCTTACCCTTTTCCGGCACGGGAGCCTGTATTGTGATATGACGGTTGCTGTTATCGGAAAGTACACTCATCACAATCTCCGATACCATCTGCTTCAACTCCTCCAAAAACTGTCCGGCATTATAGGTACGCTTCTCTATTTCACGCAACTTCTTTTCCCATATACCCGTCAGTTCGGCAGATTTCAACAACTCTTCGTGGATAATCTGAATCAGTTCCACACCCGTAGGGGTAGCTATCAGGTTCTTTTTCTCCTTACGGATATAGTTGCGCTTGAAGAGCGTCTCGATAATGGCGGCACGCGTGGAAGGACGGCCGATACCGTTCTCTTTCAAGGCATCGCGCAGTTCGTCGTTGTCCACCAGCTTGCCGGCAGTTTCCATGGCGCGCAGCAAGGTGGCTTCGGTGTACGGACGCGGCGGTTGCGTCCACTTCTCGTACAGGTCGGGCAGGTGCGGGCCGCTCTCTCCCACCACAAAGGCGGGGAGCACATTCTCTTCTTCGCCGCCCTTCTCCTCTTTTTCCTCCTGCGACTGTGCCGAGGGCGTGCCGAATACCACACGCCAGCCGGGTTCCAGTATCTGCTTGCCCGAAACCTTAAACTCTATCTGCTCCACCTCGCCTATTACGGTGGTCGTAGCGAACAGACAGTCCGGATAGAACACGGCAATGAAACGGCGTGCAATCAGGTCGAATACGCGGCGCTCCATATCCGTCAGGTTCTGGGGCGGCTGGCCGGTAGGAATGATGGCATGGTGGTCCGTCACTTTCGAGTTGTCGAACACCTTCTTCGACTTCGGCAGAGTAGCTCCGTCCAACGGAGCAGTCAATGCCTGGTAATCGCGCAGTCCCTTCAGTATGCCGGGACATTTGGGATAGATGTCGTCACTCAGGAAAGTGGTATCTACACGCGGATAGGTCGTTACTTTCTTCTCGTAAAGCGACTGGATGGTTTTCAGCGTCTCATCAGCGGAGAAAGCGAATTTCCGGTTGCACTCCACCTGCAAGGAAGTCAGGTCGAACAAACGGGGCGGAGCCTCTTTCCCGTTCTTACGGGTGACATTCGTTATGGTAAAAGGAGAATTCTTTATCTGTTCCAGCAAAGCCTCACCCCGCTCCCGGTCTGTGATAGGTTCTATACCCCGGTTATCTTCGGGTTTGGCAGCTTTGGCGGCTGCCCCTTCTTTCTGTTTTTCCGCTTCCAGCACCAGTTCCTCATCGCTCTTGCGGAGAATGGCGGAGAAGGTGGTGTCGCGATACACCGTCTTCAGTTCCCAGTATTGCTTGGGAACGAAGTTCTGTATTTCGAGCTGTCGGTTTACGATGAGCGCGAGCGTAGGCGTCTGCACACGTCCGATGGAAAGTACCTGCCGATTCTGCCCGTACTTCATGGTGTACAGGCGGGTGGCGTTCATGCCCAACAGCCAGTCGCCGATGGCACGCGAAAGCCCCGCCTCGTACAACGGCTGGAAATCGGACGCATCCCTCAGTTTGGCAAACCCTTCGCGGATGGCTTCTTCCGTCAGCGAGGAAATCCACAGACGCTTCACCGGACAACGCGCACCGGCTTTCTGCATCACCCAACGCTGAATCAACTCTCCCTCCTGTCCGGCATCACCGCAGTTTATAATCATGTCGGCATGCTGCATGAGGTTCTCGATTACGTGGAACTGGCGTTCGTAGGTAGGGTTGCTGATAAGCTTGATGCCGAAACGGGGCGGAACCATAGGCAGGCTGCCCAAGCTCCACGACTTCCAGTTGGGTGTGTATTCGTGCGGTTCCTTAAGGGTACAGAGATGCCCGAACGTCCAGGTCACCTGGTATCCGTTTCCCTCGATGTACCCGTCTTTCTTATCTTTCGCTCCGAGTACATCGGCTATGTCACGCGCCACGGAAGGCTTTTCGGCAATACAAACTATCATTCGCTTTTCTTTTTTAGGCAATGCAAAGATAATGCAAAAATTCGATTAAGCGAGCCGGGGAAGGAAGTTGTTCTTGTTTCAGACACAGAGATGCAGAGACACAGAGTCTTAAAACCGGCTCTTTTCATGTAAGGCTGTTCCTCTCCCTATCCCCTCTCCTGCTCTGTGTTTCCGCATCTCCGCGTTCACATTCCTCCCCGCGTTTCAGTGCCTCTGTATCCCTCTTTTAGCACAAAATTAAAACAGAACTATACAAAATTAGCAATCAAATAAACATTCCGTACCATAAAAAAAACATTAGAGTCCGCAGATACATGGAAAAAGGCGTAATTTAGCAATCGAGGAACAGTCTCCGAAAAAACAATTATAAAACTAATAATATGGTAAAACGAATCTCAGTGAAGCACATAGCCTGCCTATCCCTGCTCAGTACGTCAATGGCACACGCTGCCGAACGTCCCAACATCATCTACATCTTCACCGACCAGCATACGGCAAACGCCATGAGCTGTGCCGGAAACCCGGACTTGCACACGCCCAATCTGGACAGACTGGCTGCCGCCGGTATCATGTTTCAGAATGCTTACTGTACCGCACCGCTCAGCGGCCCTTCACGCGGCGCCATGTTTACAGGATGCTATCCAGGCACAACAGGACTGTTGGTCAACGGTGCTCCGCTACAAGAATCGCTCCAGACACGGACTTTGGGCACACTGGTAAAAAATGCTGGATACGAATGCGCCTACGGCGGCAAATGGCATGTGCCCGAACTCGATATTCCGGATAAAGTGCGAGGATTCGACCAAATTTACAAACACAGCGATGACGGACTGGCAGAAGCATGTGTGGAATTCCTTTCGCGCAAACACGACAAGCCTTTCTTCCTGGTAGCTTCTTATGACAATCCGCATAATATCTGCGAATATGCACGCAGCCAGAATCTTCCCTACGGCAACCTGGACATACCCGAAATACGCAATTGTCCGGGACTTCCCCCTAACTTTGCCAAGAACCCATACGATGCCGATGTCATCGAGAAAGAAAGGGAAAACAATTTCAACGTCTACCCCACCGCCACTTTCACCCCCGAAGACTGGCGTATGTACCGCTACACATACTATCGCCTCGTAGAGAAAGTAGACCGTGAAATCGGCAAGATTGTAGATGCCATCGACAAGAATAACTTGTGGGAGAATACCGTCGTTATCTTCTCCAGCGACCACGGAGACGGAATAGGCGCCCACCACTGGAACCAGAAATCGGCCCTGTACGAGGAAGTGGTAAACATCCCGTTCATCGTAACCCTGCCCGGCAAGAAACATGCCGGCACGAAGCTGCCGCAGCTCATCAGTAACGGTGTAGACTTCTTCGCTACCGTTTGCGACTGGGCAGGCGCCAAACTGCCGGAAGACGCTGACGGAAAGTCGTTCCGCAAAATAGCCGAAGAAGGCAATCCGCAAGCTCCCCACCAGGAGTATGTCATTACCGAAACACAATTCGACGGCAGCAAGACACGGGGCTGGATGGTACGCACCGCACGCTACAAATATGTATTGTACGACAAAGGAAGACACCGCGAACAACTGTTCGACATGCAGAACGACCGGGGCGAGACAAGAAACCTGATGATGGAGAACGCCTATACGAAAGTGGCGCAGGAACATCGTGATATTCTTGAGAAATTCATGAATAGCCATAAAATCAGACCGACGCGTCCCAAATTGCACGACGTACCGGGAAAGGTGCTCACAAAAGCAACCAAACATTAATCCGCCATCAGACCAGGAATCAATAAACTTATATAATGCTGTATATGAACAAAATAGTATCCACCATCATTTTCTTCAGTCTTGCAGCCACTGCACAGGCGCAAACGGCCGGAGAAGCCACCATCAGGCTCACCGACACAACGCTGATGCACGAAATGCGTGCAACTCCCTCGCCGCTGGACGGCGCTGAAATCAGCGACCGTGCCGTGTCCTTCCAATGGCCGCTGCCGGCAGGTCTCAACATCCTGCGAAGCGGACTGGACGGTGCGGAAGAGAACACCCCCAAAAAAGAAACAGACAAAAGCAAGCTACGCTACTTCCTGCGCTACTCGCAAACTCCGGCATTCAAGCCGAAAGCGACCGTACAAGCCGATACGCGCTGGCCGTTCTTCAACCCCAAACAGGATTTGGCTCCGGGCACATGGTACTGGCAATACGGCTATGTTACGGACGGAAAGACCGAATGGAGCGATACGCTGCAATTTACGGTAAAGAACAATCCCCGGAAGTTCTGCCCGCCCGCACTGGATGCCGTACTTAAGAACCTGCCTGCCCACCACCCCCGCGTATGGCTCGACAGGGACGAATGGGACGGTTTCATAAAGCGCAGCGAGGGCAAAACCGAACGCAAGACTTACCTCAAACGTGCCGACAAAGTACTTGCCACCCCGATGAAGTCGGTAAACGACATTAACTCGGACCTGGCAAAAGGACTGACCAACGAGGTGCAGAAAAATGCCATGCTCACCCGCGAAAGCCGCCGCATCATCGACAGCGAAGAAGCGAATACCGACGTACTTATCCGCGCCTACCTGCTCACCAAAGACCGCCGCTATGCCGACGAAGCCGTGAAGCGCGTCAAGGAGATGGCCACCTGGGGAGACAACAAAAACGTAGTGGGCGACTTCAACGAAGCCACCCTGCTCTCGCTCTGCTCCATGGCATACGACGCACTGTACGATGTTCTGGACAATGCCACGCGCAGATTCCTGCTGAACGAAATAAAGGAATTCGGCAACAGCATGTACATGCACGATATCAACCGCCTGGAAAACCACATCGCTGACAACCATGTGTGGCAGATGACTTTCCGCATCCTCACCATGGCAGCCTTTACCGTTTACGGTGAACTGCCCGAAGCCGATGCGTGGACGGACTATTGCTATAACCTGTGGCTTGCCCGCTTCCCCGGTCTGAACAAGGACGGAGCCTGGCACAACGGCGACTCCTACTTCCACGTCAACATCCGTACACTTGTGGAAGTGCCTTATTTCTATACCCGCCTCACCGGCTTCAACTATTTCTCCGACCCCTGGTATCAGGGAAATGCCCTGTACGTCATCTACCAGCAGCCGCCATTCTCCAAATCGGGCGGTAACGGCAGCTCGCACCAGAAGATACTTACCCCGAGCGGTACGCGTGTTGGCTACGCCGATGCTCTGGCGCGTATGACCGGCAATACATTTGCCGCAGATTACGTGCGCCACATCAGCGCCCGCCAGCCCGACATACTCGAACAGGGAAGCACCTCGAAAGCCGGCGGCCTTGCATGGTTCCGCCTGCAATGCGACAAGCCCTTGCCGGACGGGCCGGGTTTGAAAGACCTTCCCATGGGACATGTATTCCCGCAGAGCGGACTGGCCTCGTTCTCCACCAACCTGGACGATACCCGCAAAAGCGCCATGCTCAGCTTCCGCAGCAGTCCTTACGGCAGTACCTCGCACGCCATAGCCAACCAGAATGCTTTCAATACTTTCTGGAACGGCCAGTCGCTCTTTTACAGTAGCGGACACCATACCAGCTTTACCGACATACACGGCGTTTACTGCCACCGCGCCACCCGCGCCCACAACACCATTCTGGTGAACGGCATGGGACAACGCATCGGAACGGAAGGTTACGGCTGGATTCCCCGTTACTATGTCAGCGACAATATCAGCTATGTGGCAGGCGATGCTTCCAATGCTTACGGAAAGGTTATCTCACCGCTCTGGCTGCTACGCGGCGAACAGAGCAACCTGGAATTTTCTCCTGAAAACGGTTGGGACGATACCGGTCTGAAAATCTTCCGCCGCCACATCGTAACTTTAGGCAAAAGCGGTTATTCCTTTATATACGACGAGCTGGAAGCCGAAGAACCCGTGACCTGGAGCTACCTGCTACATACGGTTACCAACCCCATGAATGTGGACAAGACCCGGGAATACGTACACATACGGGCCACCAGCAAGGACGGTGCGTCCGATGCCTATCTCTTCTCCTCCGGAACGCTGAAAACGGATACGACCTCCCGGTTCTTCGTACCTGCCGTCAACTGGCTGCGTGCCGATGAGAAGGGACACTTCGCACCCTATCCCAACCATTGGCACTTCACCGCAACGTCGGACAAGCAGAAAGTGTACCGCTTCGCTACAATTGTGTACACACATGCCAAAGACAATGATGCGGAAAACGCACAAGCCGCTCCCCGCAAACAGAAAGACGGTAGTATCCAAATCGGTGACTGGAATATCCAAGCAAACATATCCACTGCCGGGAAACCTTCTTTCGAAGTACGCAACACGCGCAAAGATTGCGATGCAAGCGTCAGTTACAAGGATTACGGTGCAACCGTGATACATGATAACGGCAAAAAGACCGAGTTGAAAGATGAAGTTCCCGAACTGGAAATCTAACAACAAGAAAACATATACGGACACATGAAGAAACTGCTACTGCTCACAATCGCAATCTGGTACCTGACAGCCGGCTGTTACAGCCAGACAGACTGGAAAAGTTTCATGTCACGGCAGGACATGACCTGGACCCGCCTGCCCCAAACCTGGTACGAAGCCCCCTTCATGGGAAACGGCAGCATGGGTTCCTATATCTGCAAGGAACCCGGAAAAAACGCCATACGGGTAGATGTAGGCAACAGCATGGTACACGACCACCGCACAGACGATGCGAGCATCTATGGAAGAGGCCGGCTGCTTATCGGTTATTTTCTCCTGCATCCCGTGGGAGAAATAAAATCCGGCGACCTGAGGCTGGACTTATGGAATGCTGAAACCACCGGGTGTATCCGTACCACCCGGGGAGAGATAAAGCTGAGAGCCTGTGTCACTTCCGAGAGTCCCTATATCCTGGTCGAAGCCGAAGCTACGGCAGGCGAAAAAGAGTTCACCTGGAAATTCTATCCGGAAAACACGGATTCGCCGAGGCAGTTGAATGCAATCCGGAAGGGTAACAAGAACCACCTCAAAAAAGACTATGTGTCCAATCCCGCCCCGCAACTGTCCGCACGCAATGGGCTGAACCTCTGCTGGCAGCCCCTGCTTGCCGGCGGCGGTACTGCCACAGCCTGGAAAGAGATTAGGAAAGAGAATACAAGCACGCTTATCGTAAGCAACGCACATTCCTTTCCTGGAACAGAGGCTTTGCAAAAGGCGGAAACGGCACTGGCAAGCCTACAGGAAGCCGACCTGCCCGTGCTCCGGAAAGCACACCGGGAATGGTGGCATAACTACTATCCGCAAAGTTTCGTGAGCCTTCCCGACAAGAAGATGGAGAATTTCTACTGGGCGCAGATGTACAAGCTGGCATCGGCCACCCGCACCGGCGGCGGACTGCTCGACAACAGCGGTCCCTGGCAAGTGCTGACTCCCTGGCCCAATGCCTGGTGGAACCTGAATGTGCAACTGAGCTACTGGTCCGTATACCCATCCAACCGGCTGGAACTGGGCATGCCGCTGGTGGACGCGATAGGAAACAATCTGGACAACCTGATAAACAACGTTCCCGAACCCTACCGGAAAGATGCCGCCGCACTGCCCGTAGCCACCGACTTTACCCTGACGGGGGCAACGGTGAATGTTCCCGGAACCGAAAAGAAAGCCCAGGTAGGCAACCTGACGTGGATTTGCCATAACCTCTGGCTGCAATACCGCTTCAGCATGGACGAATCGATATTGAGGAATACCCTGTACCCTACACTGAGACGGGCCGTCAATTTCTATCTGCCTTTCCTGACAGAAGACAAATCGGGCAAGTTTCATTTGAAAAGAACCTATTCTCCGGAGTACGGTACTGCCGAAGACTGCAACTACGACATCGCCCTGTTGCGCTGGGGATGCAATACATTGCTCGAGGCAAGCAGGATTCTATCTGTCGATGACGAGCTGATACCCCGCTGGAAACAAGTTGCAGAACACCTGACCGACTACCCGCAGGACGAAAACGGCATGATGATAGGCAAGGATGTACCTTTCAGCCGCTCGCACCGCCACTACTCGCATCTGCTGATGTTCTATCCGCTCTACCTGTTGAATGCAGAGCAGAACGGCAGCAAGGAACTTATGGAAAAATCCGTAGAACACTAGCACAGCCTGCCGGGCAATATCCTCGGATATACTTATACGGGGGCTTCTTCGCTGTATGCTGCATTCGGCGAGGGAGACAAGGCGCTGGAGAAACTCAACGGCCTGTTTGCCCGCACTCTGCGCCCCAACACTATGTATATGGAGAGCGGACCGGTTATCGAGACCCCGTTGTCGGGCGCACAGTGCATACACGATATGTTGCTGCAAAGCTGGGGCGGAAAGATACGTGTATTCCCTGCCGTACCTTCCCAATGGAAAGATGTACAGTTCAAGGACCTGAGAACCGAAGGCGCTTTCCTCGTATCCGCTGTGCGGAAAGGCGGAAAGACAAGCTTCATCCGTATCAAAAGCCTTGCCGGAGAACCGTGTATCCTACGCACCGATATGGCAAATCCGGTTGTAAAGGCCGGCAATGCCACATTGACCCTGCAAAGAGAGGGTGAGTACCTATTGGATTTAAAGAAAGGAGAAAGCGTAATCCTGACTGCCGCAGGGGGGAATATTCCCGTCATAAGTCCTGTCGGCGGAGAAGGAGAAAATTATTTCGGACTGAAATAGAAGGGCGGCTTTGGCAGAATAAAAAACAATCGGTAAACAAGCCCCCGCAAATACCCGTAAAAACAGCCTGGGTTTACGTATTCA
>ERZ1023639.687-NODE-687-length-8895-cov-5.948982_pt1 | contig 8895 bp, 14 predicted proteins | sample MGYA00380334_ERZ1023639 | MGnify/ENA primary metagenome ERZ1023639 (study PRJEB33179, sample SAMN07448971) | human gut metagenome | biome: Human-gut; feature: Human associated habitat; material: Faeces | host: Homo sapiens | place: India: Bhopal | collected...
TTTGCTGGGACTGCGGCGATGACCCGGCCATCGATAAAGTCGAGCAGAACGACGCATCAGACCTGGACGTCTTGAAGAAGGTTTGTGATGACGCGGGTTTTGCCCTCAAAGTCACGACCGACACGATCATCGTTTTCGACGAGGCGCTGTATGAGGAAGCCGAGCCGGTAGTAGAAATCTACCATCCTGACACCCAGGAGATTATCACCGTCGCGGAAGCCGACGAGGACCATACACCGGAGCGAATCCTACACAGTACGGGCTATTCGTTTACGTCTAAAATCCGCGACGTCTACAAGCAATGCCATGTAAAGTACGCCCAGGACAAGGACAAATCCGTCATCGAGTCCACGTTTGTGGATCCGAATAAAGAAGACGGGGCAACGCTGGAAATCCATCAGCAGGTATCGACGCAAGCGGAAGCGGACCGCCTGGCCAAGAAGAAGCTGCGCGAGAAAAACAGCGAGGAATGCACAGGCAGCTTTAACAGTGAGGGCCAGCCGTTTTTATGCGCCGGTGAAACCGTCGAGATGATTGGATTCGGCACGTTTTCCGGGAAATATATCATTACGCAGGCCAAGCACGATTTAAGCAGCAGCGGCTATACAACGAGCATCGATGTGAGGAGGTGCCTGATTGGCTACTGATATTTATAAGGTATTGGCGCGGTGCATCCGCGTCGGGCGCGTATCCTCGGTAGACACGGCGGACGCTTCCGTCCGGGTGACATTTCCAGACCATGACAACATTGTATCCGCGCCGCTCAAGGTTCTCATGCGGGGCTGTAAGAGCACGAAAGACTTCTGGATGCCCGCCGTCGATGACCAAGTCCTTTGTCTTTTTGTCGCCGACAGCGGCGGCAAGGGAAGCGGCGCCGGATATGTCCTGGGGACGATTTACAGCACTGTCGATACACCGCCGGGCGGCGGGTCCCGTGTGCTGAATGTCCCGGATGATTTGGTGATCAACTGCGGCAGCCTCAAGGTCAATGCCGGCGGCGGGGATGTCACGGTCAACGGCATATCCCTTGTCAGTCACGTACACGGCGGGGTATCGTCGGGCGGCAGTAATACAGGCAAGCCGCAGTAAAGAGGTGATACGGCATGTATATCGGGTACTTTGGTACCGTCGTATTTGGCGTGGCTGAGCATTATCTAGTCACTCCTGATGACGTCGAGCGCTCCGGGGAGGCCCGGTGGCAGACACATGACGTCATTTTAAAAAAGCCCGTGCCGCAGTTCATCGGCCCGGGACAGGAGGAACTGTCTTTTAAGCTCCATCTCATGACCCTGTACAATGCCATGCCGTCGCAGCAGCTGGCAAAGCTCCGGGAAATGAGGGATACGGGCATCGTCTGCCCGCTCATCATCGGCGGTATGCCGGTATCTCAAAATTACTGGTATATCGAGAGCATTGACGAGGCGGACGCTGTCTACAATGCCTACGGCAAGATAATCGCTATCACGGCGAACGTCAAACTAAAGGAATACGACACGACGAATACAGATGAAGAGTCGACACTGAATAAAGTCGGCAGGATTTATAACGGGATTACGACTTTATTCGGGAGAGGAGGATTGTGATGCAATACGAAATTACAGCAAAGGACCCGACGACGGTTGATATGTCGCCGAAAACGGAAGCCCTCGAGATTTTGCAGAACGTCCGGACCATCTTATCCACGCAAAAAGGTACAATCCCGCTCGATCGTGAATTTGGCCTGGACAGCACTGTCATTGATTTGCCGGTGACACTGGCCCGGGCTAAATTGACGAATGAGATTTTTCAGGCTATCAAGCGGTATGAGCCGCGCGTAAAAGTTGACAGCATCACGTTCACCGGGGATATCTCCGGTAAGCTCGTCCCTAAGGTGGTGATTACCATATGAAATTAGCTGATCTGCCGGATATCGAGTTCGTCGATGCCGACGAGGAAAAAGTAAAAGCCGCGATTTTCAACGACTATACGGCCATCACGGGCCGTACGCTGTCACAAGGGGACCCGGTCCGACTTTTCCTCTTAGTCGTTGCCGAGGCTATCATCCGGCTGATGAATAACCAGAACTACGTCGGTAAACAGAATCTCTTGAAATACGCCGCCGGGGATAACCTCGACGCGCTGGGGGCTTTTTATGATACGGACCGCATCCCCGCTTCCGCGGCTACGACGACACTGCAAATCACACTGTCGGCAGCACGGACGCAGGAAACAATCGTGCCTGCGGGTACCCGCGTAGCCAGTCCGGATGGCCTCTACTTTGCGACAAATGAGGATGCGGCTGTCCTGGCGGGCGGTACGACGACGACCGTCAAAGCGACATGCCAGACCGTCGGTGATAAGGGGAACAGTTACCTTCCGGGCGAAATCAAAAACGTGGTAGACCCGGTGGCCTACGTCGCCTCTATCGTCAACACGACGACCAGCGCAGGCGGGGCCGATGTCGAGGCCGATGACGATTACCGCGAGCGGATCCACGAAGCGCCGGAGCGCTTTTCCACTGCCGGGCCAACAGGGGCCTATGAGTACTGGGCAAAGACCGCGAACAGCGGCATTATCGACGTGGCCATCAGCAGCCCGTCTGCGGGTACCGTCGAAATCCGGCCGCTCTTAGAAGGCGGGAAGCTGCCGGAGCAGGAATTGCTTGATACGGTAAAATCCATCGTATCTGCCGACAAGGTACGGCCATTGACGGACAATGTCACAGTGCTGGCGCCGGAAGCCGTCGCCTATGACATCAATCTGACCTACTATGTCGATGCGGGTACATCGGAAGCAACCGTAAAAGCTGCCGTAACGTCCGCAATTGACACGTATCGGCTGTGGCAGAAGTCAAAGATTGGCCGGGACATCAATCCGTCGCGGCTCATCGCGGACATCATGGCCGTGCCGGGAGTCAAGCGCGTAAACGTGACATCGCCGACATTTAAAGAGTTGACTGCTACACAGGTAGCCCAGGAAAATTCGACGATCAGCGCCGTACTCGGAGGGAGTGAAGACGAATGATGACGGACAGCGATTATAAAATCGCGGAAAACCTGCCGGCGTCGATTGATCTTGACCCTATCCCGGACCTTGCGCGCGTCGTCGACGATGAACTGGCCGGCATCAATCCCGATTTGCTCTTGATTTATCCGGCTATCGATTCGCTGGGCAGCGCCTTAGTTGATTATCTGGCCGAGCAGATGCACGTCGACGAATACGACAGCACGGCAGCGCTGGACGTCAGGCGCCAGCAGGTCAAAGAATCTTTCCTGCTCCATAAATTTAAAGGCACGAAATGGGCGGTACAGCGCGCCGTCGCTACGGTGTATCAGTCAGCAGTAGTCCAGGAATGGCCCGAATACGGCGGCACGGCGTATCACTTCCGTGTCACGCTCATCACGGCGCCGCTGTCGGGTACTGCACTGATTGATAAAATGGTCCGCCTTATCAACGCATATAAAAATACGCGCTCCTGGCTGGACTACGTCCAATTTATCCGTCGGTGCAGAGGCGATGTTAAATTTGGCGCGAACATGAGCATCGTCCGCAGTACGACGATTACATTTGACCTCAAACGGACGTACATCGCACAAAAGAGCATCCACATTGTCGCCGGCGTAGGCGAATTCAGGGAGGTACAGATTAATGGCGAATTGGAATAAAATCACGATGACCGACGTCGGCGCGGCGTTGCAGGCGAAAATCAACGCCGGCCTGACGACGCTCAAATTTACGCGTGTAGCTATTGGCTCCGGTACACGTACTGGCGAATTAGGCAGCGCGACAGGGCTAGTCAAAGAAGAAATGACGCTGGGTATTAATAAAATCACGCAGAGCGGCAACACGGTAACAATCGAATTGACTATCAGCAACAGCGGCGTCAAGACAGGTTTTAAAATCACGGAAATGGGGCTTTTCGCCACGGATCCGGACGCCGGAGAAATCATGTATGTCGCACTGACCGACGATAACCCGGATTATATGCCGGCTGAGGGCGGCAGTACTGTCGTACAGCAGGAATTCCAGCTGCAATTTACGATGAGCAACACCGGCAGCGTATCGGCGACGATTAACCCTAACGGATTCCTGACCGTAGCTCATAACAGCGATGAGGCCGCCCACGAAAACATCCTGATGGTGACGACAACGGCTAATAAACCGACATCGATGTCGGAGCGCGGCATGTGGGTTGAGCTCGTCGAATAGGGGGCGGTAATGTGCTGAAAATCAAAGGCATGGACATCTACTACATCCGCGGCGACGATGACTCTTTCAGCGTGCAGCCGACAACAGCGGATGGCACGGCCATCACAGGCTTAAGCGGCGTCGAGTCGGTCAAGCGGTCCTACGATGACACGGCCTACGTCTTGCAGGTCCCTATGGACGGTGCTGTCGTCGATTTGACGCACGATAAGACGCAGGGCCTTGCTTACGGTGACTATGTCTGGGACGTCCAGCTGGTGCTGGAAGACGGTACGCATCAGACCATCGGCCCGGGCAAATTCCACCTGCTGCCGGACGTCACGACGACGTAGGAGGTGCCACATGGATAAAATAAGGGCTGTATTGACGGCACGGTCCCCTGCGCTGTCTGCCCGTCTGAGCGCCGGGAATACCCTGACGGTAGGCATGGGCGTAGCCGGGACCAAAGGGGCTGTCTATACGCCACACATCACGGATGACGGCATATTATCTTGGACCAATGACGGAGGACGGGACAATCCCGACCCGGTGGATATCAAGGGTCCAAAAGGTGATACAGGTCCGCAAGGTCCGATGGGGCCACAGGGGCCGGCAGGAAAGGATGCACTGGCCGACACCATACTGAACATGGATATTGATGCGATTTTTTAACGGGAGGAAACTATGGCAACAAAATTTCTGGACCTCGATGGCCTGAAATATTTTAAAACGAAGCAGGATGCGGCGAACGACGGGAAATATGTGCCCCAGGGCATCACCATCAATGGCGTCGCACTCAATAAGACCGGCATCACGATTACCGATGACACCAAATTAAGTAAGACCGATGCGGCCAGCGTTTACTTGAGTAAGACGGATGCAGCTACTACTTATCTGGGCATCAGTGCGAAAGCCTCGACTGCCGGTGCCGCTGATACAGCAACCAAGTTAGCTACAGCACGGACCATCAACGGCGTGTCCTTTGACGGGTCGGCGAACATCACTATTAATGCGGTCGATAGCACAGCACGTATCGCAACGTCGCTCATCGGCGCGGCCAATGGGGTTGCCCCGCTCGGATCTGACAAAAAGATCCCGGCCCAGTACATCCCAGGCGATATCGGCGAAGTAATCGAAGGCTACTACAGCGGCGGCAAATTCTACAAAGAATCCACGCATACGACGGAAATCACAGGCTCGACCAACACCATGTACGTCGACATTGGCAGCACCGACAACGACATATACAGATATTCCGGCACGGCCTACGTGCTCATCAACGACGCCGTCAGCACTGCCGACAAGGCCGTCCGGGATGGCGACGGCAACACCATTACGACGACCTATGTCAAAGTCGTAAGCGGCAAAGGGCTCAGTACCAATGACTATACAACGGCCGAAAATAATAAACTGGCCGGAATCAGTAACTACACATTGCCGACAGCTACTTCCAGCGTTTTAGGGGGTGTGAAAATCGGGAGCAATCTCAGTGTTTCATCCGGCGTCATCTCGCTGACGTCTGCTAATGTCACAGCAGCCCTCGGATACACGCCGGCAAATTCGGCCAGCATAGTCACGTACTCGGCGCTTAGCCAGACCGAGATCGACACGTGCTTTGCTTAGGCGGTGAGCGCAATGGCAACTAAATTTTTAGATGCGGACGGGCTGAAATACGCAGTCAGTAAAATCAAAACGTTGATTGCGGCCAAACAGAACAAACTCACCTTTGACAGCAAGCCCACGTCCGGCAGCACTAACCCGGTCACCAGTGGTGGCATATACGATGCAATCAACAACGGCATCACTCTCAGCGTGGAGCCGTCCGCCGGGTCCAGCACATGGATAGAAGTGCCGACAGAAGATATGTATATAGGCGGAACGGAACCGACTAGCCAGAACACAATCTGGCTTGAAGTAAGCGAATAGGAGGATAACAACATGAGCATTTTAAAAGGCATTTTACATCACTGGAATAAAACAAGCAGCGCATATGATACAATTCATCCCGAAACCGAAGTAGCCCAAGTAACGGACTGGAACAAGGGAATTGTCAACACACTAGCCAGCACAGGACTGAGCAGTCTCGTCAACGTATTGTCGTCGGACAGCCTGATTGCGCTGCTGATTAAAAAAGTATTTGACGCGACAGGTGTTAAGTACTCGCTGGGACAAAACGGATATGTGTGCTGGGGTGCGCTGTTTGGCGGGATAATTACACAGTGGGGAAATCAACAAGCTGGAAATAACTGGGAGATTTACTATCCAATCGTGGTTAACGTTGTTTTTAGTGTTATATGCATCGATAACGGTGCTAAAAATGGGTCGTTTCAATATTTAGGGTGTGATGCACAAAATAAGAATAACGGTTTTACAGTATATTCAAGCGATAAGGGCGATTTTGGATTATCATGGCTGATGCTTGGGGCTTAAACTCCAATTGCTAAAACTCTATATGGATACACGTAATCAGCAATTGATGCATCTGCCCAAACGCTGGTTCTATCCCCACCTGCTCCTATTCCGTATCCCCTATTAGCAATAATTTGCTCCGCATTAGCTATTACCAAAAACGGAGATTCTGAAAAAGCAATCGGTAACTGCGTAACAGCACCACCAGCTCCTCCTGGATCATTGCCTGTAATTACCCACTGTCTAAAAGCTTATGAAAAGCCAATATAATTTCAGACCGCTGTCAATCATAATATTACCCGACTGTGCACCAGTATTCCATATATGTACTACCGACCCTGTAATAGAAACAGACGCTTGAGCCCAACCGGAAATACCGCCGGTGTTGCATATGGCAATGGGGATATTAGTGCCAGCATAAATTGGAAGCGTAATGTTAAAAGCTACTTCTTGTTGTGGGTTAATCTCAGTTACTGTGTTAAATCCCCACTGTTGAAAGGAGATGAGTAAAATGACTGAACAAGACAAATCCGTATACCTCATGCTTGGCACTGACGACGAGAAAAAACGTCCCAGTGTCGTATGCAGTGAAGTAAATAACGCAATTTACACCATGAAAGTTGTCGCTGAAAGCTACGGAGTCGTTTTCAGCGATGCCGTCATCGACCGGCTATATAAAGAGCTGGACGAGCATCTAAAACAGATGCAAAATCCGTGATTATCAATATTTTTAGATAAATGAGAAACACGAAATCAAACACATTATCGGTAGTCCGCATCAAATAAAATCATCTATAGATGCAGGCTTACCGATTTTTAGAGTATCAATAGTAACAGCGATAGAGCCGCGTAGCGGACGTATTTTATGCATCTGTATGCGGCTCGTGTAGTATCGCATTAGTAACAAATCATTTGAGTAATTCGATGCATTTACGGAGCTGTCGCAGGTTTTTGTGCGTGTAGACTCGCTCCGTAATGTCACCGCCGGCATGGCCGAGGATGCGGCGGTTTTGCTCCGTGTGATGCGGATATAGCGTTGACGAAGATGGACGTCAGCTTTTTCTAGCTGTAGCATTTCGCCACAGCGCATCCCGGTATAGAGCAGAATAAGGACCGTATCGACGCCAGGACTGTCCACAGACTTCCATAAGCGGTTGATTTTCTGCCGGCTGAACGTGTGATGCGGCCGGACCGGTCGATTGCGTCCGATAGAGAGCAGCGGCGCGTAGTTGGTTGTAGCCAGCTCGATTTTGTCTGCGTATTTAAGCAGCAGAGAAATAAGAGACCAAACCTTTTTGACGCTGCTGTAAGATAGCCCGTGACGGCGCATGTCGTCAATGACTCGCTGATAATCGGCATAGCGCAGGTCTTCAATGGACATCCCATGAAGCGTAGATAGATGCTGGTACGCATTACGGTAGCTGTCGACAGCTGACTGCGATGGTTGAGTATCGTCGATATGCCGTGGCAGCCATCGATGATAGAGCTCGGCAAATGTGATTTTATGACCCGGAAGGGAGCGATGACCATGAGCACGATTGTAATCCGCTTGATAAATCTGAGCGTCAACAAGGCTTGTAAAGTACTCAATCGGCTTTTGCCTGCCGTGGTCAGACACTACAAAAACAAACGGCCGCCGCCGTCTTCCGGAGAGCTTCTTAATACATCCATAACCATTTGGATTACGCATGATAACACCTCATTTTATTAAGATAAGGAGATAGTACCATGACAGGAACGAATGTAGATTACTACGCCGCGGGGTTTGATTCCGACGGCAAGCGCATCGTGAGTAAAATCGTGGATTTTGACCCGACGAAGGACAAGAACGCCGATAAAGTAGCGGCAGCCATTGCTGATGTCAAGACAACCGTCGACGGCGTGGCCGTGGCCGAAATCATCAGCGCGGAGGATTTTGTTGCATACCTCAATGGCAAGGTCCGCGGATCCGACGGGAAGCCCATCGACTACGTCGCGCCGGAACCGACGGCAGAAGAAAAAGCAGCCGCCGAAAAGGCAAGCCTTGCCGCGGAATACGCCTCAAATAAAACCGACATGCTCAGCGCATTGCAGGCTGCTCAGCTTGCTGGCAATACGGACGCCGTCGCAAGCATCCAAGCAGATTATAAAGAAATGACGGAAGCCTATAAAACAGCCGTGGAAGGAGTTGACAAATAATGAGCTTTTGGAAAAAGAAGAAGTACTGCCCGTACTGTGGCAGTGAATTGATCGCGGACGGAAGCTGCCCGAACAAAGATTGCATTAAGTACATCGGCGACAGCACGACCACGACGACGGCCAGCACGACGACCACAATGGGAG
>ERZ1023639.702-NODE-702-length-8742-cov-6.796247_pt1 | contig 8742 bp, 17 predicted proteins | sample MGYA00380334_ERZ1023639 | MGnify/ENA primary metagenome ERZ1023639 (study PRJEB33179, sample SAMN07448971) | human gut metagenome | biome: Human-gut; feature: Human associated habitat; material: Faeces | host: Homo sapiens | place: India: Bhopal | collected...
CGTATTATGAGTATAAGAGAAAGAAAAAAGCTTTACATCAAGAAGTTAAAAATTTTTACTTCCCATGGAAGTAAAAAAACTTTACTTCCAGATGTTAAAAAAGTTAACGCTAATAAGACTGAATTAAGTAAGACTGAATTAAGTAAGACTGAAAGTATAGATAGCGGAAGTAAACCTTCCGCTGCGCCCACGACTAAAAAACACAAGGAACGACGTTTTGTAAAGCCCACGGTAGAAGAAATCCGTGCGTATTGTGAAGAGCGTGGAAACAACATTGACCCGGAATACTTCTATGATCATTACGAGGCTAACGGATGGATGAGAGGAAACACCCACATGAAGGACTGGAAAGCCACGGTACGCACCTGGGAAAAACGGGAAAGCCCTTCGACACCATATAAAGGGCGTTATAAGACCCGCGACGAACGGCTGCGGGAAGATGACGCACGGAGAGAAAGGATGTGCAAAGAATATGACGAGCAACACAGCCAATCAAGTTTTGAAGATATTAAGAGGCTCTTATCCAAATGACGCCTGGAAGCTGAGCGGCCAGAATGGCGATGAATTCATTGGCGCGATGACGCTCCAGTTTGAACGCTACAGCTACGGCGACGTCCTGCGGGCCGGGGGACGCGTGATTGACCGCGCCGACACTATGCCGAGCGTGACGATGATAAAGAAAGAAGTTAAGCGGAGAATCAACGCCGTGCCGGACTACCCGGCACTTCCGGAAGCGCCGATCAACGAAGCCGGGCGCAAGCGCATCCACGATATGATTAGTGGCCTCAGAAGCCAGTGGACGAAGCGGCCGGACAAGGAAAAGAAACCGCCGTCGCTGGACGACGTGCCGAAAGACATTGTCGAATTCGCCCGCCGGGCCGTGCCGGGTATCCCGGACGAACTGATTATCAAGAACGTCCCCGCCTTCAAGGAAGGGCTGGCCTGCAACATGCGCATGGGTAACGAATACATGCGGTTCTGGCTGGACCCGAACACGGGGCTTGTGAGCATGACCATCGTCATGAAGAGAGGAGTAGCGAGATGACTAAATGCATGGTGTGCGGGGATGAATTCGACCCGCACTATAAAGCGCAACGGTTGTGCCAGTCCTGCCTTGATAAATTCACGAAGCGCTATTGGGACTGGGACGCCTACCGGAAACAGGGCTATACACGCCGGCCTACCTGCATCGTATGCGATAAGCCCATGATGAGTGGATTCAGCGTATGCCCGGATTGCCGCGACGCGTGGAAGAAGATTTACTACCAGATCATGCGACCGAAAACGATTATCCAGGCGCGCAACCGCATGAAAAGGGCGAGAGACAAGGCTGTAAAAACGGCCTTTGAAAGCCGACTCCGGACGGGACTCGATGATGACATTGCGGCCGTCCGTAAAGCGGGATTGTCATACGGCGCTTACATGGTCCGCAAGAAAGGGCTGATACGATGAACGCTATCAGCCGCGCCCTGGCGAAACAGGACAGGCAGCGCATGGAAGTACGGCGTGAAGCCGGGGCCGAAAGCGGTACGGACTGGGCAACGACATTATCGCTCAGCGGCCTGCACGGCACAGACGGCTGCGTGCGCAACCGCGGCGCCGCGATGAACGACCTGTGGGAGCAGAGCGACGAATTCCAGGAAGGCGTCATTTACGACTGGCGCGACGAACTATGTGAACACGGATTCGACCGGTTCTTAAATGAGCGTATCGCCGAACGGATGCAGAAAATGATAACCGGCCGGACGCGCGATCTGAAACTCATGGCGAAGACACGCGACATGATAGCCGGGGTAGCCATCGTCATATTCTGGACGCTGTACACGAAGCATAAGTGGCGTGACAAACGCCTCAAGGATTTGCAGAACTACTACAAAGATAAGGTCTACGTACTGACTCATAACGAAGTGCCTATCTGGGAATTCATGAAATGCCTCAATGTAGAGTGCAACATAGATTACCCGGCACTGGAAGCGTATGAGAAACAGAACGGGCCAGTCGATATATACCACGGCAACCGTGGAGCCAGATAACTTTTACAGGGATAACAGGAGGAAAAGCAAATGAAGAAATTACAGGTAACTATCGAACTCATCGAAGAAATGTTGGGCACGGCGAACAGCGACCCGAAGATTCATGAGGAATTCATTGCGTCGAAAGCGCCGGACGCCGCCAGCCGGGAAGAAGAAGTCGAAGCGCTGGGCGTGGAAGCCGTCGTCGAAAAGGGCAAGACGATTTTCCCGAAGGAAGACGGCAAGCCGTTCGTCTACTCGTACCAAATCCGCGGGTTCTTCAAAGCGGCCGCCGGATTCTTACAGCGTTGCAAGGGCGAAAAATTCGCCGCACACACGAATAAAATCAAGGCTTACAAGAAAGTCATCGACGGCTGTATCTTTGTCGAACCGCGGAAAATCATGATTGAAATGCCGGAAGGCGCTGAAATCGGCGACTGCCAGCGGCCGTTGAGAGCGCAGACAGCGCAGGGCGAACGCGTGGCGCTGGCAAACAGTGAAAGCGTGCCGGAAGGAAGCCGAATGACATTTACAATCGAAATCGACAACGAAGCCTATACGGACGCCGTCCTGGAATGGCTGGCCCATGGCAGTAAAAACGGGCTGGGACAGTGGCGGAATTCCGGCAAGGGACGGTTCAAGATTGTTGACATCAAGGAAGTAAAGGATGCAGAAAGCGAAGTAGACCGCATCAAGAAAATGCTGAAAGGCTAACGCCTACAGCAAGCGAAGCAAAGGCAAAGAGCGGTTAAGTATAGTACGGTGAAGTTGTGTAGTGGCAAGATCCAGCGCAGTAAAGCAATGTCAAAGATATGTTTAGTAAAGCAATGGCTACGTCAGGCCTGGTATGGTACGGCGCTGCGAAGGCGAGGTCTCGCATGGTATCGCAACGCGATGCAACGGCGAAGTTCTGTTAAGCCTAGTAAAGCAACGGCTAAGCACTATAACGTGATGCAAAGGAAATGTTATGTTTTGCAAAGTTGGGCAAAGGCTTGGTGTCGCCCCGTGAAGTAGTGGCAAAGCAGCGTCGCGCAAGGTGCAGTAGCGCCACGTAAGACGCAGTAACACTCAGCAAGGCAATGGCGAAGTAGGGTAGAGCGTTGCGTGATATGCGACGGCTAGGCGCAGTATCGTGGAGTAAAGCGAAGGCTAGGTTAGGCTACGTTAGGTAAGGCTACGGCATGGAAAAGTAACATCTAGTGAAGCAATGGCAATGGAAAAGCAGGGTATAGTCACGCAAAGGTAAAGTAAAGTTAAGTAAAGTCCAGCGAAGCGGAGGCATAGCATTATAACGTTTGGCATAGCACAGCTAGGGCAATGCATAGCAAGGACTTGTCATGAACGTATTGCGATGGAATGGCAATCTATAGTGGTGCTTCGCAGGGTAAAGGCTGAGTGCTGAGAAGTGAAGGCACAGTCCCATTAAGTAAAGGCATTGTTAGGCAGAGCTGATTATAGCCATGGCAAGGCGAGGCAGTGTTTGGCCGGGTAACGACCGACACCAGAAAAAAAGGAGTGATAGACAATGAACACAATCACAGTAATCGGCAACATTGGCAAGGCCCCGGAAAGCCGGGTCACGACAAAAGGGACTTCCGTCGTGACGTTTTCGGTAGCGGATAACAAGAAGCTGCCGGGGACGAGCGGCAAGAGCAAGGAAGACTGGACGAGTCAATGGTGGTACTGCACCGCTTTTAAAGAGCTGGCAGAAGCCATTGTCCAGGACGTCAAACGCGGCAATCGCGTAGAAGTGACAGGCAAGATAGATATGCATGAATACACCGCTAAGGACGGTACACAGAAAGTAGCATATAACTTACTCGTCAATCGCATTGCTAAGGTTGTACGGCCAATGAGGGCCAATAACGGCGGTTTTAGCAACATGGGTAGCGAAGTCGCCGACGAAGAAATTCCATTCTAGAGAGGAGCAATCAAAATGAAAAACATCACAAAGAAGCAGTTTATCGACACGGTAGCACAGCGGAGCGGCAAGACGAAAGGCACTTGCGCCCGTATCGTGGATGAAATGCTGGGTACTATCGCCGACCTCGTAGCGCAGGACCATAAAATCACGTTCGTGGGATTCGGTACGTTTGAAAAGAAGTTCGTAGCACCCCGCACGGCGCGCAACCCCCAGACCGGGGAAATGATGGAAACGACCGGCCACAACAGCATGAAATTCAAGGCCGGTTCGATTCTGAAAGAACGGCTTAATCAGTAGGCGGTGATGCAATGTGACACGCTGCTATTACTGTCATAAGAAGCTCACGGGCTACCGGCACTATGTGGTGACGGTAGACGGGAAACTCATGCCGGTATGTGCAGATGATCGGGAATGTCGGCCACGGGCGATAAAGTGCCACGGGCCGCGCCCCGGCGTCGCACACCAGGCAAGGAACAAAGTGTTAGAAAGGAACAAGCATAAATGATGGACATTAAAATCAAGAAAATCCTCGACAATTACAGCAAAGATGACGTGAAACTGCCGCTCATCACGGAAGGCAACGCATGCTATGACTTTTACGCGCCCGCGAAATTCGTCATCTATCCCGGCGAACACGGCGTCAAGATTCCGTCGGGGCTGGCTTTTGAAATCCCGGAAGGCTATTGCATGATGCTCTTCATGAGGTCAAGCTACGGCGCAAAGCGGGAACTGCGGCTGTCAAACGCCGTGGGAGTCATCGACAGCTCGTACCGCGGCGAAGTACAGGGCCTTTTCGACAATATCGGTGACAAGCCGGAAATCATCGAAAAGGGAGAGCGCTTTATGCAGGGCAAGTTGGTACAGAATATCCCGATTCGCTGGAAAGAAGTGCAGACGCTGACAGATACACAGCGCGATCAAGGCGGATTCGGTAGCGCTGGGAAATGAAAAAGGAGATGAATAACATGGAACATTTTTATAAACGGCCCCTGCCAGAACCAGGAGAAAAGTGGAGACACTTTAATAAGGAGAATGTTAGAAATGACAGATGAAGAAAAGAAAATTATGATTCCATTACTCGAAAAATTAATGAATGAATGCTGTATTAATTTCAACAAGGGAAATGGTATTTGTACAGATTACCGTACCGATAAGACTTGTCCGTTTTATATAGAACCATATGATTGGTGTGACGGATGGGATTGCGCTATAGGACGGGTGACTACTTATTTGGAAAATAAAGGATAAGTTCATGAAAGTGGCTGATGCAGATGAATGATGTACAGCACCCGGACCATTACACATGGCGCGGTACGGAATGTACCAAGGCCATTGAAATCATGACCAGCGGGGCGACGGGAGCTGAGGCAATGTACATCGGCAATATCGTCAAGTACCTGTACCGCTACCCGGCGAAAGGGACACCACTAAAAGACCTCATGAAGGCCCGGCAGTATTTAGATTTTTTGATTACAAGCGAAAAGGAGCATGAAAACCATGACTAAAGCAGAAAGAATCAACCTCGAAGCCACATTGGCAACTATTTTAGGTATCAGCAGCCCGGACCAGAAATTCTCTATCACGATAGAAGGCTTCACTTACAAAGACATTACGATGCGGACACACCTGGCAGACGTGATGCTCATCGTAGCAAAGTCTGCACTCAATAGCGAACCGTTCCAGGTAACGACGGAACACATTATCGATATTGCCCCGGAATGCCCAGAAGAAGATCCGGACGATATGGACGACGAAGAAGATGATGAAATCATCGAAAACCAGGAACAACACCTCATCGACTTATTGCTCCGCACTTTCGGAGAAAAGAAATGACATACCGATTCGTGATTCATGGGCGGCCCATGACAAAGAAAAATTCACTACAAAAGACGCGCTACGGTCTTGTACAGGGTAAAGCCTACAGAGAATATGCCAAAGACGCTCTATGGAAGCTAAAAGCCCAAAGAAGGCCGATTCATCCGATTGACTGCGCCGTCAAGATGACCGCGAAGTATTATATGCCGAACCGCAAGGGCTGGCCCGATTTATTCGGGCTGGTCCAGGCGACGGCAGATATCCTCGAAAGTGCGGGAATCATCGAGGACGACGGATACATAGCCCAAATCGACGGCTCGATGATAGCTGGTATCGACGCCGAAGACCCGCGCGTAGAAATCACTGTAAGCGAAATAACGGACTTAGAATTTCCACTCTATGAACTACACCCGAAGCTAAAGAAAAAGCTAGTAGAGGGAAAACTAAAACGATTAACCAAGGTAAGAAAGGATAAGTATGAAGCTGAGTAATATACTGACTGTCTACGTTGTCATATTGGATGCATTAGCCGTCGCTTTACTACTGACGGCAACCTGCATGGCACATAGCCTTATCGCTGTGGTAATCGCGACAATAGGCCTTGTGACCTTACATCTTGCCGCAGTACTCAAAAGCAGTGAAAAAGTCATAGCCAGGATAAAAATATACGTAGATGAAGACGGGCAAACAGAAAGGAAAGAAACCCGGAATTAATAGAAAAGAAAGAGGTGTAACCATGGATGAAGAAAAGATGATCAGCGACATGAGGAAAGTCCTGCTGGACTACTGCATCACCGACTTACGGAGCAATGAAGCTGCCAGGAACGGACATAAAGACGACTACACCGTACTGGACTACGGGAAATATGTCGGCGCGAAAACACTAGCTGTCACGGTGCTGGAGCACATCCCGAAATACTGCCGGTACGACAAGAAGAAAATGAAGGAATTTTTCTTTGGCGTATATGAAGAAGCGATGAGCAAAGCCAGCCAGCGAATACTTACCGCCGAAGATGAGCGACGTTTAGCAGTGTTAGCACTCCAAATGGCTGGCCCGCTAAAAGAAGAACTTTGTACACAATATGACGAAAACGACCTTGTATGGGGACATTGCCGGACGCATCGAAGCTCGTCCGACGGGGCGAAACGCGTCCGCGTATGCCCGGCATGGGATGACAAAACCATGTCATGTATGTTGGATAAGCAAGAAATCTTATTTAAAAAAAGAGGTGAGAATAACGGACATTAGTACGAAACACATAGACGAAGTCATTGAACGCGCATATCTCAGCGGGAAAAGCCACGTCGCACTGGCTTTGACGGGCGATAACAATGTAGATAAGGCATTGACCCGCAAACTAGACGAAGACGGCTATAAAGTGGCGCTTAACGACGACAATATCATGGTAAGCTGGGGATTTTAGGAGGTATACAGATGCAGGAAAAAGCAAGAAAAATTGTCATGGATTATTTCAACGCTCATGTCGACAAGACCGACCGGAAGCAAATCACGATGGATGACGTCTTTGTCGTGTGGTTCTGCAAAACTCTGCAAAATTGGAAGTGCTTAGTCAGCACGACCGTATCGGACGGCATGTACTACGAAGTCACGCACAACGGCGACAAAGGCGAAACTTACGTTGACGTCTACAAGAAGTGGGAAAACCTTTGTGTAAAAGATTAAGAGGTGTACAGGATGACGACAGAATATATCTGCGACAAGTGCGGTAAACACTGGAAATCAAAAGAGGAAGCCAGGCTATGTGAGCTATCCCACACCGAAGTGACGGGCGTTGAAGTTCCGCCGGGCGGTTACGGAAACGGCGTTACAACAAGAGTACCGAAACACGACATTCCGAATGTCGTTTATGTCCAATTCAAATTGGAAGGAGAACAAAAGCAAGCGCTGTATGTCTTGGAAGATAGCGCTTATATCCTGCCCGACGAATGGACTGCCAGAGCAAAGGCGGAGCGTGATCTGTTTTTCTCCAAAGGTGACGAAATCGACACGGTTAAAGGGAGCGACGAATGAGTAAGGACGATAAAACCAGGCTGTTAAACCTGCTAGAAGCCTTCCGCATACATATGTGTACTAAGGACCACGCCATGGAGCATTGCGTCAGAGACGGCCAATGCCCTATGGCCTACCCGGCCCGGTTTACCGTAGAAGGCAACGAAATCCGCACGATCAATTATTGCATGATAGAAACAGTTAAAGCAGCTATGAGTAAAAGCATGAATGAAAAAGGAGAGATAGAACATGGCTAAATACGTAAAGAAACCTGTAGTTATCGAAGCTTATCAGACAGACAAAGAAATGATTATCCACACGCTGGAAGGCGACATGAAAGCCAGTGTAGGCGATTACATCATCACGGGCGTACACGGTGAACAGTATCCGTGCAAGCCAGACATTTTCAAAGAAACGTATAAACTTGCATGGCCCAGCGAAACTGATTTAGATTTTAGTAGCGCGTTAGTATACTTACGACAAGGCCTAAGATTATCTCGGAGTGGATGGAATGGCAAGGGGCAGTACATTTATATGACAAACGGAAGCAATGTGACATATCGCTACTTAAAAGAAAATACGCGCAAAATGATTAGAAACTCTTTTGATAAAGACGATACAGTGGAAATCATGCCACACATTGACATGAAGAACGCTCAAAATAAGCTCATCATTGGCTGGGTACCAACTCAAACGGATATGTTGAGCAATGATTGGTACATAGTGTATTGATGACAGGCGGCGCCTGAACATGGCTGGCCCGGCGCCTTCCTGGAAAGGAGAATGCATGATAACGACAGCGGAAGAAGCAAGAAAACTAGCAACCGAACAACGGGCAGAAGTTAGTTCTTCATACCAGACGTGTATTGAAGATATTAATTGGGCCGCTCGTCATGGGGAATATAGTGTGATATTTCGTGGGGAGTTATAATGGGCCCCTTGTCAAGACCACGTTCTAAAATTTTAAGAGTGGCAGTAAG
>ERZ1023639.716-NODE-716-length-8587-cov-6.689522_pt1 | contig 8587 bp, 11 predicted proteins | sample MGYA00380334_ERZ1023639 | MGnify/ENA primary metagenome ERZ1023639 (study PRJEB33179, sample SAMN07448971) | human gut metagenome | biome: Human-gut; feature: Human associated habitat; material: Faeces | host: Homo sapiens | place: India: Bhopal | collected...
ATCAATTATTTGTTCGACATGATAACCAATATTTTTCCAATTATCTGCTTCTATTTTAAATTCTCTATCTGATTTAAATGTGTTTAATTCACTTTCGTAAAAATAGCTTATACTTAATGCGACATGTGCTTTTTTGTGTGAGTGAATATAACCACCAAAGGCAATTAATGATATCCCTTTTTCGAATAAATTAATTAATGATAGAGAATCCCTTTTAAAGGTAAAAATCTCTTTACTATTTTTGCAAACATAGCACTGGGATCTTTTTATAATGCATTCTCCTCCTGTTGTTTCCTCACATGTATGATAACCACTTGCACGTGTTACCTCACGTCTATGATATGTTCTTAAATCTTGTTGTCTCATATAAATACTCCTTATTTATATAAATGAAATTCTTCTTTTGTGAAGCCCATATCCAATGCTCGGTATAAAAATCTGGCTGCAATAGATGAATAGGGTTTCCATTTTTTGCATTTCTTTTCTATTGATGCTTTTGATATATTATCTGTTTTATAAAGCCATTTATAACTCTGCAAGAAGGCAACATCTTCGAAAGGCAGGATGTTTTGTCGATCTAAGACAAAAATTAAATACATTTTGGCTGTCCACATCCCGATGCCTGGAAGTCGAATCAATTGCGTTAATGCAGCTTCATCTGTCATAGTGGGAAATTGAGAAAAATCAAGTGTTCCTGCTATGACTGCGGAAGCTACGTTTTTTATACATCTTGCCTTAGCTGTTGAGGTGCCGATGCTTTTCACATCTTCCAACGAAAGCGCATCTATAGAATAAGGCGTCATTTGACCCTTGCATAGGCTTTCGAGGCGGGCATAAATTTTAGCACCAGCTTTTACGGAGAGCATCTGTTCGATGATTTCGTGAATCAAGAAGGGAAAAGGATTATCTGTATGGGGCTCGTAAGTGATGGGGCCTATCATGTAAATGACTTTTTTTAACCTTTTATCCTTTTGGCACAGGTGCTGCACTGAGGGACTGTTCAAGTCTAGCGTTATGATATTTGCCATTGGACCACCTTTTGTTGTAGTGATTGTCGTATCATCAGAGATGACGATATCACTATTAAATCCATTTTATTATAGCACGTTGCAACACTGCCTACTATAGCCATAGCATATCTGTATTGATTATTTGATACAAGGGTATTTAAATACGCGGATGCTCATTACGGGCATCCGTTTTTTTTTTGCCTTCATAGTACTTAACGATAGCCATTCTGTCCTGTTACTCCTGAAGACCAAATTTTCAGGAGGTGTCCATCATGACGGACGAACAGAAACAACAGATTATTGTCCTGCGCCGGGATGGGGCGGGGTATGGCAGGATAGCGGCACAGCTCCAGCTTTCCATCAACACGGTAAAGTCGTTCTGCCGACGGCACAGCCTGGCCGCACCACCGACAGATTCCATTTGTGAGCAGTGTGGCAGGCCCATCGCACAGAATCCGGGACGGAAGCGGAAACGGTTCTGCTGTGACGCCTGCCGGAACAAGTGGTGGAACAGCCACTTTGACCTGGTAAAGCGAAAGACTGGCTATACTTTTACTTGCCCAACCTGCGGAAAAGAGCTCACTGTCTATGGCAACAGTCGTCAGAAGTTCTGTTCCCACGCCTACTATATTGCTTACCGGTTTTTGGGGGGAGTACGCCATGGATAAGAGGTCGTTTCAAAATGAAACAACCTTCCAGGTGACGATGCATCTGGCAAGGATGATGCTGGCGGCAAAGCTCATCACCGAATATGGAACGTGATAGAACTATCAATGATAAATTGATTAATATGGAGGGGCCTGTCCTACGCTTTTGAGAAGGCAACACCGAGAAAAAACTGCAAAAGTGCGTGGATACACTCTGTAAATACTGCTGAAGATAACTGAATAATATTTGCAACAGCGGATGCTCGTTATGGGCATCCGTATTTTTTTTTTGCTTTACAATAAAATACCGTATAGCAATGCCCAATATAGAAAACGTAATGGATTTTTATATCGGCTTTTTTACATATCAAAAATTTTTAAAATAAAATTTTGCAAACCGTCAGAAAAGCTCCTTGCTCAAGGCTAAAGAGTGGAGGGAAACAAAAATAACAACCCTCGGAAAGGAGCAAAGGCTATGAAACAACGATTAAGTATTTGCGTTTCGCCCATGAAAGGCGACGAACATGTTGCCGCCGTGCGGTGTATGTCTGTACGGGAACGGATTCTGCGGTTCCTGCTTGGCAGCAAAGAGAAAGTGACCATCATCGTGCCGGGCGATTCGGTAAAAGAACTGGCAATCCATGAAGTCAAAGAAGGGAGTAATTAGTATGACAAACAAAGAACTCACTAAACTGGCATCCGAGCTGGAAACCTGTGGGAAAGTGCTTCTCCGCATCGCGGAAACCTTTCAGGCGCCGCAAGATGAAAAGACGGCTGAACCGGAAACGAAGGAGCCTGTAAAAAAGCCGCTGACACTGGAAGATGTCCGCAAAGTCGCTGCCGACAAGGCTCGCAAGGGATTCACAGAAGAAGTCCGCAGCCTCATCCAGAAGTACGGGGCGGACAAGCTGTCCGGCATTGATGCGGCGCAGTACGAAGCTTTCCTGAGGGAGCTGGAGGTGATCGGTCATGCCGGATAAACATGCGGTGCTGTCCGCATCTTCCTGCTACCGATGGCTGGCCTGCCCGCCGTCTGCGAAGGAATGTGCCAAGCTGCCGGATACCTCCAGTGAATTCGCCCGGCAGGGGACGGATGCCCATACGCTCTGTGAATTCAAGGTGAAGACGGCGCTGGGGCAGAAGCTGGAAGACCCGACGAAATCCCTGACGTACTTTGATGAGGAGATGGCGGAATGCACCGATGAATATGCGCAGTTCGTCATGGAATGCCTGGCAGCTGCCAAAGCATCCTGCAAGGACCCGCTAATCATGATCGAACAGCGTCTGGACTTTTCCAAGTGGGTGCCTGGCGGCTTTGGTACGGGTGACTGCCTCATCGTGGCCGACGATATCCTGACGGTCATTGATTACAAGTACGGCCTGGGAGTCCTGGTGGACGCTGAGAAGAATCCGCAGATGATGTGTTATGCTCTCGGCGCACTGAACCTGTTCGATGGTATCTATGATATCCGCCAGGTATCCATGACCATCTTCCAGCCCCGCCGGGACAACGTCAGCACCTGCACCATGAGCAAGGACGAGCTGCTCCACTGGGCCGGAACAGTGCTGAAGCCCACAGCGGAACTGGCGGCCAAGGGCGAAGGGGAGTACAAGGCTGGTGACCATTGCCGTTTCTGCAAGATTAAGGCTACCTGCCGCAAGCGGGCCGAATATAACCTGGAACTGGCCCGGTATGATTTCGCCGTCCCATCCACGCTGCAGGATGAAGAAATCGAAGCTGTCCTTTCTAAGGCCGACGAACTGGTGAACTGGGCCGGGGATGTCAAAGAATACGCTTTGCAGCAGGCCCTGTCCGGCAAACAGTGGGACGGATGGAAATTGGTCGAAGGCCGGTCGAATCGCCGGTACGTCAATGAAGACGCTGTCGCCACCAAAGTAGAAGAAGCAGGCTTCGACCCATATGAAAAGAAGCTGCTCGGCATCACGGCGATGACGAAACAGCTCGGCAAGAAACGGTTCGAAGAACTGCTGTCAGATTTAGTGGAAAAGCCGCAGGGCAAGCCGGTCCTGGTGCCGGAATCGGATAAGCGTCCGGCCATGCACACCGCGGCAGATGATTTCAATGATGAAAAATAAGGAGGAACTTGCTATGTCCAAGAATTATGTCAATCCGTGCAAAGTGATTACCGGAGTCAATACCAGATGGTCTTATGCCAACGTCTGGGAACCGAAGTCCATCAATGGCGGTACGCCGAAGTACAGCGTCAGTCTAATCATCCCCAAGTCGGATACGAAGACCGTAGAAAAGATCCGCGCCGCCATCAAGGCTGCCTACGAAGAAGGCGAAAGCAAGCTCAAGGGCAATGGCCGCGCTGTACCGGCTCTCGAAGCCATCAAGACGCCGCTCCGTGACGGTGACCTGGAACGCCCGGGCGATGATGCCTATAAAGACAGCTTCTTCGTCAATGCCAACTCGGCGACCAAGCCGGGCATCGTCGATGCCGACTGCCAGCATATCCTGGAACGCTCTGAAGTATACTCTGGCGTCTATGGCCGTGCATCCATCAACTTCTATGCATTTAACAGCAACGGCAATAAAGGCATTGCCTGCGGACTGAACAATCTGCAGAAAATCCGTGATGGCGAACCCCTCGGTGGCAAACCCCGTGCAGAAGATGATTTTGCTACGGCTGACGATGATGATTTCCTGGCATAAGGAGGCACGATTATGGAAACGTTAATGAAACTGATTCTGGATGGCCTGTACTGTTTGGTTGCACTGTGTGCTTGCGGGTTCTTCATGGCCATGATCTATACAGATACCAAAAAAGACCAGCGGGATAAAGAAATGGCCCGGCACCGGGAAGAACGGGAAGAAGAATATCATCGCAAGCAGATGGAATCCATCCAGAAATAAGTATGGTTCGATGGTGGCGGCGGGGCCTTGTGCCTCGCCGCTTTTTCGAGGTGAAGAGTATGAAAACAATCAGTATCGATATTGAGACATTCAGCGATGTCAATCTGGCTAAATGCGGCGTGTACAAATACGCAGAATCGCCAGCCTTTGAAATCCTCATCTTCGGGTATGCTGTGGACGGCGGCGAGGTACAGGTCGTTGACTTGACGCAGGGAGAGCGCATCCCGGATGCTATCCTGGATGCCCTGACCGATGAATCCGTTACCAAGTGGGCGTTCAATGCCAGCTTCGAACGGGTCTGTCTGTCGCGGTACCTGCGTGACCTGGGGATGAGCCTGGATCCGTTCCATGACCATCATCCGCTTTCCCGGGATTGTGCCAGATTCCTCAATCCGGCAGGATGGAAATGTTCCATGATCTGGTCGGCTTACATGGGGCTGCCCCTTTCTCTGGAAGGCGTGGGGGCCGTGCTGAGGCTGGACAGCCAGAAGATGAAGGAAGGCAAAGACCTGATCCGCTATTTCTGTGTTCCCTGCAAGGAAACCAAGTCGAACGGCGGCAGGACGAGGAACCTTCCTCAGCATGATTTAGACAAATGGACCTTGTTCAAGTCCTACAACAAACGGGATGTGGAAGTGGAAATGGCTATCCAAGAGCGGCTGAAGAAGTATCCCGTACCGGAACCGATATGGGATGAATACCATCTCGACCAGGAAATCAACGACTGGGGTATCGCCATTGACCAGACGCAGGCTGAACATGCCATCGCCATCGATGCCCGCAGCCGGGACAGCCTGATGGCTGTGCTGAAGGAAAAGACGGGCCTGGAGAACCCGAACTCCGTCATCCAGATGATCGGCTGGCTCGAACAGCATGGGATGAAGACCGATTCCCTGGGCAAGAAGCAGGTACAGGAACTGCTGAAGATGGCAGAAGAACCGCTGCGCAGCGTACTGCTGCTCCGGCAGAAACTGGCCAAATCCTCGGTCAAAAAATACCAGGCCATGGAGATGACGGCCTGCGAGGATGGCCGGGCCAGGGGCATGTTCCAGTTCTACGGGGCCAACCGGACCGGGCGTTTTGCCGGCCGGCACATCCAGCTGCAGAATCTTCCACAGAATCATCTGCCGGACCTATCGGAAGCCCGGGCGCTGGTACGCCAGGGGAATTATGCAGCGCTGGAACTCCTGTATGATTCCATCCCCGATGTCCTTTCCCAGCTGATCCGCACGGCCTTCGTGCCACGGCAAGGGATGAAGTTTGTCGTATCGGACTTTTCGGCGATTGAAGCCAGGGTGCTGTCGTGGCTGGCAGGAGAAACATGGCGTTCGGATGTCTTTGCCAGGAATGGGGATATCTACTGTGCTTCAGCCAGCTCCATGTTCGGCGTTCCGGTGGAAAAACATGGCGTCAATGGCCATCTCCGGCAGAAAGGGAAAATCGCAGAACTGGCCCTTGGCTATGGCGGCTCCATCGGGGCACTGAAAGCCATGGGTGCCCTGGAGATGGGGCTTACGGAAAATGAGCTCTATCCTTTGGTGCAGTCCTGGCGGTCAGCCAATCCGCACATCGTCGATTTCTGGTGGCAGGTGGATGCCGCCGTGAAGACGGCCATCAAGGAACATATCCCCATGCAGACCGGCTGCATCCGCTTCCTCTGCCAGAGCGGCATGCTGTTCATCCAGATCCCCAGCGGACGACGGCTTTCTTACGTAAAGCCCCGGATTGGCGAGAACCGTTTCGGCGGGGAATCCGTCACCTATGAAGGCGTTGGCGCAACGAAGAAGTGGGAACGTATGGAGAGCTACGGTCCGAAGTTCGTGGAAAACATCGTCCAGGGCATCAGCCGGGATATCCTCTGCTATGCCATGCAGACCTTACGGTGCTGTGCCATTGTTGGCCATGTCCATGATGAACTGATCATCGAATGCAGCCGGGATGCCAGTGTCGATGCCATCTGCGAGCAGATGGGACGGACACCGCCATGGGCCGAAGGGCTTGTTCTGCGGGCCGATGGGTATGAATGTGAGTTTTATCAGAAAGATTAAACAGAAACGTCAGAAAACACCTCCTGCCATGGCTAATAAGCAGGAGGTGTTTTTATGAACAAACAGGATGATTTCGAAAATGCAATTCCTCTATTTCAACGGTTCATGCTGACTCCGAAGGAAGCCAGCGTGTACTTTCATATTGGTGAAAAGAAAATCAAAGCCCTTGCGGCAGAATGTCCGGATGCATCTTTCGTAGTCTATAACGGAAGCCATCTGCTCATCATCCGGAAAGAATTTGAAAAGTTTCTTTGCCAGACTTCGAGTATTTAATTGAAGGATATGAGTTGACTTATTTGCTGGTTAGAGTGATGTATAGACAAGAAAATAAGAGAAAGGAGACTGAGATTATGCCACGTACGCAGTCGAGTATCCGCAGGGATAAGAAAAAACGAAAATTACGGCCTGGCGAAACGGTCCGGGCAGATGGAAGATATCAGTTCAAATATCAGTTAAATGGAAAACCAAAGTTCTTTTACAGTTGGAAATTGGAACCCACAGATCCACTACCGGCAGGGAAGCAGCCTTGCAAATCACTGAGGGAATTAGAGAAGGATTTGGAAATCCGTTCTGCTATTTGTCCTAACCGCGATGATGATACCATGACCGTTATGGAATTGGTACAGCGTTATCTAGCTGTTAAGACAGGGGTCAAACCTAACACGAGAACGAATTATAATTTTGTTGTCAACTTACTGGCGAAAGACCCTTTTTCGCAAAAAACTATCGGTAAGGTCAAAATGTCTGATGCCAAGTTATGGCTTGTCAAGATGCAGTCAGAAGGGAAGGGATATAGTTCCATTCACAGCGTCCGGGGTGTTGTACGGCCCGCTTTCCAGATGGCAGTCGATGATGAAATTTTATGGAGGAACCCTTTTAATTTTGAAATGAAAGAAATCCTCATCAATGACAGTGTGAAACGGGAAGCGGTTTCCCGAAAGGATATGAGGATCTTCTTGGAATTTTTGAAAAACGACCGTCATTATAAAAAATACTATGAAGCAGTCTTTTGGGTTTGCACACGGGGCGTCGGATTTTCGAATTCTTCGGGTTGGCGGTTGGGGGCCTTGGTTTGGGAAAACGTAACATAAATGTAGAATAAAAGCTTCAGCGAGATACGACAGGGAGACGCTACATCATCTCTACTAAAACAAAGGCCGGGGCCAGGATGCTGCCCATGACAGAAGAAGTATATCAGTGTTTTGCTGAAATCCTGCGGCGTCGAAAACCGCCTAGAGTTGAAACGATGATTGATGGTCATGGTAACTTCCTCTATTATGATAAAAACGGTAATCCCTTGGTAGCGATGCATTGGGAACATTATTTTGGCCGAGCCGTTAATAAATACAATCGGATTTACCGCTACCAACTGCCGACGATTACTCCGCATGTTTGCAGGCACACGTACTGTACCAATATGGCTCTTTCCGGGGTAAGTGCCAAGACCCTGCAGTACTTGATGGGGCACAGCGATATTTCCATCACGCTCAATGTGTATACGCATATCAAATTCGATGATGCCCAGAAAGAAGTGGAACTTATCCAGCAGCGGCAGCAGAAAGAAATGGAGAACGTACGCAAAGAATTAGAGCAGGTAGGTGCCATTCGGCCTAAGATTATCCCCTTCAAGAATGAGGCGTAGACAAAAGAATATGCAAAGAAGGACTCGCGGTATCAATGGCCGTGGGTCCTTTTATTTAAATAGCATCTCCTGATGAAAGCAGGCACATTTTCTGCTACAATGAAAGTATCCATTGTTAACAGAAGATTTTTACGGTAGTACGGTAGTCCCTGTTTACTACCGATTTTACTACGAATGGTGGCTGAGTTATGCCGACTTATACTACTTTATGGAATATATGAGGTAAATCGCCTGGAACGGGAGAACCGCTATAATACGGCATTTAGCGGCGTAACCCGGCATAAGAAGGAGTGAAAATAAAGTGATTAAGATACTATTTATCTGCCATGGCAATATCTGCCGGTCGCCCATGGCGGAGTTTG
>ERZ1023639.730-NODE-730-length-8457-cov-9.896691_pt1 | contig 8457 bp, 9 predicted proteins | sample MGYA00380334_ERZ1023639 | MGnify/ENA primary metagenome ERZ1023639 (study PRJEB33179, sample SAMN07448971) | human gut metagenome | biome: Human-gut; feature: Human associated habitat; material: Faeces | host: Homo sapiens | place: India: Bhopal | collected...
ATATTTCAAATTTAACTGACATGGTCCTGGTCCGGACTTTTTAAAGTGGACTCATCTTTTATTTCTTTCCTGTCTTGACAAATATTAAACTGCCATGGGCGTAAGTCTTTCAAGTTGGTTCTTTTATACTTTTCTTCATCGCTTGATATAAAGACATTAGCCCTTGATGAAACCTTAAGTTTCATGTTATATTCTATGGAGTCGTCTATCCATAAAACAGAACTTCCATTATCTCTTGTTAATGGAAATCCATTCAGTATATCGTAAAGAAGGGTTGACCGATGGTCTCTTAAAATTGGCTCAAATTGTCCTTCTTTACCTTTGGATGTACATTCTCTATAAATTAATTCATCTTCGCCATTGGTAATTGTATACTTGCGTATAAGTGCTGATGCTCTGTATTTAGAATGTGGGGTTTCGAAAGTAATATCATAGCCTGAGCCATGAGCATTAAGAGTCATAACTGGAAGATATGGTACATCCTTAAGACCTAGTTTTCCATTATTGCGATGATACATAATAGGATCTTTGATATTGAGTTCATCTTCTCGACGGTCTCCTTCACAATGAATATAAAACTCAACTGTGTCAGTGTAAATTTTATATACGGTTTCTTCATTGAATTTTAACTCAATATGACCACCGTAAATATAACTTAAAGCTAGCTTGTAGAATTCACGCTCTAAATGTCCTAAATCTTTGGATTGTTCCAAATCATTTAAGCTATTTAGAGCTATGACTTTATTAAATTTGGAAAGTTTTTGGATATCATTGTACTTCTCTTCTGAATTTATCTCATTTATGAGATTAATGTTGTCGAGTCTTTCCCAGAAATTATCAATAGCTTTACTTAATTTTTCCATGTTGTTTATTATTTATGCTGCAAATTTACTATAAAGTTTTTATAGTCAGCTTACTCAAAAGGACAAAAATTCTGTTGATGTAGTTTGGTCTGAATGAGTAATTTGATTTCAATGTCCTTTTCATAACTTTGCGGTATCTTAAAAAATGGAGTTATGAGCAGTGCATTGATTTTAGACAAAGAGACAAATTTCGTTTTGTTTTCAAAGTACATTACCAGTTACAAGGTATGGAACCAACTGAGTGATGAACTTGAGAAACACAATGTCTTTTATGGATTTCTTCCCAATACTAAGGATATATGGGTAAGGGACTTTATGCCATTGCAGACTTACAATGGTTATTGTAGTTATGTTTATGGACCTGATTATCTGATGAAGGATCCAGAACTAAGTGTCTTTATATCACGTGTCCGTGATTGTATGCCGTCTTTCCTTACTTGTGACTTTGTTCCGTTTCCTCCGATACTTCAAAAACTTTGTCTTGTTTTGGACGGTGGAAACCTTATCAAGACGGACAAGCATATGATAATGACGGATAAGGTATTTTTAGAGAATAAGAGGTTTGGTAAGGAAATGATTACTGAACTTTTGAAACAGACGCTAGGCATTACTCCAGTTTATATACCATGGGATGAAAGTGAGCCTTATGGTCATGCTGATGGTATGGTGCGTTATGTCGGTGATGATACAGTCCTTATTACTAACTACTATGACTTTGATCCGCCTTTCCGGACTAAACTTATTAAGTCGCTGAGTCCATTCTTTGATATCAAGGAGTTGCATTATGAAGTGGATAAGCCAAATAAGAATAATTGGGCTTACATTAACTTCCTGCAAGTGGATAACTGTATTTTCATGCCTGCTATGGGCATTCCCGAAGATGAACAGGCACAGCGACAATTGTCTGAAATTTACAAATGTGAGGTCGTACCAATCAGATGTGAACAGCTGATAAGAATGGGCGGCGCATTGAACTGTATTTCGTGGAATATCCAATATGATAAGGGCTTCCATTATTGTGCCAATGACTATGGTGCGAAAGACGCCTTGCAATTACCTGCATAGAGTGATTGATTTATTGCCGATATAGCGGAACAAAGACTTCCGTTACCAGGTCTTTGGGCTCTTGGACATCCCAAATTAGATATTTTTCTAAGATGGGCTTTGAACCATAGAACTCAGAGACTGGTATCTGTGCTAGTATTGCGTCGTAAAAGGAATCCAACAAATTGTAGTCTCCCTTATGTGTGAAGACGGCATAGTCGCCGTCAATATTCATATGCCCATATTCGGAATCCTCTATTGGTGATGTATCCGTAACGGTCATGGCGGTACAAAAGTGGTTGTTGTTTGAATCTTCCACATCTGCGTCGTTAAAGGTTAATCCCCAGTATTCTTGTTGGCCCGGCAATAGGATATTGTTTGCCTTAGCGAAATTGTAGATATCATCCCATGATGAATCGCTTTGATTATATCCGGACTCAAAGTTCTTTGTTATAATATTAAAGTCAACGGATTTTTCTATTCTTGGTGGTGCTATTTTGTATGGGTATGCTTTTACGTCCTTAATTTGCAGTAAGTCTTTTAATTCGCTTGGCGTGGCATTTTTGATTTTGCGCAGTGTGTTGTTCAGTGCTGGAGTATTGGCGAAGCCTACCATTGAGGCTATGTCATCAAAGTTTTTGCCTTCTTTGATAAGTTTCAGAATATGCTGCATTCTGAGCCGGGAAATGAATTGATGGACTGTTTCGTGTGTGTCTATATTGGCTTTGAAGAACCGCTTGAAGTTAGTCGTGGACATGCGTGCGTCTTCGGCAAGTCTCTTTATTGACAGGGTGTCATTGAAGGAGCTGCTTGTCTGTGACCAATCCTTATTTACTGCCTCACGGATGTTTTTTATTATTCCATTTATTTCTTTATTGTATGGCATGCAAACTTATTCTTATAATGCTTAATGTTATAGGTTATAAATGTCCATTGTGTTCTTTATCCACTTTTCCAGTTCGTTCCTTACATTGTCTGGCTCTATGACTTTTATCATGTTACCAAAGCTCAGCAGTTTCATATAGAAGTCATAAGTTGGTCTCAATGTCACCTCAAAATCGGCATAGTCATCAGTTGTGTTGATTTCCTTTTGACTTGGATGCAATGGAAGAGTCCTCATATAGTATTTATGCCATTTGTCGGCTCTGAGGACAATTTTTTGCAACGGAACTTTGTCGTCGATGTAGATTCCATAGTACTCTGAGAAGAAATCTTTCGCATTAAAGTTGCTTGGCAATTTAAATGTTTCTTTTGTGATTTCAATGTCTTGTATTCTGTCTAATGAGTATAACAGAAGTTTGTTCTTTTCGATATTCCGTGCTAGTAAATACCAACGTTGTTCGGACATCTTTACGCAATAAGGCTCTACTGCTGATTCTGTTGAATCTTGATTGCCAAAAGATTGGTGAGTTATCTTGATGACAGTGTTTGACCTCATTGCATTAAGTATTGAAGGCAGGAACTTTTGGCTGGATGGCACTTCTTCTGTAAGTATGCGGTCATGAAGACTCATGTTGTTGGACAATGTATCTGCTGTTCCATAGGTATCCAGTAGCCATTTGCGCAGTTCCCCGTTCACAAGTACTTCGGGATTCTCGATGTAGTATTTATAGCCGCCACGTCTATCGCATTCGATGACAATACCGAACAAGTCGAGTATTGAACCTTTCCAACGGTCAAATGTCTGGCGTGGCAAGTCCAAGCCACCGCTTAGGTCAACGTTGGCTTTCCATTTCCTGTTCAGTTCCTTTAGGGTTATCTTACCATTGTTAAGAATGGTATTGATAACCCATATGTACTTTTGAATTTGTGGCATTTATTAGTCCTTCCAGATGTTTTCCCATTGATTCTTTGTTGAGCCAAGAACTATAGGATTACCAAATTGCTTATTTTTTAAATTAGCCCATTGGTCATTTCCTTCAATCCAAAGGAGTCGTACGCAAGCAGGACCTGTTAAGGTTTTCTTGTCTTTTTTGATTTGTTCAATGTAATACTTGTTGCTTATGTATATAAGCTCGATTATCTGACTACGTGGAACAATATAGAAATCGCAGCCTTCTTCCTTTATTTTAACGAATACATAAGGACCAACTATTTTGTCGTTAAGCAATTGCTTGTCGGTAGCTTCTTTTAGTGAAAAACCAGTTGGAAAATTCAAATCAGATTTCTCAGACATTGACTTTACTTGGATTAGTGCTACCTGTGGCTTAGCTTTTTCTTTTAAATAACGAAGCCCGACGATATCGACAGATTTATAATTAGCTAGGGTTGCATTGGCGTTAAATGCATCCCATTTGTGGCGTAGCAACTGTATAATAACCGCTTCTTCACCTATTGCTCCTATACGGGCTTTTTCTGCATGGTTTACTTTTGCCTTATTCTGTTGCATAATTAGTACTTTAATTGTTCCTGTTATATTGTGCTCCTATTCATTCTAACACTGTGTACTTCCAATCTTCTTATTCAAAGTTTGGCGTGAACCGTGCTTTAAGAGCCTTGAACTTCTTGTCTTCTTCTGTATCGAATGTATAGTTGAACGTTCCGGCACGCTGCCGCATTGTTAATGGTAAATCACATTGCGATAGCTGATAGAATACGGTTCCTACTCTTGTAAGTTTTAGTTTTCTGTCTTTGCAATCACTGAGTAGAAGGAAGTGGTTGTCAAGAGGAAATCCGTAATCGAGGTCGTTGTATGAGGCAAGTGCCAGAGGATTCTTGAATCCGTCATCCGGTTCTACATTGATAACGTCTCCTGTGTAAATATATTGCCCTTTGGTGTCCTTATAATTTGTCTGTACACCGGCGTATATGGCTCTGTGACAGTATCCACGCTGTTCACACTCATCATGGAAGAAGTCCTCTACAACATCTTTATTGTGGTCTTCGGCAAATTTGTCATCTGTTTCCCATACGTATAGGCTTCCGTCATCCCAAAAGAAGAAGTCTCCGAAGTTCTTGTAGCCGAATTTGTCGTTGTCCAAGACGTAACGGATCTTAATCTTTGGAAGATACTCCTTTAGGCTTGCTCCTATCTCATAGCGATGCTTAATGCATAGCTCATTAAGGATGTCTTCATTGATTACTGATGGTGCTTCCTCATACATGTCTGCATCGGGTGTTTTGCAACCATCAAAGGCTTCGGGCATCATCCATATATACCACATCTTATTTGGTGATGTTACATTTAACAGGAATGTCGTGTCTCGAAACAAAGGTGCAAGGTTCTTATAATTGTGCGCTCCTTGCTCGCAGCCCATAAGCGTAAGCAGGAATCGGTTCTCCTTATGTGCCTTGGCATATTTGACGAACTCTTTAATATAGGGCTCTATTTCGTATAACCGTAGTCCTATGGTCGGAATAGCATAGCATTGTCCTGTTGGACCATTCGAAACTCCCCATTCTGCTCCGAATTTCTCGTATGCGATTTTAGCTGCTCCGTCTTTATGCTCTCCTTTGATATTTGCGCCGAAAACGAGTATCTCGCATTTGGACAAATGTGTCAATGGGTTTGGAGTGAGGTAATTATTTCTTATCTTCATAGCCTTATTTTTGGTTCATCCGACAAATCGTGTGATAAAGTTTGCTTGATGTAAAGAAAATTTTTTTCTATTTTTGCAATCGAAATCAATAGAATCGAAATTAATTTGAAAGACGTTTTACACTACCTTGCCTTTTTACGTTACTGCCTCAACACGTCTCAAGAGACTCTTCCTCAAAAGGTGATTGCGACTATGGACTGGTCGGATTTGCTAAATTTTGCAAAGAAACAGGCTATTGTCGGCATCTTTTGGCAAGGTATCCGAGCACTCCCCGATACCATAGAAAACAAGCCGGATAGAGAAGTACTGATCAACTGGTTGACAACTGTACGTCACATCCAAATACGCAATAGACAACTGAATCGGGAAACGGAACGGGTAACCGCTTTTTTCCAAAAGAAAGGCTTTAGCACTTGTCTGTTAAAAGGTCAGGGAAATAACTTGAACTATCCCGATCAGAGTTTGCGGACCAGTGGGGACATTGACCTCTGGATCTGTCCCTGTCAGGAAACGGCAGGAAGCAAAAGAGCCCTCAAACAAGTGATTTCTTTTTGCAGGAAATATGTCCCCGATGCCAAGGCATGCTATCACCACATTGATTTCCTGGATATCGATGGCATGCCAGTAGAAATACACTATCGTCCATCCTACTTGCATCATCCACTCTATAATTCCCGTTTACAAACCTTTTTTGCCCAATATTCTACGGTCCAATTTCGCCACCGTACAGTATGGCCAGAAGAGAAAGTGGCTGTTCCGACGATTCCCTTCAATCTCATCTATCAGCTAGTACACATTTACAATCATGTAATACAAGGCGGAATCGGCCTGCGACAATTCATCGACTATTATTATCTACTTAAAAACGCACATTTGGATGCACAATCAAGACAACGACTCGCCGCAAAAACTAATTTCTTGGGATTAATGCCTATTGCCCGTGCTGTAGCTTGGGTAATGGTGGAGGCATTGGGACTGAATGAAAAAAAACTCTTCGCTTCACCACATTCCGCATCCGGTCATTTCCTGCTTGAAGATATTCTGAAGGGGGGAAATTTTGGCACCTATCACTTCTCCCATTCACCGTACAACAGCAACAGGAAAAAAGCTCCCGCCTTTTGGCATAACCTTGACCGCCTTCTTCGCGATGCACGTTTGGTTTTCTATTTTCCTTCTGAGTGTCTTTGGGAACCCGAATTCAGAATCTTTCATTATTTCTGGCGAATGAAGCATAAAACCATAAACTGGCACTCACTTCTTTGGAAAGGGTAACAAATATCCCACATATCATTTTGTTTTTTGTGGAAAAAGCAAAAATAACTTGTAAGTTTCAGACAAAATGATTACCTTTGCCGCAAAAGGTATCAGCACTCATACTGATTCTTGCTATGAAAGTTGCCGTAACTTCTCCTACAGACGCTTTTATAGAAGACAATTCATGACCGATACCTTAATTAATCGCGGAAATTCTCAAAGACAGAACCCCCTTGTAAGGCCTCTCCTTTCCGGTAATTTCCCATGACTTTTTTCGGGGAGTCATTCAAACTCCGAAAAAGGCGGGCTACAGGGTCGTTGGATACCTCCATTCCCGTCGATTCAAATTTTAAGGTAATGACATTTAAAGATTTAAACATTTCAGAGGTTGTTTTAAAAGCACTCAAGGATAAAGATTATCACATTCCCACACCAATTCAACAACAAGCCATTCCCATTGGTATTACAGGTAGGGACATTTTAGGTATAGCCCAGACAGGAACGGGCAAAACAGCAGCTTTTGCTATTCCCATTATCGAACAACTCCGTTGTGAATCCACTTCAGTATCCCGTAAAAAGCAGTCTGGCATCAAAGCACTGATTCTCACTCCAACACGCGAACTGGCCATACAAAATGATGAAGCCTTTACAGACTACGGAAAATATACCTCACTGAGACATACAGTGATTTTCGGTGGTGTAGGGCAAGGAAAACAGGTAAGTGAGTTGAGGAAAGGCATCGATATTCTGATTGCCACTCCAGGCAGATTGCTGGATTTAATCGGCCAGGGATACATCCATTTGGACACGGTTCAACATTTCGTCCTGGATGAAGCCGATCGGATGCTTGATATGGGCTTTATCCATGACATCAAGAAAATCCTTCCCCTATTGCCTTCTCAAAAACAAACGATGTTGTTTTCTGCCACAATGCCAGGAGAAATCGCCGCAATTTCAAAATCGCTATTGCGAAAACCGGCAGTAGTAAAAGTGACCCCCACAGCTTCTGTCGTCGACACCATTGAACAACATGTCTGCTTTGTAGAAAAAGAAGAAAAAATAGAGACCCTTGTCCACCTGTTGAACCAGGAAAAGGAGGAAAGGGTGCTGGTTTTTTCCAGGACCAAGCATGGAGCTGATAAAATTGCCAGGAAACTCAACAAACAAAATATCTTGTGTGAGGCCATACACGGAAACAAATCGCAAAATGCCCGCCAAAAGGCACTGAATGACTTCAAGACCGGCAAGACCAATGTAATTATAGCCACCGATATTGCCGCACGGGGCATTGACGTACAAGACTTAGGGGTAGTCGTCAACTATGACTTGCCTGATATTCCGGAAACTTACGTGCATCGTATCGGACGTACGGGAAGGGCTGGCAATTCAGGTGTAGCTTTCACTTTCTGTACCCAAGAAGAATATCCCATGGTAAGACGGATTCAAAAATTGACGGGAAAGAAACTCAGCCAGGTATCCATCCCGGCATAAACCAAAGATAATGACAAATAGAATTTCATCACACAAAAGAGAAAGAGAAAAATCAAAACAACAGAAAAGATTAGAAAAACAAAAACGGAAGGAAGAACGCCGCAGCCAAGGCAAGAGTTCCTTTGAGGATATGATTGCCTATATGGATGAATATGGAGGCTTCCATGAAAATCCACAGGATATTGTCAAGGATGACGTGAAAGCCGAAGACATAGAAGTGTCCACGCCCAAGAAAGAGGATGTGGAAGAAAGTGAGGCTGTTACGT